>JAABUK010002747.1_pt1 | contig 31063 bp, 39 predicted proteins | sample 5559141 | NCBI WGS metagenome assembly JAABUK01 (sample SAMN10711869, study PRJNA513367) | rock metagenome | isolation source: Antarctica rocks | place: Antarctica: Victoria Land, Pudding Butte nord | collected 2016-01-03
ATATACAGATTTTGGAGACCACAAGTAGGATGTACATGGTTCACTCGGGGATATGGTGACATGGTGGAGGATTCAATCAAAAATTCACAGGTATCAATGATATAGTGCAGAACCAAAGATGCGACGCTAACTGTGACACAATTCCACTTATTCCGCCAGACCAGTATTTACTCCTATGACTCCATGAAACGACGAAATCAGATTACGAAATCTGCACCGGCGCAGGCCCAGCCAGAGTAGCCGACGTCAACGAATTGACATCCTGAGCGGTGTTCTGCGCCGTCAGCGCCGCAAACGCAAGTCCTGCCATTCCAGACGGAATAGTCGAAGTCACCTTGCCATTTGATACAGTGGCAGCCTGATAATTGACAACGTTCGCCTGGTTGACCCAACCGATATAGAGCGTCTTTGCCAGATCGGACTGTTTGACTTGCGTAGTATCGAACATGAAAGTGATCGATCCACTGCTTCCAGTCGTCTTGGTTTTCACCTGAGCTGAAAGAGGCGGAATGACAGGGAAGCTTGGCTGAGCTGTGCAGGAGCCCTTGACGATGAAAGCGCTAGCGAGGTTGAGTGCATAGGCCGCGGAGATGCGGGTGTCGAAGGGGGCAGGGTTAGGGATATCACTGACGCTGGTGGCGCGGAAAAAAGCGTCGTGGCGGGCTTCGATGGCGAGGATGGAAGCTGGGCCCGGGACGAGCGTAGGATCTGTCAGGGCCAGGCCAGAAACCACGTTGATGACTGCGCCGATGCCGGCGGAGGTAATGATGTTGGCGAGAGCGAAGAACTCGGCAGCATTGTTGACGGGGAAGTCGTATTTGCAGGGTGTGAAGGTGGGCTTGTTGAAGTGCTTGAGGATGTTCTCCGCCGTCTGGACATGAATGACTTCCTGAGCCTGGACTTTCGAGACGATGTCGATGGCGAGATCAAGGTCTCCTTCCTTGTTCCACAGATTTGTCAGATTCCGCAGACCCTCTTCAAAAAAGGCCGATTCCAAGTTCTCGAGGAAGTTCACACCCTGAAAGTCCGCAACTGCTGAGTCTGAGATGTTGGCTGTGGGTGCGCCATTTGGGGGAGCGCCGCCTGCAACATCGGCCACGCTTGGCTGTCCACGAGGAAGAGCGAGCGCGTCTGATGATGCTGCAAGGAGGGTGATGGCTGCGATTGCAATTGTGGAATGCATTGCGATGGATTTGTTTCGATGCACTGGGTGAGAATGAAAAGCTTGATGCGATTCTATGGAAGAAGAAGACTGTCGTAGGTACTAAATAAACGCTATGCAGAGGAGAGAGTAAAGAGACAGGGAAATCGCGAAGGAAGACGCAAGGAAATTGATAAAGAGATTGATGCTCTTGATGCTCGTGGTTGCTAATGATGGAGAAAGCCATCTTCTCTAGGCAAGAAGCCTTTCTTATACCTATTCCTGAGGCCGGCCTCATGGCAGCAAACAAACATCTGAATAGCCTACATGCGCCAAGATGCCATAATCCCCAGTTTGAATGATGGGTGAGATACCGAAATACTTGGGGCGTAGCTGTGAGACGTTGGCGGATAAAATAATGATAGGTCGTAAGATTCCGTAATTAGCTGTGCTGCGGTCTAGCGCGCTATTTTTGGCCCAACGGCCCGCCCCTAATTCCGGAGCCTCACAGCCTCCAGCGAGCCGAAATACTTCCGTGGACTTTCCGACTTTCGCCCGATGTTCAGGCAATCCATCATCTCTTACAAACTAAGATCAGTTCATTGATTGTTGTATGTGACGAATTTGGCATCAGGAAAGGATACCCCATGTCGGTGCCAAATCCGCCCATCTAGAGCCACAGCCCAAAGATATCTGCCAACCTGAGACAGCGCATGAGCGCAAGATCGGTCAAACAACGGTGCGGACATTGTCATGGGTGCAGTGTCACATAAGATTGCTGAATATCATATCTGTATCATAAAGGCACACGCAGCAGTGGTATCACTCGAGCACATCTATGCAAGCCAATGAAAGGCCTCTACGCATTCCCATTGACTGTTCCGTTGGTCGTCCCAGCCTCTGGCGATTTCGCATGTCCGTTGACAACTGTCTTTTCCCTTCCCAAATCCAGGACGTCCCCTGTGACGTCCCTGTCTGCTCCTTTCACTGCGCCATTCCCGTACCCTTCATTCATCGTATTTCCAGGTTTCAGCAGGCGTCTTCTTTTGCCGAACATCCTGCGTCCTTTTCGCCCCTCATCAGTACTACCTGCAACAGCTACGCTCTCTCGCTCTTTTCTATCCTCTTGCTTGGTTTCGAGCGCCTTCTTCGCATGACTGAGGTTCTCGTAAGCTCCATTCTTGCCCATCTTCCTCTGATCTTTGAGCACAGCTATACGACCTTTCAGTCCTTCGTCGTTGTGTGCATCGTCCTCCTTCTGAATATCTGAAATGATTCGCCACGCCGCTTCAATCTTCGTCAATTCGTGCTCTCTCGCCATTGCACCAAGCTCACGGGCATCCTCGCCGCCTTGGATCATACGAGCTTTGCGGATGAAGGCTGTTGGTTGCCTGCCCTTGATGAGCTCTTTGTGTACACCTTTGAGTGTATAGCCGAATGGGCCAATAATGGCCGCAAGGTCTTTCAACACGAAGCCGCCAAGGCCTTTGCCGATACCCTGGACAAGACCTAGCGCACCGTTCTTTCGAGCGCCATGATAGGGTTGCATAACAAGACCAGTGACGCCATCATATACGCCAAAGGCAAATTCACATCCCGCCGCACGAAGACCCGATTGAATTCCTGAGATACGCGGAGGCGTACGGACTGTGGAATCACCATACAGACGAGGTGCATTGTGAAACCCCTGCGCGATAGCCAAGGAGAGGTCCATCGGCACTATAAATGACGATTAGTAGAGTAAAAGTAGGAGAGACTGGATGCCATTACATTTGGCCACAGCTTCGCCGGCTTTGGCAAAGCCAGCTCCAGCGTCTTCAGCGAGATCTTGTGCAAGATGGTCACTGGACGCCTCGGATACAACAGATAATCCATCTTCATCGTCCGCGTCTTGGGGAGAGCCAGATCCTGACTTCAACATTCCGTCAATTTGTGGATCCCGGTTGTTCCTAGTCTCAGATTCTGCGCCTCCTGGAAACGTTTCCGGCTCTGGAAGATGCTTTCCAGCACCATGCTCGCTTCCGTGCAGTCCTTCGCCCCTGTTTTCATCTTTCTGCTTGTGTTGTGCAACGCCATTCGGCTGTGGTATATGTTCCATCTGCATACTCTTCCGCGTCACATGAGAATTTCTTCTTTCTTTCTGCTTTTGTACACGCTTTTCTCTCTTCCTGATCCTTTTTGCCCATCTAACAGGCACGCCGCCAACACCTCGGACGATGCCGCCAGCAGAATTGATAAGGGCAGCGCCACCTCCAGTAATAGGCTCACCAGGCCCTTCGAAGTCATTCCACTCATAATGCCGCAGGAGCCTAAGATTCTGCCATTTGATCTTCTTCTTCTCAATCAAGAGCTCAGCTGCGAGTGCAGAGAGCTTCAGGCTCGAATCCTTCAGTACCCATACTGCAACATGGTTTGGAAGGATCGAGCATCGCATAGAATGGTCTCCTTTCATGGGTAGATGGCGATGAAATGACTCGACCGCGTTCTTAGCACCGTCTCCTTCATCCGCGATGTCTGCTGCGATCTTCTCTGCGCCTGCCTTCGCTTCTGGCGACAAACACTGCACGATGCCCTCTGCAAGTGCACCCACAGTGAGTCGCTTGTAAGGGACTGCTTCGTGAGCACCTGCACCGGCTCTCGCAACCATAGCACCCCAGAATGGCTGATCTCCAAAGAAGGGCACGATCATTGTAGGCTTGCCACACTTCAAGCCTATCGCTGTGGTCCCAGCGCCTCCATGATGGACGACCGCGCTAACTCGAGGAAAGAGCCAGTCATGCGGCGTATTTTCTAGCATGTAGATATCGTCAGGTGTATTACCTTTGTCGCCTAATCCTCCCCATCCTTTACTCACTAGAGCGCGAACACCAGCCTTTTTGACGGCTTCAAAGATAAGGGATGTGAATTGGTCTGGATCGTCGACTACAATGCTGCCGAACCCGATGTAGACTGGAGGCTCCCCAGTGTCTAGGAACTTGGCTAAAGATTCTGACGGCTTGAACGAGGAAGCCAGATCCAGGAAAACGAAGCCCGCAATGTCGATTTCAGGTCCCCAATCCGGGGGCTTCGGGATCAAGCCGGGTGACCACATGTATGTATATGGTACCTTCAAACGGAAGAGCTGCCCAGGCGCCCACAGCGTTGAAACAGGCTCCAGGCCCAGAGTCTTAACTCGAAAACGATTGACCAGGTCACCGAGGCCTTGCCAGGTCCTGTAGGACTGTCAGCAAAACCTCGTCAAATGGACAATTCAGTGGCTCACATCATTTCGACTAGCGGGTATGAAATGAAATTGGTATAATTAGTATCGACATTACTCTTCTTGATATTCGCTAATGGATGGGGGAATGCTTGGGTAGGACTATAAGGGAACGTAAACATCATATGCAAAGGTACCCCTAGACGTTCAGCGCAATGAACATGAGCAAAGCATGGCGGGTTGGCAATGATAGCATCGGCAACGAAGGGATGTTTATCGCCCATCATTCTCCTGTTGGATTCCTCTGTCTCTTCGTCTGTGGCATTGATGCACGCACGCCAGAAGCCTTGAAACATTTCGAACATGGCGTCGCGCCTGCGACCTACTTCGCCAGCTCTGACAGTGTTTACCGAAGGCATGAGGCTTGGGTTTTTCACCATGTACGCCATCAGCTCGGCTGGGTCGCCGCCAACAGAGAAGAATTCAAGACCTGAATCTTGCTCGACGAATTTCTTGAAGGCTGGGTGCGTGGCAATCCGTACGCGGTGTCCGAAATTTTCTTTTAGCAATTTTCCCACCTTGAGGAAGGGTTGTATGTCTCCTCGGCTTCCAATTACCATGATGACAATATTTAGCTTGGGTCTCGACGTTTGTTCGTCTAGCGAGGGTCGTGCAGACAAGGCGGACAGTCTAGCTACTAGATTCGGTCGTTCATTGCTGTCCTCGTCGCGTAGAGGTGATAATGGTTGATCCGGCAGTGCTTCTTCGCCCTTGTCATCTTTCTTCTTCAAGCGATGCTGCAAAGTAGCACCAAGTGCATGAGCCAGATATCCATGATTGGAGGTCTCATTGACGCTGATGTTGAGTCGGCCATCTCGTTTTGACACTCTCCCTCTGGTCTGGTAGCTATCGTTGCCGACCGAGAAGCTACCGAACTGTCCTGCACTTGACCCTCGCTTTCCGTTCACCTCAGGCAAGCTTCCACCGTGACCCCTATGACTGGTTGACCGACCGCTGATGTTCGAGGGTCTCGATGCTAGCTTCGACCTTGACTCATCATCGGAAGACGATGAAGATTCATCTGAACCATAGCCCCGAGCTGCATGGTTCAATAGTGTAGGCGTGTGTCCTGTCAGACCCCTCCTCATACGCAACGAAGATCCTCTCTGTGCAGGGACAGGTCGATCCGTAAGAAATCTCCTCTTTGCCCGCGGTCTAGACGTTGGGGGTATATCTGGAATCTCAGGCGTTGCTGGAGTCCATGCTTCTGTTGGTGGCCCGTTCTCAGGAATGGGGTTCTTGCTGGGTACGGAGGCATGGTGAGGACCGATCGAACGAGGTGGGGAGGTTTCGGCGCCGCTGTCGGGAAAAGGGAATTCGAGAGGTGGTGGTATTGGAAGTATGTTTACATGTGGGCCTTCGTTATCGGAGGGATCTGTACTCGACGAGCGTTGTTTCATCGTTGACGGTCAAATCCACTTTCGTAGCTGTAAGATATCAATGAAGTCAATGAAATACATCCAGTCAGTGTAGTCAGTAGTCAAGTATTGTAGCCACGCGTGGGGTTCGCAGAGTGCACAAAGGGGGAAGGGGCGGGTTGATTGTGGAATGGGCGAATGCGCAGATTGGCAGGGGGTGAAGCCTGAATGGCGTTGGGCATCAGGTAGTACAGAACGTTGAGAGACGAGAAGTTGCTGCATTGAGTTGCCACAAGGCTTGCGAGGCTTGTTAAATGTTACCTATGAATTATTAAATTACCACGACTCTCCCAAAACATTCATTAATAAGGAGCCGAAGATTCGTCGGAAGCTGCACCAAGCCATTTCCATGTTTGTCCAAATGCCAAGATTAAGTGATGTAAAAGGAGCATGGAAAACAAATCCGACTTCGGCAAGCCCAATGGCTGTCCTAGCCTACCCGCTCTACCCGTAGGCTTGGCAACGCAAGGTACAACCGGACACTAGGCTAGCCCTCCTCGGAGTCTCGTCCGAATTCTTTACAACCCGCCTGTACCGGTCAGATTTAGAGTTGAGCGCGTCTCTGATTCATATCCTACCGCCAGCTGCAAGATTGCTAGAAATATATAGTATTGCATTCAAAGCCGAGAATGCAGTCTACCCAAAATCTGCTGGGAGTGCTGAACCGGTTAGGAAGGCGAAGCTTTACTGCATATCTGAGATAAAGCTCTAAAGAGTGCTACCTATGTCCGCGCCAGGGCTACTACGATACCGTCGGCGCTCTTATGACTTCCCTTCCACAAGAGGTTGAGCAGAGTGTTAATACAGCCGTTCGCAGACAATGCTATCAGCATTCACACTGCAGTTGGGGGTGATCGTAAGCCAACTAGGGACGGCCATGAAGTGTGTACAGCTGGGTTCGCAGGAAAGGGGGGGAATGGCTTACGACACGCGTGCAGCTGGGCTTCCTTCTGGGTTCTAGGCGCGAGCACGACAATGATGGACACATACAAGACTTGAATTTGAAGAGGATTTATGGGGCCAATCTGTCGATCGAGTTTGCATCAGATCAAAAGGTTGCGCACGAGAACTTGGTGCAAGTTGACGACATACAACTCATAGCTCTTGACACAGGAATCATAGGCAGGCTTTGTCTTTTGGGAGTTGGTCGGTTTGTTGGCTAGCAAAGTCACGGAAGCGGTGATAGCTGCAGTCGTATTCAATGCCAAGATTCTATTCTCTACTTGTCTATAGGACCATCTGTCACGACATTCGTTGCCCGTTCTATCATACCCAAGATCGAGTTCTCTCCATTGTTTATCCCTTCTAGCTAGGAGTGAGCTCTGGTTCGCCAGTCTCAGCGGCAGCCCTTTCATCGGCAGTCAAGGCGCTCTTGGCGCTCCTGATCCTCACAAATCCGATCATGATGACTAGTGCTAAGACAGAACAAGCGAGCTGGTACCAGAAGACCGACTGGTAACTCCGCTTCAATCCCAGATGTGCAGTCCCGGTCTGGGTAACATCCGCAAAAGCAAGTAAAAAGGCGATGCCTAAGTAGAGGAGGCTGTTAATCAAAGCCCCTGCTAGCCCTTGCTGACTCTGCAATAAGCTGGTTGTAATGAAGATATTAGCAACGTTGAATGTGACATCGATTCCGACAGTGGCACCGATCATGGCGGGAAAGACGAACGCCCAGTAATTGGCACCCTCAGGAGCCAGGGCAAAAAGTAACGAAGTCAGCACCCAAGCTAATCCACCGATCAACATCAACAGCGTGCCTGGAATCAGATGTAGAAGGTATCCTCCAGTGACCGAAATGATAGCGCCACCAGTACACATTGGTACGAACCACGCTGCAGTCTGCAGTGGGGTAGCGCTCATAATGTTCTGTATGTAAAGCGTAGCGTAGAGTAGGAAGACGCCAAGTACTCCATCGGAGAAGAAGAGCGCAATGAATAATGCGGACAGATAGGGTACTTGAAACAAATCGAACGGGATGAGAGGCGTCTCAGCCACCCAGCCTTCCACGTAAAATGCAATGCAAAGTAGGAAAGAGCCCACAATAAGTAAGGTGTAGATGTATGGTGTCTTCCATCCCTGTGGGGGGTGAGAAGCGTCGGTAATGGCGAAGATGACGAGGATCAGGCCCGAGACGATCAGTGCAGATCCAAGCCAGTCCATCTTCACCCCCATAGCCTTTCTCTCTTTGACGTCTGACGGTATAGTGAAAATCGCAGGTATGATAGTCGTCATTATGAGGATTGTCCCAATCCAAAAGTACCACCCAAAGCTGAGGAAACTCCCCGTCAAGCCCCCAGCAAAGACGCCCGTAAAGAAGCCTAACGGAGCTGCACCCCCATAGATGCTAAAGACGAGGTTCTTCCGGGGCCCAGGTCTGTAGGTGCTGCCTATCAGCATCAAACCGGACGGTAAGAATGCTGCAGGCCCTAGTCCCTGCAATGCGCGGCAAAAGACCAACATCAGGTTGGTCTGCGAAAAGCCAGCTATCAACGACCACATAGTAAACCAGGCTAGGCCGGAGAGGTAGACTGGGTACCCACCATACATGTCGGAAAGCCGACCAAAGGGTAAAAAAAAGGCTGCCGAGACAAGCGCAAAGGCACTGGCGGGCCACACCTCGGAGGCTTGGGGGATAGAGAGCTTTTTGATTAAAGTGGGCAGGATCACATTAAAGCCGGACACAAAGAATTCCTGCTGCATATTAACACCTAAAGAAACAGTGATGCCAAGAGATTAGGGACACACAGCCATGAATTGAGACGCTATGATGGAGTAGCAGAAAGCGAGTTCCTCTCCGAAGGACTTGAATTTTGTAGGCCGTTCCCGTCCCAGTCGCTCAATGCGGGCGCTTTCGGACTCCAGGACTTCTTCGCCATGGGTTTCCTCCTGATTAGTAGGATTTGCTGGTACTGGGCAAAGATCTTTAGTCCCGTGTATGGCTGCATCCTGGACTATGAATATGCAATCAGCAACGGCTTCTTCCTTGGCCTGTACAATTTCCAGTGGATCCTGGATCCTATCGTGGTTGAGCTCCGTCTTGCCATTGGCTTCTATCATAGCTGCATATCATGAGGTTCTTCGATGTCTCCCGTTCCCAGATGACCGAGAATACGAGGTCCACTTGTGGAGCCTTCTGGAATTGCAGCAATTTAGGCGGAGGCGGGTTGGAGTGGCGTACGACTTTTCGAGAGCACGCCATGAAGGGTAAGAGTAAGTAGGAGATGATGTTGTCAGAGAAAGCCGTTGGTTTGTTGTCAACGAGATCGTCATGCCGGGTCGTCATTCTGGATTCCCCTCCTGATGTGACAAATCGATCACGCTACTTTCGGTAGCCCGAAAGCCTACTGTTGTAGTAGCCCATTCAGCGTGAGATTGATCATGTTGGACAATTCTGAGCCTGAAGACCTCAAAGAAGCATTTCGACATTGTAGTCCCGTCCCTGGGATTGTGTATGGCAGAGCCTGCCTCGCAAGATTCCGCCCATTCGGGAATTTGCAGCGAGAAATGTTCCCGAGACCATACGCGCACTCTTCGTCCACCGCGTCCACTAATAGGGTGTTCATACAATGCAACAACGGCTTCAGGCCGTGATTGATAGCGATGGAGTCTATATTACGGAGTAATGGAGGAACTTCATGTGACTTTTGGTGGGGTCCACTGAGGCTTGGCATGGACGGATACCCGTGCCTGCCAAGCCTGCTCGCGTGGGGGTGGTACAATGATGTTGTCGCTGAGTATTCCTACCTGATGCCGCACACAGATCACGCCAACTCCCCGAAGCTCAAACGCGCTGAGCCACGTATAAAGCATGCAGAGCTCGCCGAGATAGCATCAAACATACTCTTCGGCACCGGATGGTCAGTTTCAGCTTCACAGTCCGTTGCCAGTGAACTTGTGATTGCAATACTTGAAGAGCTGGAAACAATGGACAGGATTCTTTCTAGATCAAGATCAATGTTGGTAGTTGAAGGCTTTCTAGCGAGGAACAAGCCACTCATTAAGAGGAGGTATGATAATTCATGGCATTCGTTACAACGAGGGTTGCGGAACCCGGGTTCCTGTATCTAAGAGGTCTTGGGCATCAAACTGCGGTTGGTCGTCTCGCAAATCATGACACGGTCCTTACAGTACGCATCTATGATTATGATGTCGAGGCGACAACGTGGAATACGTGCTTCTTTCGATGGAGCTACAGGGAAGGACGAGACGGGCAGGGATTGGGACCTGCAGATCGAACGGGCTGAGAAAAGGGCCTTGGTTAGGCGTCGTAGCACCTGGGTGTGCTCAGTGGTGTGGAGGCACGCGACCGTGCATGTTTGATTCGTGTGCTGTCCCTCCTAAAACGCCATACCACGCTGAACAGTCTTCTCAGCCGCTCCTCGTTTAAACTCACATAGAATTAATAGCCGATCCTCCTCCTTCTAGACCATTTCGAGTTTCTGACTGCATCAACGACCCTTGCGTAGCTGCTCGATGTGTCTCCAACAAGTCTGCTCTAGTGTGTTTGATGTATGACCCTAACGTTTGGTTTGTGAGGAGCAGAATCTATTGGTAGCCTGGGAAGAATCGAGCTGTTGAGTCATGATTTGTTAGTCTCCAATAGAAGAGTTCACCGCCTTATGGTCCAAACTTACTTCTGGTCCAGCCCTATAAGGCTGACTAATAGCTACTGTAGGAGCATGCTTTAGATACTAATATAGTCGCTACAGCCAGCATTATCTATACGGGATATATATAAAACTTATAGGAAGTAGGTAGCTAATTAATATACTATCTATACTACTTATACCTAATATTATACTCTATATAAATATAGTTATAATTAATAGATTAGCGTATTAATTAGTTAATTAAAAGTATATAGATTATAATAGTACCTAATTTAAAATCTAACTTAATTAGATAGAAGGTACGTCGCTTTTATCTAATTTATTATATATTATATTATAAGGATGAAATATATTATTATACTAGGTATTCCTTACTAAGGTTAAATAGCTAATATAGATAATAAAAATTTAATTAAGTAATAATATTAATACTTAGGAGATTATATATTAATTATATTAGATACACTTATACTAATAGTTTAACTTATAAGTATACCTAATTTAATTTTTTATTCATAATAATCCTAGTAATATTACGGATAATAATAATAATATTATTATATAACATCCCGATTTTTACTACCTATTCTAGCGTGTAGGAGGGCTATTATATAGGTTATAACTATTAGATATATATTATTTTATATTAGAATACTAGATATAGCGTTATTTATTAAGGCTAATTTAATAAATCTTAACTAAGGTTTTAAGGATATCCTAATAAGTAAAGGTTAATAGTAATATAATATAATAGTAATATTATATAAATTATAAAACTAAAAATACTTATCATTATAGAAATATTATAATATCTTCCTTATAAGGTCTTAGAAGTTTATAAGGTTAGATTAATTAATATTAATAATAAAGGTAACTTATAAATCTAATTAAATCTTAGTATTTTTAATATAATTTAATTCTAATTAGCTCCTAATAGAAATAAATTTTATTCTCTATTTTATAAACTTCTTCTTATTAGCCTAAGATAATAATAAGGTAGGTTATAAACTATATAAATAGTTTAGAGGTAGTATAATAATAGTACTTAATAGGTAGATATTTAATTTATATATAAGCTATCTATATTACTATTATTAATAACTAAAATTTAAATTTATAAAGAACGTACTAAGGAAGCTAATATAAATATTAAAGATATTATATCTAAATATATACCTAATAGGCTTTTTAAGTATATATTACTTACTCTAATTAGCTAATTAATTTAATTATATAATCTTCTTAACTCTTTTAGCTCTAGGCCTATGATTTTTAATCTAATTCTATTATAATTATCCTAATTAATAGCCTAGTAATTAACTTCAAAGGTCTCTTTACTACTAGATAAGCTATTATATAGGATAGTTTACTTAGTATTACTAGGGGTACTAGTCCTATATTAGGGGATTATTGACTTAATATTACTATTATAGAGGTCGTTAGAGGTAGTCTATTAAGATAAATATTACTAGCCTAAGTAGTATAGGAAGCTTCTTCTTTTAGGGTATAAGATATAGCTTTAAGGTGAAGATATCTAGGCCTAGTTATAATAAGGAGGTAATTATAGTCTTTAATTCTTTATTAGCCTAATTTACCCTCCTTTTATTAAGGACTACTTTATTTATAAACCTTATAACATTATAATTACCCTTAGCGTAATTAAACTTTTACATTTATTACTTATTTAGTTCTAAAAGTTCTAAATTAGTAATACTATAGATTATAGATTCTATTATTACTTAGATTATAGCTTTACTTACTTTTTAAAAAGCTTAAGTAAGTACTAGCCTTTAAGTAGGAATAATATCCTATATAAACTTCTATAAGATCTACTAGATTTATACGGCGTTAACTAGAGTTAACGCGACTTAGTAGCTACTATTAGGACTAGTATAGCTAATTATAGCTTTAGGTAGTATAATAGGACGGAGTTTAATATTATATTATTATAATTATTATAGTTATTAAGTAGGAGGGAAGTATTAGAATATTAATTTAAGATTAAATAGTAAGAGTCCTATTAGAGTTTATACCCTTTTAATATTAATTAGGATAATTACTTCTTACTAAGCTTTTTAATAGTATTTTAAGAAATTAACTTTATTAATATAATAACTACCTCTAAGGCGTAATATTAATTAGATATTAGATTTATATACTATTACTAATAAAGTAAAGATCCTAATATCTAGTAGTTATAATAGATATATAATATATAATATATAATAGTAAATATAGGAGGATAATCTTCTAGTTAATATAATACTAGATTATTATAATTATAATATAAGAAGTATAATTATTTATTAAAAGTATTTAATATTTACCTTTTTAATAGGTCTAAGTCTTAATATTAAAGTATCTTCAAATTTATATAAGCCTAATAGTATTATTAATTTAACTATTCTTACTTATTATAATCTTACTTTCTTAAAGAACTTCTTTTTAAGCCTTTTAAAGTTATATACTTTTAAAAATAATTTATAAGTATAAATATCTTCTATCTATTAAGATATACTTAATAAGGGAAACCTACTTATAATTTTTATATTAAGTTATAAAGGCCTTCATCTTTTTATATTTAGGAATTATTATTCTAAATTTAGTAATAACTCCTTAAAGAAATCCTTTCTTATTTATATTATAAATATCCCTCTTATTAACTTTATACTCTATCTTAAGTTATAGGTAAAGATTCAACTAGCCTAATAAAATTATAGGATCTTAGGCTAGAGAACACTCCTTATTTAATAATAGGATATAAGTTATCTTAAGTTAAGGATATTACTTTAAGAACTTTTATAATTAATTAATCCTAATATAATTATTAATCTCCTTAATATAAAGAAGCTCCTTTATTATAAAGCTTACTTATCTAATTCTTATAAGCTAACCCTAGGCTTAAAGATAGAGAACCTAGGTTAAAAGTATTATTTCTTCTTTAAATATAAGCCGCTTCTCGCTCTTATAAGCTATTAAATATAATTATATACTATTAATTTAATTAACTAGGATTTATTTTAGTATATTATATATTAAGGTTACTTTAATAATTAATAGATTTTTATTCTTTAGGCCCCCCGCGTCTAGCTATATATTATAGGCTAGTATAATTCTCGCCTCCCTAGATAACTCGATTTCCTTAGAGGATGGAAGAGAGGATTAAGGGGGTATATCCGTTATACTAATAGAGGTTAAGTGTAATAATAGATAAGAAGAAGTCAAGTTATAGCGGGAGTAATAGTAATTTTACTAGTAGCCCTATAGGGCTGGACCAGAAGTAAGTTTAGACCATAAGGCGGTGAACTCTTCTACCGGAAGCAACAGTTTAATCTCGTGAAGATGCAGGTAAGCGTTGGTCAATATAATTATGTAACTTGATAGAATGACACCCGAAGCACCTGCCCGGCTTTGGGGTATCGACTAGCAATTGGGCTTAATCTCTTTATAGCAAACAAGCGAGATGCGGCTTGTGGAGGTTGCATATCTGGTTCTTGCCGTGTGAATTCGTGGCAAATGACTGCCCTGCGTTCGCGATGTGTTTCTTGCAACCCGCGCAAATCAAACAACTTGGTGCAGTCGCCGAAGAGATTTCTGGTCATACATAGTTCTACGTAGGGCTTGTGATTCCCGGCGGCTTAGGCTCGACCGATCATTACAGTACACACGAATACCAATATCGAGCTGAACAAGGCGAGCGCCCTTCAGCCTGACAGGCCTGACGCCTGACCAGTGACGGGCCCGAGGGGCTGAGTATTAAGCTACCGAGGAGCAACGGTCAGGCCCGTCGTCCATCAGCGTTGGCGCCCGCTCTTGAATAACCCTGGATGACTGGATCTGCCAATCTGGATGTGGGGTCGATCTGGGGCTGAGCTCCTTCGCGCGAGTGGCGCTCATGATTCGTCCGAGTTCCCGAAGGTAAACATGTTTCTCGACATATAGTCTGAGGCTGCCTACTTTCATCTCTCGACTACAACTCGACTCAGAGTGGCCCTTGGTTAACGACACTTTCCTTGATCATATCCCTATTCCTTCACCATCACCGCAACCAAGGGCTGCTTTTCAGCGAGCTGCTCGAGATCATCGCTGTGCAGGGCAGCCATTCGCCATCATGGCTTCCCACGCACCTCGAGCGTTGCTTGAGTTATTTACAGTGACAGCACTGCTATCTTGCTTGAGCAACGTCGCTGCTTCCCCCGATGCTTCCCCCAAGGTCTTCGGCATGGACTTCCACAAACGAGTACATCAAAACACTCCATTGAGAAACCTACAAAAACGGCAAAAAACGGTGTCCATAGATATCAACAACGCCAACATTGCGTAAGCAGTGATTGCACGCAAAGGCTCCGGACGAGGCTGACCGCTGCTGTTCAGATACCTCATTAACATGACCGTTGGTACCCCACCTCAATCGTTGAGTCTCCTATTGGACACCGGTAGCAGTGACATCTGGATACCCTCCGTCGACTCCGATGCTTGTACACAGTCGCCAGATATCTGCACCGCCTTGGGCTCCTTCAACTATAACAAGTCCTCCACCTTTGTCGATGTCCAGCAGAACGGATTCCAAATCTCGTATGAGGACAACAGTGCAGTCACTGGAGACTATATGAACGACACTCTGACGATTGGAAAGACATCAATTCAGAACATGACGATGGGTCTTGCATTCCAAGCTAGCCGGCCTTTGGGCATCATGGGAATAGGCTACGTCGCCGATGAATCCATTGCATCTACCGACCCTAACCTCGAATACCCAAACATCATCGCCCAGTTGAAGGACCATGGTTATATCAACACTTTGGCGTACAGCCTGTGGCTGAATGATCTACGTTAGTTAACTCCTATTAGACATGAAGGCCACCTGCTGACGCCTACAAGATTCCTTGACAGGTTCCATCCTATTCGGCGGCATTGACACTGCCAAATATCACGGCAAGCTTATCGTGCTTCCTGTGCAAAAGTCAGTCAACGATACATATATCGACTTTACTGTGGCGCTCTCATCCGTGTCTTTGACCGACGCCGCCGGCAAGGTTGCATTCTCACAGACCAACCTGGCTCTACCTGTGATTCTTGACTCCGGGACAACGGAGACGTATCTCCCAGACAGTGTGATTGAGCCAATCATTAGCGGAGCTGGCGCGATCAACGACCCCAACTTCGGTCTAATCGTCCCTTGCTCCCTTAGCTCGTCCCCAGCGAACTTTAGCTTCGGATTTGGCGGTACTGGTGGGCCATCCATCGATGTTCCTTTTGGAGAGTTTGTGACTCCAATATTCTTGCCAGATGGTAGTCAGCCTATCTTTAGGAAGTCAAAAAAACCTATCTGCAGCTTCGGTTTGATGTCCTCTGGGACGGGTCCCATCCTTTTTGGAGATACCTTCTTGCGGTCAGCCTACGTCGTTTATGACTTGACCAACAATCAAATCGGAATGGCGCAGACAAATTTCAATGCATCTTCATCCAATGTGGTGGAGATCTCCGGCACCGACATTCCGAGCGCTGCTGCTACTGCAACTGGCATTGCCGTCACTCAGACATATTCGGGTCACCCCCAGGAAACCAATGCTGCAACAAAGGCTGGAGGAGCGCAAGCCACTGGCACACAAGGATCACCCACTTTCAACCTTGGTGCTGGAGCTACTAGCGGTAGTGGTAAACAGGGAGCTGCTGTTACCTTGGGAGCTCCTAGGATCGAGGCCGTCACCATAGTCACGGGTATGGTGTGTCTCATCTCGTTGGTCTTTGGAAGCTCTATGGTCCTCATGATATGAGCGATGACTTCATCGGCCCCACCCTTTACGAATTGATTGCATATTCACAGCGTTAGGTTTTGGTATATATGAGTCTTCACGCCGAATTAACGTATATTTGTCCTACGCTCTGCATTCCTCGTCGCTTTTCGGCATATTGTAAGCAAGCAACCTATGGCTTTGATTCGAGGTTTTCCCTCCAGAAGAAACCTTGATCTCTTCCCAAGTGTTTTGCGGGCCTTACGCATTTCCTCTCATCAAAACCAACAGCGTCGCTGTCGCCATTCTTGATGTCAAAACTTGCACATATAGCAATCTTCTGGAAGGAGCGGTCACTATGTGCTGCACATAGACTCCAGCTAGCTCCTTCCACTTGCCAGACTTGACAGACTCATAGATTCTTGATCCCTCGCCTCTTCGTCTTCTTCCTAGTTCTAACTCCAAAATAATCCTACGGCATCTCCATTCTCTACCTCGAAAACCTGTCTTTCCTCGAGCCACTTTCTTTTGGTACTTCGCAAGGATGAAATTGATCTCCATCTTGGCAGCGTCTTTATCACTGAGCGTCACCGTAGCATTGGAAAGTAGCAAGGGCGCCTCTAACGCTACAACCGGGGATGGCTTCGTTCTCAATTTTGCTTTGACTCTCGAGTATTTGCAACGGGCGTTTTACGCAGGGGGTCTTGCCAGCTTCAATCAGACTGATTTTGTGACCGCTGGCTTCAATGATCCCTTCTACGACAACTTGCAACAAATCTACTCGGACGAACAAAGCCATGCTGTCTTGCTACAGAACGTTCTCCTTGCTGCAGGTATCCAAGCTACGACTTCCCTACAATACGACTTTCCCTACGTTGATATATCATCATTCGTCGCCCTCGCTAGAGTTATCGGAGGTGTCAGTGTCTCGGCGTAAGTGCTTCTGGTGGTATCATTTTTGGTGCATTGCTGATTCTCATAGCTATCTCGGCTCTTTAACTTCCACTGACGACAAAGACTATCTGACAGCTCTCAGCTCCATCCTCGCCAACGAAGCTCGGCACACTTCGTACCTTCGTGCTAGTCTGGCTGAGGCACCTTTTCCGAGTCCATACGATACACCGCTAGATTTTGTAAGATCAATACTAAGCTGAATCTGTTTTCTCGTTCGCTGAAACATGATGGCCATAGAATGAAACACACTCAATCGCCGTTTCGTTCATCAAAGACTTCGACAAGGCCCCTGTCAAGCTTCCAGTCATTCCCTTCGCCAACCTGACGCTAGCGTGCACTCCGTATTACTATGAGTGAGCAATGCAAACATGGTAGACGATGCCTGAAGCTGATTTATTCTCAGAGCTGGTCGATCATCCATCACATTTCCAAATGCATTTCTGAGTGCACAACAATTCGGTATCACCAAGGACACGACTGTTTATGCTGTGTTTCTCTCCGGCTTGATGAAGGTCTGCTAGTAGTAACTCTAAAGTCCGTGCTCTGGGGCTGACACGTCTCAGTTGCCTGTCCAAGTGCAACTGACAGCTGGAAGCAATGATTATCAAGTCAGCCGTATCCCAGTCGGTGTTCAAGGTCAGAGCTATGTTGTGCTATCGACTTCAAACGTGCTCTTCTCAGATCAAAACATTATTGCTGGACCAGCCATACTTGAGGTATGCCATGGACAGCGGCGACATCATAATCCTCTATAAATTCGTGTTGACAATGTTCTAGGTTTATCCCAAAGGCTTGATCCCTTCGACGGCGCATCCGGCTTGCATAGTACCTAGCTTAGGGCTGTGAGGTTGGAAGGATCACGTTTCCTCGGCGTAAGAGTGCAGCGGTGGGCGAGGATGATGAAATAGATGTCGAAGTAGCCGGAACTATACTGCAAGAGATGTAGATATACATGACCCTAAAGCGAACAACTTACCGTACATCGTCAATCTACTAATCAGGCTAAAGCAAAAGTACGTTAGTAAGCGCCAAGAAATTGGTGATCGATCTCTAGATCCCTCAAGACCCTGTTCGTATTCCTCCAGTCCCCTTCACATCACATCCTCTAGGATGATAGCCTCCGCTATTCAACCCATGGGCTGGCTAGGGTCCGCTGATTGTGTATGAGGGATATACATGGAAAGAATTGAAGGGAAATCATGAGAAGCATGGGAAAAAGCTGGTCGATACCGTCTGATGCAGTGTATACAAGTCTTGCTTTGTCAATTACCGAACACTGACACCGTCATCTTCATTGTGCAGAGGAAGGGTACAATACAGCCGCTGACAGTCAGCACTTGAGTTGGAGAATGTGAACATGGAGCATAGGTGGTGTCGATACTTCTTTGGGTGGCAGGAGATGAGACGAATGGCGTGCTCTGGACTATCGTTGTTTGGGCCATGATGTGCTTAGACGTCGATGATGCCTGTGTGGTAAAGCGCGAGGATGGGAATGTTCTGCCCGAATGAACCTAAGAAACTGGCCCATGCCCTATCCACTACGTTATTTAAGGGCTACTGAGCTGATGTGGGCGGTGGGATTCTTGGCAATACGCCCGACAATGGCTCCCTGAAAGAGGTTCGAGACTCGTTGAAAATGATCGGAACGGACCTACTCGAAGTATTCAAGAGAATGGCCGACTATAGCAACCCCGATAGAGAAGCAATTTCGGGCAGCGGAGATACATCACAACGCTGTGGGTGGAGCAGTAAGATGCGGTTGGACCACCGGAAGGTTAGGGTCCCGCCTTACTTTGAACAAAGGATGAAGCGGAAGGGTGGCATGAGGAATCGAAAGAGGACGAGGCCAAGCGAACGGAGGGACTCATGCCCTGGTTGGAGAAGTTGGGGCCAAACAAATGCCTACACACCCCAGATATCGCAGATGCTATATGCATTGCAGACATCCATTGATGTTCGGCCCTGACTTTATTCTCCTAAGTGGTGCTGAACCCTCCCTTCCCACCACGCTTCGTTGCTTCAAGGGCTAGCTCCTCCAGTACTTCAACCCCAGCAATCCAAGTGCGTTCGCTGCTCTCAGTCACCGCTACTTGCTGCGATATAGCTCTGATCTCAGGGGCAACACTTCCAATCCCTTCGACCTCATTCACGGATGACCTCAGCATATCTCTTAGAATCAAAGGGAGCTGCTCAGCCCCACAAATTTTGCCAACACAATTGACTGACTGCATGTACCGGGCTTTATTCTTTCCAGGACTGCTTGTTCGGTACATAGAGGCTTGGTAAGCTGGTGTACAAGTCAGGATACTTCTACAATTTCTGATGGATACCAACGTACTGTTTCCATCCTCGATCTTTGTCGCTTTCTGGGTCCAGTCGCTCATCCATGAAAGCTTGTACCATGGACCGGGTCCGTAAATGACGACGCTAGCCTGGGAATCCACCGGCCAGGATAGCGAAGGTATGCCAGATGGTGATATTACAAGATTGATTGGTACGACGTCGACCTGGTACAACTCTTCACGCATGTTACCTGCAATACCTTCAGTTTGCTTGATGGTCAAAGCAGAATGTGGAGCTTACGTTGAACATGATTGTGTCGGTCATTATCGTTCATCTTCACGTATATCTCTTCTTCACTTGTCTTCCACTCATAATTTGCGTACAGAAGTCTCGGAACAATACTTTTCATCACGACTGGCTGATGTTGATTCTGAAGGATCCTGGGAGGCTGTCTTGACTCTGGGAGATAGTAGAATCTACCTCTGCGGGAACGGGCAGCTGCATCGTTTAGAGCAAGTACAGTAAAAGCTTCTTTGTCCTGAGTTGGGTGGGGAACTCTGTCTGTTGACGCCTTGATTCGGTCCTGCATTTCTGTCATAATTGGCCTATTGAAGAATAGCCTCAGTAGTGACCTGGTTGGATGGTGGCTGGTGTTTCCGTTTATGCAGGCGTACGCTGAAGCGCATGGGTCGCTCTTTATATCAGTGAGTGCTTGGTGTTGTACAGGCGTGTTTACGCACGTAGCAAAGAGGGGAAGGGGCGCATGACTGTTAAGATATCACTTCAACGTCTAGCAACGACCATGATTGGTGATGACTTAGCAAAGATCTTGGCGATGGTAGTAGATGGACAAATTGAATGCTACAATGGGTGCTGATATAGGGGTAGAAGCCACGCTAGCGTCGTTGCGTCAGACCTTATCAAGTGAAGTAGACTGGGACCTCACTTTCCAGGCCGTAGATGCGAACTCACTGCCACGTCACTCATTAGCAAAGACAGGCATCAAAATCATCTGGACTGTCGAGATGGAGCGGCGAGATGGAAAGAATCCGTTCGATGCTGCAACGTACACTTCGCCAGCAACGATAAAGTCGATGGTTGAATTGAGAGCATTCTGCGCTGCCTTTTTCGAAGAGCACGTACGAGACCATTCGCCGACAAGTGATCAGAAGCTGCTCAATGAATTCATCAGTCTGATATGTCACTCCAATTTACTCTTCGCACGGGCGCGAGCAGTCATTCCAGAGCTTCAACTTCAGTCTTCCAAGAACAACACAGTGCACGAAAACCCCAACGTCCACCGAGTGTTGCAGTTGACCAAAGACCTTCGTGGCTCGCCCGACTCCATTTGGGATCATCTCATTGAAGAGTCTGCCTGGACGAGATTGGCAAAGGACGGGCACGAACAGTACAAACAAGAGACTCAACGCAACGCAAAAGACATGAAAGAGAACCGAGCTGACAATTCTGACTCTCCCTTGTGTTCGGGTATGTAACCAATCCTCTTCGAATTTGAAAGTCTCGTCGCTGAAACTCAGCCTTGCCAGCTACTCCAGCTTCAATGGTGACGACTGGATTCCCAGAACATAAGGAGCAAACCGCTGGACCGGTTTCTCCCTTGCGCTTGAGTATGCCACCTGGTGATATCTGGCACTCATGTTGCTCATAGCTGATCTCCCTTTTTTCTAGGCATTCCTACTTCCATAGAACCCATGGAAGCCAAGAATGCAACAAGTGAGTTAATTGTGCAAGCGTCTGATCCAGCAGATAACTGATCACATATCCCCTTAGACATCACGGCCGCACCTAAAGCCATGCAGGTGCCTGACAGTAACAGGCTTCATGATCTCCCAGGTAAGTGCGCAGATATCGTACAGCTCACACGACCGAGGAGCTAATACTCAGCGTTGTTAGTCAAATCGCCAGTAGCTGAAGCAGGCCAGAAATTGAGATCCATCAGGCTTGAGAACATTCCCACGTTCATCCCGCGCACTCAGATGAACAACGATTGCGATCTCGTGTGGTCTCCCACCTCTGGTACAAGACAACGCAAGCTAGAAGAAAAGACTGAGAGCCAGACGCGCGACGAAGCAGTGCCTGCAAAGTTTGGCCAAGAGATTTTCGGGGATGTTTCCAATCTCTTCAAACCGCAACCAATCCTTTCGAGCACCAAGGCCGATACTCTCGAACATAAACATGGTCGGGGCCTTTCCACTTCAGTCGTTGCCAGGAATGAACCGGATCACAGCCCGATCTCGCCCCTAGCGTCAGCTGCTTCGCCTTCCGCTCGACCATGGAGCACGACTCTCTCTAGTCAACACGTACGCAACAATTCTGATGTGAATCCGCTTCCAGATTCCAAATCAAATTCTACGGGGCTCACACCTGAAATGGATTGGCAGCTCCATCAGCCAGGAATCGCAGATAAACATGAAAACGGGTCATTGTACCCAAACTTTAGCAATCTTCGACACCCTGTCAACCGCGCTCCTGGTATCATTGGTGCTGGGCCGGTCTCTGCTCCACCTCGCATCTCAACCTTTGGCGATTCACGCGACGCTGGCCATGGGATCTATGGAGGGCCAGAAGATATATCCTATGACTTCCAGGCACGTAATGGTCAGTATGGTGCAGTGGGAAGCCCTCTCTTTCAACCCCAACCAGGCCAAGTGCCTTATGCCGAAGCAAGAAGTGCCCCACTCCCCCCCCATCCAGGTCAGCCATCATACTCTGATGTGCGACATCCCCCGTTCAAGCCGTGGCATGCTCAGGAGCATCACAGCAGGTCAAGACGTCATCATCAGTCTCGCCGTGAGGGACAAAACTCCTTCGTCGCCTATCCTGAGCAACAGTCATTCGACGTCAGCCAAAGCATCTGGGACCCTCAAATGGCAAACTCCGTTGACCAAATGCAGCGAACGTCCTCCGGAGTGCCAGCAGGTGAGTCACTCACTGTCCCGCCCCCCGGTTCCATGCACCCTGTCGACTACTGGAACATGCTCTATCAACGCGAGATCGATATCCACACGCGTCTCGCCAGCGCCTGTATGCCAATGACAGACGTCCAGCGCGATTACGTCGCTCGTTTAGGGAAAGCCCGCATCGCGACTGTTGCCTCTAAGATGCCATTGCGTGGCCAGATGGGGCCAATTGAGTGGCTCGATGTACTGGCGAGAGAATTGGACGGGCTTCATCTCCCTGGAGCAATGCCACTAACTTCAGTCATCGTTGATCGGAAGAAGGACTATGAAAGGGCTGTTAAGAGGGAGATTGAGCTGGTGGAAAATGAAATGGGGGTATTCAATGAGATCAGCGATGCAACAAGTTAAGCTACGTCCCACCGGAAACGACTTTTCGACTTGAATGCATCTTCAGCGAGACAGGAGCTGCAAGATCAGCATCAATAATGGCATTGCGGCTCAGGATACATAAGGGTCTCTTTCTATGCTCCGTGGCTCCTTGCATATACGTTCTGGCGGCTGACAGAACAGAGATGATAGACCAGCGCAGCCCTTCATATTTTACTGGTGCTCACTCAGCCAACGCAATAATTTCGACGAAGTGTATAATTAGAATTGCTCAATAGTGTTCCTTAGACAAATGTTATAGATACATAGTCTAATAAGAATCCAATGCTGATTCTCTCGGACAAATCATCAATAGAGGATATAGGAGGCGTGGGAGGATCATGTTCTTGGCAAATCCTTGGCGTAATCTTATCGATAACATAAGGCTGAATCGTGAGACGAAATCTTTGAGTCACGACGAAACGACAAGGTTCTGCAATCTACAAAATGAATACAACGAACAGTCCTCATTTCCCCAGAAGGAAATGTGGTGTGCTTGGGTGCACAGGCTCTGTGGGACAGAGGTTCATACTCCTGTTGGCGCAGCATCCCCATTTCGATCTCCATGTCGTGGGAGCCTCAGAGAACTCGGCTGGGAAGAAGTATAAGGTATGTTGGCTTGCAATTCTTAAGGGAGAAACACAGCTAATGACCGGAAGGATGCGGTGCAATGGAAGCAGGCGATCACTTTGCCCAAAGCTTATGGGGAGCTTGAAGTGCAAGAATGCAAGCCGGAACTGTTCAAGGGCTGCGATATTATTTTCAGTGGACTTGACTCCGGTGTCGCTAAGCAAAGGGAAATGGAGTTTCTAAAGGCCGACTTCGCTGTCTTCTCGAATGCAAAGGACTATCGTCAAGACGTGAAGTCCCTCGCTCCCAATCACGATTCCTCGGCTCGAGCTGATTTGGTTTCCAGCCTATCGTTCCTCTAGTCGTACCCACTGTCAATCTGTCTCACTTCGATGTTATACCACATCAACAGCAGCAGCACGGGCTTAGCAAGGGGTTTCTGGTTTGCAACTCAAATTGCGCTGTCATTGGCCTTGTCATACCGTTTGCCGCGCTAGAGGCAGCGTTCGGGCCCATTGACATTGTTAGCGTTGTCACAGAACAAGCCCTTTCTGGTGCCGGCCACTCTGGAGTAAGCGCAATGGATATCAAAGATAGCGTGATACCGTACATAAGTGGGGAAGAGGAGAAAATGCAGCCCGAGACAAGCAAAATACTTGGAGGCGTGAACAAGGAGAAGACGGGCTTCGTCAAACGTACGGATCTAAAGGTCTCGGCTACTTGCACTCGGGTTGATGTTACGGACGGCCATATGGCTTTCGTGTCGTTGAGGTTTTCGAAGAGACCGCCGCCTTCGGCGGAGCAGGTCAAGAAGGCAATGAGGGAGTACATATCGGACGCGCAGCGGTTGGGCTGTCCTTCAGCCCCAGAGAGAGCTATCACTGTTATGGAGGAGCCTAATCGGCCTCAGCCACGGCTTGACCGGGATACTGATCGAGGATACTCGGTCAGCGTTGGCAGAATACGAGAAGACCCCAGCGGCGTCTTTGATCTTATGTTTGCTGCTCTAAGTCACAACAGTGAGTCAGCCCCTGATTTCCTATTTCAAATCTAACTGTGGTAGCTATTCTCGGTGCTGCTGGCTCTTCCACACTCAATGCAGAGGCCGCAGTCCTCAGGGGGCTGGTATAGGTCTCGGGAGTACAGAAGAGACTTTTTGCAATCTTAACGGCGTCTGGGATACCCATCAAAATTTATCATGACGCCTTCAGTATCACATCTGGACAATTACTTGGTCGTACCAATGATCTACATTGCAAGCATCTGCTAGAATGAAAAGGTCTTGACGCCATAATTCCCCGCTGTCCATCTAGAAAATATCTAAAAGCATATATCGATCCCTTGCCGCAACCGAGGCCCTCATTTCCGGTGATATGGCAGAGTTCGAAGGTGACCGGCCCCTAATTGATAGTTGAAGACGCCTCACCTCACCTCACCTCACCGCTTTTGTTTAATGTCACAGTCGCCATCTCAAGTGCCTAAAGGATGCCCTCCTAATTCTGAAAGCCAGACTTGAGACAACGCGCAAAATAGGTCTCTGAAGACGTCTTCTTAACGAAAGATGTGTGAAGGCTATCTGTATGTTATAGTGGCGGAGAACCCAACTGACCATCGCTATCCTGAAAATACTTTTTGGAAGCCAATTTCTGAATCAGACTTTCAGGTGAAGAATCGATTGGTAGTATCACCAAAAGCTCCGGTGCAGGAGTGAAGTCTTGCTGGCGGCATATACGGCAAGCACGGCGCTAAAGCTAGAGGAGTGCGGTAAACAAAATCTGCAATCTTTCCTTTCCATTCCATCATCACCCACCTTCGTTACAACACACACCTCCAAGATTGCACAGGCATCTTCATATCGAAGATACTCGGGTGATAGAGATCAGAGCAATGTGAGTAATGGCGTCCTTTGAAATGCCATGCAAGTATTTTATCTGACCTCACGTCACCTACTTCACTAGCCGTCTCGACCTTTCTTACTTACCATTCATCCCAGCCACACCCATCAAAGCAACATTCAAGGAGAAGACGTGAGTACTCTTGCACCGCTGATACCATATCTGCATCCTCGTCTCAAGAGCCCTGTGATAGCTGACAACTCCCAGAGATAGCACAGAAGCCAAGATGAGCGGCTGGGACAATGATAGTAAGCTGAACAACTTTTAGCCTTCAGCTCTCATGGACTGCGACTTTGCTTTCTTCGCACAGAGTCATGATCATCGAGTCGACCTGCCAACGAGAATTTCTTCACAATTTTGCTGACACGGCTCATCACAGCTACCGGTGGCGGCGAGTGGAACGGCGGAGGAGCCAAGGTAGATGATGGCTGGAACGATGGTGGCAACGCTGTTGGACTTGGTGACGATGGCGCCGATGCTGGTGGGATTCATAAAGCTACGAACGGTACCGCCACGAACGGTGGTGACTTCACATGCCGTCGGTCAGTATTGCGACATTCTCTACATGCTCTTCGCCAGTGCTGACTGCTATGGTAGTTGTGGTGAGTCTGGCCACATAGCTCGTCAGTGTCCATCAGCTCCCGAGGGATCGGGCAATGACGGAAAGTGCTTCAACTGCGGCGGAGAAGGGTGAGCGCCGGCTCTCATACTGCCTCGATCTCCTAGCTGACCCCATCCAGTCACTCCAAAGCTGATTGCCCTAATCCACGTGTATTTACGGGTACCTGCCGCCTCTGTGACAAGCAGGGTCATCCTGCCGCGCTCTGCCCCGACAAGCCGGCTCCAAGATGTTTCAATTGCAAAGAAGAAGGTCGGCTCGTGCGACTCTCATATGAGCCTCAGTGACTGACTACCGCAGGTCATGAAACCTCTGCATGTACTTCCAAGCGTCTCATGGATAAGTCCGACCTACCTGAGATGGACGCAGAGGCGGCATGGGACATGCTTCAGAAGGCCGATAAGGACCGTGACCTGGATGACTTCCGTACAGTGAGTACGCTCGCATACTTTGCGTCTCTGACAGGCTGACCTTCCTGTCCAGGCTTTTCAGATCTACAGCAAGGCTTCTCCCGAAGCCACTTACGAAGAGCTCGAGCATGCCTTTCGCAACAATAATTTCAATGTCTATCTAATCGCTACTGTGAGTCTTGCGGCCAAACTCTCCTACCATGCATCTTTCTATGATCGGGATCCCGCCCTGTTACGTCTTGTTTTGTCTGGGAACTTGTCCTACCATGTACCTGTTCTGATTCGAACCCCTTCAGGAGAAAGAACTCCCAATAACGCACACCTTTGTAAGCCTCCAAGGTGAGCTGGACAAGAAGTACCAAGTCGGTTTCTACCTGAGCCCAAAACCAAAACGCAAAATACAGGCAGCCGGCTGGCCTGAGAGTCCCGAGGTCAACTCGGAGCGCTTAACAGACGCTGGTGTTCCAATGGAGCGAGGGATCCCTAAGTGCATGCGCTGCAACGGTAAGCAGCCAAACAAGCGATGTACACCGTTATACTTTATTCTTTCTCTAATTTTCTGTAGAGCTCGGCCATACAACTCGCGGTTGTCCGGAGGAGGCTTTCGAGAACCCCGACAAGGTAGAGGTCAAGTGTGTGAACTGCGATGAGGTTGGCCATCGCGCCCGTGATTGCACTCAGGCTAGGCAGGACAGATTTGCCTGCCGCAACTGCAAGTAAGTCCTTCAATGACTCGGCCTGTCTCCAATTGGATCTAATACATCTTATCAAGACAGTCCGGACATAGCGCAGCTGAATGTACCGAGCCACGCTCTGCCGAAGGTGTTGAATGTCGTAAATGCAACGAAGGTACGTCCGCCATGAATGTCAAATGGTAGGAAGATTACCTTTCTCTGACAGGGTGCAGTGGGCCACTTCTCCAAAGATTGCCCGACAGGTGGGGGCAACGCCTGCCGTAACTGTGGTGAAGAAGGTCATGTCAGCAAAGAATGCGACAAGCCCCGCAACCCGGCCACTGTCACTTGCCGCAACTGTGAGCAGATGGGACACTTCAGCAAAGACTGCCCCTTGCCCCGAGATTATAGCAAGGTCAAATGCAGCAATTGCGAACAGAGTATGGTCTTATGCCCTACAGATGTCTCTATACTAACATGCTGTCAGTGGGGCACACCAAAGTTCGTTGCACGCAGCCGGCAAAGGAGGCTGACACAGGCTTTGGCGATGGTTATGGGGCTGGTTCCGGCGGTGGATTTGACTCTGTTCCTGTAGCAGGTGAAGGCGGCGGCGACTGGGCACCCACAGCGACGGACCCTATCGCTGTTGGGGGTGGATCCAGCTGGTAGATGCTGAACTGGGCTTGGGTTTACACCGTGAAGCACACTGATGAGGAAGTATTGCTTTAGTTGAAGGGCGAATTCAATGAGAAGCGATAGGAGAGCCAAGAGAAGTTGGCCGGCCTAAGTAGGCTGTTCCTCACTAGCATCATGATAAAGTAGCTGTCAAGATAGAATCAAGTTATCTGCGGCATTTGTTCCACCTAGACCCTGTCTTTAACTTGGAGATGGCAAAAAGTCGAGCATTTGGCGCCAATGATGGGGCGAGAGTCAATCAGTGCTGGAGAGCTCGGAGAGATACTGGTCCTCCTAGTGTCGATGTGCATCAGCCGTGACACAATCCAGTTTCTGGTTTTCCTTAGGGCTCTCGTTAGGAAGGGTATCGTTCTTTTGAGTGCGGAGCCCGTCGTACGTCGCACCTTCCTCCGCTGGTCCACACGACTCAGCACAAGGCTGGAGGCTCTCCACACATGAATCGCTAGGCCGCAGCAGCAAGCGGTCCCCTTCCCCGCATCTCATCTTCATCCCGCACTGAGAACTTTGATGGGCAGATACTCACGCCACGACGGTCTTTCCATGTCTCAAGATGTACCGGGGAACGACGACGACCGTCCAACAGATCCTCCGAGTGATTACGCGCAAGATGCACAAATCTCTATCAAGCGTGTCATGGTGCGCAGCTGGATGTGCTTCCCATCTGCAAGTGCAGATGATCCGTGCATCAATGCCTACTTCATCCCCGCATCTCTTTCCTGCAGATAAAGGTCTTCTTGTCTCTAGCGGAAAGGCTAGAAGCCGTGCAGCGGAGTGATCTGACTGGACCTCGCCCAATCGTTGATGTACATGTCCATAATACCGCGCATCTACGTGACTGGATTCCCCATCTGCAAATCCGCGTCTTGAGCTTATTTTGTCTTCATGTTGATGCTGCAATATAGATATGTCTGGAGGCCTGCGCCCTTCATGTCTTCATCATTACATTGAGTCTCATTTCATCTACGCTGTCGTCGCGTGAATTTTACCTGTTTGCAAGATGTTTGGCAGTTCCCGCTACTTCGGCCTCAAGGGCACGAGGCTCAATGTTGCCATTGGCGTTCTGGCCGGCTTGGACTTCTTGTAAGGTCAGATGGGATATGCGGCATGAATACTTCTGATCGATTGTAGGCTTTTCGGCTATGATCAAGGGGTTATGGGAGGCCTATTGGATTTGCCATCATTCGTACGACAGCTATCACTACCCGAAGAATGCAAGACGGCCAATACTGACTGGTATAGACGAGAGTCTTTCCCGAGATCGATACCACACCTACGACCGCAACAGCACTTGACCTCAATGCTTCTCAAAAAAATCATAGGTCGACCATCCAAGGTTAGCCTGCGCTGTGGTAGATGACAGTCGTGGTCTATGCTAACAAATACTACAGGTATATCAGTCGCATCGTACAACGTTGGATGTTTTTTCGGCGCCATTACCACCATCTTCATTGGGAATCCTTTAGGCCGCCGGAAGACCATCTTCCTCGGCTCGTCCATCATGGTCGTCGGAGCGGCCTTGCAGTGCTCGTCTTCTACTCTCGGCCATTTCATCTCGGGGAGACTCGTTACAGGGTTGGACCTTTCAACGGCCGTAAACAAATAGGGATGCTGACAAATCACCAGCTTTGGCAATGGCTTGAATACGTCGACCGTTCCCACATGGCAGTCTGAATGTTCGAGATCTCACAGGCGAGGACAATTAGTCATGATCGAGGTACGCTGGCCGTAACAATGAAGTATTACGTGGCTGACTCTTTAGGGCGCTATGATCACGGGAGGCATTTGCTTTAGCTATTGGCTCGACTTCGGCTTTTCCTTCTTAGACCCAGACACCATTGCGTGGAGGTTTCCCATCGGTTTCCAGATCTTCTTCGCCGTATTAATCCTGCTATTCGTCCTCGAACTTCCAGAATCGCCTAGATGGCTGATCCTCAAGGGCAAAGAAGACGAAGCGATGTCGGTCCTGAGTGCTCTCAGTGATCGTCCAGCTGACGATGTACGCTCGCAAGTGACTAGAGAAAGGCTGGTTGCTGACCTGTTTCCAGCCATACGTCTTTGGCGAATTTACCGCGATCAAAGACACAGTGCTCGAAATGCAACAGGGCGGTTTCCGCGATCTCTTCACCATGGGCCAAGATCGACATCTCCATAGGACGATACTTGCATACAGCAATCAGGTTCTGCAGCAAATTAGCGGTATAAATTTAATTACATACTATGCCGCAACGATATATCAGAATCAGATTGGTCTGGATGGCTTGACGTCACGTGCTCTTGCAGCTGCCAATGGCACAGGTATGGCAGGAATCATGATAGCAGAGTGTGATGGCTAATCGCCTACGTTCTAGAATACTTTTTAGCATCTTGGATTGCGGTTTTCACCATCGAGAAATATGGTCGTCGTCAGCTGTAAGACGCTTGGTAATTGCTTGTTGGCTTCCACTAACGAATGGTAGTATGCTTTTTGGCGCAGCTGGCCAATCATTCTCAATGATCATCCTTGCGGTCATGGTACGTCCCATTGCGAAAACTGTACTGCTACTTGTCTAAAACCGGTGCAGGATAAATTAGGCGGCAAAGGGCCTGGGATTGTAGCGGCTTTATTCCTCTTCCTTTTCAATACCTTCTTCGCCGTTGGCTGGCTTGGCATGACCTGGCTATACCCAGCCGAGATCGTGCCTCTACGCATTCGGGCTCCCGCCAATGCTCTGGCGACTTCTGCAAATTGGGTATGATGACCGTCTTCGCTACCCTTGCCCGTATGCTAATCACTTCAAGGCATTCAACTTCATGGTCGTAATGATCACGCCTGTAGCTTTCTCCTCTATCAAATATCAAACGTACATTATCTTCGCAGTCATGTAAGTCTTCTCTCCACCCCTTATCCATCACCGAACAAAACCCTTCACTAAACCCCCCCAGCAACGCCTTCATGATCCCCTGCGTCTACTTCTTCTACCCCGAAACCGCCTATCGTTCTCTCGAAGAAATGGACAGCATCTTCCGCAAATGCCACTCCTACTTCACGGCCGTCAAGATCGCGCGAGAGGAGCCGAGACGGTACGGGAAGAAAGGGGAGCTGCTGATTAATTATGAGGAGACGGAGGAGCATCAGGAGAGGAGGGCTAGTGTCTTGTCTGATCGTGCGAGTAGGGAGAAGGTATGAGAGGGGGTGGGTGGGTCCAGGAGTCATTCATGATGATGAGCGTGGCGGTTGTGGGTTATCTACGCTCAAATGACTAACCCAAAGGGAGCAATCCTTGACAAGAGCCTGCATTGCAGGATGCGAGACCGTCCGCCGATTCGACCAATCCCCCTCCCCTCCCCTCATAACTGCTACCACCCACCTCCACCACCTCAACAAGCTCCCATCCCATGATCCCATCATACCAATATACGCACGTATATCAAACTTCCCCCATCCAACCTTCCCCCATCCAATCCACTGTCAT
>JAABUK010002750.1_pt1 | contig 31052 bp, 26 predicted proteins | sample 5559141 | NCBI WGS metagenome assembly JAABUK01 (sample SAMN10711869, study PRJNA513367) | rock metagenome | isolation source: Antarctica rocks | place: Antarctica: Victoria Land, Pudding Butte nord | collected 2016-01-03
TTTTGCATTATCTTGTAACTGTGTTATCATACTACATACATTGACAATGCAAAAGCAACTTCAAATGAAATGATATTGAACATTTAAACATTAATAAAATGTAAAACATTCTGCAAATCTGTCTTGAAAAAATCATCAGATTCATCAATCACATTATCTTCATCTTCTTCTTTGCGATAAATATTTCATGCTTCGATGATAGTCTTTTCAGAATTCAAGTTCATGATACAATTATAATACTTAAGAAGTATTATTTATTTAACTGATTCTGAAGTCATTTGTGATCAATTTGATTGACAAACTCTTCTTGCAAAACTGAATGTTCATTCAATATTTATAAAGAATATTAAACATAAAAGAACATTCTTAGTCATTTGAGTCAATCTTGAATAGTTCGAGACGTTGTCTCTTTAATACTTTCATGTTGAAAACTTCTTAATAATAGCATCAGTGTGAAAATATTGATCATCTTCACTAACAGATACAGAACGACGTTGAGTTCTTTGAAGAAGAGTTCATGTAATCATCATAACAAACTATAGCATTGTTAACAAATGATTAATTGCATTATCATATTGCATTATCTAATCAACATCACTAGTCACTTGTACTTTGACTTTTACAGTTGTAGTTTTCTCTTTATAATGATGATGAAAATAGTTCTTGAACTCTTTTCTGTACTTATTGTAATAAAAATGAGAATTGTTCTCATTTATGTCTCAATCTTGATACAAATTCAGCTTTTGAGTAGAATTTAAAATCATAGTGAGATTGTATATCAATTCATCTTTGTTCTTCATCTTGAAATAGTACTTTGCAAGCTTGTTAAAAGCTAGTTTGCAAGCTTGAAAAAAAAATGATTGTGAAGTACATGCATTATCGCGTACTATTGTCTCAATAACATTGAGATGATTGAAAAAAGCATCAAACATTCGAAATTCTAAATGTATATCAACATTGATGATTCTAGACACAATCAAAGTTAACTCATAGAAAGAATTTAACATATTGTCAACAAGCAATACTAGTGATCGTTCATTTTTCTTTAATTGAATAGCTTGAATCTTTGCATCTATCAAGAATTTCTCAACTCATATATTAATTATGTCACGCAGTTGATATGCATGTTGAAGCATCAAATAAATAGAGTTTCAGCAAATGCAAATGTCTTGTATTAATTTTCAAGATTTTGTGACTTGAAGCTTTAAAAAGCGAAGCTTTCATTGAGAAGAACTGTTGATGACAATAGTAAGAGCATAAATCTGTTTCACTGATTAGTAAATGCATTATCTTTTTACATTATCAACTTGATAAATATTTTCTTGACAACAGTGCAAAGATCATTGCTTGTAATTATATTTTCAACTTAATCATCATTTAATGATACAACAAAATTGTCATTCAAAGTCTTTGATTCAATAGCTTTGATAAACTCTTGAATCATTAAATTGATGATATAAGTCATACAAAATATCAAGTTTTGTGCTCTATTTTATGAAATATCACGTGAACTGAGCACTCTTTCAAGCTTCTTCTTTAAAGTGTCATTGTTGCTTGCATTATCAATAACAACATCAAAAAGCTTGTTTTTAATGTTGTATGTATTCAAAATCTTGAACAGCTCTTGCATTAAATGATGATCAGTATGCTTAACTTGAAAAGATGTAAATTCAATGAGATGTTCATGATATTGAAATATAGCATTCATTCAATATATCAAAACTTTTAAATAAGTGACTTTTTAAGAACTAGATCATGCATTTAATGCAATAGAAATCTGTCGTGACTCTTTTAAGTCTTGCTTTATCTTTGCATGAATTTCATCATATTTCAAGAAAATCATGCTTGACAATTTAATGTAATGAACGAAAGTAATTTCTGAACGAAGCATTTGTAGTAACTGTCGAAAATGCTCATTTTCAATGATTTGAAAAGACAAATTCAGTGCAACAAAGATCTTGTACAATATCTTTTTTCAATTTTGTTGATTGAATTGAGATAATAAGTCAATATGACTTTTCTTGTATAAATGCATCAACTTTGCATTATCTATTTGCATTATCATATTAAACTTACATGATTGAAAGATATCTTCATCTGTGAAAGAGAGTTGAGTCGTTTTCATTTGAGTCATTTCATGCAAGCATTTGTCTTGAAATGCTTGATCATATTGATCGTACTAGATTCATCAATAGCTGTAAAATGATCTAGAATTTTAAGACAATTCTTGCATGAAATCTTAAAATATTCTTTCAATGTTGAGATCATTTGAATAAACTTGTTTCAGATTCTGAATTGTTTATTTACTTCGATTTTCTTGACTTAAAGTGAATTATCTATCTTTTTTTGAGTCTTGTTGATGACACTTTCGTCAACAGATATCTGTAGTTATCATTGTTGAAATTGAGCATTGATATCAGCACTTCACTCAACATACTGATTATTCTCTCTTAATATTAGAAGAGAAGTATTGCAATGAATTCTATTCATCGCTTCTTGAAGAGTTTGTTTCTTTTCAACGAAAGCACAATTAATGTTTCGTGAATCTTGACTTGCAAATTTATTAGAATGATCAAGAAATTAAACTCTTTCTCGATTAAAGATCTTGACAATTCGTATGTTTTATCAGAATCAGACATCACACAATATATTTTATTGATAATGCAACAAGATAATGCAAACAATGAGAAGAGAAATAGATTCATTTGTTGCATGAAAGACTTTCAAATATAATAATGTAATAGATTCAAAAATAGTAAATCTTGACATTTGACATTATTTTTGATTGCTTAATGAGTTGAATTGAGAACTCAAATCGAATTCTGACTTGAAATTAATATCAAGTTGAGTCAGAAGATTTGACTCAAGTAATTAAGTTGAATCAGAAGATTCAATTCAAGTAATCAAGTCAAGTCAGAATGTAGATATAAAAACTCAACTTGATGATCAGTTTAATCTTCTGATTCAACTCAAATACTCAATTTCAACATTCTGACTCAATTTGATATTAATTTCAAGTCAATACTTGATTTAAGTTTTCAACTCAACTTGTCAAGAAATTGAATATGACGTCAAAAAAGCTAAATATAGAAATTTTTCCGATTTTTCGCCTTTGCATTATCTTTTTGCATTATCTTTTTAATAGAAAGTCATAAAGAAGAACATGAAGAAAAACATGAAGAGAAACATGAAGATTGTTTAATAGAAAGCTTTGGTAGAAAGCTATGATAGAGAGCTATGATAGAAAGTCATGATGAGAAACTATGAAGACTGTTTGATAGAAAGTCATGAAGAGAAGTCATGAAAAGAAGCTATGATAGAAAGTCATAATAGAAAGTCATAATAGAAAGTCATAATAGAATATCTATCTATCTATCTTCATGTCTTGACGAGTCGAATCGGAAATTTCAAATCAATACTCAATTTCAATTCTCTGACTCGACTTAAATACTCAGATCAAACATCTTGATTTAACTCAAATACTCAAGTCAAGAATTCTGACTTGAATCAAGTCTTGATGAATCGAGTACTTGACTCAAACTCAAGTACTTGACTCAACGCAATCAGTTTAAATTCTGCAAACAATTGATTAATATTTTCATTGAATATTTAAACATTAAAATCTGTCATTTTGAAATTTGTTACTTTAAAAACAAGTAGTCAATCAGCATTTTACAAATTTGAATCAAGTGAAATCTGTGAAATGAAATGAAAGAACTTAAACTTAATAATTATATTAACAATCATCTTGAAGCAACTCATGAATCAGAAACTAGTGAATTAGTTCATTAAATCTGTACTCATATGAAAGCAAAGCACTTAAGTTAACTTCAATCAACTTTGTGTTGAGATTGTGTCTAGAATCTAATCACACTGCAGCGAGATAGTGCATAGCTGAGTAGAATGTTTGATCAATAAAGATAGCTCTAACTAGGAAACTAAGAATACAGAAGAAAGAAGACAGTTTCAAGCTGTATCTATAGTAAAGCGAACAAAGAGACGAAGTAGTCGATTTGCTAAAGCTTGAATAAATGAAATGTTTCATCATATTTCAATTTGAAACATTGCTGTTTCTTGTTCACATATTGAAATTTCTAGAGTCTATTGACTAGACTCTATTCAATGTCAACACACTTCGTAACACTTTGCTTCTTTCAGTCAACTGAGAAAAAGAAACTCGTCAATATTGTCATGATTGAAGTCACTGTATATCAAACTTTAGTTAAGAATAAGAAGATCAAGATTTTCTTTTTAATCATTAGTGAAATTAATAAAGCGCTTAACTTAGTTGAAGATTTCATGAAACTGAATGAAGTGATCTCTGTCATGTCATTAAGTGAATTGAAGAAGAAGCTTTCAATAGTTTATCATGACTTTCTGAATGTTTTCAATAGAGAAAAGACAACGCAGTTGTCATTGCATCGATCATATGATCATAAGATTGAATTAGAAAATGAGAATTAATTCTCTTGAAGTTGATTGTATCTTATGTTGAGTCACAAGCTGCAAAAGATCAAGAAGTATTTAGAAAAAAATTTGAAGAAAAAGTTTATCACACTCAGCAAAGCTTCTTTCACTTCATCAATACTATTTGTTGAAAAGAAAGATGATAATCTTCACTTTTGCATGAATTATTGAAAACTGAATGCTTTGATTAAAAGAGATCATTATTCAATATTCTTAATAAATGAAGTACTTACTTAAATTCAAGACAGTAAGTATCTGACTTGATTTAACATTATCATTGCATTCAATAAGCTTTGCATGAGAACTGAAAGTGAGAATTTAATCACATTCATTACTTTCTTTGATGTTTACAAGTATAAAGTAATGCTCTTTGAATTGATTAATGAATTTACTTTCTTTCAACATTATATCAACGATGTGTTGTTCAACTGTCTGCATAAATTCTGTCAGATATACTTGAATGATATTCTCATTTATAGTAAAACATTGAAAAAACATAGAACTCATGTAAAAGAAGTGCTAAACAAGCTTTGTAAAGTTGATCTACAAGTAAATATTGACAAGTATGAATTTAAGATTCAGAAAATCTCGTTTCTTGAACTATTAATATTTATCAATGATTTGCAAATGAATTCTTGAAAAGTAGATGTGATTTGAAACTGAAAAGTGTTGCAATCGTTAACTCATATGCAGATCTTCATTGACTTCTGCAATTTCTATCAATGATTCATCAAGAACTTCTCAAAGATCACTTAATTCATGATGAAGTTAACTCAGAAAAATCATCTTTTTGAATGAACAGAGATTTGTCAGATGATCTTTGAAGAACTGAAGCAGCAAATGATAACAGCTTTCATTCTGAAGCATTTTGACTCAATCAAAGAAGTTATTCTGAAAACTGACTTCTTAAACTATGTTAACGACGAAGTATTATTTCAGTATGATGATGAAGAAATTCTACATTCAATGATCTTTTATAGCAAGAATATGATTCTTGCAGAATGCAACTATGAAATCTATGATAAAGAACTGCTGATCATTATTTGCTGCTTGAAGCATTAACATCTTAAATTAAAATGTACTGATATTTTGATTAAAATCTTTATTAATCATCTGAATTTAAAGTACTTTATGATCAGCAAAAAACTGATTCAACAACAAGCTAAATGAGCTGAGAAGTTATCTGAATATAACTTTCAAATTATTTATCAGTCAGAAAAACAGAATCTGAAAGTTAACGCGCTGATTAGAATGTTAAATGTCAAGTCAGTTGAAACAAACAATGATTAAAAGCTATATCAGCATTAAATGCTATTATCAGAAAGTAAATTTAAACTGCAATTAATGAAAGTTGATCAAGAAAATGATTGAGAATCTGATTAAAATCTGACTCAGATTTTACTTAAATCTGACTCAGATTTGAAACAAGAATTGAAAGTTAATGAAGATTCAATTGAAGAAATGATTTCTATTCAGAATCAGATTATAGTTGAAAATCAAATAAATTAACTGTGCATCAATATTCAATTAATCATGAAACAGAACAGAAAAACTTATCAAGATATTGATTTGAACAATTGTTGAGTACTTGATGAAGTACTCTGAAAAGATGATAGACTATGAGTTTCTCAGTCAATAATCATTCAATTGATAAGAGAAACATATGATTTTTTAATCAATAATCATTTTGACATGAATTGAACATTAAACTTGCTTAAATGATCATATTGTTGATCAAAGATGAGAACTACGATCAAATGTTACATTTGTCATAAATCAAAGATATCAAGAGATTGAATCAATGAATTACTGAAGTCATTACTCATATTGAAACAACGATAAAAGAACATATCATTAAACTTTATTATCAATTTATCAGAAAGTGATGAAAGTAATGCAATTCTGACAGTCATAGATCAATTGTTCAAGAAATGACACTATATATCATGTTGATCAGATGATGAAGAAATCTTTGCAGAATAAACAGTCAAGCTGCTGTTGATATGAGTCTTCAGAACTTATAAATTATCAAGATTAATAATATTTGATCATGATTATTAATTCATATTGATTGTATGAAAGTCTTTATGTCTGAGATTGAACATTAAGATGAAACTATTCATCAACTATCATTTGCAAATCAATGATCAGACAGAAGAAATGAATCAGAATGAAGAATAACATTTACAAAGCTATTGCTCATATATGCAAGATGATTGATTTACCTGATTATTTATGACTGAATTCATCAATAACAATGCTATTTCATCATTAATTGAACAGTCAACGTTCTTTCTGTTATGATTCTAGTCTTCGTTTATTCTTTCTAACTTTGATCTGAGTTTTATTCTAATCAAGTTTAGTGAGCATTCAAGCTAGTAATGATGTCATTGAGACTCTGCATCATATGTGTAAGACGTCAACTCTTTCAAGTCTAGCACAAAGCTGAGAAACATACATATAAAGAATTGAGTTCTTTTCTGTAAATACTTTTCTTTCTTAGCATTTATTTACTAGTTAAATAACATTCATATGACTCACTTTATGCTAACTTCTAACATTAGATAAATGCTCATCAACTACTCTGCTATTGACGTGTAGATGATACAAAATAATCTACTTCGTTCATTCAGAAAATTCGCAAGAGATTCTTTGAATTACTTTCATCAAAACATACATTCAAATTTACTCAAATTTATCAAATCAATCACTCAATCTTATCATAATTAAATTTATCTATTTATCTTTATCTTTTTTACAATGACACGCGACTCTGAATCAGTTGAGTCACAAACAGCTCATCTGCTTAGAAGCATTGTTAATAGATGAGTTTCTCTTATTTCTTTCAATGCTTCAGCGAAATCTCAGAATGTCATTATTTCATGAAACATCAACATAAGTCAACAACTTCGTCAATGAGCTATTGATTAGTCAGACGAGATCATCAAGATGTTGATCGAGCTAAGAGATCAACAAAACATAACTTTGAAACTCAATGAGTAATGAATTGATCTACAAGTTGATTACATCAAGAAACTTGATGAGTTAAAGATTAATCAAATGACAATAAACACTCAAGAAAAAGCTATCATTGAACTATGAAAGAAAGTATTGAGTCTCAAAAAGAAATAACGTTCAGCAAATCAGTCTTGATCTCAACAGTTTACGAAGTCTTGAGCTTCTATCAAGAATCATATTCAACGAAAGTCGTTCACTCTATTCAACAATGATCATCACAAGTTCTTCAAGTTTTTGAATTCATTTATATTCATTGATGAAGATGAATTAACATGAAACAGCTGAAGAGTCAAGATAAATGACAAGCTTCAGACAAATGTTGATCACTTTGATAATGAGAATATCTGTATTATCTATATGATATCTAGATTAGAAGATGATGTTGCTGAGCACATCTTCGCTCAACATTAACATGATGCTTTGCATTCATACATCTCAATCAACAAGCTATTTGAGCATCTGAAAGAAATATACAATGAACTGAATAAGAATTGAAAGTGTCGTTGCAAGTACAACGCTCTGAGACAAGCAGACAAGTCTTTCAATGTCTTTTACTTTGACTTTATGAAGCTATTCAGCTATCTCAAATACAATGATTGCATTCTGATGAATGATCTTCAGAATAAAATCAATAATTGCTTGCAGAATGCTTTATCAGTCTGTTCAGAAAACTTTACTTCGCTCACTCGCTTAAGAATCTTTCTTCAAGATGTGAATAGTAAACAACAAGTCAATTATCAGCTTTGCAGCGAACGTTGCACTGTCATCATCAAAGTCACTGTCGTATCTGATAAATGCATTACTTCTTTGTCAGTAACAACTTTAATAATCAATTATGTTAAGTTAACTATTTTTTCTATCTTTAAATCAGTGAAATCATCAATTATCTGCTACATTTGCAAGACTTTTGATCATTTGTTCAAGAATTACTTTCAGTTGAACAAGATTAATACTTCTGCATCTCATGCATTCACTTCTTGCTTACATGAGATCATCATTTCGAAGAATAAAGAGAATGAGAAAATGTCTTTCAAGAATAATGAGACAAAAAACTAAAGACTTTCATCAAAGATGCAATGAAAAATGTGTTAATTTCTTCAATGATGAGCATGTTAAATGACTCTTTTGCTTATAAATCTTTAACTACTGAATGTGTACTTTCTAGCAATGAAATTAGTTACTTATTAAAGTCATTGATTGACATTGAAGCTGCTGACTATTCGTTCATTAATAAAGTGATTGCACAGATTGTTTGTGATCAGTTGCAAATTGAGTCTTTGACTTTAATCAAAGCGAAGTCAATTCAAGAATTCAACGATCATTATATTAAGAAACTCATTACTCATGTCATTTATTTGAATTTGACTGTTTAAAATTATATGATTGACACAGCTTTTATGTTGATCACTTGATTAAATCAACATCAAATAATTCTTGAAAAAACATGAATGAACAAAATTAATCTAGTAATTGATATGCAAATCAATTTTCTTCGATTTTTGAATTTCAACTTTACTAGTCAGAAATTGATTGCTTTACTCTTAAGCAATAAATCAATCATGAAATGAAAGAGCTTAACTTTTACTCATATACTGAAGAGATCTTTCACTTTCATTACATCTCAATTCAGTCAAAACAAGAAGTTCATTGAACAGTTAAAACAACATGACGCGACTTTGACTAACGTTAATTTTAAATTAACGTTCAGTCTGAAATCATTCTCTTTCAGTTCAATAAACATAGTAATGATAGAAGCAGCAACATATAGAATGTTAGTCAAATGATCAAATATCAAGATCTTTGCTGTTATCATCTTGAAAATCAATTGACTCATAACTACAGCTGAAAACAAGTTTGAAGAAGTGAATCTACATGAGCTTTCTTACGCTGAAGCTCTCAAGCAAGTCAAGATCAAACTTCTCTCTGAATATCACGATTATTTAAATGTCTTTGATCGAGCAATGATTGATCAGCTATCATTGCATCATTTCTATGATCATAAAATTGAGTTGATTAATGAAGAAACATTTTCTCGAAGCAGACTATATCAGAGATTCAATCACAAGCTTCAGAAGATAAAGAAGTATCTGATCAATCATCTAAACAAAGAATTTATTTTCTTCAGCTCTGCATCATACATCTCACTCATTTTGTTCATTAAAAAGAAAGATGATAGTTTACGTTTCTGCATTAATTATAGAAAGCTCAATGCTTTGATCAAACGAGATCACTATTCTTTGTCATTGATAGACGAGACTTTCACTCATATACAAGAAAGTAAGTATCTGACTTGATTGAACATCATTGTCACGTTCAACAAACTATGCATGCATTCAGATAACGAAGATTTGACTATCTTTATTATCTTCTTCAACTCATATAAATATCATGTAATGCTCTTTGAATTAATCAATAAATCTGCGTTTTATCAACATTATATGAATGATGTGTTGTTCAAGTATCTACATCAGTTTTGTCAAATTTATTTAGATGACATTATCATTTACAACAAGATCTTGAAGAAACATAAGCAACATGTATGATTGATCTTGAATAAACTATGAGAAGCTGATTTACAAATAAACATCAACAAGTGCGAGTTTCATGTTCAGAAAACTATCTTTCTAGAACTCTTGATATCAATCGAAGAATTGAAGATGAACTCGCGAAAGATGCAAGCAGTTGTTGATTGATCTACATTTAATAATCTCACTCAGATGCAGTTCTTCATTGACTTCTACAATTTCTATCAACGCTTCATTAAGAACTTTTTAAAGATTGTTCATTCAATGATTCAACTTACTAAAAAAAAATCATATTTGAATGAAATAAAGTCTGTCAAACTGTCTTCAATCATATGAAGAAATGTATGATCAAGACTTTTATACTACGTCACTTTGATTAAACTTGTAAGACTATTCTTGAAATTAACTCATTCAACTACGTCAATGATAAAGTTCTCTCTTAATATGATGATGAAGAAGTACTACATTTAATTGTCTTTTATAGTAAGAACATGTCTTCTGCTGAATGCAACTACAAGATATATGATAAAGAACTTTTGATCATCATTTGAGCATTTAAACATTGATGACTTGAACTGAAGCTAACTGACATTTCTATCAAGATGTTCATTGATCATCAAGCGCTCATTTCATTGATGAAAGATAAAGAGCTAAGCAAATGTCAGATGCGCTGAGTTCAGAAGCTCACTGATTTTAACTTCAGAATAATGTATTGATCTGATAAACAGAACATCAAGATTGATGCATTAACTCATCAAGCTGACGTCATGCTCAGAGATTCAAAAGATGAGTGCATTTGCTATCAATGAACTACTATTTTGACTTTGAATTGAATGAAAATTGCTGATTTAAAGAAGAACTTTAGTGAATCAATCTATAAATAAATTCTTAAGACTAATGAGATCAATGAGAATTGTACGCTACTTCGCGAAGCAATAACAAGAGACGAGACACAATATGAAGATATCAAATTGAAGAATTGTTGAACTCAGAATGAAATCTTGTATCATGATAGTCAGTTATGAATCTTGTTCAACGAGCTTTTACAAATGAATCTGATTCATGAGATGCACAATCAATCATCAGTTGATCATTCTGATATTCTTAGAACTGTGAAAGTCATAAAGCGAAACTACTATTGATCATTCATATGAAAAACGATAAATCGATATATGTTATAAATGTGTTAAAGATCAAACTTTAATCAATTCACAGTGAACATTAGCAAGTTCACTACGTATTAATTAAAGCTAGTCAATGATTTAGTTGAAAGCTGACTCAGATCTGACTCAAATTTGATTCAGATATGATTCAGCATCTTTTCTCTTTTCTAACATCTTTTAATCAGCTTTTATTGTCTTTTAGATAAACACACTTCTTTGTGTTATAAGTAGTTAATAGATGTCTATGATAAACACATTTCTTTGTGTTGCAAACATCTTTCAAATAAACATCTTTCTTATGTTTCAACATGTTCTCTTTGAGACTAGCGTTGAATCTGAGTAACTACTATATAAAGTGTGTTCTTCTTGTCTTTTGTATGATTTAGACTGATTGTTGAATCGAGTTTTCATATCTACATTCTGATTCAACTTGATTACTTGAATTGAATCTTCTGACTCAACTCAATTACTCAAGTTGAATCTTCTAACTCAACTTGATATTGATCTCAAGTCAGAGTTCAATTCAAGTTTTCAATTCAACTCATCAAGCAATTGAAAATGATATCAAATGTCAAGATTTACTATTTTTGAATTTATTACGTCATTATATTTGAAAGTCTTTTGTGCAACAAATGAATTTATTTCTCTTCTTGTTGTTTGCATTATCTTGTTGCATTATTAATAAAATATATTGTGTGATGTCTGATTCTGATAAGACATATGAATTGTCAAGATCTTCAATTGAAAAAGAGTTTAATTTCTTGATCATTCATTCATTTACTTTCAATAGTCTTCATTTTAATAAATTTGCAAGTCAAGATTCATGAAACATTAATTGTGCTTTCATTGAAAAGAAACAAACTTTTCAAGAAGCGATGAATAGAATTTATCGTGATACTTCTCTTCTAATATTAAGAGAGAATAATCAGTATGTTGAGTGAAGTGCTGATATCAATGCTCAATTTCAACAATGATGATTACAGATGTCTGTTGATGAAAGTATCATCAACAAGACTCAAAAAAAGATAGATAATTCACTTTAAATCAAGAAGATCAAAGTAAATAAACAATTCAGAATCTGAAACAAGTTTATTCAAATGATTTCAACGTTGAAAGAATATTCTAAGATTTCATGCAAGAATTGTCTTAAAATTCTAGATCATTCTACAGCTATTGATGAATCTAGTACAATCAATATGATTAAGCATTTTAAGATAAATGCTTGCATGAAATGATTTGAATGAAAACGACTCAACTTTCTTTCACAGATGAAGATATCTTTCAGTCGTGTAAGTTTAATATGATAATGCAAATAAATAATGCAAAGTTGACGCGTTTATAGAAGAAAAGTCATATCAACTTATCATTTCAATTCAATCAACAAAATTAAGAAAAGATATTGTGCAAGATCTTCATTGCATTGAATTTGTCTTTTTAAATCATTAAAAACGAGCATTTTTGACAGTTACTACAAATGCTTCGTTCAGAAATTACTTTCATTCATTGCATTAAATTGTCAAGCATGATTTTCTTGAAATATGATGAAATTCATGCAAAGATAAAGCAAGACTTAAAAGAATCACGACAGATTTTTATTGCGTTGAATGCATGATTTAGTTCTTAAAAAGTCGCTTATCTGAAAGTTTTGATATATTAAATGAATGTTACATTTTAATATTATGAACATCTCATTGAATTTACATTTCTTCAAGTTGAGCATATTGATTGTCATTTAATGCAAGAGCTGTTCAAGATTTTGAATATATACAACATTAAAAACAAGCTTTTTGATGTTGTTATTGATAATGCAAGCAACAATGACACTTTAAAGAAGAAGCTTGAAAGAGCGCTCAGTTGACGTGACATTTCATGAAATAAAGCACAAAACTCAATATCTTGTATGACTCATATCATTAATCTAGTGACTCAAGAGTTTATCAGCGCTATTGAATCAAAGACTTTGAATAACAATTTTGTTATATCATTAAACGACGATCAAGTCAAGAATGTAATCACAAGCAATAATCTTTGCACTGTTGTCAAGAAGATATTTATCAAGTTGATAATGCAAAAAGATAATGCATTTACTAATCAGTGAAACAGATTTGCACTCTTACTATTGTCATCAATAGTTCTTCTCAATGAAAGCTTCGTTTTTTAAAGCTTTAAGTCACAAGATCTTGAAAATTGATACAAGACATTTGCATTCACTGAAACTTTATTTATTTAATGCTTCAACGTGCATATCAACTGCGTGACACAATCAATATATGAGTCGAGAAATTCTTAACAGATGCAAAGATTCAAGCTATTTGATTAAAGAAGAATGAATGATCACTAGTATTACTTATTGACAATATGTTAAATTCTTTCTATGAGTTAACTCTGATTGTGTTTAAAATCATCAATGTTAACATACATTTAAAATTTCAAATGTTTGATGCTCTTTTTAATCATCTCAATGTTATTGAGACAATAGTACGTGATAATGCATGTACTTCACAAGCACTTGTTCTTCGAGCTTGCAAACTAACTTCTAACAAGCTTGCAAAGTACTATTTCAAGATGAAGAGCAAAGATGAACTGATATACAATCTTGCTATAATTTTAGATTCTACTCAAAAGCTGAATTTGTATCAAGATTGAGACATAAATGAGAACAATTCTCATTTTTATTACAACAAGTACAGAAAAGAGTTCAAGAACTATTTTCATCATCATTATAAAGAGAAAACTACAACTGCAGAAGTCAGAGTGCAAGTGACTAGTGATGTTGATCAGATAATGTAATATGATAATGCAATTAATCATTTATTAACAATGCTATAGTTTGTTGTGATGATTACATGAACTCTTCTTCAAAGAACTCAACGTCATTCTGTATCTGTTAGTGAAAATGATCAATATCTTTACACTGATGCTATTGTTGAGAAGTTTTCAATATGAAAGTATTAAAGAAACAATGTCTTGAACTATTCAAGATTGACTCAAATGACTAAGAATGTTCTTTCATGTTTAATATTTTTTATAAATATTGAATGAACATTCAGTCTTGCAAGATGAGTTTGTTGATGAAATTGATCACAAATGACTTCAGAATCAGTTGAATAGATAATGCTTCTCAAGTATTATAATTGTATCATGAGCTTGAATTTTGAAAAGACTATCATTGAAGCATGAAATATTTATCGCAAAGAAGAAAATGAAGATAACGCGATTGATGAATCTAATGATTCTTTCAAGACAGATTTGCAAAATGTTTTATGTTTTATTAATGTTTAAATGTTTAATATTATTTCATTTGAAGTTGCTTTTACATTGTCAATGTATGTAGTATAATAACACAGTTACAAGATAATGCAAAGAAATAATGCAGTTCATAAAGTGTATTGCTATGCTAGATAACTTGATCTGATTAAGATATCATGAATGCTATTTCTATTCATGACTCAACTAAATCTTGAGATTGCACATTAAAGTCTTCATGAGTATCAAATCTCTCTGCTGAAGAGTTACTCATTTGACATGAATAACAAGAAGATTACTATCTGCATATGTAAAGCATTATATCAGTAAGTGTTGTAAAACATCAATGATAATGCAAATGAGTAATGCACTTACTGACAAGAAATTCACATAGAAATGCTTCTGTGATCTTCTGAAAAGCAAGTAATGTCAAAGTCTGAATTTTATAGTTTGCATCACTTATTTTCTGATTTATTTTGTTTATATTAATCTCATTCTGCATGATTTCACGAACTACTCTTTCAAATGAAATCTTCAATATCAACAAATCTGCATTTCTTTGATAATGATGTATCTTTCAAAGTGCAATGATTTCTGACTTTCATTTTCTCTTTGACTGTCACGATAAATTAGCTGTTGATAGCTTGATGCATTATTTATTTACATTATTTTCTGAACTTTATTAATCTTGCTTTCAAATAAAGTCTTTAAGTCTGCTCTTGATTCATTCATGATTCAATTATTTGATGTCATATCATCACAAGTTTGAGTTCTCAAATCATCATGCAATGCGTCTTTAAACTTTCGTTCTAAATCAAGTCTATCAGCAATGCGCAACAAGAAATGCATTATTTAAATGCATTATCTGTTTGCTTGCAATGAATCATGATGTATATCAACTGACAATGATTTGAAAAATTGAGACTATTGAGTTGAGTGAAAGCAAAGTGAAGTACAATGTAAACAAGAGATAATGTGTAAACAAAAGATGATGTGTAAACAAAAGATAATGACTGTTGACTGTGTTTATAATAAAATCAATATGACGAATGTTTTGATATTAGCACTAATATGATGAATGTGTTGATTGCAGTTCTAAAATGATGAATAAATTCTAACATTCAGCTTTAACTTTAATTTTACTTACATTTCATCTTACATCTATTTTAATTCTAACTTTATCTACGCTCAACGTTTATCTAACTTTAACTTTTTCTACGTCTTACATTTATTCATTGCACTCATTTATTGTGACTAAGTTCATTAGAAAAAGCACTTCAACATTACTATCAGATAAGAAGATTTTTATGCATTATTTATATGCATTATCATTGAAACTAATCAAAATCGCAGAATGTTCAATTTATCAATCAAGTTGCAGTCAATTGCAAGTAAAAATCATGCAATGAAATGAAATGAAAATCAGAAAACTCTTTATATCAAACAAAGTGCAGATTGAGTGATTCTTTATAAACAACTCATTAAATTGAGAAGCATCAGCATTTATCAGAAAGTCATCAAAGCGAAGCAGATGAAAATAAAGAACAATATGCGAAATATGATCATGAATGATTGAGTGAAAAAAAGTCTGCATGATAATGCATTTGAGTAATGCATATGTGTTTCAAAAGCTGATTGTATAATAGCTTAATGCTTCAAGATGAATTTGATGAAGAAGATGAGAAAGAAGAAGACTGCAAAGTGAGCAAAGTTTGAAGCAATAATCATGAAGATGACATTCAATACTACTTCTACTGTCAATGTATTTACTGTGTTTGATGTAAAAAACAAGATTAACGTATGCATTAAACTATTGCACAACAAGATGAACTTGGAAAAAACATGTTAAAATACATGATATTTACTATTGAATTAATTCAGCAACGCATTTTACATCATGAAGAATTAAATAAATTAAAGATGATGAACAATTCAAATGTCATACAAGAATTCAACAAATTCATGAGCGCATTTTCAAATGAAAAAAATGCGATTGATCAAAAGATAGTTAATTTACTAGATTCATCAAATGATAAATCTGATGATATCATTGAGATTAATGATGATGACAAGAAGATGAAATTTAGCAAGAGAAATGATGATGCAAATATGATTGAGAACAAGAATGAGTACAAGAAGAAGTACAAGAAGAAGTACAAGAAGAAGAAGAAGAAGAAGAAGAAGAAGAAGAAGAAGAAGTGTTAAAATCATGTCTAGAGCAAGTCATAGAAATACAGGTAAACGAAGAGTAAATCAGGTAAATGAGAATTCAAAGCTAAAGAGCAAGATCTATGAGATGCGAAAACTATATGTACAGAGAGAAGATGAGCGCTAGACTCGATAGAGTTTAGACTCGCTCAAAGAACATACGTTTCAGTAGAAGACTGAGCACGCTCGTAACATTACTCTTTTCTTCTTCAGTCAAGCAATGATTTCATTGCTTCAATCAGCTTCTTTCTTTCTTGTTCATTTTGTTATCGTTCTATTTGAGCGTTTCAAGCTCATTTCATCAGACGTTTCAAGTTTATTTCTTCTTGACATAAAGTGTTTCAAGCTCATCAGACGTTTCAAGCCTATTTCTTCTTGTCATATCAAAGAGTGTTTCAAGCTCATTTCATTAAGTGTTTCAAGCTCATTTCATCAGACGTTTCAAGTTTATTTCTTCTTGATATCTGACGTTATTGAAGCAGACTCACTATTGATTCATGTCTACTACATGCATGTAGCAGAGCTTGTTTCATTCGTGTCTATTACACGCATGTAGTAAAGCTTGTTTCGTTCATGTTTATTGCATTTGATAGAGTTTGTCTTCTGTTCGACAAGCTCAATCAAGAGATCAACTATTGACTTGTCATTATAGCAGACTCACTTCGAGTGACGAGCTCAATCAAAAGATCACTTCGTGTCGTTCTGTATCATTGTAGCAGACTCACTTTTCTTGTCATTCAAGCAGACTCTTTCTATTCAGCTTCAAATATTCAACAATGAATAAGTTTCAGCTCATATTTTCGTGTTTTCAGATATATAGTATATGTTCTATTCTCTTTTAAACATATAGTATACGTTCTATTCTATCTGCAGTACATATCATCTTTGCTGTTGTCATCAATGTTGTGAATAGAGATAAATCGTAGAAGATACAAGTAAGAAATTCGTTGCTGAATTGAATTCTGATGTCATTGTAGCAAACTCACTTTGAATGTCGTTCAAGCAGACTCACTATCGAGTGATTGACTTGATGATGAGATCAATCATTATCTGCTCTTGTAGTAGACTCACTTCGATTCGTGCCTACTACATGCATGTAGCAGAGCTTGTTCTGATTGCATCTATTGCATTCAATAGAGCTTTCTTTGTTCATGTTTTTATAACAAACTCACTATCAAGTGATGAGCTCGACAATGAGATCAATATCGAATGCATCTTTGAAGCAGACTCACTATTCTTGTCATTCAAGCAGACTCTTTCTATTCAGCTTCAAATATTCAATGATGAACGAGTTTCAGCTCATATCTTCGTGTTTTCAGACATGTAGTATATGTTTAATTCTCTCAAGACATATAGTACATATTTCATTCTGTCTGCAGTACATATCATCTTGCTGTTGTTGTCAATGTTGTGAATAGAGATAAATTGTAGAAGATGTGAATAAAGAAAGATTCGTGACTGAATTTGATTTCAAATGTCGTTCAAGCAGACTCACTATTGAGTGACGAGCTTAATAATGAGATCAATCATTCTTTTGTTATTGTAGCAGACTCACTTCTGATTCAGACTTATTGCATTCAATAGCGCTTGTTTCGTTCATGTCATTGAAGCAGACTCATTATTGATTCGTGTCTACTACATGCATGTAGCAGAGCTTGTTTCGTTCATTCAATGACGAGCTTGACAACAAGATCAATCATTATTTGTCTTTATAGCAGACTCACTTCTGATTCAGACTTATCACATTCAATAACGCTTGTTTCGTTCATATCATTGAAGCAAACTCACTATCGATTCATGTCTTTCAAGCAGACTAGCTATCGAGTGACTGACTCAACAACAAGATCAATTCTTGTCTGTCATTGTAGCAGACTCACTTCTGATTTCTGTCTGCAACGCGTTGCAGAGCTTGTTCTGTTCATTAATCATCTCAATGACAAGATCAATATCAGATGCGCTCTTGAAGCAAAGCTTGTTCTGATTGCATCTATCACATTTGATAGCACTCTCTGTTTCTGTCTATTACATTCAATAGAACTTGTTTCAATTTCTGTCTATTACGTTCAATAAAGCTTGTTCTGTTCAATGATGAGTTCAGTCAAGAGATCAATCGAGAAATTGATTCATGTCTGCGACGCGTCGCAGAGCTTGTTCAATGATGAGCTCAGTCAAGAGCTCAGTCAAGGTTTTCTTATCTGCAACACGTAACAGAGCTTGTTTGATTCAATGACAAGCTCAGTAAAGAGATCAACTGTTGTCTTCACATTTACTATACATCTGTAGCAAAGCTTCTGCTTTCGATCGTAGAGCTGCAAAAATCGACTCAACTAGAAAGTGAATCACTATCGTGTGATAAGTATGAAGCTTTGAATAATGTTAAAATCATGTCTAGAGCAAGTCATAAAGATACAGGTAAACGAAGAGTAAATCAGGTAAACGAGAATTCAAAGCTAAAGAGCGAGATCTATGAAATACAAAGACTATATGTACAGAGAAAAGATGAGCGCTAGACTTGATAAAGTCTAGACTTGCTCAAAGAACATGCGTTTCAGTAGAAGACTGAGCACGCTCATAACAAGAAGAATGATGAGATAATAATGATCTCAAATTAGCAGTAGTAAATGAACAAGCATGAATTTTCTTCAATCAATTACATTATTCTGTTACATTATCAGACATTCAAATAAATATTAGTAGTACTTCACTTCATGTCTTGACGAGTCGAATCGAGAATTTCGAGTCAATACTCGATTTCAACTCTCTAACTCAACTTGATTACTTAAGTTGAATCTTCTGACTTAACTCAAATACTCAAGTCAAGAATTCTGACTTGAATTGAGTCTTGACAAGTTGAGAACTTGACTCGATCTCGATGATTCAACTTGACGTGATTAGTTTATTTGTATCTTCTTTCTTCTATATTCTTAAAATCTTAATTATAATTATCTTTATAAATTAAACATTCTAGTCACGCATGCACTCTGATTAGTTTTTAAACATGATCTCAACATTACTTTAAGAATTCATTAATTACATGATACTGATTTCATTACTCATTCAAATTCACTCAACTGATAATGAGATGAATATAAAGAAATTTGTATATCTGATGATCAATGACATTGAAAGACAGAACAACATCAAGAAATCAATAAAATCAAGAAATTAAAATCTTGCATTGTTAGAGAATCTATCGCTCAGTCAGTAGCATCAGTTCAAATCGATTAATAGAATCAACAATAAAGAATCTTTATTGATTGCTTGAGAATCACAAAAAATTCTCTCAAATCAGCAACACTCTTCTTTGAAGACTAAACATTTTAACAAACAATCTTACTAGATACTATTAAGCATCATTCTTCACTTAATCATCAATTCTTCGTTATGATTCAATCATTTATGAACAATCTCTTCAAGAATAATCAAAGTTCTTATTCTTCTGACATTACAGATTCAGTCATTTATTCTGAGCTATCACTTCATATATTGAAATATCTTAGAATCAATGTCGTATGAAATAAACTGATTGCATTAAGTCGAGTATTCAACTCAAAAAGTATCAAGTCAAATTGAAATTTTTTTGAAAAAGTGTTGAGTTAAGTTGAGAAGTTGAATTTAAGTACTTGAGTCGAGTTGAGAAGCTTGACTCGATAACTCAACTTGAAAACTCAACTTAACTCGACAAGATATTAAATAAATGTAAATAGCTTAATTAAACAGTCTTCATGATCTTCTTCATGACTTTCTACCATGTTTTTTTGTTATGACTTTCTATCAAAGTCAAACAATCTTCATGTTTTTTCTTCATATTTTTCTTCATGTTTTTCATCATGTTTCTCATCATGTTTCTCTTCATGTTTCTCTTTATGTTCTCTTTATGTTTCTCTCTATGTTTCTCTTTATGTTTCTTGTCATAACTCTCTTCATGTTCTTCTTTATGTTTCTCTTCATGTTTCTCATCATGATTCTCTTTATGTTTCTCTTTATGTTTCTCTTCATGTTTTTCGTCATGATTCTTTATCAAACGCTCTTCATGTTTCTCTTCATGACTCTCTATTAAAAGATAATGCAAAAAGATAATGTAAAAGTCAAAAATCGGAAAAATTTCTATATTTAACTTTCTTGACATCAAGCTCAAGTTCTTGACGAATCGAGTCAAATTGACTCAATTCTCAGTTGAGTTGAGTCGTGTTAAATTGAAAATATGAGCAATTTGACTCAAATCAAGTTGAAAATGTGAGTAACTCAACTTGATCTCAATTCAAGTTCAAAATGTCAACTTGAAACTCAACTTGATGATCAGTCTAGTACGAAAACATTGATACTCTTTGTCTCACTTTCAGACTTTCAATGACTTTTATGAAGCTTTTACTTCATGAGATGTAAAAAATGTAAAGCAGCTACAACATTGAGTTGAACAAGATTCAGAAGTTTTTCTAGAAGATTTGAACAATCTTCAAACTCAACGAGATCTAAACGTGAAAGCTTGTGAGATATTTGACAAGATATTAAGTGAACAAATATGAAAGACTTGTTTCAAGAAAATGAATAAAGTCAAAAAACGCTTGAATCAATTAAATCAGATGTTTCAAAATCAAATGACTGAATTGCAACATTAACTGCAATCATTTAAAGAAGTCACTTCTTTTTCTTCTACTCTGTTCAATTTCTTCAAGCGATTTCAAAAGCTTTCAAATTCATCTTTGTTTACTGATGAAAAAGAATCTATCTGAAATAATTAACAAGAAAAGATTCGTGACAAGCTAGAAATCAACGTTAATCATTTCAATATCAATAGAACTATTTTGATCTACGTTCACTTTAAAATCAAAGAAGACGCAGTCAAAACTATTCTAGTTTAATGTTAATAAGATTCATTGAATTTCTATAAAATGATCAATGATCTTTTAAATGAACTTGCTCAGCTTTACAATGATTTTGACAAAAAGATAAACTTTCAAAGAAAATATGCTAATCTCTCTCAAGAAAAGAGCAAATTTAGCAACTTTTATTCAATGTTTCAACGTCTATTCTTCTATTTAAAGTATCACGAAAAGCAATTGATCATTAATTTATGAAACAAGATAGTTTATCATTTTCATGCAGCTTGAAGTAGTCAATTGATTCAGTCAGAATCTTTGAATGAAATTCATAACTATCTGATTCATTTGAACAATGAGCATCAAGTCATGAGTGACATCTGTTAAAGATCAGCATAGAGCGAGTCATATAAATGTCATTTAACTAGAAGATAAATGCTAAGAAAGAAAGATAGCTACAGAAAAGAAGCTGACTACATATGTGTGTTTCTCAGTTGACGCTAAACTCAATAGAAACTAGTCAAGATGACGAAGCGAGAATAAATTTGACAAGGCTAGAAGACTGAGTTTGACAAGACTAAGATCATGACAACATCAATGAAAAGAAATTTCTGATCAAGATCAGAAAGCAAGTCATCTTTGCTGAAAAGTAAGATTCATTAAATCTTTATAAAAAGATCGAAGTTATCATATTAGTCAACTCATTAAAATCGCGTGACGCGATTTTAACTAACGTCAAAGACATTAATTTACAAGCTGAAATCTGTTTCATTTATCATAAATCAAATCATACTTCTAAAAAGTGTTCTGATTGATCAAGAGTCAATGCATGAAAAGATGATGAATTTGATCAATTTACATTGAACTCTGAGTTTAATTCTGATTCAAAAAACTAGTTATTTCTTTCAAAATCATTAAAGAGATAGAGATCATATTTTTGTGCAGTCAAATTGAAGTTTTATTGAAAGAAAACTATTTTGAAAAGTCATTTCTGATCAATGCTTTTCTTATCTCTCAGAGCAATTCTTTCAATCTTTGCTCTTTGATAGATAGTGATTTCATCATCTACATGCTGATACATGACAAGCTAGTCAATAAAGTATGTCAGAAACTTGAAATACAATTTATATTACTAGCAAAAGAGAAGTTAATACAAGATTATGATAAGAAGTTAGCTAAAAAGACTATTACTCATAAGATTTTATTCAATCTCATGATCAAAAGTCATAAAAAATTGACTATGTCAATGTTGATAATTGATATCAAACATTATGAAGCTATATTGAGCAAACTTTGAATGAACAAAAATGAAATATTATTGAACATGAGACATGATACTATTGTATTTTCTGATCAATTAAATATTTCTATTTCGATTTTTTCAATCTCATCAAATATGAAGTATTCAAGTTAATCACGATTAACTTTGATTTCTTCAACAGCTCACAGCAAGATTTCTAAGATGTTCAAGCACTCAGTTTCATTCATTCAGAAAGAGTCATTCTCAATTCAAAACATAAACATCATCTTTTTTCAAGCACTAGTAAAATGAAAAAAGAAGAATTAAACAGAGATTTTTGCTATGTTCATCAAAGACATCGATAGAAAAATCGTTTACAATACTTAATGCAAACTAGATGTCATAAATGTCTTTTCAGTCAATGAAATGACTTGAAATCTAGAAGATATTAAAGTCAAGCTATCATTGAAATATCAGAATTTTCTAGATGTCTTTGATTGAGTTCAAGCAAACAAGCTATCATTTCATCATTCATATGATCATAAAATAGAGCTAACTAGTGACGTAACATCATCTTGCTGTTGAGCATATTAAATGTCTTTCTACAAGCTTCAGAAAGTAAAGAAATATCTGAACGAGAATCTTTTCAAAGAATTTATAATCTTTAGCAAAGCTTCGTATTTCTCACTCGTTCTGTTCATCTTAAAAGCAAATAAAGATCTACGATTTTGCATTGACTATCAAAAGCTTAATGTTATTATCAAAAGAAATCGCTATTTTCTATTGCTCATAAATGAGATGATCAACAAAATAGTTAATTGCAAGCATCTGACTTGATTAAATATCATTTTGACATTCAATAAACTATAAATGCATTCTGATAGTGAGAACTATACTATCTTTATTATCGCTTTAAAAGCATACAAATCAAAGATGCTATTCTTTAAACTTATTAATGATTCAATCTTGTTTCAGCAGTATATGAATGATGTTTTATGAGACTTTCTAAATGACTTTTGTTAAGTTTATCTAGACAACATTCTGATCTACAGCAAAACTCAACAAGAACATAAACAACATGTCAAAATGATATTGAATCGCTTATGAGAAGCTGATTTACAGATGAATATTTGAAAGTGCAAATTCAATGTAGAAGAAATCATCTTCTTAGAAGTCATAGTATCAGAACAAGATCTTTGTATGAATTTTATCAAGATAAAAGTCATAGTCAACTGAACTATGTCAATCAATTTAAAAGAGATTCAAAGCTTCGTGAAATTTGTTAACTTTTATCGTCGTTTCATTAAGAACTTCTTGAAGTTAGTCAAATCATTCACTCAGCTGACTAGAAAAGACACATCTTTTGTTTGAAACAAAGTTTGTGTTCAAGCTTTTGATGATTTAAAGAAACAAGTCAGCTCAATCTCAATTCTATGACATTTTGATTTAAAACAACAGACTATTCTGAAAATCAATACATCTGATTACGTCAAAGATGAAATACTATCACAGTATGATGATGAGAATGTTCTTCACTCAATAGCATTCTACAGCAAAAGCATGATTCTCGCTGAATGCAATTATCACATTTATGACAAGAAATTGCTAGTCATTATTCAATGCTTTGAACATTGAAGACTTGAGCTAGAATGCACAGAACTGCTCATTCAAATGTTCATTGATCATCAGACTTTGAAAATCTTCATGAAAAACAAACAGTTAACTTGATGTCAAGTCAATTATCTAGACATTTTATTTGAGTTTAACTTTCAGATCATTTTTCAATCAGGCAAAATGAACACTAAAGTTGATATTCTAATCAGAATGTCTTTGATCAACGTTTTTGAATCAACTCAACGTACTGAAGATTGCTATCAGATTATTCTGATACTTAATAGAATAAATATTCTAGCTATTGAATCTGAAGTTGATCTCTATCAATGAGTAAAAGATGTCAACAAGATGAATAAGCTTTGCAATGAGTATAAACAAGCTATAAGCGAAAATAAGCTCAAGTTACATAGCATTGAATTGAAGCATTGCAAGATCGTTGACAATGTTTTATTCAGAAAAGACTTACTGTGAATCTCTGAGAATATGCATATAAAATTGCTGCAGAAAATTTATGATCAGTCATTCATTTCTCATCTCAACAATAGAAAAACTGTTGATCTAGTTCAGCGCTTTTACTATTGATCAGATCATCAAGCAACAATTAGAAAGTACATTCAAAACTGTCATGTTTATCAGCGAAGTAAAGCATCTAGAAATAACATCAATGAACTTCATCATTCTCTTTCAATTTCACAGAAACGCTAAAAAGATATAACAATGAACTTCATCACTGAGTTATCTCTGTCAGAAGATTACAACATCATTTGCATGATCATATGTCATCTCATCAAGAAACATCACTATGTCTTCTGTCATTGAAGAGACAATGACATCTCAGTCGAAGAAATGATTTAAATCATGCTATGAAATGTTTATCAACTTCATGATCTATCTAGTTCTATTGTTTCAAACAGAGATTCTCAATTTATATCAATAATGTGACAAAGTTTTTATAAACAACTAAGAATCACAGCTAGTTTATCAACAGTCTATCATTCTGAAATCAATGATTAATCAAAATGAGTTAATCAAGATGTTGAATGCAAATTAAGAATCTACTGTAACTACATGCAGAATGACTGAGCAAAATGACTTTTCATGATGAAATTCAGCGAGAATTTCAATATCTTCTCAATTATCTCAATGACTTCATTCTACTTCAATAAGAATTTTCACTCATGAATAAGTTTTAATTCAAACACAACTAACTATGAAACAACTCATGAACGTCTTAAAGCTAGAAAAGCAAACAATATTATCATTTGAATGAAAGAGTTTCTTATCTTCAATCATCAATAATTGAAAAAGATGAAGCAGATCATCAAAGCTCAGATCAATAAATATAAATGAGACATCATCTATGAAGTAGACGACTGAGTTTGATTATTCTTCAGAAACATTAAAACAACAAGATCATGTAAAGATTTGAAAGATGAACAGCTAGAACTTTATCAAATCACTGTCAAAGTTGAGATTTTCTATCATCTTCATTTATTGATAAGCATGAAGCAGCTGCATTCAGTGTTCAGCTTGAAGCTATTATGTTCTTATTCTTAAGACTCATTATCAGAACAGCATTCAAAATCTTCTAGATCATTGACAATCAAAGATGATGATCATTGAAAGATAGATGATATTTTGAACTCTAAACACTATCGAGATCAAATATAATACAAGGTCAAATGAACAGAACTAAATCAAAACAACGAATGATACTATGTTGATAAAGAAGAATTCAAGAATTCAAAAGAAGTTCTAGTTGAATTTCATAAGCTTTATTCAAACAAGTCACACTAAATTAAAAAACAGTGAAAATTTTTGCGTTTCATTTGTTCTATTCATGCAAACATGAATTTTCGAAGAAAAAAGTAATGTTACAAATGTGTCAAAATTGAATAAGATCAAAGCTTTAATTTTAATCAATTCACAGTGAACGTTAGCGAGTTCTCTGCATATTGATTAAAACTAGTCAATGATTTAGTTGAGATCTGATCTAGATCTGACTCAGATTTGATTCAGATATGACTCAGCATCTTTTTTCTTTTCTAGCATCTTTTAAATCAGCTTCTATTGTTTTCTAGATAAACACACTTCTTTGTGTTATAAATAGTTAATAAATGTCTATGACAAACACATTTCTTTGTGTCACAAACATCTTTCAAATAAACATTTTTCTTGTGTTTCAACATGTTATCTTTGAAACTAGCGTCGAATCTGAGTAACTACTATATAGAGTGTGTTCTTCTTGTTCTTTGTATCTTCTTTCTTCTGTATTCTTAAAGTCTTAGTTATAATTATCTTTATAAATTAAACATTCTAGTCACGCACGCACTTTGATTAGTTTCTAGACATGATCTTAACAACTAGTGATCATTTTATATGTTTAAATATATTCTCTGCTTTAATCGCTTTAATTTTAGCTTGAGTGATTTCATATTCAGTTGAATTCAAATCAAAACTCATATGAGAATGAAAACTTTTATTCAGAAAGTGTTAGAGATCAGCATAGAGCGAGTCATATGAGTGTTATTTAACTAGTAGATAAATGCTAAGAAAGAAAAGTATTTACAGAAAGAAACTCAATTCTTTATATGTATGTTTCTCAGCTTTATGCTAAACTTGAAAGAGTTAATGTCTTACACATATGATGCAGAATTTCAATGACATCACTACTAGCTTAAATGCTCACTAGACTCAATTAGAATGAAACTCAGATCAGAGCTAGAAAGAATAAACAAAGACTAGAATCATAACATTTTACCTTCTTCTTTCAAATATTCATGTTTGCATGAATATTGTTTCTTAGTGCGCTTTTCTTGAATATTGTTGAGATCATGCCTAGAATCTAATCACACTGCAGCGAGATAGTGCGTAGCTGAATAGAATGTTTGATCAATAGAGATAGCTATAACTAGAAAACTAAGAATACAGAAGAAAGAAGACGATTTCGAGCTGTATCTATAGTAGAGCGAACAAAGAAGCGAAGTAGTCAATTTGTCAAAGCTCAAATAGATGAAATGTTTCAGCATATTTCAATTTGAAACATCGTTGTTTCTTGTTCACATATCGAAATCTCTAGAATCTATTGACTAGATTCTATTTCATTTCAACATGCTTCGTAACATTACTCTCTTCTCTTTAAAAGTCATGTCTCTATGACTTGTAATGTAGTTCATAGCACTAACGTAGAGCTTGATGCTCGTCTTTCTATCAATCTTTCTATTGATCTTTCAGATCATCGAAATGTCTATTGTAGCAGACTCACTATGAGAAAAGAAGAATGATCATTGTAGCAGACTCACTATTTGACGTAGAAACACAAGATAGATTGATTCACTGATAAATAAAGCGATGTAAGTAAATAAATCATCGCATTGACAGCGTCTTTGTAACAGACTCACTAGAAGAGAATCGACTAGCTCATCAAAGAGATCAACTATTGACTTGTCTTTATAGCAGACTCATTAAATTGATCTGAATTTGAATCAAGTTGAATCAAATTTGATGACACAGATTATTTTGACTCAACTGATTCACGAGCTTTTTGAAAGAAAAAAAGAGAGAGAGATTTGTGATTCTCTAGCAATCAACGATCATATGTTCTCGTTGATTCTATTAATCGAGTGAATCAATGCTACTGAATGAGCGATAGATTCTCTAGCAATTCAACAGTCTTGTCGTTGATTCTATTGACTCTCTGATGTTGTTCTGTCTTTCGAAATCATCAATCATCAAATAAACAAATTTCTTTAGACTTGTTTCGTTGTTCATCGAGTGTTTTGAATGAATATTGATACTCATATCGTAGAGTTAACGAATTCTTAGTTTAATGTTGAAATCATGCCTAGAATCTAATCATACTGCAGCGAGATAGTGCGTAGCTGAATAGAATGTTTGATCAATAAAGATAGCTATAACTAGAAAACTAAGAATACAGAAGAAAGAAGACGATTTCGAGCTGTATTTATAGTAGAGTGAACAAAGAGATGAAGTAGTCAATTTGTCAAAGTTCAAATAAATGAAATGTTTCAGCATATTTTGATTTGAAACATCGTTGTTTCTTGTTCACATATCGAAATCTCTAGAGTCTATTGACTAGATTCTATTTCATCTCAACACACTTCTGTCACGATTTTAGCATGTGTTACTCGAAAGATGTTGAGAAAAGAGATGTTAGATCACTTAGATGATGTTGAACAATATTATAGGTGATGATAGGCGTGAGATTATCAGTGATGTTATGAGAGTTTCTCGATACGAATGATACTCAGCGTTCATGAGATATAAGAATCTCTGAATGATCTCTTTCTTTTCTCTCTTCTTCATGCAACGTCTTGTATCTAAAATCTAGTTATTAGAATTTCATTCTGATTTCATTCAGCTCTCAGTTCGTGACATTACGTTGCACTCACTACATCATGAGTCAACTCGAAAATTCAATCTGAAGAATGAACTATTCAGCGAGCTCAAAGCTCTATTGATTCAGATGAATGTGAGCAGTCTGAACTATGAGCAGTTGATTATCAAATGTCAGCAATTGAATAGTCGATATCGCGTCACAGTACAGAATCTTCCCAAGTCAAAAGCAGTGATTCACTCTGTCTCTGTGACTTCTACAGTTCTCGCGTATCTCGTCAAATATGCGACATCTTCAACAAACTCGAAAGCTACAATCTCAAGCTTGAGAAATCTCATGAACTTATCGATCGTCAACATGAAGAAACGAGGTTCACTGACTCTCAAGAAGCATCAGCATCGCATGATCAATCATCTGTGTTTATACTGCGATAAGTTTGAGCATCAGGTTGCGATCTGCAATTCAAAGCTCAAGATTCAGCTACGAATCATCTCATTATTCGCTTTTGCAATCTCTATTGACAATCTCGCTTTCAATACTTCTTTCGCCTTGGGAAAAGCCTAGTCTCTGCGTACAATCGCTCGCAGAGACAATCGAACAGTCTGAAAATCTCTGCACTCTCAGTTAGCTCGATTCATCGATTAGAAAAGAAGATGAACAATGATCATCTCGTGCTCTCAGATAATCTAGAAAGCAATAAAATCAATGTCAATCTTTCTGTTTTGATTGATATCGACGTCATTGATTATGCATTTATTGATGACTCTTTCGCGCAAAGACACTCTCTGCTTTGTTTTTCTTTGTCTGAAATCTGTACTCTTCAGAAGTTTGATGATCAACCAGTTGTATTCGATTCAATCACTCATTACGCTCTTGTCAAACTTCAAGTCTCAAGCGAAAAGCTCGAAGAAACTCTCTTCTATGTCACTCAACTTTTGCAATTTTCAGTTGTTCTAGATCTGTCTTGATTAAAAAGTCATAAAGCAATTATAGATCTGCGTCATAATCAGCTCATCTTTGAACCTCAAGTCAACTCAGAACTCGTACTCGAAACTCTCTCGAGCATCTCGATCTCGACTGTGTCAGTATCAGTTCTCTCGACGTCTTTGTTCTTGAAACATCTGAAGATCTACGCTATAGATAGTGCTTCGTTTCTGCGACTCGCTAGGAAAAAGAATCATGATCTGTTTGTCATATTCATGAGAAATATCGACAAAGCTCTGAAAATCACGCCTTTCGTTGACTCTGCCACGCTATTGTCTCTCAAATATCACGACTTTCTAGATGTTTTCTCTCGCGAATTGATGAACACTTTACCTGAACGACGTTTCTATGATCATAAAATTCAGCTGCAGAAGGGCAAAACTTCTACCTTCGAGCCTTTATATGACATGTCTCAAGATGAGCTTCAAGTACTAAAGAAATACCTGAAGAATAATTTGATTAAAGACTTTATTCAAGTCAGCTCTTTTCTCGCGATCTCTTTGATACTCTTTGTTAAAAAACCAAGCGAAGAACTCAGATTTTGCGTGAATTATCGAAGTCTGAACGTCATGACAGTTAAGAATCGATACTCGTTACTTCTCATTCAAGAAACTCTAGATCGACTGACTAAGATCAAGTACTACATCAAGTTAGATATCATTGCAGTCTTTAATAAACTGCGAATGACTTATGAAGACGAGTGAAAGATCGCTTTTTGAACACGTTATGACTTATACAAGTACAACGTTTTGCTCTTCGAACTCACAAACGAATCGTCATCATTTCAGAACTTCATTAATGACACTCTGCATGACTTCTTGAACGTTTTCTGCATTGCATACATGAATGATATCTTGATCTATAGCAACAGCAAAAAGAAGCATACTCAGCATGTTCATCAGATATTGAAGCGACTTAGAGTCGTTGAACTACAGGTAGATATTGAGAAATGCGAATTTTCAGTTATCAAGATCAAGTATTTGAGCCTAATAATCATCACTCACGAAATCAAAATGAATTCTGAGAAGGTCAATGTCATCATGAATTGAGCTGCATCTCAAGACGTCAAAGATGTTCAAAGCTTTCTGAGCTTTGTCAACTTCTATAGACGATTTATTAAGAAGTTTTTCAAGCTGATCGATTCGTTGACTGTCTTAATCAGAAAAGATCAGTCATTTAATTGAACTCAGAAGTGTCAATTCGTCTTCGATTGACTCAAGCAGACGTTCATCACTGTCTCTATCTTAATGCACTATAACTCGAACCTACTCGTGACTGTGAAAATCGATGTCTTCGACTATGTTGTGGTCGAAGTCATGTCTCAGCGAGATGATAACGAGCAGTTAAGATCTGTGATCTATTTCTCTTTCAAAATGCTACTTGCAGAATGCAACTACGAGATTTATGACA
>JAABUK010002751.1_pt1 | contig 31051 bp, 43 predicted proteins | sample 5559141 | NCBI WGS metagenome assembly JAABUK01 (sample SAMN10711869, study PRJNA513367) | rock metagenome | isolation source: Antarctica rocks | place: Antarctica: Victoria Land, Pudding Butte nord | collected 2016-01-03
ACATCATAGAAAACGCGCTAGCATAGTAGGGGTATGCCGGCAACAGGAACCTCTCATACTCATTGTGCTTAAATGGTCGCACTGAGACCTGCCATGACTCCTCTATGCTTGTATAACCAAGGCGGTGATAGCTGATAACAAACTTGAAGACCCCATACACATCTGGCACCTTCATGCGAGTCGAGAACTGTCCCTGCACCAGCCACATCAGGTATCACTGTCACCCCAGTCGCACCAGCTTCTGATGCTTTGTAGACACGACTTCAAAATTGGAGACTAATGTACCAAGGGGGTGCTGTAGCGGCCAAAATAGGGTTTGCACCAAGAAAACAATTCCTTGACAGTGCACAAATGCTTATGCACTATGCACTGAAGTAGCAAGGAGCTGGCTGCAGTGTATGGCAGCGACATTGGAGAAACAGACGATTGCAATCCACATGGATGTCCCATGCGCGCACCTTATTGTCTGGCTTCAATGTTGCTCTGACATGAGGATCCAGCATGGTGAACTCCACTTGCACATCATTGGCTCTGCAGGGAACATGCATCGTCACATGCATGTGGCATCATACCCAAGCAGGTTGAAACAAGGCCAATATCAGCATATGAACAGCTAATTGCGCCACCTCACAAACACATACTGCAACACGCCTTAGCGCCATATGTGATCATCTGCCTGTTCACATGTTGCCAAAGTGCACCATTACCATACAAGCTGTTGTGCTTGGCAGAAGCTTAGATTGAATGCATTCATGGCGACATGTTATCGGGGTTGATGGTGTGAATGCCTACTTGAAGGGCTGCCATCGGCCATCCACCAGCTCTTGAATATTGACAGAGAAGTCAACGTCATCACTGACACGGTACCAGGTGAGCTGCTCATGCTCCCCAACCAGGTGATGGCTCATGTTGGTCAGCAGCAAAACTCCCCTCTCATGAAAGCCCCATTTGGTGACTTCAGTGCAGAATGCTTCATTGCCAGCACTCACACCACTGCACACAAGGTTGACGTGAAGACAACATGCACAGCTCCTGATCATACGCTTTACAGGCAGGTGCATGAGCTTTGCTTGGTCAATCTATAAGATGGCAGCCATCAGCGCCATTGGCAGTGTAATGACAGATTAACACAAGCAGCAACATGACAGCGTTGTGCAATGAGATGCTGTGGTGTAACAGAATGCTCTTGTAAAGACGGCCTACCTGCCGAGCGTTGACTGGAAGAACTCATTGCTGAACATGTCAATGGAGCCAGCAACAACAGCCCTGGCGTTGTTACGTGCCTGCAGTGTAGCAACACAGCATCAGCAAGCAGTTTGTCAAAGTGCAGGGTAGGATATTGGCCATACGTTTTGGGATTGCAGAGTGTCTTTGATGAGATTCACCTGAACAAGAGCAACCAAGGTGGCATCCTTCCCAGCCAGAGTGCTGCTGTCTGTTGTGACTTTGCTGGGGACTGCTGAGTATGCTGTGTCAGCAGCAGTCAGAGCCTTGACGACCTGCAGCAGTAGTCAAGATTGTGACAGATCAGCACAAAATGTAATGCTCTGGGCACAATGTTGTACCAAGCAAGGCTTACAAGTTCCTCAGGGCAACAGGCGCTCTGCAAGGGGACTCACCAGTGTGCTTTTTGGTGAAATTGAGGCACCAATCCCTCTGTAAACAACTGGAGCCTACAATCACAAAGGGCAACGTAACGCATATCTCGCAGTCATGATGACCTGAGGCGTCCAATAAACTCAAAGCATAACACAAAAGTCTTACTTGCTTGTAACTGTTGCCAAACACAATCTTGGACTCCAACGCATTGCTAGTCACAATGGCTGACTGTTGCTGATCATGTCTGTTGAAGTGGTCAGTGATTACTGAGCCCTTGGTGTCAAAGTCGACCCCCAAGTCTGCCGCAAGCTCCCTTAGCTCGTCTGATGCATCAGGGTCTATTGCCAGAAACAGGTCATGTCCAGCGTCAACAAAGTCAAGGAGTCCAGTTGCGTCAAGTGAACCCCCAAACTCTGCAGCACATTGTGGGCAACAATGTAGGCATCCTTAATTCAGCTTGTGACGATGCCCGGCATGTACCAGAACACGAGCATGATGGCCGGAAGGTGTGTCAAGTACCTGATGTGCTGGAAGCAAAAACGATGACTTTATCATAAAGGTAATTATCCCAGTCTTTGATGGACAGATCTGGGGCATTCGCGGCAGAGTATGTTAATTGGTATCCGCGAGCTTTCAATGAGCTGAAGAACAGACTGTGGGTGCTTTTCAACGCAGTGTCGTCGAGCAGTACTAGTACTCGCTTGCCCTGACCTACAGCTTCTGAAGCTTGAAACACGAGCAGAGCACAGCAGACTGCTAGACAGTAGTGCAATAAGCACGACATACAAGAGTCCGCCGCTGACAGCTTACAACGCGCGGACTGTGTGTCAGATCAGCTGATGGCTGGATAACCGATGCACGCAAATCAGGCAGTGCTTGCAAGCTTGATGTAGCGGTCAACACGGATCGTACGACCTGTCTCTAAATGGTCCTTTGCGAGTCGTATTGCAGTCTCGCTTCCAAGGATTGCTGCGATGCGCACCTCTCTGATGCTCGGTCTTCATTAGGCAAGCAATTCAGCACTGGCTTCAGCATCCCAATCTTCTGCAAGAAGCCCCTGGCTGACCGCTGAGTACTTGAGAGGCACAATATACAGCTATTCAATCAATTGGCAATCTTGCTGCTCACTCTCAATCCGTCATGGCGTTGTCGCTGATTCAGCACCGTGCTGTGTCGGGGTCATGTAGTCTGCATGCAGTGCAGCATGCAGCTCATATGGGTTGTGGTGTACGACCATTTGTGCAAGCACAGCCTTTTGTCCGCACGGCAGTTCCACCGCGCAGAAGGCCTGTGGTGCTACTTGCCAGCTCTCAAAACATGGAAATTGTTCTCAAAGCAGACGAGGTCAACTTGCTGCAGCTGCTACCTGCACCTGTGAAATGTACTTCAGACACATCAACATCTGCTGAAGTATTTCTGTCACACCAACTGCTTGATGTGTTATGTGAACATCATGAAGAAGGCATTCATTTGGTCCACACTTGATATGCCATGCTGCAAGAATGACATTCTGTGTACTTCAGGGTGATCAACCATTGAAGGCAACATGGTTTATTGAAGAAGGAGTGGAGCTCCACAGCATGCCATTTTCAAAACCTCTGGGAGCCGTGCTTGCAGGTCACACATGGTACCATAGTTTATGCTGCATATGTTGACAGCTTGCTTGCTTCATATGTGCACCACGTTTGATTGCACCAAACTTGCCAGTTTTTGGATGCTTCATTGCAGCAGAATCTGTGTTTGTCCACGCAGAGCAAAAAGGCCGGATAGTAGTTGAAAAGATCCTGGATGGTAGCAATGCTGCTTTGGGAGGCCTGCAGCTTGGTGATGTCATCAGAGGCACGACAGGACGCTCAAAGGTACATCATCATTGTGTCTGTTGCTTCTGACAGACTGAGGCATGCATGATATATGGCATGCCAGTGACAGCTGGCATGGTACAGACTTGCGCTGTAACCATGCATGTCTGCCTTGACAGACTGTCAAAATGTCAGCAGCTTGCTCACTAAGCTTACAACAAAGTGCGATGTGAACTTAGAAGACATGATTGCTGCATGGCCACATTTCTGGCTGTCTTGAAAAACAGCAAGCACTTGTAGTGATGTACACCTGGTGCCAAGCTTGAGATAGGATCGACATGCAGCAAGCATGCCACCTTAAGGTCTGATAGCAGATCACAGCTATTCCGTAGCAGGATGCTCATGAGATAAGTCTAAGCCATGGTCTGCCCAACTCTGCTCACCTTGTGCGGCTGGTGCAAAGCTACACAATCCAATGTCATTTGCATAGCATGCACAGGTCTGCATACCATGCACAGCAAACATAAGCAATTGACCAGACCGCCATCTTGCTGAGCTCAGTTGTGGTTTGCTATCTGTGTAGGTAGATGCAAAAGGAAGACGGACTGATCTTGCTGAGATCAGTTGTGGTTTGCTGTCTGTGTAGGTAGATGCAAAAGCAACACGGGCTGATCTTGCTGAGTTCAGTTGTGGTTTGGTGTCTGTGTAGGTAGATGCAAAAGCAACACGGGCTGATCTTGCTGAGTTCAGCTGTGGTTTGGTGTCTGTGTAGGTAGATGCAAAAGCAACAACAGCAGGAAGTGGGTCCCGGGCCAAGCAGGACTACTGGGGAGCCCAGGTTTTGGTCAATGCTGATGGCCAGACGTTTGACACTGTCATGGCCGCCATCAACTCCAGCAGATGTCAAACCTGTGATGTCACACTTGTGGTTGAGAGGAAAAAAGACGGCGAGAAGAAGGTAAAGGGTTGCAATGTTGTATAGGGACACAAATGAGCCCGATGCATATCAGCCAATATCCCCACAATTTCTGTTTGTATAGCCATACACCATGTCTCGCTTTCAATGTATGCATCTGAGGGCCTTGAAGCAGAAACAAAGGCTGCTGTGGCAGTCCTGAGCTGGCGCTTGTTTGGCGTGTGTTGTACTCCCAGGGAGTCCTGCAACTACGGCGTATTGCTCACATGCATTAGTGACATGAGTAAAATGAAAGTGTATGCATTGATGCAGGCAAGTCCTCAGAGTCCAGCCCGCAGTTCAGACAAGCAGTCATAGTGACACTGCATCAAGATGGTGACTGATACACCATCAGCTTGCAAGCAATTTTTGCCTATTCAGAAGGAACTTGTAAGCGATGTTCTGAAACTGTTTCAGTAGCCATGTTCAGCAGCTAAGTGGTGTCAGTCAATGACAGGTGCACTGCAAGTGAATGTTCACCAGACAAATGCAGTGTTTCCTTGATGCACCAAATCTTGAATACATTTTCCCAAGGATGCACTGCTCTGCAAAGCCTGGTAACATGCCTGGATCGTAGAGGAACAGGAACTATGCAGTAGTTCTCCTGTTCTAACAACCCATGATTCAATATTTACAAGGTCCCAGCTTGCAATGGCCACTCAGAAAAATTGCAACTCTCATGAACACGCAGACAGACAGAAAGCAAAGCACAAAGGAGAAGCAATGTATTCAAGCCCTAACAACTTCCAAGACCTAACATACTTTGGCAAACACAATGGTTGCATATCTGACAACAGCAAAGTGTGCTGCAAGATATGGTGTATCAGTCATTGCAGGTAAGCTTATGCAGGCTTGCAAGACTACTAGCATCATGATTTCAACTGGGTAGCACTCTTGCAGTATCATGTGTCTGTAGTATGTAGCTTAATCCTTCGATGGAATTCCATCAGGTTGCAGTGACTTCAAGGTGAGCATCAAATGTGGTGCAGTAGTTGTCCTCCATGTCACTGATGTAGTAAGTACCTGCACGGTAGTGATCACTTCATTGACCCAAAGATTTTGCCTGATGCTTTGTAGCACTTGTAACATGTGCAAGACAGCTGTGCAATTGATGGAGATCTGAAATCTGAGGGTACTCGGTTATAGGGATTGTCAGTACACTAGTGGAAGTGCTATCTATGCTAGAGGATGCTATGAGATGTAGGTGTGACTTGACCAAGCAGCATACGCTCACTTTTGCTTTGCCACCTCTGGACAGAGAAAGCAGATAGCAACACCGTCTACAACAGTTGCGCATCAGCAAGGAGGGCGCACCTGGCTTTCCAGGAGTGTACTTGCAAGGAGCAGAAGTGCTGATCACTGAAGCGTCCTCAGCAGGACAAATTTGTGTGGTGAAGGCACATGGAGAGCTGCCGACGTACAAGTTGTGGACAGAGCTGTGGTACGAGAAGTCGATGGTGCCGGTGGCAGGGATGGTGACAGGCTGCGCCAAACACACGGAGTCAGCCAAAAGAAACTCTTGAGTGAGCAGATATCTGACCACCGATGTGGTTGCACACGCAAGGCTCATCTTGAGATGACGGCATTCTTATATCCACACGTCAGACTTACGTTGAAACCGCATGTCGCGTCTGGTGTAGCTGTGGCACCTGACCCGCAGTTTGTGCAACTAGACTGGATCTCGGTCTTGGACGGGGAGGTCGTCAGCCTGCAGCACAGAGCCTGCTGAATTCTGCAGTCTTATTCACCGCTTGAGCAGAGACCTGCCGGCCGCGCGCGAAGGCCCAAGACTTACGTGCATGGGCGGCCCCAGTCGAAGGCGGTGTCTCCTGTAGGACAGATTGCAGTTAATGTCACAAAATCGGGCTACCGATAAGCTTCGGCCGACAATACGCACAGCTTATCTGTGGCACATGCACTGCAAGCACAAACGTGACAGCCTAAGGAGACGATCAAATCTAGGACTGTACCTGCTACGCTATTGACAGCTAATGCGACCACCAGGAACGCCACCAGGGGTGTCATCATGGTGAACGCCATCGTTGACTGGCTAAGAGAGCAAAGGAAGCGCTTAAGCTTGCTTGCAAATGACGCTGTGCAGATGGGCACCTATTCTGAACTTGCACTGAGTGACGCAGCTCGGCGTCTGTATACACCCCCCTCCAACCACCAAGATCAGAATATTCCCGCCAGAGCATTTGACTTCGATATTATCCGCAACGTTTCGATAGATACCTTGGACGAGCCGAAGGTCTAGTCGCTCATCATCAACAATCTATGTAGATGAGTCAGCCGTCTGGTGTGGTCACCTTCAGGGCAGTAGCGTTCCTTGCGGAGATGACAGATGGCAGCAGTCATCTGTAGCTACATTCCCACGATGAGTAACCGTCATCAGGCAAGAGCTGCAAGCTCTGCAAGAGTGCGTTATGGTCAAGATTCTCAGACTCCTCTGTTCAGGGTACTTTGCACAACAAAGAAGTGGCGCATGCATATACTTGCTCATGTCACTCAGCCAAAGCATGTGTTGGAATCTTGTCTTTGACTGCAGCCATGGCTTCCTCTAGCTGCTTGGCATTTCGACACTCTAGCTGCAGCTTAGCTGTGAAGCGCTTGTCCTGTGCATCCACATTGGGATAAGACCCCATACGGACATCTGGAAATTGTTTTGCGACATCTCCAAAGATGTTTGCAAGATCTCCTTCTCCCATGGATGTATATACAGACAAAGTCTGGAAGGCTGCACCCCCTGTAAACCTGTCTTTATGCGCATTGATCATGCCCTGAAAGAGCCGTGGAATACCAGGCAGAATGTAGACGCCGTTGAGATTGACCAGTGGCACCCACAATCCTTCAGTCACAAGCACCTACATCAGCATAAGGCAAAAAGCATCAACTGTAAGCCCCCTTTCACAACCAGGTTACCTGGACCAGCAGGCAGCTGTGTGTGTACTGCACATGGCACCTGAGACAGCCAAATTCATATTTGCAGCTCATACCATGAGTTACTACTTTTCTCAAGCAAGCTTGTCAGTCTGAGGCAAGCTGAGGTAGCACAACGACACAAGTGGCGCAACTGATGCACATTTGTGATGATGCAAATGACAATTTTGTGAGATGCCTCAAGCATCACAAGCTGTCAGGGTGCTTGATGCTATTGAGCATACCTCAGCTCCCTCAGGTAAGGTGGCCATTCTGAGGCGTGCTTCATTCACCTCCTTTCCGGTCTTGGCGTAGTGTGCCTGCATGAGCTTTACTGTTGGCTCATGCACCTTCAGCTGCACTCCTATACTGCATACCAGCCACCTTATCATCTGCTGCCTCTGCTGCACTGACACCAGATGAAGTGCACCGCCAAAATTTAAGCAAATTTGGCATGACTGTGTTGTGCATACTTTTCACAGGGCTGATGCAAAATGATGGGAGCATTCATCCGGCATGCAAAGTTTTGGACCACAGCATGATCTGCTAACGGTAAGGCAGGCTTTGCAAGTAAGCTACAAACAGATGCAGATGCAGGCACAGTACGGTAACACAGCATTTTGGACTGTGTTGCATCTCAGCAGCTGGTATAGTCTGTTGATAGCATGCCTGGAAGCCGTGGCTATACATCTGCGTCACTGATTACAGGCAAATCTGCTCATTGCATCTGTGCCGCTCCTCATATGCAACAATCTCTCAGTGGGATTACCGCATGACCTTACCAAAGGCTGATGCCAGAGCTTCATATGTGACATCATCATGAGTGGGGCCAATGCCTCCACTGCTGAAGATGACACCGTCTGGCCCAACTCGCTCCTTCAACCTGAGAACAGTCTGCTTGATGTCATCAATGTCATCTGGTATGTACTCAGCACGGACAAGGTCCACTCCCTGCCTGTATATCACGGGCGTAAGCTCAAAATAGAAGCAGCATAGAGGGGATGGCTGGAAAACAGCTCATGGTGTTGTGTAGTGTGATGCCAATGGGTTGTCTTGCAAGACTTGTGTGTCTTCCAGCCCACAAGGGACATATGCATGACAAGACTCATCTACACACAGCAAAGCTGATGAAGGGCAAGGGCTCACTTGTACAGCAGCTGGGCCAGCCAAGGTGTGTTTGTGTCTGTAATAGAGCCAGACAGAATCTCATTTCCAATGATGAGGGCAGCAGCCTTTGATGGTCCTGCTTGCTGTGTTGAGCTGGCAGCCAGCACTGTATACAGTCTTGGCAAAATTCTTGCACTGTTTCTGATCTGAACATCATCTTGACTCAAATTCTCTGTATGAGAGGTTCGCATGTGGCAAATATCGGCATATTCAGCAAGCTCACCAGTGAGGTCTGAAAGCATGGCAGCCGTGTCAGCGTGGCACAGCGCCACGCTAGCATCTTTATTACTTTGCTAGGTTCAAACTGAGCTATGACAACTATTTGAGGCCCGTTGAGTGCAAGCTTGTATCAAAAGCACGGGATCGCAAGCGTTTCAAGCGGCATGTGTTTGCTTTGACAGACTGATCACTGGCTGCAAAGTGACACACTCATAGGTCTTTTGCGCCAACAGGCTTTGTTCTACGGTATTTGTCCGACCCCTGATCTGACTCAAACATGTATTTCAGCGCAACATCTGTTTAAAGCGCAACGCACGGCACAGGCAACTCGGTGTATGCAGCGTTGACCAGCCAGGATTTCGAGACTCAACCTGCTAGACGCATGCATGCATGCGTGATCGTCAATCTGACATGATACTTCCATTGTTTTGATGCAGCAGTCTGTTGGTCGCTGTCCTGGACTGGTATCAGGAGGCAGGCCTATTGTCAGCTGCAGCTCAGCACTCATGCATGCCGAGGGTAAAGCCAAGGTGTGGAGACTTGCCAGGACTGGCAACATAGCTGGACTTACCTTACAGGAAGATGCTGTACCAAGTCCAAAAGCAGGGCAAGCAACTGTAGCAGTCAAGGCAGTGAGTGCTACCTTGCTTTTGGTTGCAGCTAGCTGAGCGTAGGACAAGTAAAAGCAATTAAAGTGCAATGCAGATTGGCATCAACTTTGCAGACGTCTTTACATGCTTGGGTCTCTACCAAGCTGCGCCAAAGGAGAACGTGATACCAGGTCTTGAGGTACTGACAGCACAGCACCAAATTATCTGCCTGCTGCACAATCTGATGCTTCTGTTCTCCTCATTTGGCCATGCACTGATAGTTGGTCCAGTGCCAAAATCTTTTGCTGCTAGTTTGCAGGTGTGATCACAGACTTGGGACCAGATTCTGACAGTAGCCAGGAAACACATTACCAACCAGCAAACAGCAAATCTCATTTAGGGCACGGCATCCCCAAGACTGAGCTGCAGATTGGGGATCAGGTTTTGGGGGCTTGTAGATTTGGCAGCTATACAACTTGCCTGAATGTTTCAACACAGCAGGTGCGTCACACAGTGAATGCAAAAGGGCTTCAATGTCATATGGTCATGAATGGTACTGTGCCCATTTCCCCTGTAGACACTCCAGCAACTTTTCAGTCGCTTTCTCTTTGAGCAGTAGCCCTGATTGTATAGTTTTTGACTGTGTCATGCACTCCACATACCTTGTAAAATCTCGCAGATCTGTGCTCTATCAAAAGATTGTGGTTGCAGCTGTTGAAGATGCCCAAAGGATGGTCTTTTGTGCAAGGTGCTGCATTCCTGGTACAGAGCCTCACAGCTTATTACGGTCTTAAAAGCCTTGGGAACATCAAGGCACAACATTTCATCCTTTGACATCTTTACACATGGCAATCGCCGCACAACGAGCGGAAACATACAGTGTTTGTGATCGTATGCATATGCGCATGCGCCACCAATGTACTGCATCAGCACTACCATACAATGCATGATAAGGAAGCCTGCTTGACCATTGATGTCACACACATGCGCATAGATATGTCAGTACACATTGGAATCAACTGCATGTCACATGCACCACTACCTGCCTGTCATTGCCTACAGGAAAGCCATATAGCACAGTCAACGCAGGCTGACATGGTCATAACATCTCAGTCTTGACTCAACACACAAGGCACTTATGCACATCACCACTGCTAGAGGGCACAGCCATTCCACCTGCTGCCTTATGGCAGCGTGCACAGCTGTCACAACAGTCTTTGTCCTGTCATTGCATGTAAACAAAGTTGTTGACAAGGTACAGGGTGCAAGGTTGTGTGTTGGTGTGCAGGAAGGAAGCTGTGTACTGGTCCACTCGGCAGCAGGCGGCTGTGGCATGAATGCACTGGCAATATGCTTAGCTGTAGGAGCAATTCCAGTGGGCACTGTTGGCAGCCCAGACAAGGTCAGTGCTTCTGTGCCTGCATACTGTACATTGCTTTGCCAGTGCCTTACATGGCTGCTTACTACCATCATCGGCTGTGTAGTATGTGGTTCATATGCTGTCTGGTGCATATGCGTGTGCACACACTCATACTGTGCATGTGGTATATGTACGCGCTCATCGTACATACATCGTGGTGACTAAACACTCGTGACAAAGGCTGCGCATGATAGCTGACTGCAAATCAGTGCAGACAGTCAGCGCACTTGCTGTTGTGCAGGCAGTTGTTCCTCAGAACACCCTTGCAAACATATGTTTCAGCCTGGCAACCACCAAAATTCATGCTGCAGTCAGCCTCTCAAATGCGCTCCCATGCAATCTTACTAGCTGTACAGTCTGCCTTTCTGCCTTTTGTGGTCGTCTGTGGCCAATACATATTGTTTGCCTGCAAACCTGCAATTCATGGTGCAGGTTCAGGTCATCCTGGATCGCTTCCCGGGGCTTCAGCCTGAACAAATCATTGTGCGGGACCTTGCCCAGTACACACACCAGCTCCAGTCTGCTCTGCAGTCTGTCAGCAAGGAAGGCTTTGACATTGTGTTGGACGCTGTCTCTGGAGAGTTCTTTCAGCCTAGCTATGATGCAATGGCCAGAGGGGGTCGCCATGTCATCTTTGGGGCTGCTAATTGGACCCCCACGGGTAAAACCATATTATTACTGCATACTATGACATACTTTGACAATTTATGACAGTCAGGCTGTCACCATGCAATCCTGCTCTAGTGCAGTAGGTCTGTTAGTACATGGCTTTGCAGGACCTTTTGCAACAGGCGCCTAGAAGATTGCTGCTACATGATGTCACAGTGAAGCCAGGTCCATACATGTGGTGTGCAGTGACTCTTATGTTAGAGATCTTGATGCTGCTTTGCTTCTGGGTGGCTCCATGTCCTCGATGGCACCTTGTCATCACCCTTCACAACCAGTCATGCACATCTCTTCTTCTTCACTGTTATGATCAAACCCAAAAGTGCAGGTGATAAGCCTGGTTGGCTCAGGCTAGCTTGGCAGTTTTTGCGGCGGCCTAGGCTTGACCCCATCAGCATGATTGGGGACAATAAGAGCATCATGGCATTCAACCTTATCTGGATGTTTGACAAGGTATGCAAGTTGCGTGAACTCACAACATACCCGGTTCCTTTTGCACTGTCTGAGTTGAAGGACAGCATGTTGTCCCAGGATGGTGACATGCACACTGACTGGCACATAGCAGCATCACAGTCTTGCATTGAGCAATTGCAAATGTTGGGGCATATCATGGCATGAGTATAACACAAAGCGTTTTGATTGTGTTCCAGGCTCTTGAGCTTGCCAAATTAGCCACTGAGCTTCAAGAACTACATCTGCCACCGCCTCATGTGGGTGAGACGTTCAGCTTTGATGATGCACCATCTGCCTTAAGGAGACTTCAAACTGGCAAAACTGTTGGCAAACTTGTCCTAGAGGTGGGGGATAACAGTACGAGAGGATTGCCGTAATGTCTTTGTCAGTGTACATTCAGCCAGGCAGAGTTTACTCTGCTGCAGTGCATCTGAGAGCAATTGGGTTAGAGTAGTACTATGCATAGGCGCTGTGAGTTGACGTAGAAACTCATGTATATTTACACAGTCTGAAATCAGCAATTGAGACTGGCTATCAACTGTTTTGGAGCCTGTAATCAGCTGACCAGATGACTGCACAGTGAAAAAACATCTAACTAACCACAGCTGTCTGTGATGTTAATATCCAATGGCAATGTCTACCAGTCAGAGTCAATGGAACAGCGACCTGACTGTGTTCTTGTGATTGAGTTTCTTGTGGTTGCAGCAATTCCAGTGCCGAACAAGCTGATAAGTCTGTTGATGCTGCTGTCACAACTGATGTGACATAGAGAAGCTGCAGTGCACTGGCTGGCACAATCACAACTCATCATGTGGCTGTGCTGCAGCTGACTGATTGTACCGCTGCCTGTAGATTGGCTCCTTGCCGTCTCTGCAACACAAACATTCAGTGTGCCAACCTGTCTGATTGGCAATGCCTGCCTAGACATGGCAAATTCGAAACATCCTTGCAGTGCCTGAAGCATCGGTCATGCCAATGCTGGGCATTTCTTCATGTCAGTGTTCACGTAACATCGACAGCGCACTGCATATGTCATCGACAAGGGCTGGCAGCATGTGGACACTCAATAAACAACATATCCAGAGTCGGTTATTGCTCAGAACAGCGTGTAACATGGCAGTGCATGTTTCCCACCTGGGATCAGGTGGTGGGGGAATCTGAGCAAGGATGCGCAGATGCTCCAGCCGGTGCTGCTCCTGCAGCTGGTGGGCATTACTCATGCAGCTGCTCCAGTCAACAGGCTGCCACTTGTCACCCATGATGCTCTTGACAGACTCCACATCAGCATCAGCAGTGCATGTAGGGCCGAAGTAGTCCATCATCTGTGCATGCTGCGCTACGATGTTTTTCTGCCGCAAACACCTGAACACAAATTGTGCTGCATTTCTGTACCACTGGCATGGGCGTAACTTTCTGGGGGAGTTCAACTCAGTGCATACAAATTCCACAAAGCTGATAGAAGCTGATGAGCAATCTTTGGCGCCAGCAAAGCAAGTGCTTCTACTCTGCAGTTGCACAGCCAAAGCAGTTGTGTGTTTGAAGGGTCCAGAGCAGCAGCAGAAGTATTGAGCAAGACAGCAAAAGACAGAAGCTGCAGTAGTGGCCAAGTGATGATGACAGCAATGCCCACCCAATGTCAGCAGAGACAGGCAGACCCTCTGGTGAAAAGGAGGCAAGGCTGCCATCGTTAGACAATCGCAACGAAATCTGTTCCAGCCCTGCAGAATTGTCAAGCAGCTTCTGGGCAGCCTCCTGTTGACTGATGCAGCTTCCTCCACCTTCCCAAACGTTGTTGGAATCATCCCAGACACCTCCGACCCGGGCACACCTCTGCAGGTGGAGAGACAGGATGCAAGTGGGCTAGCAAGCTTTTGGTGTAGAGCGCATATATTGTACTTGCAACAGACATTGAAAGACATGTTGACAAAGACATATATGTACCAAAACTCTCAGCATGCACTGTGAACCTTGGGGCTACGTGTAACACTGGCAGAGTACTGCATGCAAACATCAGGTGTTCATGCTGACTTTGCTTAGCATACATATCACACAGCATTCATGATAGCAAACCGATCTGGACCCACATGCTCATGTCAACTTGAATGTCGCATCCTACCGATCTGCACTGTGTTGCATCAACGTGTCTGCACCAGTTGTACCTTCCTAACAAAAAGATCCAACCCCAAAACAATATGTGCATTGCGACTATACGACTTGGCTGCAACTGTTGTAGCATCCTAAAACAGCGATTCAGCCTCAACAGAATATGTGCAATGCGGCTATATTTCTTCACAGACACATGCCTAAATTTGAGACAGGCATCACCTGTGGACTGGGGCTATGGTCGTATAAGCACTTGTCTGTGACATGGTGTACAGTCCAATTGGAGTCGACAAGGTGCTGCGCTAGCACACCATCATAGTTTTCAGCAGGTAGTCCACAAGCTACCGGTGCAAGCTGGCTGAAGCGCTTGTTGTCCTGTATGAGGCGTGGCCAATTCAGCACATTTGCTCCCAAGTCTGTGTTGCACCAGCAAAGCCTGCATCAGGGTGTGCGTTGTTTGCCATGTTGCTATTAGTTGACAATATGGATAGGCAGTGCAGCGTCCACGTTAATGCTTGCATGTGGTTTGTGCTAGTACAGACTACAGAAAAGCATAGTGAAAATTGCTTGTAGATGGGTTAGTTGTATGCCTATGGTACAGAGTATGGAATGTCAATAGTATAGACTTGCAGACATGCATTAGCATAGCATTGCTCGGCATAGATACTCACAGGTTCTGCTTGCAGGCTGGCTTCCCTGACTCTGCTGCAAATCTTTCACAGGGCTTTGCAGTGGGGCGCTGGTATCTGCTGTAATAGTCCAGTGCCACAACATCAGCATCTGGATGATGATCTAGCTCCTCAAACAATGTGCTGGAGTATTCGTTGTCGCCATTAGTGATGACAACCCATTTTGTTGAGCGCGGGCATGCTCTGACAGCTTCATCTGTTAGGTTATACAGCATGCTGTGATATGTTGGCACCCATTGAGAGCCGCTGCGTGCAGCAAAGTCTGGGCCAATCCACTCAGCAAACACCCAGACTCTGTCATCGTCCAGTTGCTGCAGAATTTGAGCAAGATCTGGAAAGGGACGACTGTCGAGAACTACCAAAACAGCTTCCCACCTGGAGGCACACTCTACAACTAAGTCAACAATCTCAGTAGACAGAGGTAAGAGTGAGTCAGCGTGCAGCACAGGCTTGCCAGCAAGCAGAGAAGTAGCTGCACGCCTACTTCTGATTTTGTTGTCGTTGCAACGAAGATATCAGCTTGTGCAGACCCGCCTGGCTGCCTCCTCCGTGACCCCAATACGTTCTGATCACCACACATATCTCGGCCGAAGTGCTGGCACGAGCTGTATGGCACGTCAACAAAATCAAGCTGAAGATGCATGCTTTGAATGTCGGCGACCAGGACAGATAAGCGAAGCTGTTGGAGCTCTTGATCGCTGGCATGCCAAGGACTGCAAGGGGTGACCATGGAAGTACTTCAACTAGCGGTCGAGTCACAGTCTGCACAACAGTCTGGACGAACTTTCAGGGACCTCAGGGCTACCTGCCTGTCCGTTGAAAAGGCGTACAGGTTGCGCTTCGCGCTTTGTGGGTGGGTGAAGAGGTATGCTGATAATTTCTTACTAATTCCGATCGTTAGGTCAACTCACGTGCAGTCACGGGCTGAGCTGTAAACCTGCTCCTGATCTCGTCGACCCCCATCGTCCTGAGTATGATTGTATTCGCTATTCCGCTCCACTGACGTACACCAACCTTGTGCGACGTGCAGCAGCCCTGTCTGTGTGTGAGTTCAAACTTAAGGTCGGACCGCTGTGGTCGAACTTGCTCGGACACCTTGAGTAGGCTCCGAAAACGATTGAGCATAGCTGACGCGGCACGCCGCACCAACCCATCCCTTTTAAGCTAGTGATCCTGGCGCACGGTTTGCAGCTTGTTCAAGTGTGTGAGTCCATCGCCAGTTGCGGTGCCGTGCCTCTGAAGCACCTCTTGTCCACCTGAACTTGATCCTTCAGCAACATGGACTGGCTTTTGGGCTTATTGGCACCGAGCCCCAGCCGTCAGGAGCTGCTTCCTGTCATCGGAGCACTTGCTGAAACCTTGTTGCCTGCTGAACCGGATCGAGCTGCCGCTGCGAAGAACCAGGGAGATACTGACTTGGCCAATTTTCACAATATCAGTGGCAAACAGCAGAGTGGCCAGATGCAAGAGGTGACCCTTGCAAAGCAATGGAGTTGTTAACACCAGATGCCACGTATGCATGCTGCTAACATATTAAATTCAATGCAGGTTATTGACAGAATCGACAGAAATCTCACGCCAGAATCCAAGAAGGAGCTTTACTTGTATGTTCTTCTTTCATCAGAATAGCACCTTGTTTAACTTTTTACTTGACCCCATGCCGTCACGTATTGCAAATTCTGCCACGAATCAAGTTGTGGTGATGATGTTGTCAGCATGGTGTTGGAATGGCAGCTCCCAGAGGCTATTTCTCTCGGATTTTTGCATTCAGCCAGCACTTACATTTTCACAGCCAAAAAATGCTTGTGTGCACCTCATCTCATCCACTCTCAATCTTGAGTGGCCCCTGCAGTTGTGCTGCATTCAGTGCAGAAGACAGCACAGGCATGTCTGCATGCTTGCAGGGTCCTGACACTGCTGACATGGCGCATTGGGTGCCTGCTTCTGTGTGGTGCCTCAGCGCTTGTGGGCTCCTTCCCCTTTGTCGCACCCTTTGCAGAGCTGCCTCTCACGCAACGTGAGATAGTGCTGCAAAGCTGGGCTACATCCAGCATTGCTTCCTTCCGCAAGGTTTGTAGTCAGCCCTGAATTGCTGCAGACACATCAGCATGCGGTACACTTAATGAGCACAGTGCATTATGGCTCAGAGCCTGTGACACAGGTGCAGAGTGTGCTGCAAAGCAGGATGCAATAGCTCTGACCAAACGGCAACCAGGACTTTGTTTCGTACTAACAGTTCTGCCAGGCTCCTCAAAGCTTGTCAGCTCTTATGTGACTATCAGCATCTTTCTCCAAAAATGACTGCAGACACAGACAGGAGCTGGGTGATCTGATTGAACGTCTGATGCTGTAGGCCTTCACAGCGCTGAAGGGGCTGATCATGGCTGTTGTCCTGACCTCCCTGGATGACACCCATACCAACCCTCTATGGCCTGCCATGGGCTATCCAGGTCGGACCCCATTTTGGACTTATCTTCGTTATGCATACATCGGGCTTCCATCAGCTTGACGCATGTCAACAGCCACATGCACAGTGACGGTTGTCTACTGGAGTACCTGCGTGTGCCACACAGTGTCACAGACAGATGCAGATTTGTCACGAATGGTGCTGTGTGCTTGTCTTTGTGAACATGAATGTTTCATCTCCTGTGCTTCTGCTCACAGCCAACCAAGATAATGCACTGCATTCATTGCAGCACTCTGGGTGGATCTTGAAAGTACTACTCACACAAGCAAGACACAGCATTTTCACGGTTGGCAGCAGTTCCAGTTTATTTGCCCACAAGTTTTTGAAGCTGATTGAAATTTGAGAGTGGTACCACACAAGCAAGACAGTGTGTTTTCATTGCTGGCAGCAGTTCTGGTTCAATTGCCTCAAGTGTTTGAAGGGGTTTGGACATGCAGGGCCTAGTGAAGTTGATCCAGCCAAGGTCAACCGAAAAACTGTTGACGCTCACAAAGCCCTTCAGGCAGCACTACTGCCCCTGGGGAAGGCTCGTCAACAGGGCAGCAGCCCTGCTCAGCTGAGAGACATGGCTGCTGCCAAGGGCCTGCTGGTGCAAGATGTCCTCAGGGTGTGCACACCTGCCTGCCTTATGTTCCCAGGCTCACTACTACTCACTTAGGCTCAGCCTGAATTGCTATTCCACAGCTCTGTCGTCTCCCTCGCAAATGTATCTTTGGCTCTCGCCCTGTCAGTGCACTCCCCTTGGGTGCAACTTTTTGTCCGATGCAAATTGTTGTCGGCGCAGGATTAGGTTCAGAAAGTTGAACTCAGCATCTAGCAACAGCTAGCACACCTGGATACAACAAGAATAGCAACACATGAACAACACTTGCTTTCTGCCAGCATCACCAACTGCATGCCAGTCAGCAAAGGTGTGCTTCTGTGACATCTGGATTTTTTTTTCAGCCTGAGGGCAAGGAGCTGGAAGAGGAGGCCGGCGCTGGGCTGGTGGTCAAGTGTGACGCGGTGGTGGTGGGGTCAGGGGCGGGGGCGGGCCCCTGTGCTGCTCAACTGGCTGCTGCGGGCCTTAGGGTGGTGATTCTGGAGAAGGGAGACTTCACACCCAACCATGAACTCTCACTTAATGTATGCCCTCTGTTCTTTGGCTTTCAGAGTCCTAAGTTGCAAGCTTTTCACCAAGTCAGCCCTTCCAACATGTTCAGCTGTGTGTTACTCTGCAGTAGCCCGGACAGGCGTCACTTTGCAACGCGCATGAGCATGATCACTGCATGAAGATGGTGAATTGGTGGTTTGCATCCTAGAATGCTTCCAGTGCGTGATTGTCGTACGTCCAGGCTTTCTGGATACTGGACGTACTGCAGTGTATCAGTGACTGGCAAAGAGGCATGATGCGTGATGTGCTGTGTTTGAAAGAGTGATCCATGACTGTGAACACCACGAGCAGCGTCTACAAGAACAAACTTGCACTTGCAACAGTATCAGCAGCACCAGGAGAGACTGTAAGCAACAATTGGTGAAGGCCAAGCGACATCTCACTGACTAAAGAAAAGCCATCATTCAAAGACTGCAGAAGCTATACAGGATTGCAATGTTTTAGTTGTTGTTTTATGTTTCTCAAAACATAACAGCGTGAATTTACAATCAAGAGACTGTTAATGCTATTTTGAGCATTCAAGAAGGCAGCAATGCTGTGCAGAGGCTGACTTGTGAAGTGTTGCAGGAAGGGGACGCTTTAGGCAGCATGTATGAGAAGGATGGTCTGCTGGCCACCGAAGATGGCAACATCTTCCTGTGGGCTGGAGCCACAGTTGGGGGCGGCACCCGGGTCAACTGGTGACTCCCCCCCCCCCTGCCACCTCACATGCTGTGCCCTGTGCCCTTTGGAGATTTAAACAAAGAATCATAAGCCCTCTGTTGTTGTCACCTAACTATAAGAAGGTTGTGGGCAAGCAAGGAGACAAAGCCCACTCCTCAATACTGACGATATCGAGGAGTGATGATTCACTGGATGATTTATGCATGTCACCACTACATGTCAAATGCAGTCAATCATATCAAGCTGCTCAAATGGTTCGAGTTGGGTGTTCTTTTTGTGTTGTGATTCAGCCTCTTGTGATGTCATGTGTGTACAAATTCTCAAAGGCTGAAAATCTGTTGCAGTGGTGCAGGCAAGCTGTGACTGGCTATGGCTGCCAAGTCTTCACATGAATACTGATGGCTGCTGTTCTGTTTCTCAAGCGTCACTCTGTCACGCAATGTCAAGAGAGTGTCAAACAGCAGTGCCAAAACTCAGCACACTTGCTCATGGCGGCTGCATTGTTGCAGATGAACGTCAATCTGTAGCGCCAGAAGTTGACATGTGTGCCAATGGCAGTTGCATTGCTGCAGGTGTGTGTCGTTCCGGACCCCAGAGCATGTGAGGAAGGAGTGGGCAGGTGAGCATGGCCTTCCGGTCTTTGCCTCTGACACCTACAGCCATGCCATGGATGCCGTCTGCCAGCGCCTGGGGGTCAGTGAAGGTGTGCCTCTGGACAATCTGCTGTCTTTGCTCACCACTGGGATGATCATATAGAATTGCAGCAAGATTATGTAGAATTGCCATGCCTCGCATGCCTTTGCCAACATTCAAACAGTGTTTATCTGTTTGACTAGATGTAAAGCTGTCCTAGTCAAAAGTAAGCAGGCATTGCTCTGCTTCCCATCTAGCAAGTTCATGCCGGCAATGAGTCCATTCCGGGTTTCTGTTCATGACTGCCATGTCTCCTTGCAGACTACCAGCACGGCAAGCAGGCTCAGAAGATGACAGATGGAATGAATCTGCTTGGACTGAAGACCGCCAACATGCCTAGGTCAGTTCTTCACTTGCAATGACACTTGGTTGTGCACTTCTTTTGTGTGTGGTACTGAGCTACATGTGAAAGCTACACCAGCATCAGAGGTTCTTGTCACCTACAAGACATGGACTCTGTTCTGGGTCATGACAGATGCATGGGCATGGACACCATCTGGCTAAGCCATACAAACAGGATGTCATGCAAAACATCCTGGGCAGCCCGGTGTAACACTTGGCTTCTCATTGAATTGACGCCGAAAGGCGTGGTCTTTTCTTTTCTTTTCTTTCTCTCATGCAAAGCATACCTCATTCCATGCTGGCTCATGAACCGCAGCTCACCTGCTGAGGTCTGTATGCAACATAGCAAGCATCTTACTGTTCCTCTTCTTCACTTGATTCAGATTTCTCTGTAGGCATCTTGATGCATGCAGTCAGCATTTCAGTTTTGGTGTTACAGGAACTGTGTGAGCCACGACTGTGGCCACTGCTGCTTTGGCTGCCCTACTGGAGACAAGCAAGACATGACTACCACCTTCCTGGCAGATGCTACCAGAAACGGCGCCAAGGTTGTCACTGGCATCTACGCCGACCGTGTCATCACTGCAGCACTGTCACCAGATTCCCTTTCCAATGGCCATGTCCCACATGACCTGACAATCGGTGTCAGCAGCCAAGACGGGAATGCAGATCAAGATTCAAACTCAAACCATGCTGCGCACGCTGAGCATGCCAGAGCACAGCAGGCAGAGGGGGTTGTTGCCTATGTCGGCACAGGCACGGACCGCATCAAATGTGTCTTCAAGGCGCCGATAGTTGTTTCCAGCGCAGGCATTATCAACTCACCTGCCTTTCTGCTGCGCTCTGGTATCACAGTGAATGGCAATGTTGGAAAGCATCTTCACTTGCACCCTGCTGCTGTGGCTCCTTCCATCTTTTCTGAGAAGGAGCATGGGAAGATCAACATGTGGGAGGGGCCAATGATGACGGCCTACAGCCCTGATGCCCCTGACTGGGAGGGCTCAGGTTATGGGCCCATGGTGTCAACCCCACCGGTACCCCTCTCCCACCCCTGCTGCTCCTCTGCTGCTTCAGCAAGGCTTGCATGCAGCAAGCCTGGCTTGTGTTGCCTTGAACACCATGCGTTCCCTCTCCCTACAAGTCGTGCACACATTAGGCACACATGCTATGTTGATGTGATCCATTCTGTCATAGCATTTCCCATGCCAAACTCGAGTTTGTTGTCGATGCTGTTCCCTGTGCTCAAGATGAGGTGAGAACTGGCTCAACGCCTCACAAGCCTGTGAAGAAAACCTCGGCACTAGCCAACAGGTTATGGCTGGCAGGTGCAGCATGCTGTGTGCAAACATGCATTATGTTAGGGTTATGTTAGACCAATTGTGTGCACATGTGATGATGTCACTCCTACCAGGAGACTGATCTATATGTGACATGTCGTGGAGCCGCTACGCCCAAATCTGTCTAGCGCACTGGCTGCATGACAATGTGAAGGCAAATCTAGAGCTTCACATCTTACTTATGTAGAATTTTGTCAATCACAGTGTCGCGTATACACAGTCTGCAGCTCAAGCTTGCTGCTGCATCAGTGTCTGTCCTGTGTCTGTGCAGGTGCACCCAGGGCTGTTTGCAGCAGGGGCGCCCTGGCTGACTGGGCCTGCGTATAAGGACACTCTGGCCCACTACTCCAACACCGCCGTGCCCTGCACGTATGTCAGGGACAAGGGGGAGGGGTGGGTGACCATTGACAAGCAGGGGTACCCCCGCGTGCACTACCAGATCAGCCCCTTTGACCAGAAGTCCCTCTGGAAGGTCATCACCTGCTTCCTTATCCTCAATGCTGTGTTTGTGCTGTGCAACTTTGGGGCAAAAACGTATGAACTGCAAATTGAGTTGCAATTTTGCAAGCTGCAGCTGGCTGCAAAGCATGTAGTTGCCTCTCAGGTCATTGTTCAAGATCATGCAATACTGGAAAATGCCTTCCCAGCGTGCTGTTTGGTGTTTTGCACATTTTTGAAAGCCACCTGCCATGTTTCTCAAACCTTCATAAATGCAATACGATACAACAGGTTACAAAGAGCATGTAGCACTTGGTTTGGCTACCCTGTGATGTCCCATATGGTCTATGTCCCATACTCATCACTCCTTGATGGACATGCAGGGGCTGGAAATTGACATTAGAGCCATGGCAGCAGCAGGTGCTGAGAGCGTCAGCAATGGCGGCTGCTCACCAGATGACACCCTGTACCTGCTGGGGGACCCCCAAGAGGACCGCCCACGGGTCAACAAGTTCATCAACAAGCTTCATGAGACAAGTAAGCATGTTGGTGCTGTCGTCGCATGTGATTTGCCAGTGGCTCGTGCTTAAGCCAAGCATCACACAGCCTTTCCATGCACGATCACGACCAGTGCACAGATCATCATGTTTTGTCAAGACAGGCAAGCTCTGTTGGCACAGCAGCAGAGGCAAACTTGTCATTGGTGCATTGTCTCTACACTCTGTCTGTGCGTAGCTGGGCTGCATTCTGCAGCCTACTACACAACCTGTCATGCATGCATGCATGAATGGATGCAGTTACCCATAAGCAGACAGGGCTGAGCCAGAAGAAATGTGTGCAGAGTATGAGCCATACAGGCGCGCGCATTTGAGCATGCACCAGATGGGCAGCTGCCGCATGGGCTCCTCCCCTAAAAACTCTGTCACCGACAGCCAGGGTCACTGCTGGGATGTAGCAGGCCTGTATGTTGCTGACGCAAGCAGCTTCCCCACTGCTTCAGGTACAGTCGCAAACCTCTGGCTTGCTGCTCACACAGAAACGGAAAAATGACAGGAAGTTAGACATGTGCAGTCGTCTATGCTCACTGGCACTAGTTGTCGTACAGTATATATGCCTGTGACAGTGCTATACTGCTGAGGCACAAGCTGTTGTACAATGCTGTGCTTCTGCTGGCGTATGCAACATTGCTGCTACTATGCAGGCCACTGCACATCCTGTGTTGCAGTGGTATGCTGATTGCCCTGCACCTAAATAACTTGCAATTGCTTTGCACAGGCTGTTGTCTGCTGCACTTTCTTGTCAGGCTACCGTCTGCTGCATTTTCTCGTCAGGCATGGCTAACACCACATCTGATGGCTTTGATGTTCATGGGTGTGCATGCTTGGGTATGTTGATGTTACGGGGCATGTGGGTACTGCAGGCGTGAATCCCATGATCACCACAGAGTCTATTGCTTACATGGTTGGCCAGGGTATGGCAGGCAAATACAGGCACCTGGCTGGCAAGCGTCGGGGTCCAGTTGACATTAAATATGAAGACGGGAAACAGTGAGACTGGGCTGTTTTGATCAGTTGGTCTGAGACAGTGTAAAGCTGTATTGAGGATGTGTATACATACTCAGCGTTGTCGTTTTGTGTTTCTTTCATACTTTGCAGCATTAGTTTGATTTTGGCGAGGATGCAAAGGACGCTCAAGGTTCTAAAGTGTGTAATGTTTAGAGCAATTGAGAATTGACTGCAATGCGTGGCTGCTGCTGTTGCCCAAACTTCCACATGCAAAGAAGCTACACATGCATGGTCTGTCCATCTGCAATATGTAGAGGTCAGCAGAATGGAGCTGGGCCAAGTTCAGCAACGGTGCTGAATAACCAGCAGAGTTGGTAGCTTAACAATGTGCTCGCTTTGACTTTATGTGCACACCAGAGATGCACAATGCAAGCGACTGACAACAGATACCAGTGTCTCAAATTCGGACGCTTCTGATTAACAACACATCTACACGGAGACTCTTACACACACTTTGAACAGCACATGACAACCCCAACTAGAATACACCTCCCTGACCAGAGAGTCCTTGGTTTGATGCGCCCTCTAGTTGTCTGCCTGCTGTGTCGCCAGATTGGTTGCCAGTGTCACCAGCACCAGTGCCAGCAACATCTTTGCGCTCCTGTCCACTCTTGCCTGCTGTACCTCCTTCAATGCCTCCTGACATACCACCTGTGTGCGTGCAAGATTGTCACCCAATGGGTCTCCTGTTGTGCACTAACACCCAGCATCTATCGCAATGCCCAAAGCATTGCCACACATGTTGACATGTACATGAGTGCAGCATGCCAGTGACATTGGCACAGGCACCAAGAGGCACAACTGCCCAAATGCTATGGCATACATGAACAGCACTGTAATGGAAACAATACCTGCACCACCGTCACCATATCCGCCAACTGTGGCTCCTCCTAGAGCACTGCCTCCTCCGCCCATAGTGCCTGACATAGAGATTGCTGGCTGATCATATCTGCTTGAGTGATCGGATCAAGGTGCAGAGGCATCTGTCACACAACCTGCTGGAAAAAGTGACATTGCGCACACCTGAGACACCTGCTGGAGATTGCGAGTGAGCTGGTGAAGGGTCTACACCAGTGTCACCGCCTGTGTTCTGGGCGACCTTCTCTGCAAAAGTCTGCAGTCACCCACGTTTGCCGTGTCAGGCTCATCAACCAAAAAGCGTGCAATACACGAAGTTGCTCTCAAAGAATCAGCAAGCTTGAACGAGCGTTGCAGCGATGTGCAGACGCATTATTCCGTGGCGGCACTCGAGATGCACGCTCACGGCATGCAATCTGCGAGAGAACGAAGTACCTGCTTGCCTGCCTCAGACATAGTGCTAGCTGCCGGTACGGAAGTTGTAAAGGAATCAGATTCAAAAGCTCTCTTGTAGGCTTTGTTCGGGCAGCTCGGGGTGCAGCAATCTGGACAAGAGCTACGTCACCACAAACTCGACATGCAGAACTCGATGACTTAGGGTCTGCTCAGGGTACGCAAATTGTAATTCAGTAAGCATTGATTTGTGCAACACTTGGTTTTTGAGTGTACTGCCCTTGCTTCTTTGCGGTCTCGGTACGCAAGCCTGTTCACAGATAGCACTGACACCATGAGGTTGTTTTTCGCACAGCCTGATCATATGGGGATTTCCCACTACGTAGTAGACTGTCTAGATTGCATGATGATTTGACCATGATTGGCACAAGTGATCGGCTGTGTTGGCTGGCAGAAATTTGTAAAATCCTTGTTCTTCTTGCGATCTGACCCTTGCCTCAGTGTTTTGAACTTGGCACCGCTGTGCAGCAACATAGTTACACAAAGACTTTGACCTGCCAGAGCCTGAAATATCTATTGGTATACATTCCACTATTGCTTCAAAGTGAAACACTGCCTGTGTGTGCTCAACAGTAGTCATGAGTCGTAAATTGCAGATCGTCATGGCAGCGAGGCATGTATATGGTGCAGCCTGCACAGTGTATTGCCTATTAGTAATGGCAAACTGACAGTTTCACGCCAATCACAGCTAGCATTGTTGTCCTGTCAATGCTTGGCAGCTATCATGCAGGCTGACACCCCAGCTACCGCAGTCGATTTGTTGTTACTGCTTAGGAACACAGGGGCATAGACGCCGCGTGGAAGGATTAGCAGCTTCACACTTTGGCTGCTTCTGATTGACAAGACATGTCTGGAAAGAGCCTAGTGATACGTCCACCACATAGTTAGGAACATCATTGCCCAGCTCAACCGCACAGCCTTGCTCACATGGGAAATGCTTGGAGAGCTCCTCGCAGCTGTTGATGAACCAGAACTCATGCGAGTTGCATTCCATCTCTTGATTCCTGCAAGAGAGTGTCACTGTTGCATTCACAATTCCAGCAGACATGCTAGGACATGCTTGATATATGTAAAGTTTTCTTCTGATGGTCGTCACTGCAGCTGTGTCTCAACAAGTGCGACTCACATTGACTTTAGCTCATGCTGGAGAACATACATCATGTACGACGACTAGCCAATGCAATCACCATGATGAATCAAACATCACGCAGCCCATCCTCATTTACTTGCATGGTCTCATAGTTTTGGCACCATGTCTTTGACACCATCTGGGGACGCCTTCTCTGACGCCATAGACAATCACACAACAGCACCCACGTACACAGAAGCTGCAGCAGAGCGTACCGGCATGCAGCATAGCATGACTCATGCTGGGCAGCTGGCAAAGCCCTGAGACCCTTCCTGGGCTTCATGCTATGCTGCTCAGGCAGCAAGGGACAGAATCGCTGGTCTGCCAGCAGCAACATGGCACCCTTCACGGGCAGCTTGGTCACAAAGTGATGGTGACCTCGTGGAAAGGGCCAAATGCCCAGCTTGCGGGCTGTTCTGGGGTATGACTCTGCTGTGTACAAGGCCAGATATACCTGCATAGCAGTGAACAACCTGCCTGACCGCTGCCCAGCAGCAAATTTGCAGGCTACTATCGCCATACCATTTGGGATGTCAAAGAGCCATGTGAGAAAAGGCCAGATGCGCAGGCTAGCAGATGATGGGGGTTGGTGGATTTGTTGTGTACAAGGCTAAAGGGCCTGAATGCTGCAAGTGCACTCAGAAGCAAACAGTTGACAGGATCTGATGCAGGGCTCAAGCAGCATGCCACCTGCATGTGACACAAGATCCAGCCTGAGCTGATTCGGTGTGCAGGTGCTTAGCTGCTGGCTATGTATGCCACAGTTCAGCAAACACATGACACAAAGCTAACTTGGGTGAGGCATGCAATTAGTCACCAGCAGCTGTGCCCAAAAGTGCAATTGTTTAAAGACACTTTGGTTTAATGCAATCATATTCCAAATGATCTGTCAAGTGTGGATACAGTGTCAAGACCTCTGCAGCAATGAGATGATTGCCTGATGATTGGCGTAGCAGATGATGTGACCATTGACAGTGGAGAGCCTGTACTCCAATCTAGTCAGGCAATGGTCTAAAGCAAGGCAGGGGATGTGTAGTCATGCAAGCACAGACATAGACAGATGCGCTGATCACACCCTGCTACAGACTCCTCATGCCTACAAATAAGAAGAAAGCAAAGGTGTGACGCCATATGAGTATGCATGTGTGCCTTGCAACAGCCCCCTAGTGCTTATATGCCCAGAATAAAGTTGAAAGTGTGCATTTCTGCACTGAGAAGAAGTTGACCATGTGCATTCGTAAGACTAGGTGTTTGCATAGATAGGCTCACCTTGCCCTGAGACAAACTCCTGGTGCCAATTGGCAGGCTCATCAGTTCTGCATCTTGTGACAGAGCCACCAACTGCTGCTCGTACTCAGCCTCCAGCAGATAGGACAAATCTCCATAATTTGTGATCTGTAAAAGTCAAAATAATCAGGATGTACAATGACTGTATGCTTGTGAGATGGCATATGAAGATGGTGGATCACGCCCGCATGTTGAAACAAGACATGCACAGTGCATACTGACACGTCCGACATCAATTGCTGCAGCATCAGCCAAGTTGCGGAGTACATCAGAGAAGATGTCACATGCAGTGAAGGGCTGAGTTGTGATTGCAAAGAAGACACTCACCAACCAATTGATCGATCAATCAATCAATCAATCAATCAATCAATCAATCAGTCACTCAATCAATCAATCAACCAATCAATCGCTGGAAGTATGAAGGTGCATTGCTCATGCAGCTGTGTGACACACCAGCTCTTGGTTGAAGCTCATCTGGGTTAGGTACTGCTTGAAGACTTGGCTGTTCATGTTCACGCCTTTCTCCCCAATATTGTAGTTCCTGTTGACCTCGGGATACACACACTCACGCCCTGCCACAGAGCAGCATTGCCAAAAGCCTAGAGAGACTCATCAAGTTGATACATACAGCATATTGCGATTGTGCACAGGACCACAGACAGCCAATAGAACAGTGCTTTGACAGCAGCACGTTTCTGTGTGCACGCCTGCCTCATGGAAAGCACACTTGGGCCTGTTGCAGCCAGCAGGTCTCTATCGCGCTTTTTCCAAGAACACAAGTATCCTGAGTATGATGATTGCATTTTTCAACCTGACAAGTTGCTTGGGCACACCAACAAAAAGTAGGAATGATTTGCATTCCTATGTTGCAATGATCAGGATGATGCCAAAAGCATAACGTGGGGCTGTATGTCATGTTGATCAGGACGATGCACCTTTGGCAGTAGTGTTGATGTGGGGCTGTGTGTTGTGCTGATCAGAAGGATGCACCTTTGGCAGTAGTGTTGAGGCGCATCCAGTGGTCCCAGCTCTGCTTGGGCCAGTGGGGCCCAATCTCCAGCCACACCTCCCGCCGCATCATCCACCCCAGCCCGGGGAAATATGATGAGCGCATCTGCATCCCATCCAGCCACAGTCAGCCATAAGCCTGTTCACTCATGCACCTCAAGATCATTGATGCCGTCACTCATTCTGCATATTTGTGCACTCACTCATTTCTTTGATACAATTGTTCAAAGGTCAGCAAGGATTGCTTGATGAAGCTGCAGTTGCACCATTCAAACGTGTCACAAAGATGTTGTGACAAATGATGCAACAGGGGCACTGCTTGGAGGACAGCCTGTTGTGCGTGGATGGGGAGCAGGACCGCTATGAGTAGCACTGCTACTGTTATAGCCTTATGCCCATGGCAGGGCACACCTTGTGAAATGGGGGAAACTGTACAAATGGGGGCATCCATACCAGTAAGTCAAAATCCTGGCAGCACAGACATGGCTAAGCCAGCTGCCGTCCATCGGAATACTTGCGCAGATGCATGCAACATGCAGAGAATGTGCCAACGTGTCCTCAAAGCTTGACAGGCAACAGCAGTGCATTGCATGACACAGGTGCATGCTGCTGACTTTCACTGGTCCTGGCAGACAGGTCTTGTGCTGAGATTTGCTACACTGTTTGTCAAGTGACGCCTGTGACTTTGTCATCAAAGTGAAATTATTGGCGATCTTGTCTTGTCAGTAACACACCATCTGCGACATGTCTAAGGAAGCCCCATGCACAAGGAGATGGACTTGCAAGGGGCAATACCATGCGCATTGGGTCCCAGTCGAAGGTCTTCAGCCCGTTGTCATTCCAGGTGGAAATGCACCAAAGGCTGGGGTCTTGCTCTAGCAGCACTGCAGTGGCGGCAAAGAAGTGCAGGAAGTCTGGGCTGAACAGCATGTCATCCTCCACAATGATGACATGACTGTGGCCCTTCTGCAGGAAGGCTTGGTCCAGAGCCCATTTGTAGTGCTGGGACAGCCAAGCGTGCCCTGGCTGCAAGGCAGAACAACCTGCAGGCTCTGCTGAAGACCATAGACAGCAGCATGTGCTTTGGGATCAAGAGGGTGTAGTCATACAGCTGAAGGCACCTGTCACCAGAAAGAGCCTTTCTGATATTGTTTGTGCATAGATGGACGTAGGATATGGCATCTCATCTTGACAATAACTGAAACTCCAGGCAGACACAAGTTGTTCCAAAGCTTTTGATGGGTCTGCATTGGGTCTAATGGGGCATTCCAACAATAGGTTTACATCTTTTCAGTCACATGGCACATGACATACAAAGAGTGTTTGCATGCTTGCCTGATCAGGACCCAATTGAGGCAGCCTCTCGCGCTGCCAATGTTCAAAGCTTCTTGTTTTGGGCGGTGCCAGCGGCCCCTGTCCAAACTTCCGAACAACATCCTTCACAGCCATATCTTGACCATCTTGGGAAATGTAAACTGTCACCTTGTCTAGCCCAGACAGCTCTGCTAAGCTGGACAGTGTCTTCTCCAGGTATTTGGTCCTGTGATGCATCGTGCGCGCTGGGAGTTGAAGGATTTGAAAGCTTGAGCATGACTTGAACTGGGGCTGTTGAGCATGCTGTTGTGGTCAGCAGTAGAAGCTGCATGCTCAATAGCAATGCAGCAGCAAGCAAGCGCTCCTGATGCATCATGAAAGAAAATATGATCCTTTACCAATGCACTTAGTGCAGAACACAGACATCACCATGACAAAGGCAAGCAGTGTGTCTTATGAGCTGCTCAACTTTCGACAAACAGAAGTGATGATTGCCTGTTGTAGCAGAACAGCACCACCGCAGCATTGGACAGCTCCTCGCCACTGCCATCTCCCACAATTCGCTTCAGGGCTGTCTGGCCAGTGGCTCGATGGGGAACCAGTCCGGTGCTGAGGGAGACATTGACTGGCTCAGGAAAGGCCTTGCGGAAGGACTTATGCAGTTCCCCCAGGTCTAATGGAGGGCTTTGAGATCTGGCATAGAAACTGTTTAGGTCAGACCTAGAGAAAGCTGAGCGGCGAGCTGAACTGTCCATCTGCTCGCTGGCTGTGTAGTACCTCCATTCCAGCAGTCCAGCAATGATGAACATGACAGCATTGAACAACAGCAACACTTTTAGCTGTGTGTTCATTGGAACTATGCAAGTAAGCCTGCTTTTGCTTGTTGCTGATAAGACTCATCCAGTCGCAAGCGTATATGCACTAAGGAGCTGGGCACATGGCTGTAGAGGCCACTGTTGACATTTGCTTGCGAATGGACAGTTGAGAACGGCCTCCTGGGGGCTGCGTCTGAGGGCAGATAGATATATTGTATGCTGGTGTGGCTCAGCAGAGAAGTCTGCACTCCCTCCTGGGCACGCTGAAAGTTGATAGGATACCGCTGCAGCTACATCTGCTGATGAGACTGATCAAGCGAACGAGTCACGCGGGTGACGCGACGATGATCTTCGATTTTTGGTATTGGATGGTGATCAGACGTGACGGTTCGACAATATGCTGGTCGTCCTCCGCACGTTAGGTATCCAAACAGAGGAGCCGTATGTAAGTCTTTAATTGTCCCTCTGGCGCAATGATCGAGCCACATACGCAGGCCATTTACTGCACAATGCCTGGACCCAGATTACAAATTTTTGTTTTGCAACATGGCCAGCTGAACAAGCGCTAGGCAAGTGCATGCAATCTTGCGATTTCGGCAGCCTCTCATTTGGTTCAATAAGCGCTCATGGGGGAGAACATCACTATTGCATGCTTCTGCATGTACCGTGGTACTTATCTCAAATACTCTTCCAAAGAAACTCTTGATCGCCAAAGATTGGACGTGCAGTCGGTCCACCTCAGGAGTGTGTGTGCTACTCGTTTGCATTGACTAAGTTACATCATCACCCAGAGTCTAGTCTTAAGTCCCAGCTGCTACAACCAAGACCCAAAGCTGATGGCCTCATACCAGTGGCTGCAGTCTGGTCTCCCTAGATATCTAAGACCTGGAGCACACAAGCTTGAGCTGAAGTGTCACCATACGGTATCGCTGACACCACCGTTGTTTTGC
>JAABUK010002752.1_pt1 | contig 31026 bp, 34 predicted proteins | sample 5559141 | NCBI WGS metagenome assembly JAABUK01 (sample SAMN10711869, study PRJNA513367) | rock metagenome | isolation source: Antarctica rocks | place: Antarctica: Victoria Land, Pudding Butte nord | collected 2016-01-03
TGATTTTGCGCATATTCGCTGTTTAAATACGAATAATTTCACTGTATTCTTGATGCATTCAGTCAAATAAATGACTTTTGCTTCTAAACTTGTGATTCTTTGCATCTTGATAATCATTTTGTCTTTCGTCTTTTGCAAATGCTTCTCAAAGTCTTTTCAGTCAACTTTTTGCAGATTGTATGACGCGTTTAACGAATTTTCGATCAACTTCACTTTTTTCGTAACTATTGTAAATAAAATTACTTCATGATCAAATTCTGTGTTTGCATTCTCATTTATATGTCAATTCTTGATGTGATTGTGCATATTCTTTGATGCAAATGCTAAATCAAGTATTGAGCTTGACTGATCAGAATAGCTGTGATATGTGTCTATATCAGAAGTGTTAATCAGATTGCACTTATGTAAATTTACTCACTTTATTAACGCTTTCGTTCTAATAAAGTTTGAAATTTTTGCGTTTCATCAGCTATGATGTGCATTAAAGTCTTCAACGATAATTAGACTGATCGCGTCGAGTTGAATCATCGAGGTCGAGTCGAATTCTCGATTCGTCAAGACTCGATTTGAGTCAAAATTCTTGACTCAAGTATTTGAGTTAAGTCAGAAGGTTTAACTTAAGTAATTGAGTCGAGTTAGAGAGTTGAAATCGAGTATCGACTCGAAATTCTCGACTCGACTCGTCAAGACATGAAGGTAAATAGATAGATATTCTATTATAACTCTCTATTATGACTTTCTATCATGACTTTCTATCAAATAGCCTTCATGTTTTCTCTTCATGACTTTTCTTCATGACTTTTCTTCATGACTCTTTATCAAACGACCTTCATGTTTCTCTACCATGTTTCCCTACCATGTTTCCCTACCATGTTTCCCTACCATGTTTCCCTATCATAGCTCTCTATCATAGCTCTCTATCATAGCTTTCTATTATAGCTTTCTATCATAGCTTTTCTTCATGACTTTTCTTCATGACTTTTCTTCATGACTTTCTATCAAACAGTCTTCATAGTTTTCGTCATGACTTTCTATCATAGCTTTCTACCATAGTTTCCTATCAAAGCTCTCTATCAAACGACCTTCATGTTTTTCTTCATGTTTTTCTTTATGACTTTCTACCAAAAAGGTAATGCAAAGGCGAAAAATCGGGGAAATTTCTATATTTAGCTCTCTTGACATCATATTTGATTGCTTAATGAGTTGAGTCAAGTCAGCGAGTTCTGACTCAACTCGAGATTGATATCAAGTCGAGTCAAGATGTTCAACTTAAGTACTTGAGTTGAGTTGAGATGTAGGTATAAAAATTCGACTCGATGATCAGTCTAATGATAATAACTTTTTGCTCAGAATTTAGCATAACTTTTGCTAATTCTCGCTCAATCATATATAATTGCTCATCATCTGCATTTTGTGACTTTTCGTTGTAAATATTGAACAATAAAATTCTTTTTTGAATTTTATTGTTCACTATTGATATTGCTTGCATATCTTCGCTATTGACTATGTCTGATCTTGATGTGCATGTAAATTTCTTTGCGTTTTTTGCAACAAATATCAATACTCTGACATGAGTATTCTGAACATTTGATTTAATGCAGATAAACGACGAATGTGAAATTGTTATATTCTCATCTCTCATTCATGATTCTTGTAGTATAACAATATCTGTCTTGTTTTTCGCAAATTTCATGCATGCATGCATAATTTGCGTTGATCTTGCGCAATTGTGTTGTAGAATTCAAATATTCAACGTGTTTGCAAAGCTTTTGTCATTTGCGTAGTTTTGTGACATTTCAAATGTAATACTCATTATCATTTCGTGACTAGATAATCTTTTTGTGAGCTAATAGACTGAGCTGCCTGATATGTTTTGCACATTATGCTATTTGCAAAGTGCGCATTTTGACAGTTGCAGCATCTAGAAATCATGTGATTGCATGATTGCTTGTCTTTGCACATAAATAATTGACATTTATGATTTCAGATCTGATGATTTCGCTTGCAGTACAAGCATCTTGATAATCTGTTACATTTGTTCTGTAAATGCTTGAATGTTTGACATTTTTGACATTGATCATTTGATTAATAGTCTCGATATTCAACTGTTTGATATGTTGATCTCGCAGCTAAAAGTCGTTTTTTCAGATGTTTTTGCACTTCTGCTTCGATTTTAAATGCTAAGATCGTTAATGCATGTTTATTTCGTGATTGATTTTCGCTTTTCAATAATCATATAGAATTGATTATTAGTTTCAATTCAAGATTGTACAACTTTAACTCAGTTTTTAGATTTTTCATTTCAGTTTTTATGTTGAAGATTTTGATTTTCAGACTGTTTTTTTTTTCTTCATTAAGTGCATGCAGTCTATGACTATGATACTATTTAGACGCTGTGTGTTTGCTAAATTACATGTAATCTAGTCATAACTGCTGCTGTATATTTTCTCATTGAACAGTCACATCGATAGATTGCACATACGAGCGCGTGAACTGTTTATATGATTCAGTGATCACATAAACAACTCAAAATTGTGAAAGCTGATCACTTTGACATGAGCTTTTAACTTGTCTGTATGATCATTAAGCTAAGCGAGTTAGATGAGCTTTAATCTATGTAGAGAAAAGCTGATCACTTCGACGTGAGCTTTCAAGTTCGTTGTATGATCACTTAGCTGAACGAGCTAGATGAACTTTGATCTATGTATTTGCAACGCATGTAAATCGATCAGAAAATTGAAATTGATTGATTTACTGCGTTGCACAGATATGTATGTGCGCAAAAGCTGAGTTGTGCCTTCACAATGTGTGTGTGTGTGACGTATATGAGTTGCAGCACATGCGCAAAGACGTTACTGTCGTTCTGTGTATATGAGCAAAGACTGTGTCATGTTTTCGCAATGTATGTGATTGCAATGCATGTACATCGATCTGATAAAGCGAAAAATCGATCGATTTACTGCATCATGCAAGCGTGTAGATGTGCAAAAGCTGAATCGTGTCTTCGCAATGTGTATGTATGTGATGTATATGAGTTGCAGCGCATGTGCAAAGACGTTGCTGTTGTTCTGTGTATATGAGCAAAGACTGTGTCATGTCTTTGCAGTGTATGTGATTGCAATGCATGTACATCGATCTGATAAAGCGAAAAATCAATCGATTTACTGCATCATGCAAGCATGTAGATGCACAAAAGCTGAGTCGTGCCTTCGCAATGTGTGTGTATGTGATGTATATGAGTTGCAGCATATGTGCAAAGACGTTGCTGTTGTTCTGTGTATATGAGCAAAGACTGTGTTGTGTTTTCGCAATGTATGTGATTGCAATGCATGTACATTGATCTGATAAAGCGAAAAATCGATCAATTTACTGCATTATGCAAGTGTGTAAATGTGCAAAAGTTAAATTATGTCTTTGCAGTATGTATATGTGTGACGTATATGAGTTGCAACATGTGCGCAAAGACGTTGCTGTTGTTCTGTGTATATGAGCAAAGACTATGTCATGTTTTTGCAGTGTATGTATTTGCGACGCATGTAAATTGATTAGAAAATCGAAATTGATTGATTTACTGCGTTGCACAGATGTGTATGTGCGCAAAAGCTGAATCATGCCTTCGCAGTATATGTGTGTATATTGTATATGAGTTCAACGTGTGAATAAAGCGCTGTTACTGCTCTGTGTGTGATTGCGCTGCGTGTAAATCGGTCTGAAAATGCGAAAAACTGATCAATTTACTGCATCACGTCTGTCTGTATGTGCGCAAAAGCTAAATCGTGCCTTCGCAGTATATATGTATATGTTGTATATGAGTTGCAGCATGTATACAAAGACGTTGCTGTTTTTCTGTGTATATGCGAGCTTCAACGCGCTCGATGATCACGTTGTTATTGTCTCGCTTTTCAACTGTGTGTGAACTCAATGCATAAGTAAAGCGCTGTTACTGCTTTGTCAATGTTGATGAGATTGTTCAGCTCTTCTGACAAGCATAGCTTGCAGAAGATTCATAATCAACATCTTGTACAGGTAAATCTCGTTGTTGATCAATTTTCAGACTGTGTATGATTATTTTATGTCATTTCTCGTCTTTCTTAATGCTTTTAATATCAAAAACATGCTTTTATATTGCTCTTTGTGCTATTAAGACATCTGCTGTGTATTTTTTCAAGATTGTCAGAACAATGTTGTTTTTCTTTTGCGTTTTGACTATCATGACAATTATTAGATTGATTTTCGCCTTTTTCAATGTGTTATTCATTGAATCTCGCATTTTCATCGCTTTTAAAGTTTAGTTCTCATTTTTGAGATTGACAATGAGTTTTCTTTCGCAATACGATGTTTCTTGTCATTTTGGCGAGAATTTCTTGATAATCAGGTTTCATTCACCTGCATTTACATTTGTATTTGCATTTGCATTTACGCTTGTTACTTGAGCTGCTTTTTGCACATATGTAAGTTTCTGCGTTGAGTTTTGCGAATTTTGCATGACTTGTGACGTTTGCAAAACCTGCATCTTCTGCAAGATTTGCAAATTCTTTGTCATTTGCTTTGCATTAATTTTCTTTTTAATGTTTTCAGCATTTTGTTGAATCAATTGTAGAATGAGAAAAGAGAAAATTCAAAAACTCTTTATTAATCAGCACTGAGATAGTCAATTGTTTACATTGAAAACATCATCAACATGATGCTCGCGCTTCATTCTGATCATCAGAAGCAGATGATGAGCATTGTTGATGTGACGTCAGCGAATGAGCGAGAAACGAGTATTGCTACTTTGCAGAAGAATTCAATCAAGGCGAAGAATATACACGAGAAATTGAACAAGCTGCAAGTACTTTATGAGCTCAATGAATGTAGAAACAACGAGCTGATGCTCTGAAGAAAGATGAAAAGATTGACAGAGATGATAAAAAAGCTGACGCATCAACGCGTCGCTGCATCAACTGTCAATCGACGCATGAAGAATCAGCTGAAGAGATTGAAAAAGGTAACGAGCAGGCTTGAAAAAAAGTTCGCGAAGAAGAAGAGACGCGTTGACAACTGAGCAAAGAGAGCGAACGAGAAGTCGACGACGTCGTTTGAAAGTCATTTTGTTCTCAGCGTTGACGTTGCGTCGTCAGTGTAAAATCATTGCAAGAAATTCAAGATTAAGATCTTTGTTAAAGAAGAAGAGAAGATCAAGAGAATCATGATGATAACAACAGAAAATATAGTGAAATGAGCGAGAGAGATTGACGTTGACGAGATGCTATCGACGTGCAAGAACATAAAGACTATAAAAAGATGATCAAATTTACTGATATTTCAAGTTAAGATCAAAGACAGCAAGAGAATACTGAAGAAAAACAATTTTTGAATCAAAGAGATTTCATTGAACATAAGTCTGCATGAAGTCAGTTTCAAGATAGTGATACATGAAATTAGAATCGAAGAAATGTCTAAAGACATAGAAAAGAAGAAAACGAAAGCACTCATCAAGATCAACAAAGACATACACTTGAAGATGATGATTGAGAAAGTTGAGTGACTCACAAAAAATAGTGAACAGAAGAGATACATTTCGCTGATGATACACATAGTCAACGTTGAGATGATGAACAAGCTAATTGACGAGAAAATATGTCACAAGATCGATATAAAAATCACGCAGTTCTATGATTTGAATTGTAAAACACATCAATGTCTAAAGTGTCAAGACTACAATCATAAAACATATGAATGCAGAAACAAGCAAAGATGTGTTTACTGCGCACTAGATCATCGCTCAAAGCACTGTTCTCATAAACAGACTTGAAACATGTGAAAATGTGAAACATATTGAGATATACACAAAGTCTTTGACTCTCAATGTCATAAACGACAGGTCGAAAAAGAGAGAATAAAGAGAGTCATGAAACACAGATCTTTATATCACGTTGTACAAAAGCAGAAAGAACTCAAAGCAATGACATTGAAGACATTCACAGAGACATTTATCAGTCTGAAATCGCTGATAAACAATGACTTGAAGAGAAAACAGAGACACTCAACAAATGAAAGTTGTTTGCTCAGCATGATCATCACATTTGAAAACATTATATTAAATCATCTAGTCAAGAAGTTAAAAACAAATAAGTTGAAGTCAACATTAATTACATCAATTTCAGTATCATCTTCTTTTGAAGATTTTACAAGAGAAGTAAGCACATTGCAGATGCTCAAGAAAACATCAAACAGCTTTAAATGTAAACTTTAATATCTCAGCAAAAGAAGCTTTGAATATTACAGTACAACGTTCACAAGTTCAGAGAAAAGATGATGATAGTGCTACTACATGAGAAAAAGATAAAGAATTATGACATTTTAATTCTTCAAGAACTCTGATAATTTGATGAGAATTTCAGAGCGTACTGCTCAGCAACTGTTGACTTCACGCTGAAGAATAATGAAGATATAATCTGTTTCTACATAAACAAGAGAATTGACAGCAACATCTGATATTCAACATGACACTTCAAAGATGTAAACATGATTATGTTATAAACATTAACAGATGATACACAGATGACTCAGAAAACTATATACATTCACGAAGCATACAATTCATCACTCAGAAATTACGAAGTTATTCATGAAAAAGAAAGTCTTTCAAACATTAAAAAAATGTTACATATGTTGAGAGAATGCGTTCTTGTAGAAGACTTCAATCTGCATCATCTCACATGAGAGAGATCATTCTATTCAAGACAACATCTATTGTCAAATGATTTAATTGAAATGACTACAAATATCAATGCATCGCTAATGTTATTTCAAGACATGATTACAAGAAATTATCAAAGATCTCAAATGACAATAGATCTGATCTTCACGACAGATGACATTATGAATTGATTAATACAATGCAAAATCAATGAAGAAATAAAAAACTTCTCAGATCATCTGTTGATACAGACAATTATAAATTTCAGAGTCTGCGAAAAGTCAGCGCGAAAATCGCGTTGCAACTGAAAGACAATGAATGAAGAGAAGTTCATTAATATTCTGAAAGAACAAATGTTGAAATCATTGTTGAATCATGAAATGAGATGTCGATGCATAAATGAGTACACTAAGCAACTGCTGAATGCACTGAAGAAGATCATCGAGATTTTCACTTTCTGAGCGAGATCACATGAAATGATCAAAGCAAAATGAACGAAGAAGTGTATGAAGATTGTCAAGAGTGTAAGATGAATGAGAAGAAGTTGTTGAATCATTGATGATTGAACAAAGTACATTCAAGCATGTGACAAGAAGAGCAAGATCATCAGAAAACAGAAACACAGTGAATATTAAGAAATCATGCAGAACGTCAAACAATTCTCAAGAAAACTGTTCAAAACTGCGAAATGAGCAAGAAATGCAATTGCAGACACACTAACTTAAGCGACAATTTTCTCTCTGATCAAGTCAGAATGCTTCAACATCGTTATAACAGCGTAAAATAAGACAGAAATGATGTTTCAGACTCACTTTTCATCATCTTTAAAGATTTTTATGCTGAACACAGAAGATTTCAAGTACTTGTTCTCAATTAAGAATGATGCTTCGCTGATGCATTGTAAGATTAAGAGAGTTGTCTACAAGATGATGCTCAACAAGACTTTGAAACACACAGAATATATAAATAGAATAATGCGCAAACTCATCAAAGATGCATTAGAATAAATATGCTCTCTTTTTAAAAGATGTTTGCAGAAGAGAATACAGTCAACTCAGTTCAAGAGTGTAATCACAATAGTGATGTGAAAGTCAGACAAGAAGAACTACTTTAATGCAAAGATATATAAATTAATTGCATTACTTGACACACTAAGCAAGATACTGAAGTTCATCATATTTGAATGTTTGCAAAACGTTGTAGAAGTGTGCAACTCATTATTGAACATTCAGATGAGAACTTGCAAACACAGATCAATAGATACAACTTTGCAACTGATTATAGAAAAGATACACATTGTATGAAGTGACATAAGAAGAAGAGTTGTCTCACTGCTGAGTCTGAATGAGAAGAATGCGTTCAACAATGTAGCACATAGCAGACTTTTGCATAACATGAAAAAGAGAAGAGTTCTCAGACTGCTTCTCAAATTTGTGAAGAACTTTCTGAGAAATTGACACATCATGATCACAATCAATGACTACATGATGATGAAACGCAGCGTGAATGTTGACATATCACAAGACTCTTTACTATCATCAATATTATATCTGTTTTACAATGTGAACTTGCTAGAAGCATGTAATGACATTAGTCTGAGAACAAGCTTCACAAATTTTGTAGATGACATCAATATCTTAACATACAAGAAGTTCATGAAGTGCAATTGCAGAGTTCTTAGCGAAATCTATGATAGATGCAAACAGTGATCAAAAATGCACAACATCAAGTTTTTAAAGACAAAGCATAAGCTGATTCACTTTACAAGAACTTCTAAGTGATTTAATATGAACATCGACGTAAAGTTGATGAAACATTAGATTGACTCAAAATCAGATATCAGAGTTTTAAGAGTTTAACTGAACTTCAAGTTGAAATGAGTGACTTACATGCATCATGTTGAAGCAAAACTAGTGATTAAACAAAAGATCATGCAGACAATCATTGAATCTACTTAAGATTCATCAATGACGACGAAAAAGCAAATATACTTCGTGATAACGCACTTTCTGCTTAGTCATGAAGTCATCATATGATACATGTTACAGAAGATGAAGAGTCATTGAAAAGATCTGAACATTAAGCTGAAATCAGTACAAGAAAGAGCATTGCAACAAATCATCAATGTTTATCATGTGATATCAACAGAAACTCTACAAATAGAAATATACACAGCATCGATAAATATTCATTTATGAAAGCTGATACAAAAGTCGATAATGAACATGAACTCTTGAAAATCAGGTGAAGTTATTGAGATGATGATGCGTCGAATTCGCAACAACTTGATACTCAAAAGAAGATGAAAATCAAAGCTGCATAAGACATTTCTGCAGCTGAAGCAAAAGTGAATGAAAGAAACACTTAAATAGACAAAGATGAAGTGAAGTCATCTCTACATGATGATTCTCTGATCAGAGTCATTAAGAATAGTTATAGTTGCAAACAAGAAAATGTCAATAAATCAACATCATCTTGACACATTCACGTTGAAGCAAAGAGTTTACTTGAACGATAGCGACAGTAAAGAAAATGTTACAACAATTGCAATGAGAATTAACTGAGAGTTAGATAAGAGGCTGAGAAAATTGACTTTAGTCATTACTCATCATAAAGAACTGAAAGAATTGATCACAAGAGTGAAACATCTTGCAGACGTAGTGACAAAGAATCGAAAGTATCATGAAAAGATATACAAAGTATACAGTGATAGTCAGACATTTTTGAAAACAGTGAAAGCTATGATATTAACAAAAGATCAAACACGTCTGCAATGAGTTCAGACTGCGCATGAGAACATTTAATCTTGAGAAGTCATGCTGAAGCTACATTGAGTGACAAGACATGCAGAAGTACTTAAAAATGAAGCAATGAACAAAATGATTGATGACGCACATGATTTATCTTTATTGCTGACTGAGCATCAACGCATTGAAGTGATGATGAGATTGACATTCATACAGAAACAGATCAGACAAACATGAAGAATAGTTTGAAAAGAGAAATTCAACGCAGCTCATTTTCAATATCTGACATTAAAGATGACACATCGACATCTGTGACTGCACAAGAATCATGCAAAGTCTCACAGCGCATTACTGACGCAGCTACGCATGAGAAAAATTGACTTCAATCAATTTCTACATGAGAGATGAGTACTTAATGTTGCTATGACAATGTGCAAGTGCAACAAAGATTGAATGTTGATCAAGCACATTTTATTAACATGTTTCAGATGAAAAGTAGAATGAAAAGCAATGCAATGAAAAGAGAACATCACGAACTTGAGAAAGTTCTTAGAAATCATGAGCGCAGTGATGACAATCATTTGAATGATACTCTCAATGAGCATACTGAATCAATTTCAAGCTGTGATGTCATTGAAGAGTCAGATGAAAGAGAGAAGAAATAAAGAAGAAACAGACTCATAAAGTTCTTGCATTGAGAACAGTTATAGTATAAAGCGCAGAAAGAAGCGATTTTTGATGCGAAAAGAGCGCTGCGCTAGCGCAGCGCTTGATACAGTATATAGAATCTTGCATAGACTCATAATGAGTGTTGAATTGAGTAAGAATTAAAAAAAAAAATTGTAAAATGATTTTCAGTTTGTTATTTGTTTGACTTTGAAGTTGATCAATTTGCTTCTGAATTGAGTTTTCTATGCTTTCGTTGCATGCTCTTTGAATGTAAATTAAGCTATGACTTATAGTCTCTTTCTGTTCTAATATTGCTTGTCTTAGCTGATTGACTGCTGTAATGATTGTCTCTTTAACAACACAAGATATATACAGAGATCAAACAGTAATCATTATTACTAAACTTGAGGTCTGAAAATAGCTAAGACAATAATATGTATTGACTATTTACATGAGTTGAGCACGAAGCTTCTATCTAAGAGAACGATCATCGTTATATAAACATAGAAGATTCGTGCAATCGTCTGAGTCGTTGAGTGATCTCGTTGACTCAGACTTTGAATCATGAAAGTCGCTTTATGATCTTAATGATTCTCATATAACAGATCATTAGCACGTGATCATGATCTTACTAGCTCAGAGTTCATCATGCTGTGAACTACGTCTTATTCTGTTGAAGTTTCTATTTCAACTTGAATCATGTTCTAACACTAGATTTTCTTCAAGGTTTCTGTTCTCAGAAATCATCGTTTCTATGTATTTGAATCAAGTATTCAAACCGTCAAGTTCTGTCGCAAAGCGTCGTCGTCTTTCGAAGAAACTTCGTCATAATGATAGTTCAGTTATACGTTTCTGCAATCACTGTTTCAATCGTTTCATGAAGTGTCGTGTTGACACTAACTTTGATTGTTGTGTCGAGTGTGTGCATCTAGATCGCAAATGCGATCTGATCATCTCAGAGACTGAATGAGAGCGAGTTCATAAGAAATGAACTTGTCTTCATGCTGAGCTGAGTGAGACTCTGACTAAAGCAGCTCATCTGCAAAAGCAACAAGAATTAATTGAGTCTCACTGAGAGAATATGATGCAACGAAAGTTCAAGAATATTGAAGAACTCAAGAAGAATGAACATCGTTGAACAACTGAGTCGTCTATTAGTGATCTTCTTCTTAACGTCAATTTTGAACAGCTCGAAATCTCTTCTGATTTCGACTGATTGTCGAGTTTCTTTGCTGAAATTGTCAAAGAAGCTTCTGACAGTTCTTGAGATTTTTCTCTGATTCTCAAGTATTCTTGATATGATCATAATCTTTTCACTTGATCAATCAATGAGACTGATCTATGATGTCTTGCTGATTTAGTATATCTTCTACTTCGTATTCGATGTTCTGACTTTTCAAATCAATTTCTGAAGATTCTGTCTGAATTGATGTATTTGCATTCGCAAACTTCAACAGACAAATATGAAATATTGAATGTATTCTCATAAATGCTGACAGATTTAACTTGTAGTTAATTGATTCTTTGATCTTTAGAATCTTATAAGATTCTAGCTTTGTGTGATTCAATTTGTTACTTGATCTTTTCATTTTAATGTTTCGTCTTAGTAAATACACTTTGTTTCTCTTCTTAAGAGTAAATTCTCTATCTTTTCTTTTATTTGCATATAGAATCATGCACTTACTAAGAAACTGTATGTTCTTTTGCAATTCTTTCTGTAACATCTGCAATTGTTCTATTTGTAGCGTAGCTTTTTGAGCTAATTGTGCAAATTCACGCGATTTCTTGAGAGTTTTCAACTCAAACTCGTAGTTTGCAAAGAATAATGACATGCTGATTACTTCTGTCGTTGCGCTATTGAAAGTTAACTGTGCTACTGACAGTAGCTGCACTCAATCGTTCTGCCTATAGTTAATATAGCATCTGAGATACTGTTTCAGTGTCTGATTCATTCTTTTCATTTGCTCATCTGTTTGCAAATGATAAGCTGTTGACAGCTTATGATGAATTTCTAACTGATTCACCAAGAATTTTCAGAATTTCAATGTGAAGAGCTTGTCTCTATTTGAAATTATCTCGTCTGATAATTCATGATTTGCTACAATTATTCTTAGAAACGTGTAAGTCAAATTTTCTGCGAATGTTGCTTTCTTATATGACAAGAAGTATTTATACTTGATCAATCTGTCTGTTATAATCAATATAAAGTCATACATTGTTTCAATGACTTTTTTCTTTGACTTTGATAACTTGATTATAAAGTTCAAAGCTATGCTTTTTCACGCATGATCTGATGTGCTGAGACTTTTCAAAAGTTCATAGAGTTTATGTTGATTGTGTTTCATTTGAATACATACATCGCATCTTCTAATAATATCTTCTATCTGTTTTCTCATCTTTGAGAAATAGTAGATTCTAGATATTCTCTCAATGATTTTATTCAAATTCTGATGTTCATGTATCATTGACTTGTGATGATCATTTATCATCTCTTATCTGCATCTTGTTGAAACATAGATCAGATCTTGAAATGTTAATATTTCATTGATAATCTCAAAGTTCACGTTATTCTCGATATTCTTTATAATATCTTGCGCGACTGAGTTCTTCGCTAGCTCTAGCTTTACTTGTTTCTCAAGATCTCTGTTGTTGATTCGTAAAGTAGCTGCGTTTTGTTTATTATAAACAATCAAATCATCTGAGTTCTTTTGCAGAATAGTCTGATTTACCTGTGATTTATCTGTCATATGATTTGCTCTTCTGCTTAAAACGTTGATCTTTGAGTTTTCAGATTTCTTTTGATATTGAATTTGAAAGTTGTATGATGACAACTTTTTTAATCATCTAATTTGTCTTTGATTTAAAACTTTCGTGATCGTAAAGTATAGCAGATTTTTATGATTTGTATATACTTGAACCTGATGTTTAGATTCTTTCAGATACACTCTTCATTGTTTGAAAGAGTCAACAATAGTTAACAGCTTTTTGTCATGTATTTCATAGTTTAATTCAGCGTCTGTAAACTTTCTACTGTGAAATACAATGAAGTGCAAACGTTTCTTATCATTTGATTGACTGATACATGCTTCAATAGCTTTGTCTGACACGTTCATCTCAAGCATAATGAGTTTTTCTGATTCAAACATGATTAGTACTGACTAAAAGATGAACAATTTCTTCAGCTTTTTGAAAGCTTCTTTCGCTTTCTCAGTTCACACAAATGATATGTTCTTTCTTGTAAGATTCATAAGTGACGAGACGATTCTGAAGTATCTCTCTATAAAGCGTCTATAGAAGTTCGCGAATTCTAAAAAGAATTGAACTTCGATCTTTGACTTTGACGTCAATCAAGTCGTAACAGCTTCTATCTTCTTTAAGTTCATTCTTAGACTCTGAGACATGACTATGAATCTCAAAAACTGTACACTCTGTACATGAAATTCACTTTTTCCTGACTTGATGTGCAGATCGACTTTCTTCAAAGTCTGTAGAACTTTCTTAACATGTTGCACATGTTCTTTCTTCGTCTTTGAGTATACTAATATATCGTTCAGATATACTATGATGAATTGATTCAGATAACATCATAACACGTTATTCATAAAGATCTGAAACATGACTGAAGCATTGATTAAGTTGAAAGACATGATCAAATACTCGTAATGTTCTAGTCGAGTGCAAAAGACTGTCTTTCACTCGTCTTTTTCTTTAATTCATATTCAATTGAATGTTTCAAGTATATTGAATTTCGTAAATCACTGTGCATTCTGCAATCTATTTTGCAGTTCTGCTATGAGCGATAATGAATAGCTGTTTTTAATCGTGATGTTATTTAATGCTCTGTAATCAACACATAGTCTTAGACTTTCATTCAATTTTGAAACAAACAGAATTGAGTATTTTGCTGATGATTGTGATTCTCTAATGAATTCTTTTCGCATGTTCTTTTTCAAATATTGTCACAAAGCATTGAGCTTTTCTGTCAACAATGAGTAAATAAACTGTTTCATGAGTTTCTTGTCATCAACGAGCTTAATCTCGTGATTTCACGATTGATGTTTGAGTAGTGTCTTCTGATCACTTTCTTTCTCAAACAGAATCTTGTATTTCTGATATTTTTTAAAGATAATAGCGATAGTGAGATTCTTCAAATGATCACTCTGAATCTCTTTGCTTCATAACATCTGTGCATCATTGATTTCTCTGAACTCTTTGCGCATTTCTTCGCTCATCATGATGAATATCTTCACATTTTATGATGACTTCAATATCAAGTGCAATCGCATCGCTTCTGTATCTAGAAATGCAATTATCTCATTGACTCAATCGATCATTGAATTGATCATACAAAGTCATGATATGTCTAGAACTATATCACTGTCTGACTGCTTCATAACATTTAAACGTAACTTTTCTCAATGTCGTTCAAGTCTCAAATGAATGAGTCAAGTTTCTTGATCTATTAGTTTATTATTGTACTTCATGAGTGTTTCATTGAAGTTTCACAGTTTGTAAGATTCTTTCTTCTTCTGCGTAAATATTTGCGCTTCTTTAGCAAATTCTGAGAATATGTAATTTCTCGTGCAGTCGCTGTCTATGAATAGTCATGCTGCATGATCATTAATCTTGACTCAGACTCATAACTGTGACGAGTCATTGATGAAGACAAATATGCTTTCGATTTTCAACCTTCAACTAGACTTCTTCAATAATTTGTTGATTGAAGAGTTTTCTAGTTTTTTGAACTAGAAGCTCTTTCTTTCAGTACTTGTTCTATGTACTGAAATCAATTCAAGTTGATCTTCTTAAGTGAATATTTCTTCGAATCACACAGATCAAACCTCTCTTTGATGACTTCTGTCATCTGTCTAAGTTCTTCGAATATGTGATTTTCATCAAGAAGTACATATTCTTCTTGCTTAATGAACTTGACTTCTGTGAATGACTTCTTCATGACTATGTCATGATATCAAATGTCTTTGTGCAATGTGATTGACTCATCTTGCATAGTGTCATAAATAGCTTGATGTATATCATTCTTGATCTGTTGCATTTGCTGTGAAAAATCTTTCTCTTTCTGCTTAAAGAGAGTGTACAATTCGTTGTACATGCTTATAAAGCTTGCTTGACTTATAAGCTTTCTGAGATTTTTCTTTACTTCAAGATGATCTTCTTCTTGATCGAGAGCATCTTCTGCTGCAATAGTGAATGCTCGTAGAGTTTTGCTAAGTCGATTTTCTTCTTCGACTGCTTGATGAATAACTTCTTCAATGTTGTTCAATCTATTCGAGTCATATGCTTCACTGTCAAGAATCTCTGATTTCGCAATCATAGTGAATGAACTTTCGTCATTATTCTCATCATGCACTTTTGATTGATGATGAATTGATGCGTAGAAACGATTCTTTCATGAAAGTTTTAAGTATCATCTTGAACCTTTCTTATCACTCAGGTGAGTGCAACAGTTGTTCTTGTAACATGCTGTTCACGACAACACTTAATACTTGTTTCTCTGATCTTCTTTTGTTGCTGCAAAAGATCTGTCTTGCTTATCATAAGACTTTGACTTGTTCTTGTACTTATTTCGAGTACAATTCTTGAAGTAATGACTCAGCTTTTCACATGTGTAACATGTCTTGCTTTGTTGAACTGTTTTATCGCAAGTGTTCATTAATATCTTTCGAATTGCATTTAGCTTCATAGATTGAGAATCATAGTATGACTGTCGTTGTTTCTTCTTGAATTTTTGACTCAATACTACTGACATAGTTGATTCTTTACCTTTTTTCAGATGTCTCTCATACTGTCTGTTATCAATGATCATCGCTCTGAATATCATCTTCTGCAAGTCAACGAGTTTATTGATTCTAGCAATTTCATTCTTGACTTTCTCTTGCAGTTTCTGATAGAACTGACTGATGAGAACTGCATCGTTTCATTTTATATTCATTGCAATATGCTGAAAGCTGATTGAATAAGTTGCTGCGAAGATTTTCTGTTGCAGATTGTACAGCTGACGTTCTGCTGTACATTTCTTATCAATGTCTTCAAATACTCTTCTTAGACGTTTCTCAAACATCTGAAAGTCACGAAATATCATGTTGATTTCTTCTTCTCGTTCTTCTGATTTCTTTTGCAGGTAATTCATTAGATAGTGATGAAATCATGTGAATGCATTATCTCTTAGATAGATGAATGCAAAGAGTACTTTGTTCTCAATGAACTTGAACTGAAATGAATGTCGTTTGATGTATAGCTTTATCTGTACTAGATATGCTTTGAGTTTATCTTGATCATTATGATACAAGTTCAATGTTGAAATCTTGATCTTATCTGCGCTGAAGATGCTTGCTTCTTGACTGAGCGTGACTCATTCTGACTGACTAGATATGATTGAAAGAAATGAACGTCTCTGATATCTTGTGAAAGAGTGATGCTCAAAGTGTAATGATTGTTTCTTTAACAACACAAGATATATACAGAGATCAAACAGTAATCACTATTACTAGACTTGAAATCTGAAAATAGCTGAGACAATAATATGTATTGACTACTTACATGAGTTGAGCACGAAGCTTCTATCTAAGAAAACGATCATCGTTATATAAACATAAAAGATTCATGCAATCGTCTGAATCGCTGAGTGACTTCGTTGACTCAGACTCTGAATCATGAAAGTCACTTCATGATCTCAATGATTCTCATATAATGAATCATTAGCACGTGATCATGATCTTACTAGCTCAGAGTTCATCATGCTGTGAACTACGTCTTATTCTGTCGTAGTTTCTATTTCAACTCAAATCATGTTCTAACAACTGCAAATTCAATTCTTTCACGCAGTCTCTTTATCTGCATCTTTTTAAAGATGACATTGTAGCACTTGCTAGTACTAACTTCGATGCTAGCTTCTTTTTGTAAACTTTTCATCGCTTTTCGCTTTTTCATTTCTTTGAATTTCACAATCGCTTGTGTTTACTCTTTTTGCTGCGAATTTGCATTTTGCAAATTGATTGTATTCTTATTATTGTGCGCATTTGCATGTGAATTTAGCATTAATGCATCAAGTGAACTAAACATGTATTGCGTTTTTCTATTTGCTGATGTGAGCGATTTTTGTTGATTGTAAAATAAATCGACAATGTCGTTTTGCAGTTGTTTGCTTGTTAATGAACTCATGCTAAGTTCATCTCATAGATTTATTTCAATCTCTAACGTTGACTTTTTGATTTTTATCATTGACATTTTAAGTTCTGACGCTGAGTTATTGCTTCTGCTGAGTTTCACGTTACTATTCGCGAAACGAGACGAGAAAGAGTGCATAAAGCGACTCTTTATATTTCTTTTCATAAAGAGTTTTTTCGAGTTTTAAACTTCGAACTTCTAGAAAATTCACTTGACATCACTTAAATATTTCTTTAATCTCTTATTCAAAGCGTTTTACATAAACAGTAACTTTAATGTAAAGATTTCTCAATTTCTATCTCGAAATCTGCAATAAATCGTCTTCTGTTATTAACTTATGTCAGACAAAAATAATATAAATCTAGTCTGCAAGAATTTAGATTACTCTTTTTGATAGAAAATGCTTGACGCAATTGCTTTATATCTCATGTATCAAAGTAGTCACATTATTTTGCTCAAAATAGTAATGATTGATCTTGACTTATTATCTTACACATTAAGAAAAGATAAAACAGATAGTGATTTGATAAGAAACGCTGTACTTCTCTGAAACAACGTTGTTCTCTGTGCAATCTTTGAGCACAAAAGAGTTTAATTTCGATTTTTGTGTCAGTATGCAGTCTTCTGTGCTGTTCTTCATACAGTGAGTGTACAAAACTATATTGAAAATCTTCAATTTAATGTATTCAGATTTGATTGAAAACGACTATCATTCAAAAATATGATGCAAAGATACAAAAATTATTTTAAAAAAATCAAATAAGTTGAATTATTCAATTTTGAAGACATACAGAATTATTACGCTACTAAACTGTTTAAACAAAGTAGCAGAAAAAATAATAGCAGTGCAACTGTTTTACACAGCTGAAATTAATGATAAGTTGCTGAATTTTGATTAAATGAAAGATAGAAAACAAAGATCAGCTATAAATGCAGTACTAAACTTAGTACATGATGTGCAAATGATGAAAAGTCAAGAAAACATGCTTATCTGTTTACTTCTAAATGTCAAAGAAGTCTTTGATCATGTTGCATTAAAACAGCTGATTAAAATATTAATTAAATTTGTTGAGAAGTGCAATGATAGACTTATTTCTAGCAGCTTATTGTGATAGCTCTGAATTCAGTCTGAATTCAGTCAGACTTGTTTCTAGCAACTCTCTCTAGACTAGCATCAGAGATAAAGTTGCATGTCACAACTTTGTCATGCGTGACAGTATATAGATAGAGCAGTCTGTGACTTCTCTTCACAATCTAGATAGATTTCATCATATGTGATACTGTTCACTTTACTCTTTTAATAGATTATGAGTTTAATTAGCAAGAAACTTTCAACGTAATTAGATTAAAACACTTTAAGCATTTGATGCTCGACAACTTGATATGAAATCTATTCAAACGAGCAATCAGTGATCACTTACTACACGTCTCACAAGAAAACAAATAAGTACATTGATTTAAAGAAGTTCAGTGAAATTCGACAGCTTACTACGCATCTCACAAGAAGATAAATAAGCATTCACATCAAGTCGACAGTTTACTACAAGTTTTCAAGAAAGTGAACAAATAGATACACTCAATTGCATCGAAGAACGCATAAACTTTCATCATTACTAACGAGATTAAATTCTTTTCACTTCACTCGTCAATTTATCTAATATCTTTATTTTTTTTCTTTGATTCTAACAACAAGCTGAGTTTACATTGCACGTCATGAACTTCAATGATTTCTTCATCAAACAATGATCTGTTCTCATTCTCACTTGCAAGAACTGCAACCAATGATTTTCTCTCATGAAGAGATGACTCATTGAGAAAGACTTGTGATTCATTATTGAAGACAAGTCTGACTTGAACACACTTGACAGCATCATCAGCATCATCAGCGAAATTTAATCTCTCAACTTTGAAAGTCAAAAGATCGATGCAAAAGCTCATTACTGACTGATCATTTACATCATCATCGATGATCAAGAACACACTGCAGACAAGATGTCAGCAAAAGAGATTTGAGATGCTCTGAGCTATAAATACAAAGAGAAGTTACAAATCACTGAGAGACAATATTTGATGAACTTCATTGATTACAGAATGTTGATGAATATCTTCATTGAAAAGACATGAACACATCTTGTCAAGTTAACTTGAAAGATCGTTGCAACACAGAAAGACATGAGCAATTTATTCAAGTCAGAATGTCACTTTCAGATCTTACTTCAATTGTTGTCAGATGAATATACAGTCATTCAAGATGTCATTGATGCGCAGAATAAGTCAGATGTTGAGAAGAAACTTCAAAAGCTGCAAGAGAAGAAAGCACAATTGAAGACAACAGAGACTGTGCTATGAGTCAAGCGAGAAAATGAACGTGAGCGCACTGATCATGAGCAGAACAAACGTAAAATCAGTCATCATTGCAAAAGTCTTTCAAGCTTCGACAGCGATCAATTGCATCATCGTCAGTTGCAATGATTTCTAAAATGTTTTCTCTGTGAAGATGAACATCATCTAGTTGATTGCTCTCATCTGTCTGCAACTCAAAAGCTTGTGAAGAAACACAAAAACAAAGACAAAACAAAGCACAAGAACATTGATGATCTTCAAACTCTCATTGAGCTTCTGAAGAGCAAGCACAAGAAACACAAAGTCTACAACGTGAAAAGCGATGACTTTGAAATCTCTGACAACAATGAGAAAGATGAGAATGAGAAGAGCGAGAATATTGCAGCTCTGTCAAAGAACATTGTCAGTAAGATTTCTGAATTCAACTGAATTGCAGATTCTGATGTTTTCTCACATATGACTGATTAACTTTGACTTTTTAGTGATTCTTTAGTTTACATTAAGAGATGCATCATCAAAGTTGAAGAAGAAAAATTGTATGTTAATCATTGTGACACAGCAGTCATGCAAGATCATCATGAAAACTCAGTCAAGCTGTCTTCTGTTCTTTATGTTTCTAAGCTCAAGATGAATCTTCTTTCTGAAAGAAGAATGTATGAGAAAGATCTGCAAGAAAGTTTTGATGATAAAGATTTGTACATGCATGACAAGTGAGAAAAGCAGATGATTGAGACTCTAGAATGTGAAAACATTTACATAGTAGAGAGAATTGCAAACGATCTTGATGAATTTGCATTACTATCAGCTATGCAGCGTGACGTCTCATCAGCATTTTCAGCGATGCACAGTTCAATGAATCTCAATGATTTAATGAATCTAGATCACTTCACGTCTCACATTGACGTGATTCATCATGAGAACGAGATCGAAGTTGATCACGATCAACTTAGTTTTGCAAATGATAAAAGCTTCAAGTTGTACAAGCTGTGACATCGTTGTTTCACTCATCTTGAATCAGCAAAGCTTCGTTAACTTCATAAGATCATCATTCTGAAAAAATCTATTTTCATCAACGACAGTCACAAGAATGTGTGTGAAATATATGTGCTCATCAAGTTCATTAACAAACGAGAATACAATGTCAGCGATTGAAAGACAAGTATCTTGACTTTCATTTTCATAAACATCTGTGAATCACTATCATCGTTTCTCGATAGCGAGTCGTACTTTCTAGAGATAGTTAACAATTACTTCAGAAAGACTTGATGCATTTCTTTGAAGCAACGATTCAATGCATCAGATACTCTGCAAAAATGAAAACTCAGCGTAAAGCTTCACAACGATGTCAAACTTCTCTCAGTATGCAGTGACAACGTCATGAAACTTAAAGTCATCTTGAATGACTGATGCTCATCAATTGACATTGCTTCTTAATACACTGTTTTACACATGTTGATTCAAAATGAAGTAGTTGAAAGAGTTATATACATCACAAAAAACTCAATGCAAGTCATGATCAAGAATGTTGAACTTCTCATTGAGTTCTGAGCAGAAGCTGCAAAGACAGATGTTTATTTGCAAAATTGAATCATCACAAAATTCTTGATCAACAAAGTCTTCATGATCTTGAAGAAGATATTCATTGAAATCAAGCTCTCAATTGATCATGTATGAGTATGAGAATGCAAATGTTACTCATACGTTGATCTTAAGTCATTGTCAATCGAAGATAAATAAGACAAATTCATGAACAGAGACAGACTTGATGTCTTCATGAGATATGTGAAAAATATTGACAAGCAATATCATCTCTGAGTTTCAGATCTTGATCGAGTCATCAAGAATCACGTTGTCAAGTTCGCTGAAGATGAAAAGAATGAAGACATGAACTTGCAACTTTGCAAGCAGACATTCAACGTTCTTTCAAAGCGAAAATCTGTAAAAAGATCATCAAAGAATAACGTTTCAACTAACGTTTTAAAATCTGATGCTTTCATGATTGATGTTTCATCTGAATCAACTGATGCACTGAAGACTATCGCGATCAACTTAAATGCACTCAATTCTAAGATCACGTCACATACGTCAAATGAGTGCAAAGCTTATGTGAATGTTCAGATCACTCAAAAAGTCTTTGCATCAAGCATGTTTAAGTCAGCAGCTTAAACATTTTTGCATGTAGTCATTTCAAAGAGAAAAAGAGACAGCGAAGATTAACAACTGAAAGAACGCGCATTCAAGATCTTGCAAGTTATGATGATTTGATTCATCATAAAGAAAGTTAACAACGATGAGAGTGATTCTGACATAAGTATGTCATAAGCATTATTCAACATCAATGAATCTGACTCTTTTAAAGCAATAAGAATTCTCACGTTGAACATTTACAAAGACGCAGTGCAGAACTCAGTTTGAGAGAAACTTTGAAAAGAAGCGATCAACGCAGAACTTGTAATGCTAGTCATTAATGAGATCTGACAAGAAGAAGTGTTACTCAAAAAAATCAACATCGTGACAAGCAAATGAGTCTTCAAGTCAAAAATGCACGTCAACGATTTTCTTGACAAACTGAAGACAAGATTGATAGTCAAAGATTTCTCTCAAATTCATGAAGTTGACTATGAGAATACTTTCACGTCAATCATCAAGTTTGACACTCTGCAAGTCTTTCTAGTCATTGCAACAATGAAGAATCTCAAACTTCATCAAGTCAATGTAAACAATGCGTTTACTGAATCATTTTTCAAAGAAATCATTTACATGTCTTCTTCGTCAAAAGTGAAAGTCAGACTCAACTGTGCTTTGAGAGTTCTTTGAAGTCTTTATGATCTCAAGCAAGCTGCACAAAACTGACATGATCGTTGTGTAACAACGTTGTCTGAACTCAACTTCATTCAATGCGCTGCAGACTCATGTCTTTTGATTCATGAGTCAAAAGAAATCATGTTGCTACTATACATTGATAATATAATCATCATCTTTAAATCATTGAGCAACATTAAATGATTTAAGCATGAGTTTCAATGTGTTTTCAAAGTCAAGAATCTGAGAAAAATGAAGAAGATTCTTGACATTCAAATCACTTGCAACAGAAAGGCACGAATCTTATGAATGAATCAAACTCACTATCTTCATGACATTCTCAAAAGACTCAACATGAGACAAGATAAGCACAAGGCAACAGATTTTTCAATAAATGAATATGATGCTTTTCGCTCAGCTGAACTCGAAGATGTGAGAATCAATCAGCATGAGTATCAACAAGTCATTGAAAGTCTCATGTATGCTGCAATTCACACTCGTTTCAACATTGCTTTTGCTCTCAATCAACTAAGTCAATATCTCAATGATTTTGCAAAACATCATGAACATGCTTTGAAGAAGTTGATGTGATACGTTCGTTTCATCATTGATCTAGACATCATGTACAAAGTCAGTGAAAGCATGAAGTTAGTAGAATACTCTGACTCAGACTACATCTCAGACAGACTAGATTGCAAGTCAATTCTCATTTACATCTACATGCTTGATGAAGAATCAGTCTTCTGAATGAGTTGAAAGCAAAAGTTTGTTGTCACATCAATCATCAAGACAGAGTACATGACTTTATCAATCTACATCAAGAAAAATCTATGAATCAGTCAAGTGTTCAAAAACATGAATCTGACAAAGTATTTGAGCATTAATCACAGTCATGTTGATATTCTTGAGAAGATTACTCATCAATCTGTCTCACTCACACAGCTCAAGAAAGATAATCAAGCATCTCTTATGTCAATTAAGAATGCTCATATTCACGAAAGATCAAAGCACATTGACATCGCTTATCATCACATTCAAGATCTGCACAAGAAGAATCAGATTTCAGTGAACTTCATCTTTAGTCAAGATATGATAGCAGACGAATTAATCAAGTCACTATCTTGACAGAACTTCAAGAGATTCATTGAACAACTGAAACTGAAAAGCAGTGAAAGTTGAGAAACTCGTAAGCATCAAGTGAAAGTGTTGAGAAGTGCAATGATAGACTTATTTCTAGCAGCTTATTGTGATAGCTCTGAATTCAGTCTGAATTCAATCAGACTTGTTTCTAGCAACTCTCTTTAAACTAACATTAGAAATAAAGTTGCATGTCGTGACTTTGTCATGCATGACAGTATATAGATAGAGCAGTCTGTGACTTCTCTTCACAATCTAGATAGATTTCATCATATGTGATACTGTTCACTCTATTCTTTCAATAAAATTGAAAATATCAATTAATTTAATCAATTGAGTAAAATGTTTCTTACAAAATCGAGTTATTGACTTAGCATTTGATGATGAACGTCAGAAATCAAAGAAAATAAGCACAGAAATATCATAAGACTTATTTATCTCGCTCATTTTATTTCTAATTTATATTCGATACTTGTTTTCAAAAATTCACGCAAAATTCGAAAATTTACAGTCACTCAGCTATATTGATGACGTGATGCTTTACATTGAAGAAAGAAATATTGACAAGAATGTGAAAATGCTGAAAAACGCAGCAAAAATCGCTTTCACATGAGCTAAGAACAATGCAATGCAATTCAATAACTTGAAATCTGAATTAATACACTTTGAAAGTCATAAGATAGCACTCAATCAAATGATTATTCTACTCAATAACATGATCATAAAATCAAAAACATGCGTATGATGACTAAAAGTCTGATTGAATCGAAAGTTCAACTTCAAAGTTCATATGCAAACGAAAATTGCAACAATCATAAGAATGTTACACTTGTTGTTTAAATTAATGAATAATGAGTGAGAATTAAATGTTAAATCAGAAAAGCAGTTATATCTGATATATGTCACGTCTATTAGCAATTATGACGTCGAAATATGATGAAATAATCAAAAAAGTCACTTAGTCAAATTTTGTAAACTGCAAAATGCTGCATTACGAAAAATTCTGAATGCATTTTGAACATCATTGATAAATGTTATGCAAATAAAGATTGAAATTTCACCAATGAAGATGCAATTAAATCAAAAGTGCAAGAACTATGCAATTTGAATAGTTAAGTTATTGAAAAAACACTTTATCAGAAAAAGAACATTTATTTCATACTCATTTTAATACTCTATTAAATTGAATCTAGATCTGAATGCATTGAAATATCTGAACTGAAACGAGATGAAGATAAATTTATCTTGAAAAGTCAAGAAGTGCAAAGATAAACTCATGCAGATATATTGAATATTGAACAAAGTGCAAAAAACACTGAATTCAATAAAAGAAATTGAAATTTCTCACTTCAAGAAATCATGAGATCAAGAAATCAAGCATTTAGCAAAAATTCAAATCGAATTTGCAAAAAGCGAAACTTGCAAAACAATCAATATGCACTACAGAAAATTAGAAAGAATTATCAAAAAGACGAAAAACATAGTGATGTATATCAATGCATCGCAAATTCGAAAAAAATAGCAGAGATCAAAACAGAAACTGAAACAACAGTGATATTCATGCATGAACTTATCAGATTCAACAAAGCGACAAGCATTTCTGACAAAATAATCACAACAAAAGAGAAACTGCAAGTTATTAGCGATGCAATCGTAATATACAGCGAAAAAGCACTCAAAAACAGCGAAATTTAAATGTACATGAACAGTTAAATAACTTTGCAAAGACTAAATGCAAAGAGCAACATTAATGCAAAGTTATTCAATGACATACGACAAAACTTGATTAATTTACATCAAAATTAATGTCAAATTTACGTACAGTGAATATCAAGTCATAAAAGCATTATTGAGAATGAAAAAGCAGATCAATTGATCAAAAGCATTGCTCAAGAATTATCAGTTATCAACAACATGAAAGCAATCATCATAAGTTTCATCAAAAAGCAAATTTGCAACATTGACAAAATCATAAGACGAAAAAAGTCAATATTAACTAATTTTTATTGACTTTTTCTGAGTTAACTGTTAATCTCATGTGTCAGCTAATGATTGAAATTAGCTGATCTTCTCAGCTATTAGCTGATTATTAGCTGTCACTTAGCTGACTTAGCTGTGCGCTCAACTAATATCGATTTTATCTCTTTTGTCAACTTTTTCAACATTTGCGCATTTTGTTTATTAGCAATCAAATATTGAATTAATGATTGAATAATTATTGCGCTTGTATAATAGATTAATTAATGATTAATTTGACTAACTAAATAATAGCTATTTACACAGTTTAATATATGCGCTGAGAAAGTCAATGAAGAAGTCAATGAGAAAGTCAATGAGAAAGTTAATGAGTAAACTAATGAGGTAAAGAGTCATGAAGAGAGTCATGAAAGAAATCATGAAGACTGTTTGATAGAGAATCATGTAGAATGTTCAATAGAGAGTCATGTAGAACGTTTGATAGAAAGTCATGTAAAACGTTTGATAGAAAGTCATGTAGAATGTTCAATAAAGAGTCATGTAGAATGTTCAATAGAAAGTCATGTAAAGTGTATGATAAAGTTATATTTGATGCTCAATAGAAATTAAATTTAATTCTTGATTGCAAAGCAATTCAAAGCTTGATAGAAAGTCATGTAGAAAGTTATGTAGAAAGCATTGTTTAAAGCATTGTTTGATTCATGTTATGCATTCAATCAACGCGTATTTTGAAGCATGTAGAGTGTTTGATAGAGTGTTTGATAGAAAGCTCGATAGAAAGCTCAGTCAATAGCTCAGTAAATAGCTCAGTAGAAAGCTTGATTGAAAGCTCAGTAAAAAGCTCACTAGAAAGCTCAGTTGAAAAATCAGTAGAAAGATCAGTAGAAATATCAGTAGAAAGCTTAATTGAAAGCTCAGTAGAAAGATCAGTAGAAAGATCAGTAGAAAGATCAGTAAAAAGCTCAGTAGAAAGATTGATTGAAAGATCAGTAGAAAGCTCACTAGTAGAAAGATTAATAGAAAGCTCAATCAAAAGATCAGTAGAAAGATCAATAAAAAGCTTGATCGAAAAATCAGTAGAAAGCTCACTGATAGAAAAATCAATAGAAAGCTCAATTGAAAGCTCAGTAGAAAGATCAATAGAAAGATCAATTGAAAGCTTGATGAAAAGCTCAGTCGATAGCTCAGTAAATATCTCAATAAAAAGCTCAGTAGATAGCTCAGTAAAAAGCTCAGTAAAAAGCATTGTTTGAAGCACTGTTTGACTTGTGTTATGCGTTCAATCAACGCGTATTTTGAAGCATGTTTTGAAGCATGTTTTGAAGCATGTTTTGAAGCGAGTAGACTGACTAGTAGATGAACAAGTAGATAGCTGAGTTGATAGTTGAGCTGTAGCTGAGTTGATAGCTGAGTTAATAGCTGAACATGTTGATATTTTGATTGTTGTTGTTCTAGAAAGTAGAAACTATGAAGAAAGAAAGAAGATGAAAACTTCGAACTCTCTAGCGTCAGCTCTATAGAGCTCGAAGCGAAGATTACTGAGTAGATAGCTGAGTGATGAGTAGATAGAAAGTCATGTAGAAAGCATTGTTTGAAGCACTGTTTGACGTGTTTTATGCGTTTAATCGACGCATTAAATAAAGCGTTTGATAGAGAATTTGATAGAATGTTTGATAGAAAGATTGGTAAAGCGAGTAGATGAAGTGAGTAGATGAAGCGAGTAAATGAGCGAGTAGGTGAGCGAGTAGATGAGCGAGTAGATGAAGCGAGTAAATGAGCGAGTAGATGAGTGAGTAGATGAAGCGAGTAGATGAGTGAGTAGATGAGTGAGTAAATGAGCGAGTAAATGAGCGAGTAAAATGATGAGCATGTAGAGTGATGAGTAGAGTGATGAGTATGTAGAGTGATGAGTAGGTGAGTGAGTAGATGAGCGAGTAGATGAGCGAGTAGATGAGCGAGTAGATGAGCGAGTAAATGAGCGAGTAGATGAGCGAGTAGATGAGTGAGTAGATGAGCGAGTAAATGAGCGAGTAGATGAGCGAGTAAATGAGCGAGTAGGTGAGTGAGTAGAGTGATGAGCATGTAGATAAATATTTTAGCTGAATTAGCTGAATTAGCTGAGTTAGTTGAATTTAGTTGAAATTTAGCTGATTAGTCAGTTGTTAGCTGATTATTAGCTGAGTCAAGTCGACTTTTTCAGATTCTGTCATCGATCAAAAAGTTAGCTGTTGAACATTTTGTCAATAAAAGAGATGAAATTACAATGGTTAAATGTCTGAAAAAGCAGCATCAAGAAGGAAAATCAGTATTGAAAGCACATATCAAATGTGAATTTAAGTCATAAATCATTAAAAAAGTTGAGAAAAATCGATAGATTAACATTTTCAATCTTTATTCAGCTGAAAATAAAACATGATTATTTCAAGAGTTATTTGCATTGATTATCAGAGAATAATTCAAACAAATGCTATGAAATATGCAATGCAAGACAAATGTTGAAGCATTTACTGCTAAACTGCAGACATTATAAAGCAGAGCAGATAAAGCTTAAGAAAAAAGCTCAGCTCAAAAACACAGACATCATATTGATGCTGTTCATCATCAAAATCAAAAGAATTGCAATATTAAAGTATTTGAAAAATACTTGAATTGCAACAAGAAAATGACTATTAGAAATAAAAGAGTAGAATGTGAAGAGTGCGAAGAAACGAAGAAAAATGAGAGTATGATTGCAAGAATTTGAGCGAAAGTGTTTATATACACAAACTATTGATGTAATTGATCAACAAGAAGATATAAAGCAGCGACTTTGATCAGATTACATGTAACTTAGCATACATACAATGTCTAGACAATGTCATAGTCATAGACTGCATGCACTTAATAAAGAAAAAAAAAATTATGAGTTTGCATAAAGTGAATCATATAAGTATATTTTAACTAGAAGTTCAAAGCTAAAGAAGAAAGAAAATGAAACATGTTGAGAATCTTATATTCATGAAGACGCGCTAGATTGCTAGCGTGTCAACATCAGCTCTATACTAGTTTATGATAGTTTAACATAATTTATGTTAAACTAACTTGAAGTGCATACTTGCAACAATGACATGCACATATTGATTTCACATGATTTCTGACTTTTTTAGTTCTCAAAGCTGAGCTTCTTGAAATGTGAATGATAGACAGTAAGCAATTTTCTACCTCAGAGAATTTTGTTCACTCAACACACATAGCATAGTTATTTCTCATGAGTCAATCTAATCAATGTCACAAGAGTGTATAAATTTAATATTATTATTATTAAAATTATTTAACAATGATGCTTGAAGTCAAAAATGTTGCTAAGCTCTTAGCAACTGAAGTTGCTAAAGTGATTGCAATGTATCATTTGCGACTTCTGAGCTACGACATATGCACATTGACTCAAGACTCTTTTAGTCATCAAAAGACTCAAAGCTTGACTTCTTGAAATGTCGACGTGAAAGCGAAATTGAAATCAAATTAAGATACAAGACTCAAGTTATTTTTGAGAGACTTGTCTTGATCTCAAGAACAATTGAGCATAGATGTCTTTACAACACTTTTAGTAAGATCGTCAATTGTAAAGTTGATGATGTTATTTAGAATATGAGACGCTGAGAAACTTGTGATTATGTTGCTATTAGCTGAATCGATTTATGTTTGAAAGACGCTACCGTCAACTTTGAATAGCTTGGGCGAAATGATTCAGCATTGCTAGATATGCCTTTCTCTTGCTTTCCGATAAGTCGTGAGAGACCTTCGTAGGCGCCTTTAGTCCAACAGGCTCGGTAGGGTTGTGTTAGGGGTTCAGCGTAATCGCGAGCTTGTGAACCTTCTGCGAGACGTTCTAGCAATCTAGCAGTAGTCACTCGGAGGTTTCTATGTAATATTATGAGTAAATTGGATGATACAAACTCATATGGTACCCTACAGCGTTGTCTCTTTGCTATCCAGAACAATGGGTCGAACATACTTTATTGGAGATAATACAATGCTGTTCATAGGCTCAACCCTACCCCCAAGTCCGGCTCGTTGCGTAGTAACGATATCGGAAATAAGCAAGATGGCCCATCCTGTGGAAAAACCGAGTTCATGTTGTACAGAGGAGTATTTCTGCGACGTTGGACATAGCTTTTAATACTAAATAAGGCGATGACCATTAAGATTCCTGGAAGAGCTAAAGCGGAAGAAGTATGTTGGAAGCAGTGTCAAGAGTGCAAGGTCATTGAAAGTCGACGGCACAATAATCCATAGTCCTCTGTATTGAAGGACCTATAGACGTTCGAAGTAGGGAACCACGAAATTGAAGCAGACTTGCCGTCAAACATGTCACTGCATGGCTTCGCTCTTACTTACCTTTGGGCGAATTCGTAGACTTGGCTTCTGGGCTGTCGCCTACGCTTCGTCCCCAGCTGAACCGTTGCAGCCTGCTCAAAAGCTGGATTATAGCCCGCTCCGACCAATACCACCGACTAGGATATTTGGAGTCCTAGTAGTTACCAACAGGCCGAGGAATCGGACTAGGGGACTTCACAGCATTTCGAATGTGTGTCATTCTTCTGTCCCGAACCCAGCGGCGGCACCGCTGGCCTGGCAGTACCTAAGAAAAACCATTTGACTTAGCTGAAGCGTGCACAGCTGCCACCATGTTAGTGATCTGCAAAAACCGAATTGGGCAATGCATTATGCTGGTTTGCCTAGCTGTAGATTTGCGGCTGTATCTGGACTACTGGTTTTACCCACGGTCCAGAATACCAGCCTAGCGCCTTGAAGCGAATCTTAAAGTACAATTCAACTCAATAAGAAATGCCGTAACAATGCAGCCAAGCCGATCACAAGACACAGAGACTATTAAGTTCCGATCTTATGAATACTGAGCAAGATTGCATTGGACATGGCAGCCTTTCGCAAGGCTGGATCAACGTTGATACACGATTATGTAGGAGCAAGTCAGCCCCTTTGCGCTTGCCGTAGATCTTCATGATCAATAAGGTAGCCGTCAAAAGTGCCTTTAACATTTCGCAAAGGGGTCGAATATGTAGCTATCCATAGCATATCGGTACCAATGGGCGGTACGCCGGGGACGGCGAAGATAAATACAGTAGCATGACTGTTGCAGGGACCAGCCAAAGGGTTTCAGAATCATACTGTGAAGCTCTTTTCGTAGCGTCAAGCGCTGGGCGCGTATTGATGAATCCAAGATCTGCTCATGCCGCCCACCCAGTCGACTATCCTTCCACCAGGACCACAAGTCACGGTATTGTCCAGATATTGGGGACTCGGCGGGTGTACAGACACAGATGACACAAAATTGTCGATAGGTTACGAAGGCATGGAGGCACAATCATTGAGTTCTATACGAGGTGCACATGTAAGGTAAGGTAGGTAGTACCAAGTACGGAGTACCACCAGGCCCATCAAGTCAGCCGAGCCAGCCAGTCGCCAGTGACAGTCCGGAAGCTA
>JAABUK010002753.1_pt1 | contig 30996 bp, 41 predicted proteins | sample 5559141 | NCBI WGS metagenome assembly JAABUK01 (sample SAMN10711869, study PRJNA513367) | rock metagenome | isolation source: Antarctica rocks | place: Antarctica: Victoria Land, Pudding Butte nord | collected 2016-01-03
TCAGTATGTGCTGACATGATCATTTCTGATGCAGGCTGACCAAGCAGGGCAGGGCCAAGGGCCAGTGCCCTCCATGATGCAGCTTCCTGAGTCAGAGGAGTTCCGTACTCATCATCAGCCACAAGGCGTAGGCTCCACAGGCTCTGCTCCCTTTGTTGCTTCTGGTGTTGCACCAACATCTCAAGGTGAGAAGCCACTACCTGAACAGCCTCAGCCTGAAACTACAGCTCAAGCTGTTGCTGCCACCGAGAGCTACCCCTCTGCCAACCCCCCCGCTGAGCCTGAGGGTCCCCAGCAGACTGTTGCCTCTGATCAGCAACACGCTCCCCACCCTGAGGTCCCCCCTCAATCAGGCACCCCTCCCCCCCAGCAGCTTGCGTCCGAGACAGCTTTCTCTTCTAAGCAGTCAGCTGAGCCTCAGTTGTCCCTGGCTGAGCTTGGGGTCCCCCAAACTGCCCTGCCTCAGCATGACATCCCCCCCATCTTTGAGCCCGAACACTACACCCCACAGTACAGTCCACGCCCCAAGTTTGATGCCCCCTCAAGTGATGCTGACACCCTCCCCCAGCCAGAAATCACCCCCTTTGAGCCCCGGTCAGCCCCCTTGACTGAAGTCACCAGCCAGCAGCTAACACAAGATGTGGGCGGATCAGGTGGTAATTATGAGGCCGGGCTCGGTGTCCAGACAGGCAGCCAGGAGGAGGTGCCTTTTGGCAGAGGGCAGCCCGCTTTCCTTGAAGGGCAGGAGAGGGAGGCAGTGCCTACTGAGGGTCATGGCAGCAACCAAGGCTATGGCAACAATGCAGCTGGTAGCAACACTGGCAGCAGCATTGCTGGTGGCATTGCTAGCTACATCCCAGGCACTGAGGCCAACAGAGAGTCACGTGTTGAGCAGGGTAAGAATCCAGATGCCTTCAGCTCAGGCAACACTGGATCTACAGGTATTGCCTGAAAGATGTGGTACAGCTTGAAACACATGGTTGGCTGCACTGTATGGCAACACAGCTGAAGAAGAAGAACCTTCCTGGAGGACTATGCTGCATGGCTGGTTGCTCTTGCTGCATCATTCCTCATGTACACCAGGACATTCCATCTTCAGGCTGCTGTTGGCTGGCAGGGGGAATCTGGATTTTGTGTCTCATGGCTATGGCATCTGCAGGTGGTGGTGTGGCCAGCTACATCCCAGGGACTGAGGCCAACAGGATCTCACACGCTGAGCAGGGCTCAGGCACAGGTTCCAACATTGCTACTGGGCTGGCAAGCTACATCCCAGGGACCCAGGCCAATCAAGAATCTAAAGCTGCAGCAGGCCAGGACTCTCACAACGCTGGTGGTGGTCTCCTTGGGGGATTGATGAGCTACATCCCTGGGACTGAGGCAAACAGGGAGTCTTGTGCTGCAACTGAGCAGGACTCAACCACTCAGCACTCAGGCTCAGGCATTGCTCAAGGCGGTGGGATTGGCTACTCAGACCAGCAGGTGAGCTCAGCACGAGGTGGTGGCAGTGTTAGTCAGCAAGCTTTCAAGCTCTTCTGCATTGTTGGAGCTGATGCTGATACTTGGTCTTACTACAAGGGTGACAACTCCCCAGCAGTAGAGTGCTTGGCACGTTGTGGTTTTCACTGCCGCCACGTCTGAGTGATCCTGTCATACAGCATGTGCAGGAACATGCATCAAACAGGGTGTCACACCTGTTGCAAGTGTGTTGTGAGCTATGTCGTTTTCAGAAGTCAGCCATGCAGACCTGAGCAAGAGATTTGTATTTGTTTTCACAAAGCTAGTATGTGGTGTTGCCTTGTCCAGTGATTGCACTTGTCAGCCTCAGCTGACAGCATCTTTGTGGATGTTGTGCAGAAGCCAGCAGGGCAGGGCATCCAGGCATTGGCCCAGGGCTCAGAGCAGTACCCAGCTACCCCAGAGCGCTTCAACAGGCAACCCCACCCAGCTAGTCCAGAAGATGTTCAGGGTATGGGTTCTGCAGCTCAAGGCTCAGCTCCCTCAGGTGCTGCAGTGACTCGTGAGGCTGAGTACAATGCACCAGCTCACACTGGGTCAGTGCACGAGCAGGAGGCACCCCTGTCAGGCAGCAGGGGGTTCACTGACATCCCTAACTACCCCCGGGAGAACCCCCTGTTTGATGAAGAGCAGCAGCAGCAGCAGCAGCAGGCCCAGCAGGAGGAAGCTGAGCCAGAAGCTGCACCCAAGTTCTATGAGAACCCTGAGTTTGACTCATCAGGCAGATCTGCTCAGCAATCTCTGGGCAGTCCAATGATCCCCAACAGAAGCTCACCTCAGCAGCAGCAGAATTATGACCCACCTGCTTACACTGAGCAGCACATTCAGCCTCAGACAGCACACACTGACAACCAGGGCCCTACTTACAGCACTGCTGGCCTCACAAGCTCAGTTGAGATTCCTCCTGAATTTGATCAGGAGCTGCACCGCTACGGTCAGCCCTATGAGTCATCTGACATGCACAGGGCTCTGTCTGGCCCCAGGCCAGTTGCCAGTGAAGCTGTCACGGCAGCTAACGATGCAGCTGGGCAGGAGGTGCTTGCTAACAGTGCAGTTGAGCCAGAAGCTGACACCCTGTCCAACACAGCTGAGGATGGTCACATTGGTGGTGAGTCAGCAGCTTTTGAGCAGAGTGGCTCAACTGTTGGTCGTGTGACTAGCAGGCCTCAGCTGGGTGGCGCAGTTGAGGAGGTTGTGCCACAACAGGCAATTGAGCAGGAGATTGTGGTTGAGCCTGTTGTTGAGGTTGAAGTGGTTCAGACTGCTGCTCCTGTGCTTGTCGAGCAGGTATGAGCTTGCTTTGGATGTTGGTGTGCATGTCAATGTTCATCTGCGGTGTGCAATGTCTTGCTGCCTGGCATTTGTTTTCACTTACAGCTGTTGATTGGACAGGCTGCTGTTTGATCAGGCTGCAACACAATGGTAGGCAGTGCAGTAAAGCATTTGTGCAGTATGACAAAAAAGTAGAGCGCACTAGACTTTTGTGCTGTCAGGATGTTTGTCATGTCATAGTTGCTTACAATGTGCACCTGATTGCAGGAGGTGATTGTCCGAGAGCGTGAGCTACCTGCCACCTACTCTGGACCCCAGATTGTGTCCAAGGAGGCTGATCTGACCCCTCTCCCCCCCTCTTCAGCCTGGGGGCCTGCCACTATCTTTGCACCATACACAGCACCCCCAAGGGCTGCCCCCTATGTACCCCCCACTCAGGTGTGTTTGACTTCCTTATGCTGCTTGACAACTTGTTAGACTGCTCATACCCTTTTGCCTGTTGGTGTGTGTAAGATTGCTCACTTTTTGTACCAACAGCAAACAATCAGGCAACGTGGACAAAGTTCATCTGTGTTGCATTTGCTGCATCTGCTTTTCCCAACTTGCATGCCTGGTTGTATGTCGCTGGCACCAAATCAAGCAATCTTGCCCCAGGTTTGGGCTGTTTTGCTGTCTGTGAACAGCAAGCAGTGTAATTCAGCAGAACAGAAAAGTTTTGTCACCTCCAAATTCACCTGATAGATCTGGTGAATGCTGCAGGAGAGTGTCATTGTGGCACAGCCTGTCGTTGAGACAGAGACAGTCATGGTGGAGCAAGACCCCCCCATCGACCCCTCAGTGGAAAGGGCTGAGCCTACTCTACCCGTGAGCACCAGGACAACTGGCATGCTGACCTCTACACCCCAGCTTGGGCCAGCTACCACAACTGCAACCACTACCACTGTAGCTACCACAGAGATTGTCCCAGTCACTCAAGAAACCACTGTGACTCAGGTCAGTCAGTTCTGTCTTTGCTGGATTTTTTTGGCATCTCTGCTTGGAGTTGTGCCAATGGCACAAGTGCTTAGTATTGACCCGGCTGTTTTGTTTGATAGCCTCATCTCAGGGTCACTTGTATATTGTCAAGTTGTAGCTACTTATGTATGGCAACCAGCTGTACGTCATGCAGTACTTGCCTACAACGCGCAAGCACAAACAGTGAAAGTTTATCAGCAGTGTCAACTGTACCTGTTGCAGTCAGTAAACTGCCTCTGCTGAGTCTTTTTCCACCTATGTCCTTACAGGCTGTGCCTTTGCCAACTCCAATGACAAGGGAAGAGATCACCAGCTACAGGCCAGCCCAAGACCCCCCCATCGACCCCAGCCAGGGCCAGGCCCCGGTACAGGTATCCACCAACCTGGCAGTGGAGCCCAGACCACCCCCCCGGGCCCCTGTGATGAGCACTGCAGAGATAGCAGCCTACCGGTCTGGTGAGGATCCAGCCTATGACCCTGTTGAGCGACGCGGCTGGTGGGAAGTGGACATGGCACAAGGTAGGCCCTTGTCTATCCTTTTATTCCCCATGGGGCCATTGTAAATCTGCGGCGGAGGAAAAACATACCTTTTAACAAGGACAGATGCGAAATTAAATAAAAAAACAGTGAATACAATATCATGTTGGCAAGTGGACATGGCACAAGGCAGCCCCTTGTCTATTCATTCGGAAAACAAGAACACTGAAAACAAATCAATTTCTGCAAAGGAAAAATGCAAATGAAATAGATACACAATAAGTCCAATACATGTTTGGTGCTTCCAGAAGGCAAATCTTTGTTTTGTTGACTTTATTGCTGTGTGCTCATCCATCACAAGAAAAGAAAAGAAAAGTTTTCGCTTCTCAGCAATCATAACGGGAGCCTCCTGAGGCAGCAGCCCAGAGCTACTCATCCATCACATATCTACAGCATGAGACTCCAGGCTGCCTGACTGCCTGACTGGCCGGCCTGAAAACATGCTGTCTCTGGTCAATGGTATCAAGATTGGCAAAGCATATGATTGACTGGCAGAGTGGTCATTCAACAGCTCTCCTACAGCAAATGTATACTGAGCATTCAAAGTTTGACAGGCATGCTGCTGCCTAGCAACAACTTTCCAAGTTGCCTGTTTCTTTGCTGTTGCTCATGTGTGTAGCCAAAATGTATGTCCTGAATGTACCAGAGATCATTTGATTCTTGATGTTTTGGGTTTAATGCTTCTAAACAGGCTTTGGTTTTCATATTGTGACCTCAATATTGATAAAAGCAAGTTGTGATTTGTACACTGCAATGTTGTGCTGAAGCTGTGCTTGTGTGATGTAGGTGGAGGAACCATTTTGCCAGCCACCACCAGAGGCCCCAGCAGGGGCCGCAGGGGTACTACCGGCACCCAGGGTGCAGGTAGGGCCACCCCCCCTGTATTGACTGGACCCCACATCCACCCTGGGGGCGACCCCAGCCAAGCCACCCACTTTGGATCAATCCTGCCTGGTACTGCTATAATACCAGAATGTTGAATTTTGAATTTACCGTCATGAATGATGCATGCGACCTGTGAAAGCATAAACGCTTGCAGAGGAGCTGTTGGTGTGTATGATGCCAAAAGTCTCTCACTGAACATGCAATGTTGACACTGTATGTCTTGCTATGAGAACTAGCCAGCAGTACGATCAGCATGTTCTAGTTACAGATAGTATCTGTTTAGCTGGCAAACAGCTGCAGATGCATGAGATGTTGCTGAATGCATGGTCATGGGGTTGTGTAGGTGTAAGGAGCGGTGCAGTGCGTGGTAGAGGCTTGGAACAAAGTGGCGGTGCACCAGGCTTGTATGACGCTCCCCCTCTCGGTATGTTGTCCAGATATGTTCCCGCCATGCATATGCCATCGCAGGATGTTGGTGCTAAACCAATGACTTGCATGTGGTGCCAAACGACATTTTCAGCAGTTGCGTCTGATGACAAGCTATATCTGAAGTGTTATGCAAACTGGCTGGCAGCTTTTGGCATTTGTATAAGATGTCTTGACTCTCTAAGCTTTTGTATGAAATCTGACCAAATGCTGTGGAACATCATCTTTCAGGTGGACGTTATGCCTCTGGCGCCCCCCTGACCCCCGCCCCTACCCCAGTGGCACCCCTAGGAGATGGAGAGACCAGAGATGTCCCAACTGCAGTCAAGGGCCTGGGTCAAGACCCCGTCTATGACCCCACTGAGGGCGCTTCTGGAAGTGCCCTGCCCTCAGCAGGCAATGACCAGATTGACAACCCCCTGTTCGAGGAGCAGCAGCAGCAGGACATCAGCAGCACTGCATTTGACCAAGGTACTGCTTTTCCCAACACATCACATGTCCCTTTTGCATCTCCTCGACAGCAGGAGTTTTATTCCACCATGTATAGCAGCGCAGCATCCGGCATTCAGCGTGACTCTTCTTCTGCCCTCAGCGACACATCCCTGTCATCTTTAGATGCCAGTGAGCAGCACAGCACAGCACAGCATGAGTCACCCTTACGTAACCCTCAACAGTCATCTTTTGCATCCATGGCCAACCCCGCCTTCAGTGATCAGCCTCAGTTGGGGACTCAGCAGTCCCCAGCAGCTTCCAGGCAGCAGCCACCTTCTGTTGCTGCTGCCAGCCTGGGAGCATTCTATCAGGGCCCATTCTTCCCACGAAAGACCTCTTTGTCTTTGCCCACCCAGCAAGTTGAATCTGGCCCCTTCTCTGAGGCACCAACAGAGGGGCTCTCAGTCACAGCTGAGCCCTTCGTCACCCCTGTGTCAGTCAGTGATGCGCCTGCATACTCTAGCAGACCCATGCTGGGTGGCTCTCAGCAGCAGGATGAGACAACTCTAGTGTCTTCAGCAGAAGCTTATGCTGAAGAGCCTGCTTCATCAGCACAGCAGGTTGAATTTGCCAGGCCCCTCACCATCCCTACACACTCAGACTTGCATGATGATGAGCAGCAGTACTACGCTCAGTCCGCAGCAGCTTCCCCAGCAGCTGCTGAGCCTTACTCACAGGCTGTACAGGCACAGCTACCAATCACAGAGCAGCGTACACTTTTTGCTGATGGCCCCATGTTCGATGGGAGCCCTCTGGCAAGCCCAGTTGATGTGCCTGCACCCCAACAGGCTTCTTCCACACTGCCAGAGCCGGCTGCCTTACACAGCGGCCCCATCTTTCGTGACAACCCAGTGTTCAGCGATGCCCTTGAGCAAGAGGGGTCAACCCCCTTCACAGTGCGACAGGCCCCGTCTGTTGCGTCGCCAGCATCACCTGTTGCTGCTGCCAGTCCTGGCTTTTCCAGCAGGCCCATCCTGGGGGCCTTTGAACAGCAGGCAGACCCTCCTTTGCCCTCTGTCTCTGCCCATCAGCAACCCCTGTTGCCCCAGTCACAGCTCCCGTCTTTTGAGCGCAGCCCTGCCTTTGCCAGCACACCCATTCTGGGACCTCATGCCCAGCAGCCGCAGCAGCAGCAGCAGACTGTGCCCTTGGTTGAAACTCCTCAGGCATCTGTTGAGTTTTCAGAGCCTGTGACTGGTGCTCCAGCTTTCAGCAGCCAGCCAGTCTTTGGCAGGTCCCAGCAGCAGGTACATCAACCCATACCTGATGCCACGCCAGTGCAAGATGAGCTGCCTCCCTCACTGACACAGGACAGACTTGATCATGCACCAGCTTTCAGCAACCAACCCATCTTTGGTGTTTCTGCTCAGCAGCAGGAACAGGTGTACACACCTGCTGAAGTTGCCATGCCTGTGCGACAGCAGCCTGCCTTGACTGCTGCTCCTGCATTCAGCAGCAAGCCACTCCTGGGGGCCTACCAGCAACAGGAGCAGCAAAGCCTGGTAGACTCGCCTGCCCAGATTGCCACTCCAATGCAAGAGGAGCCAGCTGTCACTCTGTCAGAGCCTGTAGTGACTGGGCAGTTCAGCAGTACCTCAATCTTTGGTACTCAGTCTCAGCCGCAGCAGCAGCAGCAGGACATATACACACCCCTGCCCTCTGTTGCCGAGCCCCTACAGGACCCCCTGTATGACCCCACTCAGGGCTGCCCTGCTGCTGTGCAGTTTGAAACGCCTCCTGCCATTGCCAGTCCTAGATTTCAAAGCAGGCCAATCTTTGGTCAGCAGCAGCAGCAGGCACAGCAGGCACAGCAGGTACAGGTACAGTCAGCGTCTGCTGACAACCCTTGGGCCAACAGGGATACGCTGCTTGCTGAAAGGGAGCCCTCCTTTGCCCTTGCTTCCTCTGCCTCCCCCAGACAGGGCATCAACTTCTATGACAACACCCTGTTTGAGTCATCCGATCAGCCTCAGATCCTGACTGACGGCATCACCTTCCAGAGCAGCCCCCCATTGTCCAGTCAGCAGCCAGCTTACTCATCACCTGCTCAGCAGCCAGCCTGGCAGCAAACTTCAGCTGCTCCTGTTGAACAGGGCATCACTTTTCAATCTGTGTCTCCCTTTGATGCACCGCAGCGGTCCTCTCCTGTTACACCTGTGCCTGTCACATCTGTGCCTGCTCCTTTCCTCTCGTCTCAGCCCACTCTTGGCATGCCAGCGCTCACGGACACAGCCCAACTGCGCACAGCCCAACAGGACACAGCACAGCGCGTCCACTACTCACCAGCTTCCACTTTCGCCTCCCCTGCACCCACCAGGGCCACCCCCCTCACCGGTGGTAGCCCGGCCTTCTCTGACACGCCCCTCTTGGGCGGCCCTGGGGGTGTAGTCACCACCCCGGTGACTTACACCCCAGCTGGGGCTGCCCAGCCCACAGCTGTGGAAGAGCCCCTGAGTGACCCACTCTATGACCCCGCTGCCCAAAGGGCTGTTAGGGTGCCGATTGTCCCAGCTTGCCCTGCTGCCCTCCTTGAGCCCCTGGACGACCCTCTGTACGACCCCCTGCAGCGGCCGCCCGTTGTTGCCCATTCAGAAGTTCACCAAGTGAAGCCCATGGTGCTTCAACCCCTGGAGGACCCCCTGTATGACCCCACAGTGCAAAGGCGGCCCATGATTGGCCAACCCCCCTCAGCAGCCCCCCATGGACCCCGAGGCAGCCGCTTTGTATCTGCTCAAAACAGCCGCTTCTTACAGCACGTTGATGACCCTCTGTATGACCCTGCTGCAGTGGAATCAGCCCCTGGGCTGCAGAAGGACGTCACCCACCGTGGGGAGCAAGTGGGCACCCCCCACTTTGCCCGCCAGCAGCAGCAGCAGCCTTCAGCCTTTGGCGCAGCACCAACCAATGACATCATCACTCGCCCTGTCATGGGCAGCACAAGGCGCCCTCCTCGCACAGTCAACCTGGCAGACATCGGCCGCCCTGCACCCCTGCCCCCCGTCCAGGAGCAGCAGTACGAAGCCCCCGAGCCAAAGCCTGAGGTTGAGCTGGGTGGTGCTGATGTGTTGCCCAGGGATGAGCACTACGTGAAGCCCACTCCCTATGATGAGCTGGGGGCCAATGCTAGGTCTGCTCTCAGTGGTGCTGGCTGGAAGAGCAAGTGGTCTGTGGAGATGGAGGCTACTGCTCAGCGTGGTGGACAAGGTGGGCCTACTGCTCACATGTGTGCACGACTCATGATGACTGACTGATGTGCCACCATGGCATTAGCCTTGTTGCAGCTTGGCCATGATGGACCTGTTTCTGACCTGTTTGTGATGGCTTGTCAGACCTCTTTCCCTATCATGTCCATCTTGGATTAGTCATAGACAAACCCTTCTGGTAGCACGCACTGCCTGCCTAGTGTCACACAGCTTGTCAACCACACAGCATGTCATCTCTCCCACTTTTGTCATCTGCTGTTGCTGGTGCTGCTGTTTCTCCCTGTGCATCTGCTGCTGCCACTGCTGCTGCTGCTTTTGCTGCTGATGCTGAATCTAAATCGGTGGCATGCAGCCTTGAAGTACCCAGTGGGTCCCGTGGTTCCCAAGGGGGCTTCCGGCTTCGCCCCCAAGGCCTCCACTGCCATTGTGGTTGAGCCCGACTACGCTGCTCTGGCCAGAGGCGAACCAGGCTTTACTGTTCCTGGAACTGACCTGCAGGACACCCCTCCCCTGGGGGACCCCTCTGCAGCATCAGGTATTGCACCCCCTCATACTTTGCTGTGGTGACATTCCTAAGTGGACATGCAAGGTATCTGCATGCAGCGAGTGGCCGTTTCAGTTTGGGTAATGTGGGTTGCATTGCATTGCTGCTTCTGTGTTACATGTATCGTACTTTTGCTCAAGCAGGTCTGCTCAGCATGCAGCCTGTCGCCTGCAATGTGTCCCTCTCTGAGGTTATTATTTGAAACATGATGTGTGGCATGTTCTCTCCCTATCTGTGCACAGCATTTTACTGACATGGGTTTTCAGGTTTTGTGGTACAAGTAGGCTCCAAAACACAACGTCAGCACTGACAGTAAGTATCTGGTCACAGGCAGTGTAGCACCTCAGCCCAGCTACATGCAGACAGCTGCCCCCCCTGTGCACCCTGGGGCCCCAGTGGTGGACCGGGGCTTCACAGGCCCTGGGGGTGCTGCTGGGGGCGCCCGCAGGAGGCTGGCCAGCAAGCTCTTTGACAGGCAGCACTCCCTACAGGACCCCTCCTTTGACCCCGTCTCCCAGCGCTTCGGCCGAGATGAGGTGACCCCTTGTACTGTCAGCTTTTTCTGACTTGGCATTTCAGGCATTTTTGCAGCTAATCAGTCGCATTATGCTCAAATTTGTGCAGCAAGTCTGTTGTTTGTGTGAAGCGAACAGAAAACTCATGCTACCTTGCTGTCTGAACGTGCTCTCAGTATCATGTTGCAACTCTCAAGCCTAGTTGGATGCAGTTCTTGGGTATGTATGCAAACTGCCATTTTCATGTATGTATGCAGACCGCTCAAACATGTCTTGGATGTGCAGGGGTATGGAGTGGAGTTGCCAGTACACAGGCCCCCCCATGTGCCCACCGGCAGAGCCTCTGCAGGGCTGGGCAGCAACCAGGTCAGCATTGCTGCATTGCACCTCAACCCTGCTGCAAAAACTCTGTGTGAACTGTCAGCATCACTGCTTTTCACCTCAACCTTGCTGTGTACACTCTGTGTGACAGGTCAGCATCGCTGCTTTTCCTCTCAACCCTGCAAACTCTGTGTGAAGTGTGCGCAAGCCTGGCCATGCACCACAAAACAACAAGACGGACGTTGGGGCTAGCAGCAAACCAGGAAAGCGTGTGCCTGGTGTATTCCTCATAGCAATGGACGTACCACATTGCTATGACTGGTACACCAGGCACAGGCTTTCCTCACTTACTACTGGCTCCAATGCTCGCTTCGTTGTTTTGTGGTGCATGGCCAGGCTTGCGTGCATTTCACACAAAGTCTGAACAGCAGGGCTTAGTTGCCTGGACACATATCATTGTGTTGTGTCTGATAGAATGCATTTCATGTGTCACATTCTGAACAGCAGGGTTTAGTCACCTGGACACTTACCATCAGCGATCCTTGCACATGATCCTTGCTCACCCGCACCAGCAACCACGCCAAGTCTGTGATAGTTTGCTCAAGTTGATTTAGATGAGAGCCTCGATGCAAGAATGCCCATGCCATTGTGTTGTACCTGATAGAATGCCATTGTGTTGTATCTGACATAATGTGTGTGATGTATCAGGGTGTGGTAGGGGGTCCTTCCAGAGGCAGCCGGGCCTCTTCTCAGGCTGGCTTTGGGGTCAGGCAGCCCCAGTACGAGGAAGAAGAGATCATCCCAGAAGAGCAGCAAATCCAGGTACTGCACTTGTACTGTGCAGTGTCACCGCTTTTGATCCATCAATCCTTTGAGCCATCATGTTGTCACAGGCAGGTCTTGTCAAAATCATGCAACAGTACTATTTGAGGCAGGTTGTGTATAACAGAGCTGAGCACTACAGAGCTGAGTACCTTCCATCCTCTGTAGTGCCTAAGAAAGATGAAACAGCTCTTCCATCTTCATTTGCTGATGCAGAAGATGGAAGAGCTCCCGTTGCTTGCACGTCGCATTCACATTCTCCTGTATGCCAGATCATCTGGCAGTGGCGCAGCAAGACCGGTGTTATCCCTCAAACATACAGCCAGCTATCCTCCACAATTAACTGATTGCTGTGCTCAGTTTTGAGTATTTAGTGGACAATGCAGGAGGAGGCAGTCCCAGTGGTAGACAAGACCAAGGAGATGAATGAGAGGCTGCTGGTGGAGGTTCGCAAGAGGCTGCAGGCTGCCAAGTCTCAGCTCAACAGCGCCCCCCCCTCAGAGGCTGATGCTGGCACCCCCGTGGACAGCCCCCTGGGGGGTCGCCCCACTGTCCTGCAGAACAGGACATCTGAAGGTAATACTGCCAGCACAATTTTTAGAGCTTTTTGGGACATGATTGAATGAAAGAATCTAAATGCGTGCATCGCAATGCTGACTCTGTGTACTGTGTGGCCGGGCTGTGTTGTTTCAGTAGTGGCATGTGTACAGGCCATGGGCCTACCTTGGGCTGTACTGCTAACAAAGCACAATCAGCGAGCTTTGAAGACTGGTCTATGCACATATTGAGAAGTCTTCCAGGCTGTGCGTTGCGTTGCTTGTGGAGCTTGGGTGCACACTCTGATGACAAGGAGCAAAATTTGTAGTTATGCAAGTATCAGCTATCATTACTCGTGTATGTGACTCAGGTACGCCAGGCTACTGGAGGACGCTGGAAGAAGTAGAGGCAGAGGGCAGCAACCCCATGAGCCGCAATGCACCCTCACCATGGGTACGCCCTCCTTCATCCTGTCTGTCCAGCTGCTGTCTTGCTGCATGACTCACTGGTAGCACATGTCTGGTTTGTCACTAATGGTGACAGCATAGCATCATTGGCATAAGAGCTAATCAGACAGTCTGCTTCCCTGTAGAAAATGCAATTGTTTTGCATGCATGATTGCAAGCCTGCATGTGTGCTCAGCGCTGCTGCTAATGCATGCATCACACTGCCAAAGCTGTTGAAACCATGCTCCAGCACTGTATCATAGCAGTACTGTACCACAGCAGTACTGTAGTATAGCAGGGCTGCTGGCGCATGACACATCACTTATGTACTGCAGGTGCAGACTCGTGGTCCAGAGCTGGTGCCTAGAAGGTTGTTTCAGGCTGGTGGAGCCTCCACTGGAATTGGTGGTGCACCTCGCATGAGGACCGGCATCATTTCTAGTGGCAAGGTGGCCAACAAGGGCTTGGAAGGGTATGGGTCTGGCAGGGTGCACAACATTGCTGGTGGATACCTTAACCGTGTGTCTAGGGGCGGGAACCAGTACTCGTGGGGCAGAGAAGGAGTCTTCTGACCTATTTGTGTTAAGTTGTTAGCAATGGGAGCAAGATTTTGCTTTGTGGAATCCATCCGGTGATGTAGATCTGTTGACATTGCACTATATCGTCATCGTCCAGTGTGACGCAGCAATTGTGCAAAGAATTGGCCAACCAGAGAATGCAAACTCAAGTGCAGAGGCTTAGCGTAACTAACACATCTACCTTATCAAGCTTTGGTCACGACAGTCCACTTTATAGGTGCGATCATCACTAGCATTGTTTGTGTCCGTTCAGGCCATGATTTGTCTCGACCCTGTCCCAATTTGGTCTGCTTTAGCAGCATATAACTTTATGTACATATTTGTAACAGTTACGCCTGACTGCTGTGTTTGCACCTTGAATTGCACGAGTATGCTGGCACATTTGCACTTCTGAAAGTATTGCGTAAGGCAGCAACAGACGTCTCTTACACTGCCCGCGCACACAGCATCATGCAGAGCAAAAGGTAGTACGCATGCAAGGTCACTAATCATGAACCAACAGTCACAGAAAGAAACACTGCAGCGCTGGTCAGTGTATTGACTTGTCAAGTAGGTTGCTTGCATAATGGGTAAAGGAGCAATGCGGCACAGTGCTGAATCTGTTGCTGAGAAAAGACATGTCAACGGTGACGGTTGACCTGTAACAGGTGCCAACTAAGCATGCATGTTACACGAGCATTGACAATGGGCTTCGTAGGATGCATACATAGCATGCAAGCCAGCACAGAGTTGCAGACTCATAAGATGTGTGCATGCAAGTCGAGCATCAACAGTCCACCATCATGACTGTTGCCATGCCGCCAGGGCTTCAGAATCCTGCCTAGCTTGCTGAGAAATAAACGAAATGACTACGTCTTTTAGCGTCAATAATGAAAAGCCAAGTATTAAACCGGGGTGCCCAGGTCCTAGCTTGCTGACCCCATAACATTGCAAAACAACTTTGGACGCTTTACACTGCCTTGCACTGCTTTTTCCAAAACGCTGCCAGCATAAAGCAGGTCAGCTTCTGCCCAGGGTCGTCCAATCAACTGCAATCCTATTGGCAAGCCTGCAGAAGTACTGTCAAACTCGTTTCCAAGTTTGTGGTGAAAGGCATGCTGTGCACATTGTAGCTTGTAGCGATATCGAGCACAGCAATGTACGACCAATGCACCAAAGGACAGCAACGTGGCAACAACAGCATCTGTGACATTTGAGGAGAAGCACAACTCTGCACAAGTAGGAAGCTGCCAGCATCTGGTGGAGGGTGAGCTGAAAACATGGACGCTACCTTGACTAGCGGGAAGAGAGATAGGTGAGTGCACAACTTTGCACAACTAGGAAGCTGCCAATATCTGATGGGCTGTGAGCTGAAGACATAGACGCTACCTTGACTATTGTGACTGGCGGTAAGAGAGATAGGTGTGTGCACAACTTTGCAAAAGTAAGAGCTGCCGAAATCTGATGGACTGTGAGGTGAAGACATAGATGCTACCTTGACTATTGTGACCAGCAGGGAGAGAGATAGGTGGGTGCACAACTTTGCAAAAGTAAGAGCTGCCTAAAACTGATGGACTGTGAGGTGGAGACATGGACGCTACCTTGGCGATTGTGATTGGCGGGAGGATAGGTGGGTGCACAACTTTGCAAAAAGAAGAGCTGCAGATGTCTGATGGACTGTGAGGTGAAGAGATGGACGCTACCTTGACTATTGTGACCAGCGGGGAGAGAGATAGCTGGGTGACCAGTGAAATTGCTGAGGAAGACAAAACGCATCAGCTGCCCAACAGTACTCAGATCACTCTCTCCTGCCTGTAGAACATCAGGCCTGCAACAGCGCACCAGCAAACTTGTCACAAAGAGCATAACCACAAGACAGATTATGCAGTGGCTGTAGATGCAGCGTGATTGTGGAGCTGATACAAGTCTTGTTTCACATTGAATAAGTGAATTTCAAGCTCCTATTGGCGCCCTGACTGCCAGCAAACTGCATGTGACAGCAGAATGCTCCACAAAAAACAGAATTCAACTTGAAATATATCGTAACTTCGATTTCATTTGTCAAAATTGGAACGACACAGAAAAGATTAACATATGTACATGGCCTGTGCGCAGAATTGATTGGTTGGTTGAATTGAGTGCTCAAGATAATATTTGGTTTGCCCACAGACTCTTGCAAGGGCATGGTCATGTCATGCAGACCAACCAAGCAACACAATTTGATACATTGAAGGCGGCTTAAAGTGCAGTGAGATGGAGCAAGGCGCACTCACTGTATGGCTGGAGCGACATCTGGTATGGTAGGGGTAGCAATGAAGTCAACAGCGTCGAAAGCCTGCTCCATGTAGGTTACCATACGTGCACGTATGCGCTGAGCTTGTACAAACTGCTGTGCTTTGAAGCTTTTGGCAATGCCCAGGGTGATCCTCACATCAGCTGCTAGCTGGTGCCTTAGCTGGGCAGACTGCAGCGCTTGCATGTGACAGGATGCTGCCTCGCTGCCAAAGGTGTACATGTGGGAGACACGAGCTGCATCTAGGTCAGGAATGCTGATAGGCACAATCTGCAGCAGACTGCAGTGATCATGCATTGAATGGACATTGGTGTAAAACGTCTGTGTCTTGGCAGTTCGTCGCAGCACGCCTGCAAGCATTCACCTGGAAACACATATCCTTGTGAGCTCACAGTGTACGAGCAACAATGCTATGGCGATTCCTGTTTCAATAGCATGGACAACAATAAAGTATGCTGAAGGAGGCTGCTTGACTGATCACTTGAATGCAACACTAAAACAGATGTCTGGAAACGGCTTTGGAAATGCATCACTCGTGTGAATGTTTCATTGAGTCAGCAGACCTGAGCGTCCCCACCTCAGCTCCCTTGGCACATAGAATATTCAGGGCAGACTTGCAGCAGTCAACCACCTCTGGCGTGGCGTCATTAAACCAGTCCCAAAACACCCCAATCCTGTAGCCATGCATTGGGTGGGTGTCACTGCCATCTGCCAGGCTGGGAGGTATGCTAACAGGTGCCACCGAACCTATGTGTTGTTCACCTACATCCAACACGTGCCTGAGGACTTGCTGCTGATCAAATGCAATGATGTTGCTTGTGAAGCAAGTCTTGGGGTGATCTACTGAAAACATGGCTAGATCAGAGAAGCTGCCGTGTACAATAAATATGTGTTCACACGCAAGCTACAGTTGCGTTCATTGCCTCATATACCATCATGTGCTCAAGTGACAGACGACGTCATGTTATAACATCTGTGTGGCTAGATGAAACAGGTTTTGAAACCATACATTAGCCAGACAAAGCTATGAGGCTGCTGTGTTGCACACAACAGAAGTGACTGCAAGTCTAGGCTGTTACTTGCGCCCAATTATTTCTGCATGCAGAGCAAGCTGATAGACGCACCAAATGAGCGTGCTTTGTTACTTTGCAATGTTAAACAAATGCTTGTAATGCCAGAAGTTGCAACCAGTTCACAGCAAGTGTAGCATTGACAGCGCAGGTTGCATGTAGCCAAGCAAGGGCAGAAGCTGATCACAACCTGCATTGGCTATGACAGCATACATGAGGAGAGCATCAGCCACAGTAGCAGCAATAGGGCCCGTGCTGACAAGGCTGGTGACCCCCTTGGGGCCCCCACCTACACAGTCTCGGCCCCATGTTGGTTTCAGGCCCACTACACCACAGCAGGCTGCTGGCACCCTGATGCTGCCACCTCCATCATTACCTACATCAGACAAACCCTGATGCTGCCGCCTCCATCATTAGCTACATAAGACAAACCCTAAACCCTGATGCTGCCGCCTCCATTTTTAGCTACATGAGACAAACCCTAAACCCTGATGCTGCCGCCTCCATCATTAGCTACATGAGACAAACCCTAAACCCTGATGCTGCCGCCTCCATCATTACCTACATGAGACAAACCGTGAACTCATGCCGGCTACCCTTTCGTTGGGATTTGATACCGTCACAATGATGCTATTGCACTGTCTCCAATACCTTGGAATTAGCCTTGGCTCTGGGAGGTTTCAGGTGCAGGAAATAATCAGCCAACTTGGGCTTTTGTGTTCAAGTTTCAAGGATGGTGAATGCTTGAGTGTGTCAACATCTTGCGTTAACAGTATTGATTTCAAGCAGTTCCTCCTCTTCTTCAGATTGATTTTGAGCCATGTAAGCATTTGGAAGCGTCCCAGATAGGTTTGAGTGGTGTGTTAGGGCTGGTGGGCTTGGTGACACCAAGGGGGCTACCTGACTTGGACGTAGTCATGCTACTGACACATGCAGCCAGATGTGTTGTGCTGCAACACTGGGCAGCCCGGAATAATACTTGGCTTCTCATTAAACTGATGCCAAAAGGCGTAGTATTTCCTTTTGTTTTCTTTTCTTGTGCTGCAACCTCACAGTCTACAATGATGCACGTGTTGGCACTGGAAATGGCTTGACGTAGGCTAATTGCAGCAACAGTCCTTTGAAGCTTCTCACCTATAGCAAAAGGGCACAAGCCAGCAGCCACAACAGCAGCACTGCCTGAAGAGGACCCCCCAGCAAAGCAGCCTGGGTTGTGGGGGTTGCGGGTGATGCCGTAATGCATGTTGAGGCCCAAGGGGGACACTCCCAGCTCATGCATGTTGGTTTTGCCCAGCAGGATGGCTCCACAGGCTTTCATTGCTGCCACCATTGGGTGATCTTGCTCTGCCTTGTGCCTGCACCAAACAGGCCACAGAACTGTGACACATTCTGACAGTGACACTGTGCCCGTTGAATAACCGGCTTGCAGTTGTGCAGCAGACATGTGCTGCGACCAATTGCATGGGGCATGCAGTCTCTGAAAGAAGCTGTGCTTCACCTCAGGGCTTGATACAAGATGCAGAGCGCTTAGTAGTGAAGGTTGCAAGACGTGTCAAAGCTGTGTTCACAACAGTGAATGATTGAGTGCGCTTTGTACTATCAATCTGTTGTACACAGTAGTGTACTGCAAGCTAGGCCCAAGGATGCTCACAGTGTGGGCATGTAGGTGGTGCCACAGGTGGTCTGGTAGGGGAGGGCATCACACATGTCCTTCACAGCGTAAGGCACACCGTCCAGAGCTGACAGCACTTTGCGCTCCTGGTACCTGTCGTCACTATACGCTGTCAAGCCTTTGCACATGGACAGTGCATAAAGTTCTGTGCAGTAGCTGCACTGCAATGACATCAGAAACTGCGGGACAGCTCAGTCAAAGACAAGGCAGAGGTCCTGACCTGATGGTGGACTGAGCTGCTTGTGTCCTCACAGCTTGGGTGTCTATGGCAATGAAGTTGTTCATGGCAGGCTCTGATTGCTGAGATTGAGCAACATGCTGCAAGATGTTTTCTGCGACTTGCGTTGGGGTGACAGCGCCAGACGCGTATGCACTGCTCAACTGAGCAGCACTCCAGCGCAGTTGACTGTCATGCTTTGCGTGCTGTCTTGCAACGCCTGCAAGACGCATGTGTGCTTTAGTGCATGAACAAAGCAGCCAAGCAGAAGCAGGCTACAGTCCATGGTACGGTGACTGGACTCCTGCGGCATACTCTAGTCAGCCACAGTGCAGTCACCTGCAGTATTGAAAGCTATGCCTGCTTTTGTAGCAGAGTTCTCCAGGCCTATGTCTCTACTGACTAGATTGGTATCAGAAAGGGCATGCACAGGAGAAAAAAGCGGTCTTTCAGGCACTTCAGTTTCTCCCAATATCTGTGGCAGGCCATTGGCTCTTTCAAGTATAGCTCGAACAGGAGAGAAGAGCCAGGAATCCACAAGCCAAACAAAAGCTCTCAGGAGCCAGCCAACCAGACGGGGCGACCTTCAGCACGGGTAATGCAAGTCGCATATTCCTTTGAGCGGGGTAAACATATAGTGCTTTGTCGCAAGCGCAAACCTGACTGTCTTCAGATCATATGTCTGAAGATTTTCAGACAGGACTGACGCCTCAGCAGCAGGCTGCAGCCTTTTCAGCTGCCCCATCTTCGGCTGAAGCGCGGCTGTTGAGGCCTTGTTCAGGACCTTCTAGCGCATCGAAAGGGCATGCGGGCGATACAGAGGTTTAGGTCATTGTGTGACACTGTAAAAAGCTCTTTGCTGCACTTAGTGCAGTGACTAGCTAGACTGTCTAGCTAGTCTCATTTGTGAGTTGCATGCAGGGTTCGACTGCCCACCCAGATCCTGCGCAGGCAGAGGCCATCCCCCCGTCCGGCCTTCGGCCGGTTGCCCTCCTAAATCGGCAAAATTTCATTTTTGGAAGGGGGCGTAGCCCGCTTAAAAATACTGCAACCCACGCAAAATGGCCGAGACAGAGTAGAGCACGCGGGCAAGACTGAAGTGTGATTTCATAGCAATCACTGATGAGGCAGATGTGCAGGATTTTTCACAGCATGAAGATGAAGTTGCCGGTCTAGAACCCGCCAATAGACATCGGTGATGATGATGAGGCAGTAGATGAAATTGTTTGCGACTGAATAAGCTTCCTGCAATGCCTTCAGCAGCTGCATGTGCGATTCAAACAACTTTACTTGCCCGCACAGAAATTTTGTGACAAGTGGGTTGCCCACGCAAAACCGCATCACCCCGCCAAGCCCACCCCAAAATTCACGACCCAGGTGGGCAACCTACTGGTTCTGAGGACCCCTGTCGAACCCAACTTGCATGCACTCATGCACAGCAGCTAGAATTCAACGTCACAGCATGCAAGACACCAGCATCAGTGCCATATATGTGGGCCCGTAGGCAACCACAATGCTGCAGAAGACTAAAGAAATGACACATATTGCTGAAACTCACTCCTGCACATTTCTCTGAGCTTTGCAATTAATGAGAAGACTTTGATGTTTAAAATTATAGGTCTTGAGAGCTTATGAACAACGTGCAGTAGCATGCATGCCAAGTCTTGAGAAATGCAGTAATGCTGTCGTAACACACCACTAACTTAGAGACACAAAGTAGCTACCTATGTACATCTAAAAGGCTGCAAAACACTCCCGCCAGAACTCACAAAAGTCAGTATCAAACACTCAAGTTTCCAGCCATAAGAATCAACAGTGACAAACAGTGTGCCTAGTCCTATGTGGAACATTCAGTAAACAACTACAAGTTGAGACCTGTCTCGGCTGTGAGTTCATTGTTGCGCCAAGAAAATCAACAGCAGTGGCCATTTAAGGTTGTCCGACGAATAGGACACGCTGCTAGATCCTCGTCCTTTGTCCTGGTAACATCCTGTGATAGTCTCTAAACGTTGTCTTGCAGGAGACTGTCACAGAGTGGCCGAGAGGTCATCTGGTTAAACGCAGATGCATCATTGGACTATGCATGTTGTGATGGCTTGACGCCATGATATGTGTCTATGAGTGGTAGCTTCACCACTTTGTCAGGTGACTGCAGTGCTTGCTGGCCAACAAAGCATGCTTGCTTGGTTGGCTAGCAAGCACTGCTGCATTGCATGCATCTGTTATGTCAGATGTTCAGAAGCATGCTACATTACTCACCCCATCTTCTTTCTTCTTTCACAGGCGTTCCAGCTAATTGTTTTTGCCAGGTATCTGCAGCTGCTAGGTGTGCCTAAACCCTAGTCCTGTGAGCCAATATGCACTAGTGCCCATGCATGCTCATATGATTGAACACAATATTGATTTTGGCTACTGTCTTGCCTTCTGAACAGCGTGAAGTTGACTAAGACAAGATCTCAAATGGTGTCTTGTTGACACCTGCGAACGGTTATTGCTCTGCAGCACATGACATTGCATTGGCTCAAGTCTACTGGCATGTGGACAGAACTACAGCAATTGATAGTGTGCATTGTCAGTTGATGGCAACAGAAAAAAAGATGTCTGAATGTGTTAGCTTTGCTGAAAGCGTTCACGGATGTCACAGAGTGGCAAAAAGCACAGCGTATCTTCAAGAACCAACATTGTGCTTGCTAGCGGGATTGACATGCTGCGTTTACCACCAGCTGAGCTCGTGGCACTTTGAATGCCAATCTTGATATACTTATACTGTATAGTGCAACACTGGGGTACGTTCGCAATGTGCCACAGTAGCAACTGGCCTCGACGCTCCTTTTTGAACAGGCCTGGACTGCAAGCATGGACCAACAGACAGGAAAGCATCTCCTGAAGAAAAACACCACAAGCACTTTGTAACACAAAGACATCGTCTTGGCAATAGTGCAACAGTATTGCAGAAGGTCCAACTGCTGTGACTTGACACGGCCATACATAATATATGTGCAGCGGCTTGTCTGTAACGACCATGGCATCCAGTTCTACTCACTCATTAGCCTTCTATTGGACACGCACTTGCATTGTCCTGAATAAGATCAAGCTGCCATGCCAAATATTTGCAAAGTACTCAAATGCATGCTGATGCTTAGCCCTTTCCAGGACAGATGCAATGTCAAAACTGTGGAAAAGCTGTCGCTATCCTAAATGACCATGAAGGAAAACATCCAGATCATGCTGCCAAGTGCTGCAGCCACCAACCACTGCAAGCTTAACAAGATGCACATCGTCTAATGCAATTGTCCTGTGCTGACAATGCGGAATCTGCCTGTCAGCAGGCTTACCTGCAGCTTTGCTCATGCGTTGTCTTGAACTAGGCAAGTTGCCAATGATCATGCTTGCATGTTGCAGCAACAGCCTTCTTGTTTCCAGGAGGAAGGCAGTACCTGGACGACAAACATAGTAGCACCTCAAGACTGCTCCTGCTGACAGCATGTCAGCAAGGTCTTCCAACTGATGTCATCTGCTGTGCCATGTATAAACTGAGCTTTGCACAATACAAAGACTCTTTTGCTGTGTATTCTCGCCTGTGCAGAGATCATAAAGGATCAACGATACTGGTTCGGAAGCAAACCATTTTCAGACATTGATCTGCCCTATCAAGCAAAATGAGTGGCGCTCAATGCCGCAGAGGTGCCCGGCATTGGATTTTCCGAGGTTGAACATCCTTGTGTGCTGCGGGAAAACGACCTTATCAGCAAGCAGTTTAATGGCTCGTGAATTGATGATCCAGCAAGTGGGTTGTGCAGCAGTGATTTTGATTGACGCTACAGCTGTACTGGTGAGTCTATAGCCCGTTTGCGCTCTTGAAAATGGTACCCCTACCTGACACACACGCTCCACAAACGCCTCGCCTGTCATGTCACGACACGGAGACCCGCATGATAGTGATCTTCTGCATAACACGTTGAAATAGAAACGTTGCCCCTAGAGACTTCAGCGCCCAGCTGTGCAGTGTCTGCTGCTGATCCGGTCGACATGTACGTGTAGAAGTTCGCACAGGGCATGAGGCACGGCGCTTGCCTGCACAATAGTAGTCTGTCGAAGACTACCACCGTACTAGCTCGAACTCATCGCGCATAGTTATGTTGATGAGCTGGAACGCCCTGCCTGCAGGGAAATCCCATTCAGCCCTTGGACTCGACTGGCGTTATGTTATGGCACCGATCTCCACATTTGTGCAGTAGTATGCAGCTGCATTTTCAGCATGACAACAGCATCATTCAATCTGTTGCTGCCCTTTGTTTAGGTGCACATTATAGACAGAATGTATGCTGAGCCATATGCCCTGGGCGGCAACAAAATGCCTTGAATTTCAAGCAGTTGCAAATCTCCATGCGTTCAGCAGTGATATCAACATGCGAACTACATGACATTGACGTTGTCACACATTGACTAGCCTGCCTGGAGGTCAAACCGCATCCTGATGTGATGCACTGCAGTTGCTTGTGTAGCACCTGCAATGCTGTGCGCACAGCATGTTTTATATATACACTAGTGCTGTACTGTCACTTACACTGCAGTAACTGCAGTACTGTCGCATCCAGATAAAGGCAACATAGAACTGTGCATTATTGGAGGAGGTCAGTATTGTGAGGTGTCACGTCATCAGTGGTGAGGTCGCATCTGCAATCACATGTAGGCTCAAGAGAACCTTTCTTAGGCAAGAAATCTTCATGTATTTTGAGCCGGCCAGATTAGTTCAAAAAAGTGCTCTGATCTAGCTAAAAGTATATCTTGGTCAACAGTTGCCATCTCATGAAGTAACCTGACTCACCAGACAGGGCTGTCTTACCCAACATATTCCTCCATATCATTCCTTTCTCTTAACCTTTGCAGCAAAGGCCAGCAGCCCTTGAATACTGGTAGCATAGATATGTAGCTTGGGTTGCCTGTGAGCTCAGTAAGTCAAACGTCCAAAGATGCAAGTAAGGGCCAGTTTGACATCTCCAGTATCAGATTCATGCCTGCAGCATCTATATAACATCCATACAAGTACAAACTGGTAAGGCATGGCCAGTCACCTTTGACTAGCTCAGCAGCTCCCAAAACACCAAAGTTGGAATCGCTTTCTGTCAGTTCAAAAGTCTCTAAGTAGGGCCATGACGCCTTACACAACACAGACATGCTACTTACGCTGATACGAGTCACTGGCCTGGCACCGCTGCCCTCAGCCTGCACCCATCACAAGCCTAGTCACACCAGGCACCAATCTCAAGTGGAAAGTCAGTTAGAGATGCCAACAAATTTCCTCACAGGCCAGTCAAACAAGCCAACGACGCTTCACGAGCCTGCAAAATTGCCATTTGGATAGGATCCTGCATTTACAGCTGAGTGTTGCCAAGCAATGATGCATGAACTTGAAAAGAAGACCTGCCTGCACAGCAGCTGCCTCTTCACCAAACCTGCTTCCTCCAGTGCGTGAATCCTCCTGTCTTGCATCAACCAGGCTATCCTCAGGCAGGCTTCTGCAATGTATCAATGAATTGTGAGTGCATAGTTGGGCTTACAGCTATGACTTTGCTTGAGTGACAAGCACATTGCTGTGATTGAGGCGGAAGTTTTGCACCTGATTGCTCCTGTCATTGCTAAACAGCATGCCAGGTCTCATATAAAACATTACTGCACTGACCCACAGATTTGATGATGGGACAGCAACATCGCCTGCTGCCAATGCTGCTTTTACTCAACACATACACAGCAATGCAACTGATGCATCAGTATGTGACAGCGCAGATTTCCAACAAAACGGTCACACAGCAGCATACATGTACGATGGGAGAGGACCAGCAGAAGCAGCCACGCCCTGACCAGTCATGTTGGTGACACCAGTGCCTGCAACACCTGCCGCTGGCTGCCTGGTAGCGGATAGGTGCAGGGCCTTCTGAGCACCACTGCCAGCAGCAGCTGTTGAGAAGGTTGCCGGTGATGCTGCACGGCGTCCAGGCAGACTAGGGCGCTGTCCGCCGGACACGCTGACACTGGACAGGTCAGTGGCCAGCTGGCGAGCGCTGAGGCCTCTCAGGTGTGCAGGGCTGGAAAAGTACCTGCCTGCTACTGATGGCGGTGAAGGTGCCGCACTCCAGGCTGGGCGACTGCCCTGGGAAGTGTTGAGAGGTTGCTGCTGGTGCGCCAAGGGTGGCGAACCATGTACCACCTCCTGAACCGGCGCAACAGCTTCCATCGTAGCAGCTTTGCCTGCTTCAAACCCATCCACGTAGCCTTGCTCATAGCCCTTGGGTTCTGCATCTGGTTGCTGGTGAGACATAGTGTTGCGGCTGAAAGGCTGTAGAGGATTCCTGGCAGGTGCTGGTAGCTCTGGTACTGGACCTGCCACAGAGTATCCTCGCCCCTACAGCATAATTGCATGTAAGTCTCTGATATTTATGTTCACAATGACAGGCTTGTGTGAAAGCTGGAAGGAATTGTGTCTCTGTCAAGTTCTGATAATACTGACTACAAAAGACTGCAATTGATGTTTGAGAGTCCACAATTCCAATTCACCATGTGTAGCCGACACTGATCAACAATCGCTCAACTTGACAGAAGAGATGACTGCAATGCCCTGCAGGCGCCTCAGAGCGTCCAGTCATCACCTGTTCCCACGTTTTTGCACGTGTGTCTGACTGATCGGCCAGCATCATACCCATTCCCAGACACCGCGTCCTCATCGCGCCGTCTCTTGCTCACAGGAGCCTGCAGCAAAATATGCCAACTTTGGCGACAAAGACTGTAATGGACATATGTCACATTGTTTAGCAAGCAAAACCTTGAGAACATCTATCAAGGTATGCCGAAACGCCAAAGCAGCAAGCACAGTGCTTGCTTAGGCTGCAGTGAAGTCAGGCATGTAAGTCCAGCAATGAGTAACCTTGGGAATGAGCCACTTGTATAAGGACAAATTGCATTTGGCATGCAGCTTGATGTGCTAAGAACAGACCTGACTTCCATAGAAGTAGTACAACAAAACAAAAACAAATCCTGGTAGGCATGAGAAGAACAGTGTCCTACCGCAAGAGTGTTCTCAGAGGTGTTCTCCATGCTGAGCTAAGTGAAAATGAGCCTGAAGCGAAATCTGATGGCAGACGCTATCTGCAAGATCAGTCACTGCATCAGACTTGACTTGCACATGTTCGTATGTGCACATGAGCTCGACGACAGGCAAGAATCAATTCAACATAGGTAAAAGCGCTCAGTTGTACAGCACAGCGCAAAGCTGTGGCCACAGCGCTCACCGACAAACTACACGACGATCGCCACTGCCTGCCGTGTGACAGTCCAAACTAGGCAGGCGTAAGCAGGTGTTTCACGATAGAACGCACGATTCGCAGCGGGCTGTCATGTCACACGCAGCAGTAACTCGATTGCTCCAGCACCGACTTTTGTGCCAATGCTGTAACGCCAGCGGGGCCAAATCAGCTCTTGTACAGCTTGCAGGTCATTGCTTTGACGTGCTACACTTCGAGTCTGCTTGCAAAGGGTGTGATACACTGCAGCTCGTAAGTCTAGCTCTTGCTGCAGTGATGTGCCTTTGACGTGTTGTTCTATACAAGCAGCAGGGGTGTGGCAACACACATGCACATAAGACATGCTTAACAGAGCTATGTACCTGCTGGTGCATCCATCTTAAAACCGTCTGCTCTTTGCCATTGCGCTGCTCCAATAACTCAAGCTGCACAGCCATCACTCGTGCCGCTGTCCATGACCAGTTCTTCATACTGTTGCAGCTTAGCAGAGGAGCCTGCAGGTGGCGCGTACCTGCACAATATGTTAAATCCAATGCTGCTGGCACCAACGAAGTTGCGACTGTTCAACACTGTGCCAGAACACAAACAGCAGTGTGCGATGTCAGCGTAGCATGTTGAGTACAAGCTTTTCTGTATTTGCCAGAAATGCCCCCTTGCGTAAGTTGTGCACATAAAACCGAGATATCATAAGCCACAGCATCTTATTGATTGCGCAAAAGAGGGACTGTCAACACATTTGAAGTGCCACTGCATGGAGAATGCAAACAGCAGACCAACAAAGTGAATGCGCATCACGTAGTGAGCAATGTTTGGATGGTCCAGCCTCCAAATCATGGTCATATGTAACAGGAAAAGCTTTACCTGCAGTGACATTCTGATGCCCAACTTGAGCATCTTCACAGCCCAAAAGTGGTGTCACATCATTGTGTTTCTGCGCCCACCCTGTTGTAATGAAGCCACAACTGACTACGTAGAAGTGACAGACGCTAGCCATGCCAGCAGGTGAGCATTGCCCACAGCCTGCATCAGGCAAGCAAGAGTCTAATCTTATATTGGGTCAATGCACTAAGAGTACAAGCAGAACTTGACTGAATTGCCATCACTCATACAGGAGTGAAGATAGGCAGCAGCTAAGCAGTGGCCACTCTCAGTACTGTTCTGGTTGCTGCCAGTCATGCAATCAGCTTAAGCATGCAGGTCTGCAAGGGCCATAGCCTTCCATGGCAGTATTTTTGTGACCTCCACATACAAGACAGGGAATAGCTATCTTGTACCAGGATGCTTACCTCCATCTTTCTCCATGAAATTCCTACAAATAAGCAGGCCACCCACAAGCCTGATAGTATATTGCAGCAGCAGTCCTCTTGTTGCAGTCACGATCTTCTTGTTGCAAGGAGGCAGACAGTGCCTGGTCAGCAAACATAGTGGTACCTTAGACTGCTCCTGCTGACAATATATCAGCAAAGTCTTCCCAACTGACGTCATCTGCTGTGCCAAGCGTAGATTGAGCTTTCCACAACATAATGACTGTTTTGCTGAACACCATCACCTTTGCAGCTCATACCGGATCAACGTTACTGGTACCGACTCAAGCCATTGTCAGACGTTGATCTGCCCTGTCATGCAAGATGGATGGCTTTTGATGCTGCATTGGGGCCCGGTATTGGGTGTTCCGAGGTCAAACTTCATGTTATGCTGCGAGGAAACGATCTTGTCAGCAAGTATCTCGATGGCTCGAGTGATGATGATCCAGCAAGTGGGTTGTGCAGCAGTGGCTTTCATTGACGCCTCACAGCCATGCTGATGAGTCCATAGCCCTCAAGAGGTCTTACCAACGCAGCAGTACCCCTACCTGATGCACATGCTGCACAGAAGCCTCGGCAGTGGTGTGTTGATACAGAGACCTGCGTGACGGTGGTGCTCTTCTGCAAACGTTTAAAATGAACTGACTCTTTGGCTACGAACGAAAGCGCTCTTGTTGGACTTGGTTGATGCGCGCAATCAAATTGTGACCAAAATCATCTGCAACCATGGGCCGTACCGCACGGCGTGCGAATTGTCGCGTTCCGTTGTCTGGTGTTAGGTAGCACTGTTCGGCTGCGGTTAAGGTTTCATTCTTATCATCCGATATTGTTGCCAACAATTTGTTGGTGTCAGTGAAGAGAAATGCAAGTGTTGAGTGATACAATCATTACAAGGTGGGCCAGCTGGTTGTATACGTATGGATTCAAAACATGAAGACATGACACAGCACTAGGCATAATCATGGTATGAGCAAAGGCCATCAGATTCGATGATAGGCAATCCTAAGGAGGCTGAGCCTCTGGAACTAGCACAGTTTTGCAAAATGGCCTCCTCCAAGGCACTCGTACTGAAAGCAATCATCCAGCCATCATGTAAGATTCCAAGTCTGCTACAATGAAGCTATGTCTTCCAATGTATGCGCAAAAGCTGTCTGCAGTGTTATGTATACTGCTTTGTGTATCGTGAGATGAGAGCACGCTCCTGGCAGACTTTGTGCGACAGCAGAAACACTCCTTGCCCACTTCAGCCATAATGTGCTGCCTTTCCTGGGCCTTCTGGTGCTTTTGCTGCCTCTTGCATCTGCAGCTGCGCTCCTTGCCATCTTATCCACCAATCCACCAAATCTCTTGAGCACAGCACAAACAGCTGGCACATCAGATCTGTGCCAGGCCACCTGTATGCCATACAGCAGTGCTGCTGAACAATGGTCACGTGACAGTGGTTACAAGTGCAGTATGTACAGTGTGTTTGCAATGGTCCTATAAGCGCTGCAGGCCATGCTGACTGTGCTGCAGCTGATGATGCCATTAATGCTGGGTATGCTTTTGGTCTCTCAGGATGCATCAACACATCTTACACAGGTTAAAGACAAAAGGCGTCCATGATGTCAGCAACATGGTGATTGTTGTCACAGGCTGTGCAAGCAGGCCAGCTCCACACCTGATGCTTGATGACAGCTTCAACCCCCAGTTGTTACGCCCCTTGAAGGCAAGACGAGGGGCTGCCTCTCCATACTTCTCTTCAGAACAGAATTCAAAGGTTCCCTCCAGTGTACATCTCCACAGCACTTTGCTGGCTGCCCAATGACCCCTTGATGGGACGTCGCCTGTCAACAGCAGAGCAAGAAAAAGTTGATGACGTCTCTCAGGGTGCTACATATCCTGCTGAGCAGCAGCAACAGCAACGCATCAGCAGCACATGCCAAATATTGAGCACGTCCACTAGGAGTTTATCAGTGGTGGACCCAAATGGTAGACAAGGACCAGCTGCCATCAGAGAAGGCCAGTCAGTCAGTCAGTCAGTTAATGTTCAGAGCCGTTCACAGGCAGCAGGGATGACATAGCTGCAACCAGATCATTGTGACTCTGCATCTTGCAGCACAAACAGGGGCCCTTGACAACCTGCTGCCTATTGCAGGCTCCGACATGCTACAAGCTACACAACCACCACAGCTGAGCAAACGCTACGAGACTGTCGCAAGGGCTGCCGCTAGATCCACAGCTAAGGTGCTCTGAGGTTGTCACAACTGCTGCTGCTGCTGCTGCTGCTGCTGCTTCAGAAGCTGCAGCAGCCGCTTCAGGGTCGCATTGATCATCTCAAATTGCAGTGAAGGCAAACAGGGCCCTGTCCCAAAACTACCTGTCAGACCAGGACTGTAACTGCTGACTGTGCTAATGGTTGCTGAGCTTAGAGTGGTGCACATGCAGATCACAATGGACAGCATCATGTGTAGCAGAACATGTGACACATGCAGCAGCACGGCTTCGCCCAAACAGCCCTGTCGACTGTGCTGCCATGTGATCCCATGCACATCCAAAGTGATGTATCCTCCTTGTATCAACGCTGACTCATGCAACTGGAACAAAGCAGCAAGGTTGTCAGTGAGAACAAATGACAAACAGCAATGGTTGTGACTGGCAGCTGCTGCAGCAGCTTCAGCAGAACAATGATGACTCATGTCACCTGCAGCATCGTACCATTTCCTGCTGAGATGTGCCAAGTTGAGACTTATGGTCTTGCCAGATACCACATTTGACAGCAGTACAAGTCTTACACTTTGCCAGGTAACATGATACCTGGAGAAAACACACACTTATCACAAGGTGTAGTTGCTTTGCAAGTAAAGCAAGACCAAGCACCAAAGGCCAACTCGGCAAGGCAGCATGTCTGGACAATTGACTCACAGATGGAGGCACAGCAGCTAGCCATGCTGTAACAGAGGAGCAAACAAGTGCCTGAAGTGTCCCACCTCAGTCGTTAGCTGTGAGTTGTGACGACGAGTAGAGCTGCAGCTCTGTAGCATGAACAAGATTGTGACAGCAATCCGAACTCATACCGAGGATAGCGAGGATGTCACAGCAAGCATAGCAGGTTTGCGACGCGGCTTGCCCCCATTGACTAGGCATGTTTTGTCCTGCTTCAGTCATAGTTTCCAGCAAGCACTCCGTGCTTGAAAGGTGAAAGAGACTTTTGCTGAGCATATACACCCCTGGCCTGCAACAATGTGACGTGGCCAGCCTGAAGTTCACCTTCAGATAGAACCCAGTGCAAGAGTGGTAAGTCTGCCCCGGGACGCTTGCTGATGTGACAGGACCTGCTGGCATCAAAATCAGCAACTTATACACACTGGCATTACGCAAGATAGTTTGCTGCTTGAAGCAGACACAAAACACGACAATGCCTTGGTGACTGTGCCAGCACTGACCTTGTTCGAACAGCCCACATGTCAGGCTGCAGAAGAGGCCATAACTGAGGAAGCACGGATGCCATAATCAAGCATAGTTGTGGAAATACGACCTAACGTTGACGAACAGCAGTGTTGCACCGGCTTTGCTCGCTGCACTTATGGTACAAACAAAACTATGCCCAACACTGCACGATGTCGTGTCAACGCAATGCAGTCAACACGCCGCTATGACATGACTTACAAGAGCAGAGTACAGCTGTCTCTCGAAAGCGATGCCCAATCAGATCCGCCTCAGATTGCGCTCCGAAACCAACACTTGCTGGTCTGTACAAATCTTGTCAGTTCGGAATCATCGGGGTGCACCATCACCGATGGTCCACCAGCCGTGTTTCACTGTCAGGTGTCCTGATTTCGCATGCTTGCAGTCCAGGACTGTCACACAAAAACAAGTCAAGGTGTCAAGGAGTGTCAAATCCATGCTATTTCCATTGTGGCCCATTGCGAATGTGCACCAGTATATATATACGTACGTATGCAGTGTTACACACAATCACATGGTAGAGAAATGTCAAGCCTCCACCTCTCTGCCACTAGGTGACAACTCTGAATGCTTTCAACATGGCCTAAAGACCTAGAATTGTTTGCAAGT
>JAABUK010002754.1_pt1 | contig 30979 bp, 41 predicted proteins | sample 5559141 | NCBI WGS metagenome assembly JAABUK01 (sample SAMN10711869, study PRJNA513367) | rock metagenome | isolation source: Antarctica rocks | place: Antarctica: Victoria Land, Pudding Butte nord | collected 2016-01-03
GTGCACACCTTCATAGCATTGAAGATCTGGTCTGCTTCTGCCTGCTTGACCCTGGGGTCGTTGGCACCCTGCCCAATCAGCAGGGGGGCCTTGATCTTGTCTGCATGATAGAAAGGGCTGATGCGCTCATTCAGCTCCTGGTCATTCTCCACATCCCCCACTCTGTGAACAAGCTGCTTCTTCATGGGAGCCCAGTAGGAGGGGATGGACTGGAACAAGGTGGAAATATGGGATGGTCCCACAACATCCACACCACTGCAAGAACACTTGCTTTTATACTTGACAGGGTATCAGTTGGCTCTCGAAGAAGCACCATCCACACCACTGCAGAACACTTGCTTTTATACTTGACAGGGTATCAGTTGGCTCTCAAAGAAGCAACATCCACACCACTGCAAGAACACTTGCTTTTATACTTGCCAGGATATCAGTTGGCTCTCAAAGAAGCAACATCCACACCACTGCAGAACGCTTGCTTGTATATTTGACAGGACATCAGTTGGCTCTCAAAGAAGTGAGAAATGAGGGCATCATGCCTACTGCAACCAGGTGCAAAGATGGGTAGGTCACAATGTACCAACTGCACCAACGCTCAGTACCAGATGCAAGTGTCCACAGCAGTCAGTTTGCTGTGGAGAGGAAAACGGGTGACTGAAGCAACACAGTCAAGGTGCTGATTTCAGTGAATTGACAGAAAGAAACTGGAGAGGCAAGGTTCTGCAACTTCCTTTCCACTGCATTGTGTTACACTATCACTTGGGTGCTTGACAGTGCTCTGAAATAGGCATGCAAGCAGACTTCAAGACCTGCACCCTAAACACAGTGCAAATTGCACTGCAAATGCAACAGTCATGGCACCACCACCACATGAAAGCAGAAGACAGGGAGAGAAAGAGAATAGAGATGGCCACACAGGCTGGGTGCACCACAGACAGGATGTACCTCAACAGCATCTCAGGGATGCCATTAGTAATGGCGCATCCAATGGAGTCAGTGCGATCATTGCATGCATCACTACTGTGTATATGCTTACTGGACCAGGAACAGATCCCTTGACAAAGCATGCTGTGGACAGTATCTATATTCTCAAATGTTGAGACATGCTGCTCATGATGCTCTGAGGTTGACAAGAAGTGCTGACTCAGCACAAATGCACAGGGTAGGGTACTGACCATGCATATAGGTCTGGCGTGAAGCACATGCCTGCCAGGCAAGCATAGCCACCTGCAGACGCACGGACGCATGGTCAAACCATTCCTGCTGACAAGCAAACAAAAGATGTATGCAGCACTGGAAAGCTACAGTAATGTCAGTGCCCTACAATGCTGCATGCTGCTTCCAGAAACGCAGGCTACAACTTCTGGATCCAGTTGCAGTTGCAATGAAACACAGCATGAGCAGGTCTGCAAGTGACCAATGTGGTGTAATTGATTTCCACGGCTGTGTCAGAGAGGCTGTGCTTGTGTGTGCTGCAGTAGCATCCCATTGACAGCTTTGAACTGCCTCTGCAGAGTTGCTATGGGCCAATTTGCCAAGATTGAAAAACTTAGACAGCATCATGTCTTGTGGCAAATGCTCTCTGGTGTCTTTACATGCAGCTTCTCAGTTGATGCATGTTGTTCATGCATGCAAACCACAGTCTTTGACAGTACGTGAGAGTGCCGTGCGTGTAGACAAACCAGCAAGCTACTGACTACACGTACCATAAAAGCCAGTAAGAGCCAGTAGCAAGCTGCGTAAGAGCCCGTACTATACGTACCGTAAGAGCCAGTAAGAGCCAGCAGCAAGCTGCGTAAGAGCCAGTACTATACGTACCGTAAGAGCCAGTAAGATGCGTACCGTAAGAGCCACCATAGATGGCAACCCTCTTGGGGTCAGCAATGCCCTGGTCTACGGCCCACTGGACTGCATCAGTGAGGTCGTCCTGCATGGGCCCCACCCCCCACCCCTTGTCCCCAGCATGCAAGAAGCTCTTCCCAAAGCCTGTGGACCCTCGGAAGTTGACCTGCCATCATCAGCAGTTTGCCATCAGGATCAACACACAAAGTGCAGGGCTAGGGCAGGGCTAAGGCAGTGCTGAAGCAAGGCAGGGCAGAACAGGTCGTGCGTACAACTGCTCAGGAGGCTGCTTAGACCAGCAGTGGCATTGCAGCATACCTCAAACCTGCATGTAAGTGCAAAGCGATGTGTATGCGCTGCTCGCCCTACATCATGGCAAAACATAGAGCATAAAGCTGCTGACCATGCAAACGGGCTTCCTGTTTTGCATCTGCTGCACAAACAAGCAGCAAGCTTGCACAGGAGAGTTAGCATATCCTCTGCTTTGCACATCCTCTGCTTTGCATGTCCTCTGCTTTGCATATCCTCTGCTTTGCAGTGTGCAAGATATGCATCTAAACACCCAGACACAATTTCACAAGGCAACACGTGTACACATGCAGCTTGCCACTGACCTGCAGCACTGCATAGCCTCTGTTGGCAAACCATTGAGTGTCAGGTCTGAAGCCCCAGGCATCTCTGGCCCAGGGCCCCCCATGCACATTCAGGACCATGGGCAGACCCCCTGACAGCTTCACATCTGCTGACACAGGCAGAGACAGATAGGCAGGCAATTCCAGTCCATCCCTGGCTTTGATGACTTCACAGCGCATGCTGGACAGCTTGTACTTGGTCAGTGCTGGCTGTGTCACAAACAGGAATTCTGCCTTCTTTGTGTCCCTGTGGAAGAACAGGGTGGGTACTGTGTTCAAACTTGGCAGTCTCACAGCTGAAGCACATGCCACTGACCAGAGCATGATGCAGTGCTCTTGCAAGTTTTGGTTGGCTGAGAAGTCACATGCACTGCAGTCTGGTACAATTGCACAGTCATCAGGCACAGCACTTCATGCAAGGGCACAGCACAGCACAGCACAGCACAGCACAGCACAGCACAGCACAGCACAGCACAGCACAGCACAGCACAGCACAGCACAGCACCTGCTGTAAATGTAGCTGGCAGATGGGCCATCATCCTTGGAGAAGGTTACAATCCAGGTGCGTTGGTCAGCAGTCTCGCTTACAACGCTGAACTCTGCATCTTCAACCTTCTCCAGCTGCTTGAAGTCTTCAGCCAGAGCAGGATCCAAGATGTTCCATTCCCGCCGCAGATAATTGAAGCTGACAGCCTCGACTTCTCTGCATGCAGTCAAACCTCAACCTCAACCTCAGCAGGCGAGCAGCATCAAACAGTACATGTCTGCCATCAGGTGGCTTTGCCACAAAGAAAACAGACACAGATCTCTGCAGGAAGCATTGGCACACAACGCAGATGGACTCAGACCATGGTGCACCAGGTATGTTTTGGACTATTCCTACGCTCTTGTCAGCAAAAGACCATGCAATCTTGTAGCTCATGCAGGTGCGCTTCCATGCCATTTGATGCTTCCAGACAAGAATGCACCACACAGTCAGAACACTGACCTGGTGTCATCATTCATCATCACACGGCCAATGTCTGTCTTGTCACTGAATGCAATCACCTTCTGTTCTTCTGCTGTAACGGCATCCACCTACATCAATCACGACTGCACTCAAGTTCTGGAGCAAGTTCACGCACGGGTTGCAGGACAAAGCATGTGCAGTTGGCTCCTCTGCACAGCTATCCCTGCAAGCTGAGCAGAACCTTGCTGCAAAAACCGATATCTGCAAGACCTTCCCAACAAAATTGCAAGTAAAGTCCATTGAGCATGGATTTATTCTGGGAATGTTTCTCAGATGTTCCCAGAATAGATCGATGTTGGTAGAGAGACAGACCATTGTATATTGTACAGAAACCATCATGTTTTGAATATAAATGTACATGCACGCATGGCTGCTGTACCTCACACCACTGGATTTTTTTGCTTTTAAGCTTGATGCAGCAACTGCTTTGATGCCGTGTTGCTTTCAGTTGCTTTGTTCAGCAGCCTGATGCATGTGAAACATTACACTGCAGCAGAAGGTGACAAAGCTGCAGCGTTCAGCAGAAGCCAGTTGACTGTTGCACACCTGGAGCAGACGAGTGGTGTCATATCCAAGCGATGATTGCACATACACAGATTTGCCATCCTTGGTGAATGCAACTGGCCCTCCATTCTCTTCCTGAGGCCACTTCATCAGCTCCTTCCACTCACTGCAGTGTAACAGCTTCATGACTGCGTGCCTTGGACATGTACAATCTATGCAGCAGATGTGAGGTAGGTATGTATCAGCAGATATGGGCTGGCATGAAGCAACAACAGCAGCCTCTGGGGCAACAATTGCCACATTGGGCGGCCAGTACCATAAGCCTGTTTGCAACCAGCAGCACAGCTAACATACAACTGCTGCTTTTCCACTCAGCATACAGACCTTATTGTTTGTGTTCAGACTTTGGGCAAACGGAGCATCAGCAGACAGAGTCACCTCACCTGCATGAGATCTCAGTGGGCAGCCTGACATGATGACTTGGGGGCACTAATAATAATAATTTACAGGCGTTCCAGCTAATCGTTCTTGCCAGATACCTACTAGGTGTGCCTAAACTCTAGTCCTGTGAGCCAACATGCACTAACATGAGACACATTGATGGCCCGCAAATGGATACACGACTGTGAGATGGGGTATGGGCTGCCATGCAAGAGGAGCCACAGCATCACCTGTCCAAGGTTTCTCTGGTCCTGAAGGTGGTTGAGCCATCTGTTGGGTTCATGGCAATGGCTCCCCTGATCTGAAACTTGGCATCGGTCAACCATCCTAGCACATCCCCAGGGTTCTCAGTGTCCAGAGTCAGGTCCCCAGTCTCGAGCTTTACTCTGTACATGTCAAAGATTTGAGGGTTCCTTTTGTTCAGACCCACCAAAACCTGCACGCACGTGATGCTGGTCATAAGTCAGCATCTGTCTCATGGCAAGCAGGAAGCAGTGCTATTCTAACTGATGTTGAAGCCGTTGAGAGGACCAAAGGCCAAAAGGCCATGTGCACACAATGCATGTCTGTAGTCAGGCAGAATCTGCATACTCTTGTTGTGATCAGATTTCTGCTCATGACTACACTTTCTGCTCACTTGAACGCAGGCTGTGCAAGCTTGCCATAAGCGGCCTTGCTGCAGATCCAGTAGGTTCACAAGTGAGTAATGACCACAAGCACTAACACAGGGCTGATGATTTCATTCAATATGACAAGCTTGCATGTGCGTCAGCTTATGCATAGCCAGGTGTCCTGCAGGCATGCAGTGTCTTTCATCACTGTCGGAAAACAGTGATGGAGTTTTGAGAGAGTCGTGAAATTCAGGTGCAGGTTGGCTTCGACCAATAGCTTCTCAGAGCCACCTTGAAGCAATAGCTCACAGTTCAAAAACAAGCTATGCAACATTGGGTGCAGCACTCAAATGAGCTCACAGCATGGCAAATCAGCGCACACTGATTTACCTCCTCTGGGTAATGCTTGTCAGTGACCAGATTCTGTGCCCTGACGCCTTCAAAATCTGTCAAATCCTTTGCAGGCTTGCCATCTAGAGGTTGCAAATACAAGTGGAAATTCTCATCACCCCCTACATCTTGCAGGTACATGATGTACTGGGAGTCCTCAGACCAGCTGAACTGCCTGAAGCAGTATGAAGAAGGTCGACAAAGGGTACATTGTGCTTATGTCATACAATATATATTTTATTTTGTTGGCAGGGCCAGACTAGGCAACAGGTGAAGAGGGTAGCATTATTGCTGGCAGAAGCACGGTGGACTGTGACCTCTGTCTGACTGGCAGGGGCTTGTCTTGCCTGCTATACTTTGGAGAATGCAATCAGCAAGATGTAATCAAGTAAAGCATCCTGACTGCAGCAAGACATGCTTGCAGGCAGCGCAGGAGCAAAATTGCAATGTTTGGGCCGTGTGGTGTGTCTGTAAATGTCTGCTACTGATCTGTCTTGTCTTTGCAGCACTGATCAACATGATGGATCATCACCTGATGCCACGCAACTCATCCTTTGTGACCATTTTTGCCTGTTCACTGTCAATGGACCTCACCCACACATTCAACACATCTTTATCCTCGGACGGGGCCAGAAAAGCAAGACTCTTGCCATCAGGTGACACCTGTGACACACATGCAAACCATGGTTGCACCGCCAGAGTTGACAGCTGTTTGCTGATCAGCCCTGTTTCAGCAAGTGAGCCCTTACATTGGGTGAGGTTTTTTCAGGATTGCCAAAAAGTATCTTCAGTGGTACCAATTCTGGCAAAGACTCCTGCAAACCAGGTGATAAGTTCAGATCGGCCAGGCAGGTCAAGTTGGCACATCTGCATCTGCAGCTGCACTAGCGAGGCCTCACCATGTAACTCGAAGTCGGAGCTACTGATGCAGAAGAGCTGGCTAGCGTCCTGGTCTGAGATCTGTTGCAGCACACATTGCTTCAGAACAAACTTCTACCCAAACAGTGATCTTGCGTTAACAGCACGCGCGACTGACGCCTGTATACCTGATACTGGGCGAGGCACGCCTTGCCGATTGCAGGTACGCTGCCGACGCCAACTGTCTTGAAGCAAGCTTGTATGTGCGACAGGTCTGCACCCGGCAAGCGGGGCTGTGCAGGCAAGCGTTGGTCAATCGACAGACCTGGCTCAGATGCGCCATGCAAGTGCGATAACAGACACAGTCGCTTCGATCACAGAAGTAATAGTAACTTTTGGATCTATGTTAAAACCACCTGTGCCTTTCTTGTTTGTCGCTTTTGCCAACTCCTATGCGCAACTCTCTGCTGCCACAAGCATGCGTCCATGTGGATCATATGGCGCCATGTGGTTCGCAGTCAGACTGATCCAAAAACGCTTGCCGGAAAGGCCGTGATATGTGACGAAGACTTGGAAGGTCATATATCTGCACTGACAAGCATAAGACTGGCCTGCGCCAATGATGCTGGAGACGTCTTGAACCGCTACTGCTGTTGCGCTGAGCATGCGGAGCATCCAGAGTCAGCATGCTGGGCATACAGCAGCTGGCACCGTCAGTACGTCTTGGCTTCACATACCCCATTGTGCACGCAGATCGTTTTTACGATCGTCCGCACTTCCACACATTTCCAGAACCCCGGCTCGACTGCTAAAGCTGCACCCCAACATCAAAGCAGACTCAACTGAGCAGTCACGAGAACAGTCAGTGCAGGACAGCAGCAAAGCAGGGCAACCCGACCGGCGGGGCCTCCTAGCTGGCTCGGCCGTATTGATAGGTGCTGGAGGGTTTCTGGCAACCCGGTCCGGGAAAGGAGCTCCTTCGTTTGCTTCACTGGAAAAAGGTTCTATTGACCTAGACACTGCACTTGCCAATGGCAAACCTACCATCATCGAGTTCTACGCTGCATGGTGAGAAGCACTTCTGCTTGAATACTAAGGCAGGCACTCAAGCACAAATTGCAGGGCTTGGAAACCATGTAGACTGCATTACAGGTGTGGAATCTGCCGAGAATTGCTCCCTGTCTCTGCTCAAGTAGGTTTCGCTTGTCTTGTCCTAAACAGGACAGCAGTCGCAGACCACATAGCAAACTCCTGTTCTGCAAACAGGTCCAGTCAAGCTTCAAAAACAGCGTAAACTTTGTTGCTTTGAACATTGACAACACCAAATGGACTGATGAAGTCTCTCAGTATCGAGTGCGTGGTGTTCCGCACTTTGTCTTCTTGGATAGGCATGGCAAGCAGCAAGCTGCTGCTGTTGGCAGAGTGCCTCAACAGGTAATCCAGTGCTATCAGCAAGATGTTGCCTGCAACATTTATCCCAATACGTGGAACTCAAATCTAGCCGTTCATGCAGATGCTAGAGGACAATGTAAGGGCACTTGCAGCTGGGGCAAAGATGCCTTTTGCACATGCGAATGGCACAACCTCAACCCCAGATAATGCTGCGGGAACAACACTGAAGCAAGTCATGCCTCAGGATCATGCTTGAGGTCTGAAATGCATGAATGTTTGGCAAGGAATTGAGTGCCCTCTTGACATATCCACAAGGACATATTCTACAAGTTCATGACTCTGCTATCGACGATATTGTTGCTGTTGAACCCAAAAGCAAGTGCATCTGTGCATAGTGTATGTACTGTTCCTTGCAATGCAAGTCAACAGCAAAGTCTGTGCCACAGATTGTGACGCAACCTTGGTGGGGGATCCCAGGCATGACTCCTGTGTCATGTTCGCGCTGATTGACCATTCATGTTTGCGATCGCGCTTCAGAGTTTATTTTAGACCATTCATGTTCAATGGCGCCGCATGATACGTGGCATCATTCCACGCGACACAAGCTCTCAATGTGCGTAGCACATCTGCTTCTGGGCTTGTTCATGCCTGTAAGGCGTCTGCTGCATCGCTTTGTGGTACACCCATAATATGTGCACTGCTGCAGCAGCAGTTTCTCCGTCAGGCAAATATGCAGCTGATTGAAACAGGTTCAGCAAACAACTGAGCACTTTAGTGCTAGACAGCAGCAACCATGACCAGCAGGAACTGAATGTCACTCCTCACATATGTGCCTGTTCACAATGCCAAAGTTTTGTACAGCTGGCGGAATTTGGCAAAAGCACAAGAGGGATGTATGATTAAAAAAGACTTGCCCACAAAACAAAACCCCAGACCAGCAACATATAAGAAGTACCAACCATGCAATGCCTCAACATTAGTAGTCAACAAGCACCTGCTATGCACTATTAAGAAGTACCAACCATGCAATGCCTCAACATTAGTAGTCAACAAGCACCTGCTATGCACTATCAACACTGTAACAGCACATGATTTCTAAGTAGCCTTGCACTCCTGCCAGGACTAATGTGGATCAGGCTCTCTGATCACGTTTGTTTCGCTCATTCGTTCATGTGCCAGAGACTCAATCACGGTGATATCGAATGTTTCCCCCGTGGCGATTCTGTGAGCCTTGCAAACGACTGTTTGAGTTGACTAGTGTGACAGCTGCATAAATGCCAGCTGCACTTGTGCCATACATAGCAGCCAGAAACCCGGTGATGACACTGACAGCTCCAAGTAGCGCAACCATGAAGAATGTGAGGCCACTGATCTGCAATACACATACAAAGATGTGGGCTCTTGTGACTACATTTAGCCAATGCATGGCAGTCAAAGCAAGCTTGGCTGAAACTGGCACAGCAAATGTACACTTACCCAACCAGGATTATAATCTGCCAATATCCATGGTAACTTGAATGTAAACACAAAAATGCTTGAGATCATGCCAATTGTGAAGTTGACAAGCGCTGAGAAGACCACTTTCAGCAGCATGCCCATGGCATTGCGTTCCTGCCCCCCTATGACAGTAATCACAGCATCCCAGAGGGTTTGCCGCCGCCCAAACACTTTACCAGCCTCAAAAGACTTCCTGCAAGATATACACCCTTGGCAGCTATGCGTGCTATTTGACAGGCAGCATGGATGGCATTCAAACTCATGCAGTAATCATAGAATGTGGCAACACAGAGCAAAAAGGTGATGTACACCTAAAACATTTTCAACAAAGACAGACATCATTGAACTTTTTACAATGATCCTGGCTGTAAGGCACACTAGGTTTTGATATGGAACAGCTGTACAACGCTTACCAAAATGATTGACGAGATTCCTCAATGCCAGCATCTGACCACAGTCCAAGCTGTGATTTAGCTTCAGACATGATGGCAGCTCTCTGCCTGTTCAACTTTGTGACAGCTGCTTGTGCCTCTGATTGCTTTGCCAGTCGCTTCTTCACAATGCCATTGTGTGGAGACCTGAATCTCCAAAACCAAACCTGAAGCGCACATCACAATGCAAGACTGCAATCAACACCAACACCCAGCAGCAGTCTTTCCTTTCTGCAGCATGACTGTGTGCTGATCACTATATTGAGGCTTGCAGCCTACTCTGTCATGTTACTTGCGCCGAACACAATCACATAAGTAGACATAACCAGAAGGTGCATAACAATGAAAAGGCTTCACAAAGTGTGCAGAAGCCCAATCTCATTTAAAGTGTCAACAAGGCCAATGAAATACATGCAGCGTAGTCCTTGCCTAAAGTGAGCCAAGCAGACGTTGGCAGCAGATCAAGGAGCAACCTTAGCATCTTCCGTGTACAGTGTGGCTTCCCATAGTCTCTGCTCAGCTACTGCTCGAATCTTTGGGTCCCCTTGCGCCTGTTTGGAGCATATTTTGTTACGGGTTGCCTTTGTTGCAGAGCCGCACGGCTGGCTGCGCGATATCGAGCCTGACCTGTAAGACTAGCTGATCATACCGAGCAAGTTTCTCAGAGGTGATCTTGACGGGTGCAGGAGACAGGAAGACAGCGAACAGGCCAAACAGCCAAAGCAGCAGTAGCCCGGTCGCTTTTGGATACCGACGCGGACTATAATCAACGAAAGCTCTCCAGAGAGACCCCGTAATGTCCGGCACTGTGGCCACACGAGCCTCAGAGTATGCATAACGACTGTTTCGGTCCGGTCTGTGACGATCGGTCATAACGACTGCCGGGTGGCTGCGAGTAGCAATCACTCACAGCTTTGTCCGGTTTAATGCGCTAGACAGCCCAGCGCTGCCAAGGCAAGTCACGGCTAAAACGTTCCACCGTACCGTAGGAGCTGCCGTAAAACCTTGTTACGGGAATGCCGCCTGGTTGACTTTTCCAGTGTTGGGCCCGGCATCTCCGTTGCGCATTCTACGTCAGGAACTAGGGCACAATTGCAAGCGTGGGTGTGACTGAATACTTTCCATTCACGAACATTGTGACGTCATGCTTGCAGCTTGCACGCACAGTACTCTGGGACCTCAGACAGTACTCAGCCTGAGTCATATTCCCATCGCCGCTGCCATTCAGCTGATCTCGCTGCAGAAAGCTGCCTTTGCAAAAGGAGCAGCGAAGCCAGCGTCCACCCCAAGCAAAAGCGCTAAGAAAGCAAAAGACCCTGGAACAAACGATACTAGAGCACAGAAGTTTTTGCTGGCACTGACCCCCCAGGAAATTGGGGACTTGACTTTGTCAGAAGAGCAGCAGGCGGAAGCTACTGCAAGATCCAAAGAGTACAGTCGAAGAAAAATGGCACAACACAGGCGAGCCAGGCTCCTTTTCATTGCTGGCACACAGAGCTGCAGTGCCTTGTTGGACATATGGCTCGTTGTCTGTGCATAGGGAATGGCAACGAGATCTGACAACCAAGATCAAGCTGAGGGATGCAGCAATTGCTGCACTTCCTGAGGAACTAAGAGCTGCTGCAAGGCAGCCTGATTATGAACCCTTCCCTGCAAGTCGCCAGATGTGGACTCTTACGCCACCCATACCTGGCTTCCAGGAACAGCAACAGACAGCTTCAGCTGCTACATTTGCAAAAGGCAACAGACGGAGATAACAGATATCACTGACAGCAGAAGCATATTTTTTTGGCGTAATGTCCACGCATGGCCAGCACGTTGTGAATCTATGAGGCAGGACAAAACGGCTTCAAGTTGTGCATACTGGCTGAAACAGGAAGACCTTCCAACATATGAGTTGCAGCCAACTGAAAAGCTTCAGGGCAAGCATACCCAACTGGTGAAGCATTGTCAAAGATTCCTGTACTGCCTTGCCTTGAATCTTTCAGATGACCCTTGCCAGCGCCTTATTGCCAGACTCGCATTCATGAAGCCTGTGTTGTTGGCCATGTCTAGCCCGCCTTATGATGGTGCATTCTTGCACCCTGCAGGTGGTGCACCAGCTGGTGCAGGCTTGCACAATTGTATACTTTTTTGCTGCAGTATATATATAGTTTTGCTCTTCCACTGACCAATACTCCTTCCAGCAAACAGCTCAATTCTATGTGATCGTGTTCGTTGCTTGGCAAGGCGCTGTTAGATTATCAAGCATTAACTCTGTGGATTAGCAGGCGCATTTGACTGGCCCTTCTTATCACAACATAGTTTACGTGAGCAGACAAGCGATCTGCCTCAACCTCAACGGCGCTAGTACATGATGACTTCACCATTTCCTCTGGGCTCAAACTTTCAGCACTCAAGTCGTGATCTCCATTGAGTGACGTGAATTATCTCGCTTGCACCATTCGACAACAATTCTATTTTGGCCATATAGTATCCGAGCGTTTGGCAGTCTCATGTCGCAGAGTTTGCTGACCCATTGCAGCGTCTACGCACATCGATTGCCCGCTCAGCCCAGGTATGCCACACGTTCAGCTGGTGGCTCTTGATTGCCTTGCACAACTTCGATCCAGACGCACCCGAAACGAATTCTGATACTTGGACATTACTTAAACGCTACAGCAATTGCAATGTCGTGGTTTGCAGGCACCACATACCAGCCTCTCAGCTCCGGTCTACCGCTAGACCCAGGTTTTTGCAATTGTCGAGACCGCCCGCCTCAAGAACTTCCCGGCCTGCGCAGTTGCGAGTTAACATGGCAGCCGCTCAAGCTGAGGTGCGATATAGTAATGTTGCTTGTGGAGCCTGATCATGTCAGCAATACTAAGGTCACCCGCTTTCAGCACAGGATCTGAAAATAAACACCACTTCCACGAAACCCATCGACGGTCAAAAAACCGGCACCAGCGGTTTGAGAAAGAAAACAAACGTTTTCACTGGTGAAAACTATCTTGCTAATTGGTAAGAATTTGGTACTCTCCTGTACAACAGCTTGAGTCCCACAAGTGCTGGGTATCTAGCTGTGCATATCCTGTTTGGATTTCCAAGGAATGTTCACCTTTGCCATATATCAGCTGATTTGGATATGCCGGACATGCAGCAAGCTTGTCTCTGCCTGTGTCACAGGATCCAGTCCCTGTTCAACTCATTGGGTGATGAGGTCAAGGGCAAGACTATTGGTCTTGGCGGTGATGGCCGGTACTTCAACAAGCAGGCTGCTCAGATCATCATCAAGATGGCAGCTGCCAATGGAGTCAAGAAGGCAAGCTCTTCAGTGTCACTGCATTCTGCTGAACACTGAGTTGGTCTTGACATGCTTTCTGTTAAGATGTATGCCCAAATCTATGAAATGCACACTTGCCACCGGAAGCTAATGCCTGCTTTACCTGGATGCTCAGGTGTTGGTGGGGCAGAATGCCATCATGGCCACCCCAGCAATGTCAGCCCTCATCAGGCGCCGCAAACTGTATGGTAAGATTGCCTCTGTCTGCCAACACTTGCCGCAGACCATGTCAAAGTTGTCATGATAGGTGCAATGCACCCTCTTGCCCAAGCATTAGGCCGCTGTATACACATGAAATAGAGGTAAACTGACCCAAATCAAATGCAGTGACCTCCATGCAGTGTACAAACCCCCTATATCCTTGCAACAGTATCATTAAGTTCAACATTCTGCCGGGCAATCAAGGCTGCATGCTGTCTTGTCCAAGCACAAGTCAGTCCAGGTGCTATCACTATGGCACGTAGGTGTTGTCTATGCCGTCACTTTGGGTCAAGGCACCGCTGGCAGCAAAACATCATGTTGTTTCAGGTGGGCTGATCATGAGTGCCAGCCACAACCCTGGAGGTCCCAAGGAGGACTGGGGCATCAAATTCAACTACAGCAGCGGTGAGCCTGCTCCTGAGCGCATCACAGATGCCATCTACAAGTACACTCAGAGCATCAAGGAGCTGAAGACAGCTGACCTGCCAGACATTGACCTTGCCAAGATCGGCAACAACAAGTTTGGCGGCTTTGAGGTACTAGCTGGCCTTCATCTTTCTCAGAAGAGCACTGTTGCGTTGCTTGTCTCTGACTGACGTTTCACGAGCGCTGCTTTCAGCTGTTTGACGTAGGCAAGTCAATGAGGCAAACTCGAATTATATTTTGCCTCATCACCATCTGGGTGCGTGTTTTGGCATGTTGTGCTGTTGTACTTCCAGCTGCACAGCATTGCTCTTAGGGACTGTACTGCAACACAGGATTGTTACATTAAATGGGTGTTACACCCGGTGCAGGTTGAGGTGATTGACAGTGTAACAGACTACTTAGCCACTCTGAAGGAGGTCTTCGACTTCCCCACCCTGAAAGAGTTTGTGGGCCGCAAAGACTTCTCCTTCTGCTTTGACGCCATGAATGCTGTCACTGGAGCCTATGCTGCCCCCATCTTTGTCAACGAGCTCGGAGCTGACAAAAGCGTCGTCATGTAAGCCCACATACCATCTTCACATGCGCAGCTCTAGCAGGCAGCGTCGAGCTGGTTGCAGACACTGCGCTGCCTTGAGCTAACTTCACCGACTCACAGCACTGCTTATAGGCAGTATGATGTGTTGCTTGTCATGATGCACGGCACTTGATGTCTGCATGATGGTGAACTTGTGTTGCCTTTTGATTGTTGACCACATGTTGCATGTGCAAGCATTGAATCTTCGACGGAATCTGTCAACTGTGATCTTTTTGCGACGATATAACTCCTGACATGCAGGAACGGGGTGCCCAAGGAGGACTTTGGGGGTGGACACCCAGACCCCAATCTGACCTATGCCAAGGAGCTTGTGGACATCTGCTGGGGTGACAATGGCCCAGACTTTGGTGCAGCTTCAGATGGTGATGGTGACAGGAACATGATTCTGGGCAAGAAGTTCTTCATCACCCCTTCCGACTCAGTGGCCATGATTGCAGCTAATGCAGATGCTATCCCCTACTTCAAGTCTGGCCTCAAGGCACGTGCTGCCCTTCTGCACTTGTTCTGTCAGTTTTGCACCCATGTCTTTACAGACAGGCTGTCACCATTGAGCTTGCTGTGTCAAGGGTCATGCAGTCATGACTAACGCCAGCCAAATTCATTACTATTGGCTTCACAAATTAAACATAGGTGCAGTGCTGATCTCTTGCAGGTTTTTCATGCAGGTTGCAAGGGTCATGCATTTTGCAGCATAGTATGTTTCTGTATGATGCCATCCAACACACCCCTGGCCATCAAGCTATGGATCAGGTCTTGAACATGAGCATGCTTGATCAGTCTTGTCTTGTCCTTGTGCAGGGAGTGGCGCGCAGCATGCCCACCAGTGCAGCACTGGACAGGGTAGCTAAGAAGCAGAACCTGACATTCTTTGAGGTGCCCACTGGCTGGAAGTTCTTTGGCAACCTCATGGATGCAGGTCTGCACCTGCCACTGCCTGCATGATACGGTCGATAACAGTACGTATGTGGCAATTGGTAGGCTGCTGGCTGTGCTGAGCTTGCCATCTGAGCGTGTCTGCTGTCGGCACATATTTTCATGTTCTTGAAGTAAAGTCATACAACATTCTTCATTTTGAACATGAATGCTGTCTGCCTGCAATCACATCGACACAGAGGCCTAAGCTGCTGTTTGCCTGACTTTGGTTCCTGGCGGACTTTTAAATCCACAATTACCTTCAGAGTGCATGCATGCAGCAGACAGGCACCGCAGAGTCTTTGTAATTCTCAAAGATAAGCATGCATAGTGCGTAAACACCAGCAATGGGTAAATCCAAGCAGGCACTGGTATACAGCCTTGAGGTCATGACGCTGAGGGTTCTCTGGCTGATCTGCCAGCAAATTGTATGCCTCTTCAGGCAAGTGCTCTGTGTGTGGTGAGGAGTCCTTCGGAACCGGCTCCGACCATGTGCGAGAAAAGGACGGTCTGTGGGCAGTCCTGGCTTGGTTGTCAATCTTGGCAAAGAAGAACAAGGGCAAGAAGGACGGTGCTGGCCTCTTCACTGTTGAAGATGTAGCTAAGGAGCACTGGGCTACCTACGGCCGTAACTTCTTCAGGTTGAACACTTTGCTTAATAAGATCACATTTTGCCAATCTGACTTCCAATATGTTGCATATATTGCTGGTAAGCAGCAGAATGCTGATTTAGGATGCTGCAGCAGCAATGTGCTTTTGTTTCCAGGCCAGGACAACGTTGGAGCCTGTGCTGCTCATGATCACTAGGTCCAGGGACTACATAGCTGCAGCATGTATCAGCAATGCATCAGCATGCTGCATGTCTCAATCTTGTGGCTTCCAGGCCTCTCCTGCATACAACTGTCGCCTCACTTGGCTGGCTGGTCCTGGCCGTAACACACTTTGCTTCTATGGCAGCCGGTATGACTACGAGGGAGTGGAGTCTGAGGGTGCCAACAAGATGGTTGAGCACCTGGAGGAGGTGATTGCCAAGAGCAAGAAGGGTGACAAGCTGGGAGAGTACACCCTGGAGACGGCAGACCAATTTGACTACACCGATCCCATTGATGGCAGTGTGGCCAAGAAGCAGGGCGTGCGTTTCATCTTCGACGATGGCAGCAGAATCGTGTTCCGCCTGTCAGGCACTGGCTCAGCTGGCGCTACTGTCAGGTGAGATTACCATCACATCTGATCTCCATACCAAAATGACGAGGTGTTTTTGGGGAGTACCTCTGGTGCATAGAGCTACTAGCAGTCGCCTGGAACTGCAGATGATGTTCTTCATGAAAATTAATATTTTCAATCGAATGTTAGGGCTGTACTGTAGAGTCTGTATGCAATGTGAAGTTGCTGAACTGTGACTGTCTGCTGCAAAGTAGTGTGCATACTGAAAATTTGCAGTGTGCTTGTGGACAGGAATGCATGCATTCAGCATGTTGGCCAATTCTGACAAATCAATGACATGTGTTTGACACATGTGTGTGCAGCAATATTCACTTGATTCATTTTCACGCATGGTTGTGATGTAGGATGTACATTGAGCAATATAGTGATGACACTAGCAAGCATGGGCTGGATGCCCAAGAGGCACTGGGCCCAATCATCAAGACTGCTCTGCAAGTGAGCAAGCTCCAAGAGTTCACTGGCAGGGACAAGCCCACAGTGATCACCTAGATTAGTTGTCACACTGTGACAGGCAGCATTGATAGCAGCAAACTCACGAGATGATGAATTGCGTAGCTTAATGAATGATGCCAGAAACTGCCTTGTCGTAAGCATCAGTCTGTCTGATGTGTGGGCCGCAAAGGTTGCTGTGCGTTAAATGTTGTCACCTTTCCATATTTGACTGTCAACAACTGGCTGCATATTGACGCAAGCAAGGCTGAGTATTGCAACTGTGTCACACTGACTGTGCAAGCGACTGGGGCAGAAACAAGCTCGAGTGCGACACTGCTAATCTATAAACTATACTATGTGCTCAGGTCTTGCAGCAGTTTTGCATTTGCTGCAAATGTAGCAAATAACTAAAAAGAGCGAAAAGTTGAGCATCAAATTGCTAATGCCTGCTGGATAAACTCAGATTTAACCCTGAATTGCAATCAGAGGAGCTCCACCGTCATCCTCTCGCACGACAACTACAGAATCACGGCCGTTCCATAGCCCTGCCTCCTGTGCAATGATGCGTGCTTGTGCTACCAGCCCAGGCACATCATCCATGTCATCGACCACCAAGTCAAATATTCCGAACGCCGGGCTGCACAAGCAAGCTGTGGCCTTGCTGTCGGTGATGAGCATCTGAGGAACAGGCGGCCTGCCGACGGCGATGGCCAGAGGCAGTTGTGACCCACGGCTGAGAGTCACAATCAGGCACGCATGGCAATCAAGTACCGTACCAACAGCCGAGATAGCTGCCGTGTACACCGCTGGTAGAGGCTTTGCAGCTTGCTCTTTCAAATAGGACAGCATAGCTGATGCATTGAGCGCTCCTTCCGCGCACTGCAATACAGAACTCAAAGCCGCCATGGCAGCGTTGAGGCTGCTTCGTCGAGCAAAGGTTCCGCTCTGTCTGGCCTTCGCATCACTGTCGGCTCTGTCGTCTGCCAGACCGTCGGTGGTGCACCAGGAGCTGTTGCTATCGCTGGCTTGCAGGCGTCTGGTGCTGGCGTGTGGAATTTGCATTTGTTGCACCGAGAGGGCAACACAGTCACAGCCGTCCAACACAGCATTAGTGACGTCTGCCACTTCTGCAGGTGCAGCTTTGGCCTGAGCATGTGAGGAGGCCAGCAAATCTGCTGAGCAGATTGAGATGCGTCCTGCAAGCTTGGCTCTGCTGATCAGAAGCTTCTGCAGCTGTGGTAGGTGCCGCAGCAACTGACTGGGCAAGTTGCTTCTGCTGATGTACACTCCAGCTACTCGTTGCAGCAGCTTGTCCAGTTCTGGCAGAGCCCTGACATCTTCAATTCTTGCCAGAATCTGGATCGCAGTCCCTTCTGCCTGATCCAGTGCCTGTCTTAATGCCACAGCATCTGCCAGTGATCTGATGGGAGCAGCAACATACTCCACAAAATGCCTGTGGACAAACTGCTGGACTGCCTTGGCATCAGCAGCTGTCAGCTCTGATTCCCCTGCTTGCTCTGCGGCTGCAGCATCACGCAGCTGCTGACCAGCTGCAAGCGTCCCTGCTGTGAGAGCTCTGACCTGTATTTGCTGCTTGGCTGCGTCCCTGATGACTACTTCAAACTCCACAGATCCATCACCTGTCACCAGCTTGTGACCAGACTCGAGCATGATGGCAGCTATGTTGGTGCAGTGTACAGCAACAGGACTGCTGCTGGGAGAGGTGTCCTCAGTCACCCTCTTGCTGACTCCTACACCATCCTTGCTGCTGCTGTATATCAGCTTCAGCAGCTGGCCTTCTTGCAGCTCTGTTGACTGAGATGCTGTGCTGATACTGACAATGTGAGCATCTGACCCTGCCAAGTTGAGCACACGCGCAATCTGCTTGCCAGACTGCTTGGCATGCTGCTGCACCTGAAAGGTACCATCATATACTTGAAAGGCAGGTTCACAAACATGTTTTCAAAGATGCACAGATCTGCAGAGCCTGGTGAAGTGCCTGGAGTCAAGCCAGATGTTGTCACAGGCTTGATTTTAAGGGTGCCAGTCAGATGGCTCGAATACAAGTATCAATATAAGTGAATATATATAGAACCATGTTTGGGGCAGAAAGGATGTGACGCTGACAGCAGCAGCGTAACAGACTCAGCTGAGTCTGCAGATTCTGCAAGCACAGCATGCGCAGCAAATGTGCCCACAATAATCAGAACATCCTACATCTACAATGTGAGGACCAGCAGCTGCACCAGCAACCTCATCGCAGTGGTCTCAACTCAGTGCACAAAAGTTGTCTCAGAGCAATGCACAAAAGCTGTCTCTCAGAGCAATGCATATATGTATAAGCTGGCTCAACGCACAAATGCTGTCTCAAAATTGCATATGTGAATGCCACATACCTCAACAAGGTGGTCAGCCAAGTCCAGGTGCTGCTCCAGGGTGCCTTGAGACAGGTCAAAACAGGCAACGTCCATGCCAGCCTCCATCAGGGCTGTCAGCTCGTGCACAAGCTCACCGCCCTGCCCTGCCCCAAGCTGCCCTGCCTGTACTGCCCCAATGGCACCACCACTCACAGGACTGGCTGCTGCAGTCACCTGCACCAAGCAAGCATGAAACTTGGCAGACATAACGCTCATTGTGCACTGCTGCTTCAGAAGGCGTCCTTCCAGAAAGTCAATGGTGTCAGCCAAGCTTTGCACACCAGCAAGCAGGCAGACAGGTTCTGCTGGATGGGTGTAACATTGTCAAGAGACACGAAGAAAGATTTCACCAGCATTTTGGCGTGACGCAGGGCCCAGATGTTTCACAAACAGGCAAAGCCACTTCAGAGATGCTTATTTGAGATGATACAGACTGGGTGGCAGCAATCAATGTAGAAGCTGAGCAATTTCATGCAAACGCCCATGCCATCAAACCAGTCATCATGATCTGCCTCAGTGCAGTGACTTCATCTGCCATGCCACACGAGGCAGCTTTACACCGTGTGAAGTAACATCAGCAGAGTTGTACATACTCGAATGCTCAGGTATACACTATGTTGCCGTATCTGGGCACCTGCATGCAAGAATTGCATCCAAGCCCAGATTAGGCGATCCACCTCAAATGGGCAGTGTGCAGAGTGGGCCTCTTAGCTTATCGGCATATTTCCTAGCATGATGTCATACACTGCACATTTCAGTCATGTCATGGATGCTACAGAGACTGACCTTGACAGGTGATGACTTGAGGGGAGTTCCACTGCCTTTACTGGGTGTGGTTGCGGCGCTACCCATGCTAAGACGTGCAAGCAGTCCTTCAGGCCGCTTGGGCTTATGCCTGGAACCAGTGCTCAGGGTGAAAGCTGCAGGGTCCAAGACACACATGATCTTGGTGTGCCTTGGGCCGGGTGCTGTTGTGACCACATCAGCAATGGAAAGAGAGGCTGTCTGGGGACACAGAGTCCTGTGGACGCGATTATCTGCTTGCCCATCCCACACCTGCTGTGCATCTCCAGGAGCTACCTGTCGCACAACGTGGCCAGTCATTCAGAAATGCTGTCCATGAAGCAACATGAAGGGATTTAGTACACCCAGCATATGAGCTGACCATGCTCACATACATAGTGAGAATTACATGTGTGTGTGCACAAGGGTCTGCAGCAGACAGCAGTACAGCTGCCATGACACGCAAGCGGTGATATTGTACATGATACAAAAAACATGCTTAGACAAGCTGCAAGCTGATTTGCATGCATGATCTACAGGTCCTGCCTATCAATCTCAGCATGAGTCATTAGACCTGTGCTCCCCAGCACGATGGCATAATATGCATGCATGCAATAGCATGCATGTCCAGCTGCTGCCTCAACCAGGTCTGTCACAGATCATCAACAGAATGCAGCTGCTGGACACAGACATGAACTTAGACGTAATGCTTGCATGCAAGCCAGAGGTGCTGTAGTCTCAGCAAACTCACCCTAGTAAACAGCACAGGGAGGGTGTCTGGACCATCTGCCAGGTTCTCTGCCATGACCACGACTCTGCAGCCTGAAGGGCACAAGCCCTGGTCCCTGGCATGCTGCAGCCCTTCCTGCAGGGGGGCCTCCAGAAGGTCTCCAGGGGCCTGAGTGATGGGAAATGGGAACAAAGCTCGCACTGTGTTGCAGCGCCTCATCACCTACACCATCAGCACAGTCAGGGTTCTGGCACAGGCACTGTGTATGTTTGTTTGTGCATCAGTACATGACACTGTGCCATTGCCTACAGTGCCACTGATACTGACAAAGGTGCAACAGGTGACTAACTCGGAGCCGCACTTCAAAGTGCCTCAACTCAGATAAGGTTTTACTAGATTTAGTTCATATATTTAATACCTTACAGTCTGGGTGTGGAGCCAGTTGTGACTGATCAGGCATCCTAGCTTGAAAGCCCACATGTAAGAATTAGATTTAGTTGAAAGCGGTCATAGCTTGTGAGTTATTGAGAGAACCAGGTATGCTAGCAGCCTCTTGATGGCTGCACGGCAGCTGCATCCCTTGCTCAAAGTTGTTCCCTAACAATGCTTGTTCAGTCGTACGTACCTGATTCCTGCTGGTTAAGTACACGTTTTAATGATTATCATTATTGATGCTTGTTCAGGACTGACCCACAAAAAGCACCATGTCTGATGAAAGGTCCTGCTGCAGGAAAGTAGCTCCGATTGAAGGTGTATGCAATGCAGTGTCAGCTACATCGGGCAGTATTTTGAGCTCACCTCCTCAGACTGACTCACAACCAGGATGGGCAAACCCAGGCGATAGCGAGCCAGCAGATAAGCGCTCTGCCCTGTAGTGGTGAGCACCACAATCAGTCCTGCCCTCATGTCCAGGGCTGCTCTGGCAGCCCCACTCACAATGGCCTCAAAGGGCTCTATCAACTCAGAGTCTGAGTCACCCATGCCAGTCTTGTGAATGTGGCGGTAAGCCTGCCGCCCATCTAAGCTGTGGTCTGCTGCAGACATGACTGCAGCTGTGCATTGTACCGCCTGCATCAGACTTGGCAATGCTTACTATGGATGTCTCCCCAGAATGTCCACAAAAGTTCTCACTGGCATGACATGCTCACGTACTGAGTAGAGCTTTCTTACATGCATTGTGCCAGGGCTGCATGTTGTGTGCAGCGTGCACAGTTGTGAGTGTATTGCCTCACAAGCTTATATAACAACTCCAAGCAGTGAGCATTCCTCCATTCATCTTGAAGGCTGCGTGGCAGGTTGCATAATGCACAAAACAGTCACCAGCTGAGACCACGCAGTTAAAATTTAGCTGGAGGGCAGGTTGTGACCTGAACGGGGTTGATGCCTATGGAGGTTGCAGCGCCCAGCAGCAGCCCATCAGCTCCATCGAAGATAGCATGAGCCACATCTGACATTTCACAGGGCAAGGCCTGAGGCTGCCACGCCATGGATTCCATCACCTGCCCCTCCACTACCATGAACTTCCCTGCACCCCACATGTGTCATGTCTCTCTTGCTGCTGCGACTATGCTTGCAAAAGTGTGCAACCCACAAAGCAGAATGTGGGTTGCCAGTACAAAGTTAAGCTTGCTGTGTGCCAGCTGATGATGATGACATGCTGCAGCGCCAAATATATACTGCTGTGTTGGGCATATGTTGTTTGTACTGAATGTGATTGCAAGATCCTGCTGGTGCGAGTCACATGAATGGTGTACACTGCATCTACTCCTCACGCTGGGCTCATCGCTTTGCTGTCCTCACATCAATCAGGGCTCAACTTGTACAAAAGGCAAGTAAGCAAAGGAAGCAAGTAAGCAAGTGATGAGTGAGGGGCATGAGTCAAGCTGCATGAGTCACCTGCTGCTTGAGCCTTGGCAGCAACCAGCTTCTGCATGAGGCCAAGCTTGTCCGGTCCCAACTCAAAAGCCAGGGACGATCGACACAGCATGATGCCATCAGCTTCCCCAAGAATGTCATCAATGTTGCGCAGCCCAACCTCATTCTCAATGCGTGCAATCAGCCTGATTGTGTCTCCGTGGTCGCATTCCACCATGAAGCGGCGCAGATACTGTGCATCTTCAGCTGTCTGGATGTAGGCTGCTGAGACGAAGTCTACCCGATGTGCACAGGCAAAGTTCTTGATGTCATTGAAGGTGGGCTGGGCTAGGCAAGGGCTTGGAATGGCGCAGCCAGGGAAGATGACCTGCAAACACATGACCAGATGAGTCACCCAAGTGTCATGGTATCTACAGTATGAATCACAAGCAACAGCATGCATCAGTGCAGTGTGCATGAAGTTGAGGTAGGCATGCGTGCTGATGCGTGTGATAACAGCAAGCTCTCTGACAACGATAGTGACACAGGCATGAAACACTTCAGCATGTACCTAGCTTGTATGTGCCAATCTTGTACCCAATTCAGGGCGTCATCATGACAGGAGCGGCGACCACTATCAAGCATGCAGAGACAAACACGTGCAAAGTGATTCTGTCAATTGCAAAACATGGCTATTGCGAATCTGAGCACGCAGGCGATGCAAAAGTATTCAACACACACCTGACAGTGCTCTCCCAGCGGCTTCAAAGCCTTGGTCACAGTGGCTTCACACTGCTTGTCAGATGAGATGCTAGTGACTTTCAGCACAATGCTGTCATCTCCTAATATGACAGTGCTGCCACCCTTGACAATCTGGCACAACGCATCTGTTGTCACAAAGATGGTGATTCTGCCAGATTTTGCATCCAGGCCGCCTTCAACATGGCCATCTGATGTTCCCCCACGTAAGCTGACAGATTGACCTGCTATGAGCTGTAGCGGCTGACGCCCAAACAGTCGGCCTGTTAACAAGTTGGGCCGCTTGGTGTTCATGCACACAGCTACAGTGCATGCCTGATCAGCTTCCACTCTGCGTATTCTGTCTAGCACAACCTGATGCTCCTTGTGATTGCCAGTGGACAGATCCAGCACCCCGACATCCATGCCTGCTGTCACAAGCTGCTGAACTAGTGCCTCTGTGGCTGATGCTGGGCCTAGAGTGCAAAAGATCTTGGATTGGCGAATGTGTTCATTGGAAAATTCCATGCCTTCTGGACTGGCAGGGATCTGACCCAGCGTAGCCAGGTCAAAAGCTACTGGCGTGTAAATAGTAAACACCTCCTGAAGCCGCTGCGCAAATGCAGATGCCTGTTTGACTCTGTTCCTGGTATAGGGACTGAAGTACGGCGTGGCTGGGGCCAACCCACTTGCCATTGCAGTGATGCGAATGGTCCCTGCTTCATACTTCTTTGTCAGTGAGTGTTGGTGCTGAAGAGTGGAGTTGCCGCAACCCATGACGGCACAACCGCTACTCTGACTGTTGCTGTTGACCGAACTGCTGACTGTGCTAGCAAACCAATGCGCTGTCCATGACCAAGCTGGTGCTGATTAACTGCTCGCTGTGTCTCCTCAGGACTGCCTGGACTGCCTCTGAGGGTTTTGCCGCACAGCTGACCTCAAAGGATGTCCTGCAAGACAGAGAGAAAGACTGGAACATTATCAGGCATCATACGCACCGAACAAGTCTGCGTAAAACTCACTACAGCTGTTTGAAGACCTGCCCCAAAAGTGTCACGGCATGCTGAGAGTATACGTATGGTGCTAGCCGACCAGCAGACGTCGCGTTGTCGTGGAAATGCAAGCTGGATTTACAGGCAGTCCGCGTCAATCGGTGCGCAAAGGCGTTGCGTACCTCGAGTGAGCCTGACGAAAAGTTGCCGGGGCAAAGGTGCCCTTTCACCAGGTCTGGTGTTGCTGGGTCTATTGCTGGGTCTATTGCTGGGTCGAGCTGAGGCTGTGTAATCCAGCCACAGACATCTTTGATGCGAGCTTGAATGACATTATACTGGATCGCAGAAGACCATGTATCCGCTAGAACTATCTAAGCAGCGTCTTCCAGTCAACTATGCGGACCCCCCGCCATAGATATTTCGTTTCCGCCTCGTTGCCTGATCAAGCAACCACCACTCAGTTGAGACTTGCAAGCTTTAAGCTTCTTAGGAAGTCTAACCTTAAAGGAAGAGCCTTGTATAACCCAATACAGCTGCAAAGCAGTAAGCCCAATTTGTGACGTCTGCATATTGCAGTCCTCCACGCAGTCTTGCCCTGCATCCTTGATCTTGACCTAGAAGCAGCGAACCATAGCTACTCAAGGACACGGCACAACGATCAAGTGACCTTGTCATGGACGACGCCCTGGCCTTTCGTGTTCTACGACTTGCTAAGCCCGCTTTTGGCGTCCAAAAACCCCTCAAGTTCCAACTCGACGAGGACATGACCTCTGACTTGATCAGAAGGTCAAGTCACAGTACTGCATACAGCAAATTTCAGGAGCCCTTTGCAGACAGAACGGAGCTTCAGAGCGCGTTGGCTGCATGCGGCGTTGGGAGCCTGATGGTGCTGACTAAAAACTTCGGAGAAGCTTACCTTGGTGAGGTAATCTGCTTGCATATCCCACGCACGTGTTGGACGCCAACGACACGCGTCTGAACAGCTGCTTATGTAGAGTTTTGTGGGGTACATCAGCCTGGGTAACAAGGCATCATACCGGGCCACAGAGGTTATTGTGAAGGTTAGTGTATTGCAGGGCAACTGCCTGTCTTTTACCTGCGCTTTGGATTGCTATCACTTGCACTGTTGCTGACCCACACCTGACAAGTCATTGCACAGGTGGAGCTGCAAACTTCACGGCAGAAGGTTGTTCTATATGACAACACCACGTCACCTCTGCCTTTCCTTGGCCCTGGGAGCAGACATGATTTCATTGTACAGCATGACATCAAGGAATTGGGCATCCACAACCTCATCTGTTCAACTGTCTACACTGCTGCTGATGGAGAGCGCAGATACACACCAGAGACGTTCAAATTCACATCTGCAAACCCGCTTTATGTCAAGACAAAGGTGAGCTTCAAGTCACATGTACTAATGCAGTCTGACTTGCCTTATGCTGCAGCACCACCTGATCAGCATCTGACGCCACCCCATGACCTGGGTTGCCGGTTGTCTCAGCTGCTTTACACTTTCTGCTGCTGTCTGCACACACCAGTTGGTGCACATGCTGTCACTGTCAGAATGTGCTCTCAATGCCATGGCATGCTCGGGGAAATGGGAGTCGGGAAATTACATGCCCTCCTCCCTATACAAGTTCAGTGGTACTGAACAGAGCTAGTCTAGCTTTTTTGGTCCTCGATGGATGTTGCTGTTTTCACGCCCATGCAGAAGTTCTTTCACTGCTGTTTACATTGGTACTGCAGACTAGGCAAGTGGGAGGTGACACGTTTATGGAAGCATGCATAGAAAACTTCAGCAAGAACCCAATGGTGCTGGAGTATCTACGCTTTGACGCTGCGCCTCCACTATCTGCTGTCAGCATTGACATCAGAGACGTCCTCATGACTGACTTCACCAGCGATGTCCCATTAGGCAGCTACATTGACCAGCTGCAGGCAAGTCTCCCCTTTTTTGCCTGGTGCTTAAGTGACCCACCTAAATGAGATGTCAGTGCATGTATGCGGCACTGGCGTTATGCGCCACGAACTGACTTGCAGTGCGTTTTGTCAAGACAGGCATTGCAGCTGGCAAGTAGGACGCACGCTGTTGTTGCTGTATATGCATTTATGACCCCCTGTTGATGCGGTTAGGCAGTGTTTGAGGAATCCCTTGTAAACAAAGCTGATGTTTCTTGAGGCCAGGCACTGATTGACCACATCTTCCATCTTGCTGATGCTGCAGTGCAATTACATCTTCAAACACGCTTCTTCTTACCAGCTCCTGTGAGTCTACAGGCCATCCTTGCATAGCTTGAGACTCAGTGTTTCCCTGATAGTCTGCATCTGACAATATGCTTCATCAATCTGAACAAGGTGTGAAGCGTGCATGTGCAGCCCTCAAAGTGTGTTGTGCTATGCACCAGGTGCTGGATGTGGGCTGCGGCTCCAACTACCTGTTCAGGCTGACACGGAGAGGTGGAGGTGCAGCAGCAGACAGCGCAGGCACCGCCCTGGGGCAAGCTGGAAATCAAATGGAGGGGTAGCCTGGGGGAGGTGGGGCGGTTGCAGACCCAACAGATCCTTGGGCCTCCAGCGCCCACCAAGGTCAGCACTTGTATTGTGCATGATGCTGTTGGTCACCCTGATCAGCACTTTGCCTCCTTGCTTGCTTTGTTGCCATGCATGCTGGAGTATGCAGACAGCAGGTATGTCAGGGGAATGCTTGCATGAGGAATAGTGAAGAAAGTACTACACCTTTCAGCGTCAACCTGATGAGAAGCCAAGATTTATACCGTGCTGCTTACTACTGCTTGCTTGATACGACTCACGTCCTGTTGCACTGTGCCAGAGCTCCATGTGTGCACACTGGTCATGTGCTTTCCAGCAGCAGCAGCAGCAGCAGCAGCAAGCGCTGCAGACCACACTGCAAGTCCTTTGGTGTAGAAACCAGTGGATGCCACGCAACAGCAGCCTTCTGATGCGGTGCCATGGTCAGGACCATACACTATGCATGCCACGAGTGTGGTCAGACAGAGTTTTAAATGTATACAAGCAGCTGAGGGCTTTGCCTTGGTGACATGTGTGCAGGAGGTGGAAATCAAGATAACCTCAATATCTGAGCAAATACGTCTGGAGAGACCCTTCCAAACTGTAGTGAAGCTACAGAGCCATGTGGACCGCCAGTTGGGACCCCTAACCCTTACCACGGCTTCTGGTCAGAACCTGCTGCTCTTCCATGCTGCACCCTGCTTGTGTGATGTAATTGCCAAGATTAGCCTCATTGTGAAATGACTTGTCGTTGTGAGTATGAGCTTCTGTATGACAAGAAGGTGACTTATGATTTTACAGCACAGATATGTGTATATCTCAAATGGCTCATCACCGATCAGTTGTACAGTTGATACATACTACCAACTCTGCTTGTGACCTCTTTGTTGGGTGGCGTCATGAGCAGGTCAGCTCAAGTCATCTTGTCCAGAAAATGTAACGTCAACTGAAAAGGCTGCAAGCTGTTTGTAATTGCAGGAGCAGAGAGCAATACAACCCAGCAAGCAGGTGCTTTGCAAGACAGGGGTATGTTGCAGCCGTCTGCAAGTCCTTCTCTCAGGGTGACAGCTGATGGTGGTGATGTACTGCTTTTTGGTGATGCGGCCAGCAGCAGCATTGTTGCATGTGGCGTCACAGCACATACAATTGAAACACTGCCACCTCGTGGCATAACCCATCTCACCCTGTCCTTCTTGCCTCTTGCATTGGGCGTACAGCAGTTACGAGGACTCTTGTTACAAGGTGTTGATGATAGCCGTGTGTATGACAGATTGCAGCCCGTAGACATTCTTGTTGCTGCTTGACATCAATACTTTGTGCACTAGCAAAAGATGTTTTCCTGTACTTGGACTTTTGGATTTCTGCCTGAGCGCCGTAAGTTGAAAAAGGCCTGTAGAGCATTCAGCCAAAGCTGGTTTGTCAAGTCGAGTGCCTGGTCTCAGCGACGCAAAAATATATAGCTCAAGTCGATCCAAGATGCTTTTAAGTAAGTGAGTAAATAAAATAGTCGTTTAGCCGAATGCCATTCAGGATATCTCAAGACTTTGAGCTCAGCTGCATAAATCATTTGAAATTATGTACGTCTGATCAACGTTATGCAATCCCATTGGGTGCATGTAAATTTGTAATGGTCTTGTTACATGTACAGCTGGCCAGATGGTTGTCGCTTGCAGGTGGGGTGTATATGCAGACTGGGTGTTGATAAGACTACAGGGCATTGCGCCAACAACTAGACATGCTATGTACGATAACAAACAGCAGTCTCACACTCCAATGTCACTTTTGCCCCAAAAGATGTCAATGTCCTATGTATACAGGCACACTTCTCATACACATATATGCTGCTAAACAGGGCAAATGTATAGCCCTAGCTGTGTTTAAGTACCTACTTGCAAGTCAAGAGTCACACAGATCAAAAACCAAGCATCAGCACAGAACAGATACTGTACACAGCTGACATACTTCCCAGTTCAGACAAAACTTGAGCCTGGTAATGCAGGCAAATTCACAGAAGAACAAGTGCAGAAGCATGGCAATAACCCATCAAAGTTGGAAACGTTTTGGTCGCCCTGGATACTGTTTCACTTGTCAGGCTGATCAGCTAGTAGCAGTTGCATGCTGCAAGTAGCGTATATAAACAGAACAGAGGTGTGGCCAAACAGAAAGCTTATGATACATTGAATATGTTCAAACTTGTCAGTGAGCGACAGCCGCTCTCCTGGCTGCTGCATGGACAAACATGGCTATGGCTCTGTTCTCATCCACAACCTGCAGAAGGTACTGCAACTGTTACTGCTATGACAGGTGTCAGCTGAATGCATGAGCTACTGCAGCACTCAGCAATATGCAACCTCCTCACTGCATTGCAAGGAAACAAAAGCCAACCTGTGGTTCTGTAATGAAAAAAGTTAGCAGTCAAGTTCTTCAGGCTGTGCATTTGCCTGTGCCACACGCCACCCAGCAGCCGAAATGCTCAGAACTGACAACAGTGAAATGCAGGATGTTTCTGCAGGCTGTGCATTTGCCTTTGACACAGGCCACACAGCAGCCGAAGTGCTGCGAACTGAGAAACATGAAAGGCATGATGCAGCTAAGTCCCATGAGTGCCGAGCCACATACCTGAGCAGTGAAGTGCTTGCCAACAGCTGATACCAGCTCCTCCTTGGTGGGGTTGGAGCCCACATCATCCAGCTTGTGTATGCGCCTATACCGCTTCAAAGCCACTGTGTCCAGCTTGTTGAAATCAATTATCTGCATGAGCAACGATAGCAGACTATGCAATGCTGCGCACCTTCAACGGTATTAGACAGTAGACTCTGTGCATACACTTATGTGCTGTGAATGCAGAGCTGGTTGCACAGCAGGTTTGTGAAAGATAGCAAGAATTTGATGTAGCACAGTGAAATGGCCTGAGCCTGACTTGGTGTCAACAAGACTTGCACAAAAGAGTTGCATGTATGCTTGTATTGAAGAAAAGTCTGAGGCGCACCGAGCCATTGGGATGCGTGACCCTTGCAGACTTTCTCTGTTGTTGGGGACCATCAGGAGAAAACAAGATGGCTCTTGGGGGCCTCCTGGGCCTCACTCGGGGTAGAAGCTCTGCAAAGTAGCGCACAGAGTTGGCACAGGTTGCAGGATGAAGGATCGAGTGCCAGACCCTCAGAACAAAGTGCTGCCATTTGTGGTGTTGCTATGCAAGGCATGCAGCTGAGTTGATTCAATGCATTACTGACAAGTTACAAGGCTGATGGACCAGATTGTGGAAGCTGAGGATAAGATCTGTGGTGAGTAATGAAATGAGGCAAGCTGAAAATAGACAGCTGTGCAGCCATAGGATGCAGAGAAATGCGTCTGATGGGTGTGCTTGAGGCCCTGATTGTGCTACGTACCTGCTTGATAGCCTGTTGTTGTGTCCTCGTCCAAGTCAGAGAAGTCCTGCAGACAGCAACAGGTGATGGTGACATCCAACATCCAACATCACAACGTGCTTGTCCGACATCCGGGCTGACAAAGATAATACGAGGCTGACAAAGCATTGCACAGTCAGGTACAGAAACAGTGTCGACACAGCAAAGGTGCGTTTTACCGTCTCGTTGCCGGTGGGAGGCTCAAGAACTGCAAGTGCATTCCGCTGCAAGCGACACTCAACACCGTTGCTGAGCACCTATACAACAGCCAATGGCCTCTCAAGACATGACCGATGGCAACATAAAAGCTAAGGGAGCTAGAGCGGCATTGGCTGACAGCGTTACGGGTCAGCAAGAGTTCATGCATCGCAAGCAGACGAAACAAGGTTAGGTTCAGGCCCACAGTCCTGGCAATAAAGCACCTTCCAGCAAGCAAGAAGATTTGCAGTGCACAACCGAAGATCGGCAAGGCTTACCAACCAATGCCATCCGCCGAGCCCCACTGCCTTCTTGACCACACCAGTGAGTCCCACCAAGCTTTGCTTTGTCCTGTTATTGCCTGTCACTGTGACCTTGGTATGTCGAGGCAGCAATGCTTGGCCATCGTCTTCCTCATCTTGGCTGGCATTGTCGCTGCCGGAGCTGCTGGCAAGATTGGTCTCTAAGGGCAAGATCGGCGGGACAGTGTCATGTTCTTGCTCGCTCTCTGGATTAGCCATCCGCTCTGTCAGCCTGAAGGTCTTTGTATTGCCTAGCTATTGCCTTTTGCTTGTGGACCAATGAAGTATTGCCTCAACGAGTCGCAACTCGGTA
>JAABUK010002755.1_pt1 | contig 30966 bp, 23 predicted proteins | sample 5559141 | NCBI WGS metagenome assembly JAABUK01 (sample SAMN10711869, study PRJNA513367) | rock metagenome | isolation source: Antarctica rocks | place: Antarctica: Victoria Land, Pudding Butte nord | collected 2016-01-03
TCCACGGCTCACCTCCGACGACGTATCGTGCCATGAGAGCTACAAGTTGAGACTCAGCGTCAGGATAGGCGAAGACGCCAGTTTGCTGCAATGGATTACGGACACGACCGGCGACGCGCGGGCCGGGGTTATTAACCGTTAATAAGGGCCGCCCGGGGAGGGCGGCGGGAGAATCCCCGGCGGGCTTATCAACGGCCAACAGGCGAGCCGATATCACCCCCGACGGAGCACAAACCCGGGGAGTGAAACGGATGCCGATCATCAGCGCCACCGCGCTCAAGGGCGGGGTCGGGAAGACGACGCTGGTCCACATGCTCGCGGGCGCCTTCGCCATGGCCGGCGAGCGGGTCCTCTGCCTCGACAACGACCCGCAAAGCTCGCTCTCGTCCGGGATGCTCGGCGCGGGCGAGGTCGAGCAATACGACCCCGCCTCGACGATCGCCGCGATCTACGCCGGGCTCGACCCCCTGCCGGAGCAGGTCATCCGGCCGTCGGGGATCGAGGGCGTCGACCTGATCGCCGGGTCGATGGCCGCCGCGAGATTCAACCTCCCCGAGCCCTTCTCCGCCCCCCCCGAGGTCCAGGCCGCGCTCCGGTCCTTCCTGGACGAGGTCCGGGGCCAGTACGGGGTCATCCTGATCGACAACCCGCCCAACTTGCAGGCCGCGACCTGGGCGGCCCTGGTGGCGAGCGATTATCTGATCGTGCCGCTGATCCCGGAGGATTACGGGACGATGTCGCTCTCCCCGGTCCTGGAGAGCATCCGGCTCGTCGCCTCGGGCGCGAACCCCTCCGTCGTGATGCTCGGCCTGGTCCTGACGATGGTCCAGCCGAGGCTCGGGGTCCACATCGCCTTCGAGAGCGTGCTCCGCCAGGTCCACGGCGGAGGCGTCTTCGACTCGCGGATCCCGATGGCCGCCGACATCAAGGAGGCGATCAGCCACCACAGGCCGGTGACGCACCACAAGCCCCGAGGCGCGTCGTCGAAGGCGTTCAAGGCCCTGGCCGGGGAGATGCTCGCCAGGATCGCCGCGAGCCGGTCCGTCGAGATCGAGGAGGTCGCCGCGCATGGGTAAGGCCGAAGAGTTGCTCAGGCAGATGGGCGGGGCGATCCTGGAGTCGGCGAGCCACCGCAACGCGCCGGCCGCGATGCCGACAAGTTCGGCCGGATCGACCCTCGCTGGCGAGCGGATGAAGGACGTCTCCCGGAGCAAGTCCGCCCTGGAGATCCCGATTGCCAGGATCGGGCGGGACGACGACCAGCCCCGCGAGGAGTTCGACCCCGAGGCCCTGGCCCGGCTCGCCGAGTCGATCAGGTCGAAGGGCCTGCTCCAGCCGATCTCCGTCCGATGGGTCGAGGACCGGGGCCGGTACGTCGTCGTCTGCGGGGAGCGCCGCTGGAGGGCCGCGACGATGGCCGGGCTGGCGACCATCTCCTGCGTCGTGATCGATCGGGCCCTGGAGCCCGGCGAATTGCTGGCCCTCCAGTGCATCGAGAACCTGGTCCGCGAGGACCTCCGGCCGATCGAGAAAGCCAGGGCGTTCCGGACCCTATTAACGGTTAATAACTGGTCGGGCAACCAGCTCGCGGACGAACTCGGGATCTCGCAATCGGCCGTCGCCCAGTCCCTGGCGCTGCTCGAACTGCCCGAGTCCGTGCAGGCCCACGTCGAGAGCGGAGAGTTACCCGCCTCGACCGCCTACGCCATCACCAAGCTCGGCGACGGCCAGGCGCAGAATGATGTCGCCGCCCGGGTCATGGCCGAGGGCCTGAGCCGGGCCGAGACGGCCGAGGTGGTCCGGGAGGTCGCCGCCACCGGGACGGCCGGCCCGGGGATGTCGAAGTCGAAGGGCAGGGGGGGCAAGCCCCGTAAGCCGACCGAGCGAGTCATCCGGACCGGGGCGGGGATCCGAATCACCCTGGAGTGCCGCAAGGGCCTCGACCCCGGCCCGGTCCTGGCCGCGCTCCTCGAAGTGGTCGCCCTGATTCAGGCCGAGTCCGGCGACGACCGGGCGATGGCCTGATCGCGCGGACTGGGCGTCATCGGCCGATCGCCGCGGGACGCCCCGGGGCGTGGTTGGCGGTTTGCCGGGCCGGAATACTCCGGGACCCATCGCAGCGAACACGCGACCCCGCGGTTCGCCGATCGATCAACCGAACTCGATCGCGGAGACGACGGCGTTGTCGCCGGCGGTCCGGGTGACCCGGAACTGGACGTGCCCGGTCAGGCTCCACGTCAGGTACTTGCCGCCGGAGAACGACGACGCGGTCCGGCTATCGAGGACCGCCCCGGTGGCCGCGTCGAGGACGTCGACCCGCTCGGCCCGCGCGTCCGAGCTGTCCCAGTCGAGCAGGTACAGGCTCACCTTGTGCGCCTGGCCGTCGGTGAGGTTCAGGTCGACGGTGAACGAATCGCCGTACCAGCACGACGCCGTCCGCTCGGTCGAGGCCGAGCCGGGCGTGACCAGCGGGGCGCGGGGGTCCGACGTGTTCGCGGTCCAGGTGGTGGTCCCGTGGCCGGACGGGGTGACGGTGGCGTAGGCGGGCAGGCTCGCCGAGCCGCCGATGACCTGGTAGCCGTCGGTCGGGGTCCAGTTGCCCCGCGTCGTCGCGTCGGTCCCCACGAACGTCGCCGACGACGGCGGGGCCGCGACGGTGACGGGGTCGCCGAACTCGATCGCGGAGACGATGGCGTTGTCGTTGGCGGTCCGGGTGACGCGGAACTGGACGTGCCCGGTCAGGCTCCACGTCAGGTACTTGCCGCCGGAGAACGACGACGCGGCCCGGCTGTCGAGCACCGTCCCGGTGGCCGCGTCGAGGACGTCGACCCGCTCGGCCCGCGTGTCCGAGCCGTCCCAGTCGAGCAGGTACAGGCTCACCTTGTGCGTCTGGCCGTCGGTCAGGTTCACGTCGACGGTGAACGAATCGCCGTACCAGCAGGACGCCGTCCGAGCCGTCGAGGCCGAGCCGGGCGTGACCAGCGGGGCGCGGGGGTCTGACGTGTTCGCGGTCCAGGTGGTGGTCCCGTGGCCGGACGGGGTGACCGTGGCGTAGGCGGGCAGGCTCGCCGAGCCGCCGATGACCTGGTAGCCGTCGGTCGGGGCCCAGTTGCCCCGCGTCGTCGAGTCGGTCCCCACGAAGCTCGCCGTCGGGCCGGCGGGAGCGGTTGAATAAGTGAACCGATCGGCCGCCGAGGCGGCCGAGGTTCCATAGCCGAAGATCGGGCTCTTCGCGTTCCGGGAGTCGGGCGACGTCGTCACCCCGGACTGGACCCGGACATCCACCGTGCCGGACCCGGCGGGGACGGTCGCCCTGACGTGCGAATCGTCGACCACGGCGACATTCATGGCGGCGGCGGTCCCGAAGCTCACGTTCAGGTGCCCGGCGGCTCCCGAGAAGTTCTGCCCGATGACCGTGATCGTCGTGCCGGCGGCGGCGGTCGTGACGCTCAGGCCGGTCACGACGGGTGTGGTGTCGACGACCTCGAAATTGCTGAAAGTCAAGCTCTTGAGCCCGGTCAGCGTGCTCTGGATGTCGTTGTCGTCCCAGGTCAGGATCGACCCGTCGGGCTGGATCGACTCGCTGGCACCGCTGAAGAAAAAGTTGCTGCCGTTGTCGGCCAGGATCAGTCCGTACGTCTTCATCGCCTGGGCGATGACCCGCGACTCCGGGGAAAGCCTGGAGATGTCCACGCCCGCCTTGAGGCGGAAGCGGGTCCCCATCGCCGGCTGGATGGCCGCGTTGGTGTTGCCCGGGTTGGCGGTGTGCGACGCCGGGTAGATGAACTGGTTGAGAATGGCCTTGTTGGTCAGCGTGAAGCGGATCGCGTGGTTGATGACCCCCTGTCCCCCCTGGCCGACCGGGAGCCCTTCGTCGGGGCGGACCAGACCGGGCAGGATCGCCAGGCCGGCCGCATCAGCCGAGGTCCAATCCTGGGGACGGAAGCTGTCCTTGTTCAGGTCCCAGACCGACTCCTGCGCCGCGTGCCACTTGCCGTCGCCATTCTCGGACGGCCGGGAGGCCGCGAAGAGTTCATAGGCGATGTTGTTGTCCTGGTCGTAGACGATCAGATGCGAGTCGCTCCGATTGGCCAGTCCGACGGTCGGCCCGCCCTGCTGATCTCCCTCGATCACCGCGTTCGCCGGGATCGGGACGGGCTTGATGTCGCTCTCGCTCGCATAGTCGTCGACGACGACGTCGACCTTGGCCGTCGAGTTGCCGTGAACGACGTTATACGGGATCCCGTAGAGCGGATTCGCGCCACCGGTGACCTGGCCGAAGTCCGGGTGCAGGCGGCCATCCTTCCCCGACAGGAAGATGACGTTGTTGATGATCGCCGAGGAATTCGCGGCGACCGGCGCGGCCGCGATGTTTTGATTCCACGGATTGTCGGACGGGAAGAGCTGATTGCCGGCGAGCGTCATCAACCTCCGATCCTCGAGGGTTTCGACGGTCGATCGACGACCGAAAGCCCTCGAGGAACGCGAACTCAGGGAAGATCGACGCCGACGGTGATCGCTCATGGGGTCTCATCCTTGGTGGTCGTGTTCGGTATGGCTGCGGAGAAGGGGAGGGGGTCAGTGCCGATCTTTGCCCGAGGGATGCGAGCCGGACAATTGGGTCGATGCCCTCCCCTCGGCCCGGTGTACGACGATTCGCCCGACCTTGTTCAGCAGAAGCCTAGTATTCGAAGACGGACTTCTCCACGACCGGCGAGCGCCCGGATAAGGCCGTAATGCGTGGGGCAGGCGTGACTGCAGATCGGCTCGATTCGGCCATGGCGGTTGGCCCCGGACGGCCATACGCATGATGCAAACTTTTGCCGTGTAATTATATTTTACAACGTCGTTTCAATCGAGGTGCTTGCTTCGGACCTGCTTATTTGATGGCATATGAAGCGAGGAAAGCCGCAGTAATTAGATAGGAGGATTTCCCTCTCCAGGACGGACCCGCAACGGCGGTAGTATGACTGCAACTGACCGACTCGTTGGCACAGAGTATCGCCCAGGCAACCTGGCATTCTCCTCCGGACCAGGCGATAGAATAAGGTGTTCAAAAGCATCCTCATGCCATAAAACTTGATCTTGGCATGCTCGCCGTTCAGCAGACAGTGCAGACCATAACCCAAACCATGGTACATGACATAGACCCGGCCTCCCGGCCTTATCACCCTCGACCATTCGGTGACCGCACGCATCTCGTCCGTGTACGGAACCACCACGCTGCACACTATCCGGTCGAATGTATTACTATCGGTGGGAAGTGGATCGGCTGATCCAAGGCATACACTCAAACCTCGGGATTTGCAGGACTCGGCCGCCCGGAAGTCAATCTCCACCCCGAGAACGTCCGAGCCTAATCGCTTGAGATTTTCCATCAAGTCGCCATGTCCACAACCCACGTCGAGGGTTCGTTCGCCCGGCACAACTCCGCTCGTGAGAAAATTCCTGCAGACGACATGAGGAGGTTCAAATTTATCGTCGAGATTGGCCATCATCGAATTCCCTCACGATGCCCCGGCTCGCCGATCACTCGCAGCCTTGTCACAGGCCGGATGCGGTGGACATCGGCACAAAATTGGCCGTCGCGCATACAGTGGAGGACTGATGCTCGCTCGCAATCATCATGACGTCCTGCCGAAGAATGATTCCATGAGTTTCTGCCAACGCCCCTGTCGTTCCCCCTGGATCTCCGCGAGGCGATTGAAGATTTGAGCATGGAATTCACCCTCCTCGGCGGCCGAGGGCGGCCTGGGACAGGGGTCGGTCGATACGGGGGATGACTGGCCTGATGGCCTGGACCGCTCGCCATCCTTGATTGTCAGATTCCGGCGATGAAGACCCGGTCTTGCCGGGTTGGGAGAGTTCGGGGCCAGATTCAAGGTCGCGGACCGGGGTTCGCCGGCCACGAGGCGGAGGGCGGGCGGGTTCTCTACGATCCGGGCCCGGCTCTCGACTTGCGACCTGAGAGCCTGCTGCTCATCGGTCAATTCGCGGATCCGCGTCAATTCCTCGCGGATCAAGACCATTTGCTCGCCGTGGATTCCGGCGAACGATTGCAGGATGGCCATCAATGTGGCCTGGAACCGCTCGGCCGACCGTTCCTGGATCTGACCGAACTCCCCGATCATCGCCCTGACGAGCGACTCCGTGTCTCTTTCGCCGGCCGCGATGGCCGCCAATTCGCTCGATCCATCAACCGAGGTCGTCGGTGGGCGGTGGATCCACCCCCGGGGACTCGCCGGTCGGGAGATCGCCCGGGTCGCCTCGCCCTTGGCGGACTTGCTCGTGACGCGGATTCTGTGCGAGCCCACGCCCAATTCGTCATCTTCGCCGAGGAGGGCACATCGGACCCGCTCCCCATTCACGAGGATGCCGCCCGGTCCGAGCAGGTCGACCGCGAAGACACCGGCCGGGGTCCGCACGAGGCTGGCGTGGATCTCGGCGACCCCCCTCCCTTGCAGCCGGACCTTGCAGGCTTGCGAGCCGCCGATGAGGATCAAGGATCGGCTGGCCCGCCAGGTCGCAGGGCCGGCCCTCCGACCGAGGATCTCCAGGGTGACCTCCGGGAGTTCGGGCTGTTCGAACGACCGTGAGACCGGGACCGGCAGGTTCGCGCGACCGGCTTTGCCGTTGGGCGGAGGGCCGGGGCCTTCGTCCCTCGAACGCAGGCGGAACGCCCCGATCCGAACGCCGGGGCCCGGGTGGACCCAGCCCCAGAGGCCGGGTTCCTCCCCCCAATGCGTCCCGGTCCGGCTCTCCAGGTCGATGCAGAAGAGACGCCCCGCGATCATCTGGAGATACGCGTGGCGTCGGCTCACATCCGCGTCTTGCAGGAAGAGGTCCGTCCCCGGGTCGCGGCCGATGATGGCATACGGCTGGTCGAGGACGCGCCAGGACGTGCCCGAGGCGCCGGGCTCCTCGACGCCGATGATGAGGGGACCGGACGATCCGCACGAATCGAGGAACGCCCTCATCGCCTGATCGGTCATGGGGGAATACTCCGGCCCCGAAGATGCGGGTCCCCACCGCCTCACGCCCTCATCCCGGGGATATCGCCAGGGGGATGCTTCGTCGGGACGATCTCGGGCTGATTGGAGGCATAGCGGGGCGGGGCCGGGAGGGGAGCTTGTCGGGTCGATTGTCGCATGGCCATCGCGGTACTCGCAATCCCGCCCGGCTCCGGATGGCCGACATCGCCGATTTTGCCGGAGGGATCAGGCGGGCTGGAGCTGTGTGATAAGACTTGGCTCGGCGGCATCACGCGCGTCGCGCGAGGCGTCAGGCCCGGCCACGCCCGGGAGATTGAGGACCCGGCGGGTCATCTCGAAGGAGGACCCCATCACCTTCAGCGCGGTCCCCAGCAGGATCTTGAGGTCCAGGATCGGGCTCATCTGCTCGATGTAGCAGATGTCGCAGGCCACCTTGCGGCGGACGTCATCCATGCCCTCGTCGGGGGGCAGTTGGATCTGCGCCAGTCCGGTGATCCCCGGCTGGATGCTCAGCCGTTCGCGATAGTCGGGGATCTCCCGCTCCAGCTTGGCGACGAACTCCGGCCGCTCGGGGCGGGGTCCTACCAGGCTCATATCCCTCCGGATCACGTTCCACAACTGGGGCAGCTCGTCGAGGTGGCTCCGGCGGAGGAACCGCCCGAGGCGGGTGACCCGCGGGTCCTTGGCCGTCGACCATTGAGGGCCGGTCAGCCGCTCGCAATCGTGTGCCATCGTTCGGATTTTATAAAGATGATAAGGGCGACCACCGCGGCCGAGGCGGACCTGCTTGAAGATCGCCGGCCCGCGGGACGTGGCCCTTACCAAGATTATCAGCAGGATCATCAATGGCGCCGTCAAGAGCAGGAGCACAGAAGCGATCACAATCTCCGCCGCCGCCTTGTAGCAGAGGAATCGGGCGGCTTCCTCCCGCAACCATGCGTCATCGCGACCGGCCCGCGCATTTTCGCCCAGATCACAATGATAAGTGAGACTCATAATGTCCTCTCCACTCGGAGGTTGAGCACCGGCACGGTGCGCGGGCATCGGGAGGTCGGCCTTGACGAAAAGGCCCGGGCAGGACTCTGCTCGCAGCTCCGCTCGCATCCCGGGACATCGCGTGGTAGGCGGACATCGTCCCGTCATATCATTGCTGCGATCAAGCTTTGGTGACAGGAGAGCAGTTTACAGCCCGCGCGCCGCTTCATCAAGCAGATTTACCGGCAGGAGGCGAGAAAAGCGATCTCAGGACACGGTCATCTTCGCGTCTCGCACCTGGATGCTTTCGATCAACACCAAGCGTGGACAGTTCAGATCATCGTCCGGCCGGGCTTCGGGGACTCGTGACCGGGCCGGGATGCTGATGCGACCGAATGGCACTCGGACCGGCGGATCATTTCTCGCGATCTGGGCCAGACTCGGGCTCCCCTGGGCCTTCGAGTTCCGGATCTCTGGCCGGAAGATGTGGTGTGAATGGCGAATGCTCAAAATGGCATTATATCGAATTTACATCCCCGGAAAGTGACCGCCGGAGATGTCCAGAGCCCCTGGTTTCCCGGTTCAAGAAACTGGCGCTCGACATTGCTTATCAAGGAATAAATGGAGTATTCTCATCACGGCGACGGAGGATCACGCCGCCAAGATCCCTTCCCCCCCGTCGATATCCTAAGCTGCTTTGACGAGACCGGCGAAAGAGCCCCTCATCGACGTCTGCCGGGGCATGGTGCTCACCCCATGCTCGCGGGGGCGGCCGCGTGGGAGATTCTCCAGGCCCGGCGGAGGGGATTCCATCATGGATTTGCGGATGACCTGCCGTGAAGAACCGGAAGCGGGGGAAATCGGCTGGGTTGAGCAACTCCTGCTCGCGGCCGTCAAGCTGGCCTCTCTCCCCTTCTTCCTCCTCGCGATCGCCCTTGCCTGCATCATCTACGGCGTCGCCGGCCTGGCACGACAGGCCGCCGTCCTTCGCGTCGTGCGGCGACCTTCGGGCACGGGCCGTGTTAGGGACCGCGCGGCGAGTCCTCAGGACGCCTGATTTTCGGGGGATCTCGCCGCGGCCGTCCTCGGTTTCATTTCTCCGGGTAGGCGGCGACCAGCTCGAGGTACGCCGGCCTTTCCAGCGGGTGGACGTCGCCGGGCCGGAGGCCGGAGGAGCGGGCCTTGGCCAGGGCCTCCGCCGCGTCGGCCGGCCTGCCGGCCTTGCGGAGGGTCGACGCCAGGTGGAGGTAGGTCATCGCCGACGGCGCGGCGGCGATCGACTCCTCGATGTCCTCGATGGCCCGGTCCGGCTGGCCCCCGAGGGTCAGGACGACCCCGCGCGTGTCGAGGAGCTCCGGCAGTGGGCCGTCGAGGGCGATGGCCCGGTCGATCAGGTCGAGCGGCTCGGCGCCGGCCCCTCCCCGGAGGGCCAGGAGCCAGGCGAGGTTATTCAGGGGGGCCCCCAACTCGGGCTGGGCCTTGTGGAGGTCGCGTAACATCTTCTCGGCCTCGGTGTAGCGTCCCCGGAGGATCGCGAGGTTGGCCGAGTCGAACCGGAGCACGATATCGCCCGGCTTCCGGGCCATGGCCGCCGCTATCCCCCCGTCGACCCGGTCGAGGATCGCCCGGTCGGGCTGGCCGGTGTAGAGCGCGATCAGGGCGACGGAGGAGACCCGCGAGGGCACGACTTTCGGGTCGGACCAGAGCCTCTCGCAGACCCCGACCGCCTCGCCATGACGACCCCCGCGGCCCAGGAGCCCGGCGAGGGCCAGGGAGGCGTCGGCCCTGGCCTCGGGCGACGGCCCGCCGGCCTCCAGGCCCCGGAGGATCGCCTCGGCGACCCCGGACCGGCCCGACTCCTCGAGGACGGCGGCGACCTTCGTCCCCAGGGCCGGCTCCTTGCGGGCCAGCCCTTCGAGGAGGGCGACGGCTTGGTCCCCCATCCTGGCGGCGAAAAGGGCGCGGGCCCGGAGCTCGACGACCGCCGGAGAGCCCGGGAGGAGCCTGTCGAGCGCGTCGACCCAGGGCGAGGCCTCGGCCGGGTTGCCCGAGGCGATCTGCCCACGCGCCAGGAATTCGAGGATGGTCGGATTGGACGGGTCCTCGGCGAGGAGCTGCTGCGCCGAGGCCCGGGCCCGCTTCCAGTCGCCATCGGCGGCGAGGAGCTGGGCCCTCAGGAAGAGGTCACCCGGCCCGGCCTCGTCGCGGGCGGTGAGAGCCTCGATCATCGTCACGGCTTTGCGGCGTGACGAGCGGCCGGGCTGTCGGGCGAGGACCTGGGCCCGGGCCCGGAGATCCTCGGCCGACAGGCCGGCCTGGCCCTCGGTCGCGGTCGTTCCCGATGCCGTCTCGTCGTCGAGCCCGAGGAGCTCGCGGGCCTTGGACGACCCGCCCCGCCCCTCGACGGTCAGGGCCAGGGCCAGGACCCGGCGGGCCCAGGCCGCCTCGCGGGGGGTCTTGCTCCGGAGGGCGATCAGGCGGCGGAGCAGCGGCTCGGCATCGCCGACCTTGCCGAGCCGGAGCGACGCGAGGGACGCCGCCTGGAGCGCGGCGACGTCGTCGGGCCTGGCCTCCAGGATGGCGCGATAACGGCCCTGGGCCTCGGCCGAGCGGCCGACGGCCTCCAGGCATCGGGCCAGGGCCAGCTCGCCGGCCGGCCCCTTCAGCGTGCCTTCGGCCTTGCGGATGGCCTCGCCGGCATCGGCGTCGCGCCCCCAGGCGGCCAGCGCGAGGACCAGGGCGGCCTGGGCTTCGGGATCGGCCGGGGCGAGCTCGGCGCCCCGGGTCAGGGCCTTCTCCGCCTCGGCCCGGCGGGCCCTGGCATCCTCGGACCGCCCCCGCTCCTGGGCCTTGCGCGAGGCGGCGAGGAGGAGCTGGCCGAGCCAGGTCTGATCGGCCGCCGAGTCGGGCCGGCCGGCGACGGCCCGCCGGGCGAGCTCGATGGCCCGGTCGTCGTCGCGGGCCTGCAAGGCCACGTCCGCCGCCAGCCGGCCGAGTTCCGGCGAGAGGGCCCCTTCCTGCTGGACCCGGCCGAGCAGGGCGTCGGCCTGCGCGAACCGCCCCCGGCGGTAGAGGAGCTGCACGGCCCGGCGGACGGCCCCGGGGTCGCGCTCGCCGTTGTCGAGGGCGGCGAGATAGCCCCGGAGGGCCGACCCGGCATCGCCCCGCATGTCATCGAGCTCGGCGCCGGCGAGCATGGCCCTGGCCCACCCGGGGCGACGATCGCGGGCCTGGGCGAGGAGGTCCCGCGCCTCATCCAGCCCCTTCGCGTCGCGGGACTTCCGGGAGGCCTGGATCAGGAGCTGGGCCCGGCCATATCGCCAGATGCTCCCCTCGGGGCCCTCGATCCGGCGGACCTCATCCAGGACCCGACCCGCCGTCCCGAGGTCGCCCGCGCCGAGGGCCGCGTCGAGCTGGGCGAGTCGGAGGCCCAGGTGGTCGGGCTGCTCGGCGACGAGGCGATCGCGGATGGCCGCCGACCGGCCCGAGTCGCCGGCGCGGTCGAGCGCGTTGGCCAGCGTCCAGAGCAGGGTCCGGCGATCCGACTCGTCGCCGATGGCGCCCGCCGCGTCGGCGAGCCCCGCCAGGGCCCGCGCCCCGGCCTCGCCCGGCCTCGACGCCCAGTATTGAGCCAACGCCGAGAGCAGTTCGGGCCGATCTCCCAGCCGCTTCCGGGCCTCCTCCAGGATGGAGAGGGCCTCGCCGGGCCGTCCCCGCCGCTCGGCCAGCGCCGCCAGCGCGACCTGGGGCCCCGGGGCATCGGGGTGGGCAGCCTCGGCCTGCTTGAGCCGATCGCCGGCCTCGTCGAGCCGCTCCCGGGCCGCCAGGATCTCCGCCCGGAGGATCGCCAGCTCGGCCGAGTCGGGGAGGGCCGTCTCGGACTCGCTCAAGGTCCGGTCGACCTCGTCCCAGCGTCGTTGCTGCGGGGTCAGCCGGAGATTCTTCGCCACCAGGACCCGGCCCAACTCGATCCGGAGCCCCGCCGGGGCCGCCGGCATCCGGAGGGCGATCCGATATTCCTCCGCCGCCTCATCGAGCTTGCCCAGCCCCGCCAGGGCCGAGCCCAGCTCCGCCCGTGCCGACACGGACAGGGACGGGTCGGCGACCTCCAGGGCCACGGCCCGCCGGGCCGCCGCGTATCGCATGTCCGGGTTGCCGAGCTGGCCGTGGCATCTGGCGAGCAGCAAGAACGCCCGCTTGGCCAGGCCGGCGGCCCTGGGGAGCGACTCCAGGGTCGGGGCGGTCCTCGCCAGTTGCCTGGCCGCCTCGGTCCACCGCCGGGCGTCGACCAGGAGCCGGGCCTCGAGGAAGTCGAGGGGCGCGGCCGGGAAACCGCCATCCCTCAGTCGCTTGATGTCGGCCGCGGCCTGGTCGCGGAGTCCGCCGTCGATCTCGAACTCGGCCAGCAGCCAGCGGAGGTTTCGATCCGCCGGCAGGCGACCGACTCCCTTCTTAAGCCCCTCGATCGCGCGGTCTCGCCCGCCCGCCGCGGACTCGACCAGGGCGAAGCCTTCATAAAAGCGGGGGTCGTCCGGGTGGATCTCGATCCCCCGTCGGAGGAGGCGGACCGCCTCCTCTCGGGGGACCTCGCGGGCCGCGGCCATCAGGACATCGGCCTCGTCCGGGGCCAGGCCCAGCGCCTTCTTCACGTCCTCGGGCCCGCCGGGGATCGCGAACTCCCGGCGGTAGATCGCCCGTTCCAGGTACGCCCGGGCCGACTCGGGATTCTTGGCGATCAGGCCGCCCTTGACCTCGCGGGCGTCCATGACGAGGTCGGCCCGATCGGGCTTCTTGAGATGGACCCGGAGCAGCCGGGCGAGCCGGGCATGGGCGTCGACCCTCGACGGCCCATGCTCGATCGCCTTCTCCAACCAGGCGACGGCCTCTGGATACCGCTTGACCTGCTCCTCGCACAGGCCGAGGGCCTCCTCGGCCGCGGCGTTCCCGCCGGGGGACGCGGCCAGAATCTCATAATGCGATCGGGCGACCTCGATTTGGCCGAGGGATCGGGCCAGATCGGCCGCCTTCCGCCTCACCTCGGGGCGGCCCGAATCGCGGGTGAGTACTCGCTCCAGAATCTCCAGCGACCGGGTTCGATCCTCCGGAGCACTCGCACCGGCCAGCTTCAAGCCGTACTTCTCCAGGACGTCGGTGTCTTCGGGCCGGTAGGCGAGGTATCGCCCGAGCAGGTCGAGTTCCTCGCCGCTTTTGCCTTCGCGAGCGAGCTTCTCGGCCCGATCCAGGAGAAGGCCGGCGCTTCGCCGGACCTGATGCTCGTGGAGGTAGTGGACGCCGACGGCCGTCGCCAAAGTGCCGACAATGAGCCCGATCAGCATCCTGGCGTTGATCGCACGTTTCATCGTCGTGGATGTCTCGGGATGGTGGTGAGGATCGGCTCGGGGCGATCAAGGCAAGTCAACCTTTCGGGACGACCTCTCCATCGAGGATAATTTCTCGTTTTCTCGTCGCGAAGAAACGAAGTACGGCGTGAGGCCGGCGTCGGAACGCACGGGCCACACGCCGCGAGTCGATTCAAGCTTCCGGGCCGGACGAGTTGGTCAGGCCCTGGTCGAGTTCCGGCGGCGATACCAACCCGCCAGCATCAGCATCGGGAGGCCGGTCGCGGCGGCGATGAGCGAACCCGGCTCGGGCGTGGCGAGGACCGAGTTGGCCGGTTGGGTGTCGGAGACCATCGTCGTCTCGACGCCCGTGGCGAAGCTGCCCCCGCCGATCAATGTCAGCCGGGTCAGATTCGAGAGGGTGAAGGAGGAAGACGTCCGGGTGAAGGGGGTTGAGAGGCTCGTGTTCAGGCCCTGGGGGCCGAGGGTGATCGTCGGCCCATTTGCCTGGGTCAAGGAGCTGGTCAGGGAGTAGGAATTACCCCCCGTGAGCGGCTGTACAGTGTTCGATGTGACGAAGGAGCTGCTCAGGAATTCCTTGGTGCCGATCGATCCCGGCGAGGAGAAACCATCCGAGGTGAGGGTGATCAACAAGGTATCGGCAACGCCCACCGGGCCGTTGTTGACCACATTCAGCTGATTACTGTTGATCTGGGACGGCACACCCGGCGTTCCCGGGCTCGTCGTGGTGCCGCCCTGGATGAAGACACTGAAATTGCCGACGGTGTCATTGAAAAAGGCGGCGTTATTACCTGAGACCGTCCCGAATTTGGTCACCCCGTCGGCGGACAGCGTCAGTGTCAGGCCCGCCTGCGTCGGCGACGGGGCGCAGAGGATCGCCGCGACGAGGGCGGCCGGCACTAGGATCATCCGAGCGGCTCGGATCTGGCGAAGCGTCATCGTGGCTTCTCCCTGGGAAAGGTCCGGTCGCGCGATCGCCCATGCCGCGACGGTCGACGTCGACCCGCAAAAATACTCAAACTTTGAGATTAAAGTGAAGTCAAGGTCGTATGTCAATCGCGAAAACATTCAACCGATCTGTTTTGCAACTCAGCCTGCGACGACAGGCCCCATCTTCACCACCTCCAGGTCGCCCCCCTTGACGCGTCGAAGCGAGCCCAGGGCGTCGTCGTCCCATCGCATGTCATGGGTTCCCGTGACGAACCAATCGCCTCCGACGTCGGCCAGGATCATCCCGTAGGTCTTCAATGCGTCCAGGATCACGCGGGCCGTGGGCGGGAAGCCGGCCGTCCTGAAACCTTTCTTGAGGCGGACGCGCATCCCCAGGGGGGGGAGATTCGGATTGGTCAGGCGGTTGACCCAGTGGCGGGCCGGCGCCACATAGGCACGTCGAACCTTCGAGCAGGTGAACCGGAGGGCGTGACGAATCACGCCCGCCTCGACCGCCTCGTCGTGACGGACCAGGCCGGGGAAGATCGGCAGGCCGGCGGCGTCGGCGGAGGTCCAGCCGAAGGGACGGCTGGTGTTGTTGGCCAGGTCGAAGATCGCGCCCGAGCCGGCCCTCCACCCGGGCCCCTCGCGCCAGGCGTCGTGCATCTCGTAGAGCTTCCAGGCGTCCCGGTCGATCACCAGGACATGGCGGTCGGTCCCTTCGGGGGCACCAGCCCCCCCCTCGATCGGGGCATCCGGGGGGATCGGGTACGGCCCGGGGTCGCTCTCGTCCGCATAACTGAAGCGGACGGGCACCCGAGGCTGCGTGCCCGGCACGATCATGTAGGGGATTCCCAGTGGCCTCCCCTCGTAGATGGTGCCGAAATCGGCGTGCAATGGCTTATCCAGGCCGATGCTTTTTATCAACAGACTTGAGTTCGGGTCGACAGGTGCCCGGGAGATGTCCTGATTCCAGGGGTCGGCATCGGGGAACGGCCGGGCCCCTCCCAGACTGGCGCCGATACCAAGCCTGGCCTTCGCCCCGGGGGCGTCGGCGCCCAGGCCGGCGAGCAGTGAGGCGGCTCCCAGGCAGAAGGAACGACGGTCGAGATTCGGTCGATTCATCCGGGCAGCTCCGAGCGAAGGCGAGTCGCCGGGGCCCGGGGGGGACCCTTGATCAACTCGTAGTCCCGGGCCAGATCCACGGGGCCGGCGTAGCCCGCCTCGGCGGCCCTCGCGAGATTGTATAATTCCCTGGCGGTCACATAATGGACGTGGAAATCGGGGTCGGTGGTCATTCGCTCGGCCAGGGCCCGGTGGAAGCGGACCATCGGCTCCCCGAGCAGCATCGCGCTGTTCGACTCCGGGGCCCCGTGAGTGTGGAGCTTGACGAAGAACCAATCCGGCCTGGAGCGGACCTGGACCCGGGCCCGGATCCATCCCTCCAGCCGATCGGTCGAAGGAGCCTGGTTTCCCTGCAGGCAGCCGTTCTCCAGGCGGGGGACGAGTCCCCATTTGCGACGGGACCAATCGAGCAGGAGCGGTCCCTGGATCATCATGAGTCCGCCGGCGGGGGCCCCGGCCGGGCCGAGTTCCACGCCACGGTCATGGGAGCGGGGCCTCCCGGGATCGTCCACGGCGTAATAGACGCTGTTGATGGTCCGGGTCTGACACCGATCGGGGGCCGATGGCATGGTGAAATCGGCGTAGCATCCGGTCTCCCGGAGGACGTCGAGTTCGTCGTTCACGCCGCAGAATCGGCCGTCGGGCCGGGAATTATCCAACGCCCAGTTGCCATGGATGAAGCCGTAGGCGACCTCGGCCGTGTCGCGTCGCCTGGCCAGGAGGCCGTGGCCTTCGGCGAGGGTCTTCTTGAAGTCCAGGAGGGTCCGGCGCAGGTTCTCCGACGTGTCGTCGTGGTGGTGAAGGTGGATCTCGACCTCGCCGAATCCCTCGCGGCAGAGCTCGCCCAGCGCGTCGAGATGATCGGGCTCGTATTCCTCGGCCGGGTAGAAGAAGGTGTGCTGGGGGGGGCGCCCGTCGCGATCCCGGAACTCGGAGAACAGGCGGGGATAGCCTTCCCGCCAGGCGGCGACCCGGGCGGCCGACACCTCGGGGGGCGCCCCGCCCCCCTTCGGCTCGTAATGGTCGGCGATGCAGAGCAGGAGATGGACGGGCGAGCCCGGGGCGGGGGGCCTGCGGAGGGCGGCCCCGCGGAGATATTCCGCCCAGCAGCGGTCCATCCCCCGCGATCGGAGCCCCAGCCAACCGGCGACCCCCGCCAGGCCGGCCGTGGCCACCGTCCCGATCGTGGCGGAGATCATCCGGCGGCCTCCGTCCCGCCGGGCGGGGCCGTCGGGGCCGCATACGTGGCCTTCACCCAGGTCCGCGACGTCCGGCCCGAGGCCCAGACCCAGAAGGCGACCCATGCCGCGGCGTTGAGCACCAGGAACGACCCGGCGGCCGAGGCCAGCCGGGATCGCCTCGCGATGGGGCCGGAGAGCCCGGCGATGGCGACGAGGTAGGCCAGGACCTGGAGCCCGAACGCGCCGCGATGCCAGGGCCCTCTCGCGATCGCGGAGCCGACGAAGGCCCCGATCAATGCCCAGGGCACCGCGAGCCGGAGCAGCTTGTGCGACGCGAACTGCAGCCAGATCGGATTTCGCCGCGGATCGAGCGCCCCCGGCAGCCGGGCGGCGAGTTGGAAATTCCCGCTGAGCGTGCGGACCTTCCGGCGGAACTCGTCCCTCGCCCTCCCCGGCAGGCGGTCCCTGGCGACGGCCCGGCTGTCGTGGATCACCCGCATCCCCTGCATCGCCACGCCGAGCGGCCAATAGACGTCATCGAGGATCGTGCCCGGGGGCGGGGGGCGGAAGAGGTCCCGGCGGACGGCGGCGATCGCGCCGGTCAGGCCGACCGAGGAATGAAGGAGGCTCTCCCGTCGCCTCAGCCATTTCTCGAACGACCAGTAAATCCCCATGCCCCGGAGGGTCCCGGCGGCGGACTCGATGACGAGGTCGCCGCCGACGGCCCCGACGGCGGGGTCCGAGAGCGTCTCCAGGAGGAAGGAGAGGGCGCCGGGCTCCCACTTCTGCCGGACGTCACCGAACGCGACGACCGCGTGCCTGGCCTCGGAACACCCGGCCGACAAGGCGGCGGACTTCCCCTCGTTGGCCGGCCGCTCGATAACGATCACGGGGACGCCCCCCGCATCGGCCTCCCGGGCCCGTCCGGCCGTCCGGTCGGTCGACCCGTCGGAGACGACGATCACTTCCCCGCCCGTCGCGATCCCGGCGACATGCCTGGCGAGCTCCGAGACGCGGCCGGCGATCAGGGCTTCCTCGTTATGGGCGGCGATGACGACCGAGACGGGGCCGACCGGCCCGGCCCGCGGGCGCACGGGACGCCCTGCCGCGGCCGAGAGCAGCCCCACGCCGAGCGGATAAGCCAGGTAGGTGTAGGCGACGAGCGCCAGGCAGCTCAGCAAGGCGGCATCGAGGAGCCCCTCGCACGAGAAGGCCCCGGCCAGCCGCGCCGGGTTCATGACGATACCATCCCTCCCAGGCTCAACGCCGCCATGTGCCCTCGGACCTCGTCGAGCCGGGCCTGCCAGCTCTCCCCCCTCATGGATTCGCTCCGCGATCGCTTGGGCCCCGGGTCCGCCAGGGCCGCCCCGACTTCACGGAGGAAAGCGTCGACATCCCCGGCCATCCGGCAGTGGGGCAGGACGGCGACCTCGGGGATCGCGGTGGAGATCACCGGCAGGCCCGCGGCGAGGTACTCGCGGGCCTTGAGGGGGTTGGCATTCAGCGTCACTTCGCTGATCGGGAATGGGATCAGCCCGACGTCGAAACCCCGGCAATAGGCCGGCAGGTGCTCGTAAGGCTGCCGGCCGAGCAGGTGGACGTTGGGCAGCGATGCCAGTTCCGAGACGTCCATGGCGACCTTGCCCAGCATGACGAGCGAACCTCCCGGATAACCTCGGGCCAGTCGAATCAGCAAGTCCAGGTCGACCCAGTCCGGCGCGATCAGCCCGAAATAGCCGAGGATGGGGCGCGGGAGGTGGGCGATCGCCTGGGGGATTTGCGTGGCGGGGTCGAGCGCCCGCCGGAACAGGTCGAAGTCGACGCCGTGACGCACGAGGACGGTATGCGGATTCCGGGGCGCCTTGGACGAGAGGAGGCGATCGGCCGAGACGACAACCAGGTCGGCCTTCCGGAGCAGGTCGGACTCGAGATCGGCCAGGGCCTTCGCGGGCACCCCGGAGAAGGCGGCGTATTCGTCGACGCAATAGTAGATGAGCGACTCTTCGCCGAGCGTCCCGGCGATCACGGCGGCCGCCGGGTTGAATACCCAGTTGATCGGCCGCCGCATCCCGAGCTTGCGCATGGCCCCGAGGACCTGAGAGCGGAGCCAACGCCGGTTCACGGCGCGGGCGATCGGCCCGTAGAATGGGATCGCCAGCGGATTGAGCACGAAGAGATTGGGCTCGGCTTCCCGGATCGGTGTGAAGAAGGCGCCCAGTTTCTTGAAGACCCGGCCCACGTCGGCCCTCGAAGCGGTCGGTGTCCGGTAGCCGATCGAATTGACCCAGAGGATCCGATTGTCGCGGGCCAGCAGTCGCATCAGGTGAGTCTTCGAGAGTGGGTCGCCGCTCCAGTCGTGGCTGAAACAGATCAGGTCGCGACCTCGGAGGACCCCGGATGGGCCGGTCGTGGGGATCAGCATGGTGTCATCCTCGGCCCGGTCGGGCCCTGGATCGCGACCCGGAGGACGTCGGCCAGACGGTCGGCGGAATCCTGCCAGGAACTCACCCGGACCGGGGGTACCGGGCCCCAGGAAAGGACCTCGGCGATCGCGACGGCCACGGCCTCGGGATCTCCGGGCGGGACGAGGCGAGAAATCGCCTCGTCGGCGATCTCGGGGATACCGCCGACGCGGGTCGCGACGAACGGCCGGCCGCAGGCGGCGGCCTCGAGGAGGACGTTGGGAATGCCCTCGGAGAAGCTGGGCAAGGCGACCAGGTCGCAGGCGTGATACCAGTCGGGCAGTTCGCCGTGCGGCTTCGGGCCGACCAGAGTCATGATGTCGCCAAGACCTCGTTTCAATATCATCGCCCTGATCGCCCCTTCGTCGCGACCCCGGCCTACCAGCAGGCATCGCGGGGCGATGCCGCGCCGGGCGAGGAGGGTCAAGGCCTCGATCAAGATGCCGGCCCCCTTGCTCATCAGGAGGTTGCCGACGAAAAGGACGATCGGCCCCTCGGCCGGCAGCCCCAACTTCGCCCGGGCCTCGGCCCGGTCCCCTGGACGGAACCGCGACGCATCCAGGCCATTGTAAACGACATGGACCCGAGGCCCCGCAACGCCCAGGGAAATCACGCGATCCGCCAGGTCGCGGCTCACGGCCACCACCGCGTCGGCCCGCCGCAACCCCTCGATCATCCGGGCGCGTCGGTACCGCCCCCTGAGGACCAGGACATCCGAGCCCACGACCTTGACGACCGCCGGGACGCCGATCTCGCGGGCCAATCTCTCGGCCGCCCAGCCGTCCGGGTGGGCCCAACACCCCAGAATGACCTCGGGCTGGAATTCTCCGGCCATGCGATGGACCGCCGGTCGGATGCTCTCCAGAAAGAACCGACCATAAGAGGCACGGAACATCCGGGGCGGGAAATAGTAGCGAGGATGCCGGACTTCGATCCCTTCGGCCGTCCGATATGCCCCGGGGATTCGATGGCCCGACCTTCGATCGGAGAACTCTTCAGTCCAGGCGACCGGGACCACGACCGCCAGGTCATGCCTCGCGGCCAGGGCCGCGAACTGCTGACGATTGAAGGGGGCCAAGGTATCATGCCCGGGCCGGGGGTAGAGGTTGGTGATGGCGAGAACGCGCATGACGGCTCAGGTCCTCGGCGATGGCCGTCGGAGGCCGAGGACCTCGCGGTAGTGGCGGTCGTAAGTCGCGGCCATGACCCCCGCGTCGAACTCGGCCACGGCCCGGGCCCGGCCCGCCTCGCCGATCCGTCGGGCGCGTTCGCGGTCGGTCAGGAGGTCATCAAGGTGCCCGGCCAACGCCACCTCGTCGCCGGGGTCGAACAGGAGGCCGGTCCGCCCGTGATCGATCAAGGCCGGGATGCCTCCCACCCGGGAGGCGACCACCGGCACGCCGGAGGCCCACGCCTCCAGGATGGCCAGGGGCATCCCCTCGCTCCGGCTGGTCAGCGCGAAGACATCCAGCGCCGGCAAGATTCGTTCGGGATCGGGTCGGTACCCCGCGAACAGGACCTGGTCGCGCAGGCCGACCTCGGCGACCAATCTCTCCAGGGCCTCCCGCTCCGGCCCTTCGCCAATCAGCACGAGCCGGGCTTCCGGGTGCCGGGGAAGGACCAGTGCAAACCCTCGGACCAGGAGGTCCTGCCGCTTGACCTCGGCCAGGCGTCCCATCGTGCCGACGACCGGCGCGAAGGGCGGCAATCCCAGCGATTCGCGAGCCTCCGCCGGGCCGGCCGCCCCCGGGCCGACGGCCGCGGCAGTGTCGATCCCATTGGGCACGATCGAGAGCTTGCGACGGGGGATCGCACCCAGGCCCGCGACCGCGTCCACGATCTCGCCCGAGACGCAGAAGAAACGGGCCGCGTGCCGGCCGGCGACCGCTCGGATCAGCCGGGCCTTCAGCCTCGCGACCCGCGTCCCGCACCGGGCGACGTGGTTGCCGTGCTCGGTGTGGACGACCCCCGGGACGCCCGACAGGCTCGCCGCCCGGCCGGCATAGTACAGGGCGCCGATCTGATGCGTGTGGACCACGTCGGGCCGGAGCCGCTCGAAGGTGTGGCGGAGGCGAGCCACGGTCTCGGGCCGGCGCCCGGGCGGCTTGCCCATGCAGAGGACTTCGGCCCCGACCGCCTCGGCCATCGTGGCGAGCGCCCCGGTTCGCTCCAGGCAGATGACGGCGACTTCCTGACCCAGGGGCCGACCGCATCGGACAAGCTCGAGGACGACTCGCTCCAGCCCCCCCACGTCCATCGACAGGACGACGTGGGCAACCTTCATGACGATGCCCCGGCGGCCGACCTGGGCATTGCCGACAGGGCGGCCGCCTTGGCCAGGATGTACCAGCCTTGCGGGGAGAGCGGCTGGCGGACCAGCCTCCGCGCGGCCGGGCCCAATGCCTCGAGGGGCCGCCCCAGGGCCAGATGCCCGGCCGCCCATCGTCGATAGGTGTCGGCCTCCCACGAGCGCACCCGCCGGCGGCCCAGCAGCCCGGCATGGCGGCGGACCACCCTGAGCATGTTCCCGCAATCCACATCGATGCTGGATCGCGACAGCGAGCCCGGCTCCTGAACGAGGGTGGCCAGGGGTGCGGACATCAAGAAGGTGGGCGTGGAGGCGACCAGACGGATCCAGAGGTCGCGGTCCTCGGCCGGTTCGAGCCCCGGGATGAACCGGAGGTCGCCCAGGGCCTCGCGGCGGACCAGGACCGTCGTGGTCCAGATCCGGGTGGCAAGGGCGAACGCCCCGGCCCCCCCGGCCCTCACCACCCGGTCCATCGGCGCGGCGCCTCGGCCCGGCAAGACCGGGCCTTGGCGATCTTCGCCCGGCATCTGCATGTAGAAGCGGCCGGCGATGAGGCCGATTTCAGAGTGGTTCGTCAGAATATCTAACTGGAGGCGGAGTTTGTTCGGCTCCCAGTAATCATCGGCGTCGAGGAACGCGACGAGGTCGCCCCGGGCCGAGTCGATCCCCGCATTGCGGGCGCGCGCCGCCCCGCCGTTGGCCTGGCGGATCAGGCGAATCTCGCCCCGGTATCGCGCCACGACGGCCGCCGTCTCCGACCCGTCGGGGCTGCCATCGTCGACCACGATGACCTCATCCGGGGGGCGGTCCTGGGCCCGGAGGCTGTCCAGGGCCCGACCTAGCGTCCTCGACGCCTTGTAGGCCGGGATGACGACGCTGATCGATGGCAAGGCATCAATTTGTCTCAGACTTGACCTCATTCATCGCTGGTGTATCGGCCGGATTGCATTCCGCCCCATGATTGCCGGTCAGGCCGGACGAAGCCCTCCGGGGTGCCAAGATCCTCGCGAGGTATGGCGGATCTCCACGAACAAACCCCCGGATCAACGCAATCGCATCGACCACGATCGGTCCAATCGAGGTCCCCCCGGGTCGATGGAGCCACGATCCTCAATCGCCCGGCATCCCGCCGCCATCAGCCAGCACCGAGTGATAGAAATCGAGAATGGAGTCCACGACCCTGTCTCTGCGGAAGAGGGTCAGGCAGTGCTCGCGGGCGAGCTGCCCTAGAGAGTTTCTCCGGATCCCGTCTTCCAGGAGATCACGGATCGAGGAGGCGAGGGCGCCTCGGGCGGTCATGTCGATCGGTATCCCGCCGGGCCCTGTCATCCATTCCAGGACGGGGTTTTGATTGACCAGGCACGGCAATCCGCTCGCCCCGGCTTCGACGAGCGAGAGCGGTGACATCTCGCTCAAGCTGCATAAGACGAAGAGGTCCGCGATTCGATACAGGTCGGGCATCCTCTGGCGAGGGAATCGGATGAGGAAGCGGACCTGGTCGCCCAGCGCCGCCGTACCCTCGGCGATCAAACCGTCGGTGTCCGACTCCCACCCTCCCGCGACGACGAGTATCGGAGGCGGCCCCTGATCGTTGCCGATCAGGCGAGAAAACTCTCCGAGGAGATGATCTATTCTCTTGTGCTGCCTCTTGACAGCCGCCACTGTCAAGATGACGGGCGATTCCTGATCGATGCCCAATTCGTCACGCAAGTCCCGACACTGCCCAGGCTTGAATAGATCCGTATCTATGAAATTGTTGATCGCAGTCCACGCCGGTTTCGCGAAGCCGGCCCTCCTCGCCTGCTCCAGGTGCCACGGGGTTATTTGCTGGACGTGGTCGATCCGCCGTAAGAATTGCGCCGGCTCCTCCGTCCCATGCATCAGAATTGTCCGCGTCGGGACCAGGCCCATCCGCCGGGCCCTCTGCAGTGTGATTGCAACCAGTGGATCCTGAACATGGAGGATGTCGAAGCGATCCCGCTTGAGATGCGGGATCAATCGCAAGGCGAACGTCAATTGCTCGATTTCGTAACCCGAGCCGAGGCCCACCCTCCATGAGAAACGTTTCGGGAGTCGCCGCAGGATTCGCGCCGTCCGCTCGTCCCCGCGCCGCCAGCATGGGACGACCTTCTCGTAAGGATATTGTTTCGTGCCACCGCCTTTGAAAAGCGTGACATCCTCACGGCGGTCGGCCAGGGCCGCGCCCAAGTCTGCGGCCCAGCTCTCGATCCCCCGCGTCACATGGCCCAGGCCGCTGGAGGCGACGGCGATTTTCATGGTCGGTCCGGTGATGCGAACGCGGATTCCGGGCGAGGAGACGGCTCCCGGACCGGTGGATCAGGTCGCGTCCCCACGTGGGTCAATTTGTCCGAGATATTCCAGATATTTATCGATCGCGATGGTCTGCGAGAATTCCCGTTCGAACCGATCGCGAAGCGCGAGCCCGATCCTCCGGGCCTCCTTGACGGCCACGTCCAAGGCCCTCGAGCACTCATCCGGATCATCGCCATCGACCAGGAGATGTTCCCACTCGCCACGGAGGAGGCTCGGGGCTATGCCCGCCCTCGTCGCGACGACGGGGGTGGACCGGGCCGCGGCCTCGATCGGCGGATACCCATAGGACTCGTACCGGGCGAGATGCAGGAGCACCGACGATTCCCGATAACGCCGCGACATTTCCCCGTCGCTCAGGCCGCTATGCCAGGAGAGATCGATCCCGCTCGGGAGCGGGTCCAGCAGTCCGAACCGGGCTCGCGAAGCCGGGCCGCAATCGGAAACGATGGCGCATCGGCATGGTCCATACCGCCGAGCATAGGACTCGAGGACGGGGCGGATGCGATCGAATCCTTTGCGGAGGTCCGGCGTCCCGACGACGAGGAACTCGGGCGGGGCCCCGCCATAAGCTCGATGTTGCTCGCCATCTCCGAGCTTCAAACCGAGAGGCAGGACCGTGGGCTGTCTCATGCCGGGGAACAGACGGGATAGCTCTGCTCCGTGTTCGGCCGTGCTGACTACCAGGCGGGGCGCCAGGAGGATTGACCTCCGCTCCCGATCCAGGGACGAGCGGGCCGATCGCGACCGTCGCGTTTTCTTGTACGCGACCATATGGTTCAAGGTCGTATGGACACGCAAGATCGTGCGTTTCGGGAAGTCCCTTTGGATCCCGATGTCCACCCCTTCGTCGCTCTCGACCTCGATCCAATCGAAACGGTGTGCATGATCGAGCGCGCGGGCTGCGGCTCGACGGGCGGCCACGTCGTGCCAGCCGGGGATCAGCCGATCCCTGAGCCGCCAATAGCCGCGGGTCACCAGGTGAACGCGCACGCCGCCGACCATCTGGGACGCGGGCGCCCCGGCATCTCCCCAGGTCAGGATGTGACACTCGTGCCCCTTCGCCGACAATCCGTCCGCGAGGCCGGCCAGGAATGTCCCGATGCCCGATCCCGATTTCGTTCCCTCAAATCCCGGATATCCGTCCGTCGCGAACAGGAACTTCACGGGCTCACGCCGGTGATGTGGCCGCGATCCTTGCCGGATGCCATTCGATGCTGTTCTCGCGCCTCGAGCAGAAATCCTTCGCTCTGGGCCGAGGCCGTGAACGTCTCGACCCAACGCCTGCTCCCCGGGAATTGGCGCGCGTGATCGAGTCGCGCCGCGAGATATTTACGCAAGGCGTATCGCGGAAAACCCATGAAATGCACGCAATCCTGGGGGCCTTCGAGCCGTGCCGAGGATCGGCCATCACCCCGAAACCAGCCGCCGACGTATTTCCTGCATAATCGCTCCGCCGGGATGTAATGACGGACCCGGGCGCCTCCGACCATTGCCCCTCGATATCCGGCATCGACCAACTTCTGCTGGAGTAACACTTCTTCGCCGCGGACTTGATCCAACCCGCAGGGGCCGATGCGCACGTCGAAGGGATATTGCAGATGGACGGAGCGACGGATAGCCATGTTCGCACCCCAGGCCCATTCCCCGGGGCCCAGCGATTTGAACCCGGCGTCCGCCCTCCGAACGGCATAAACCCCTCCGAGAAAGTCGATATGGTTCATTATCCAGGATGGAGGCGTTATTTCGAACCAAGGGTCGATCGACCCTCCGTAGAATGCGAAGTCGGGGAATTTCTTCGCGGCCGAAACATAGGACGCTAACCAGTCGGGATCGACCAGGACGTCATCGTCCGTCCAGAGGATCAACTCGCCTCGGGACTCGGCCACGGCTCGGTTGGCCGCGTGCGATTTTCCGGGCGTCGATTCGTGGATCAAGCGGATTGGCAGGGATCCCGCATGCTTGACGACAATCTCGTCCGTATTGTCGGTGCAAGCATTATTGACGACCACCAATTCCCATTCGACGTCCTCGGGGACGCGGAGCGATCTCATCTCGACCAAAGTCCGATCGAGCAGGGCCGCACGGTTCCATGTACAAACAGCAACAGTTATTAACATGATTGCCCGTAGCCACGCGTCCGCGTTCCGGCCTCATCCTTCACCGATCAATCGCCCCGCCAATCGATCCTCTCCGCAGGTCCGAGGTTTGTCGCAGCTTTCTGCGAGTGACCACCCGGAAAGCGAGGGATCTTCGGTCCCAGGATTCGGACGCTATTTTCCGCGCAAGCGGGCAACGGCGGTCGCGGCGAGATTGCGTAGTTTGCCGACTCGTGAATTTCTCAGAACTTGAATATCGTGATCTGTGCCATTCCATACCGGGAACATGGATGTCCGGCGCACCATCGCGATCCAGTTCCCGGCGGATGAAATATGCATTGGGCGATCCTCATGGAATGAATTTTTCATAAGGTTAATCACGAGATATCCACCTATTTTCAGATAACCGCTTAACTCCTCAAGCTTTTTGAATTGGTCGGGCACATGCTCCAGGACATCAAAGCAGGTTATAATGTCATAATATTTTTGTTCAATCTTTTCATCGCCGAGGAGGTCTATCGCCCGGCTTTGATGCCCCCGGAGCCTCATCCGATGTCCCACGATCTTGAGCAGGTCTTCCGCGATGTCCGCCGAATGGGTTTCGCAGCCCATTTCCGCGAGGCAGAGCGAGCCGGTCCCGATCCCGGAGCCGAAATCCAGGGCACGGACGAGGCCATGGGCGCGAGCGAACAGGGCCGCCTTGGCATAGTTCAGAGGCGGCGTGCCGTTCGTCCTGCCGCAATGCCAGTTGGCCAGTTCGTAGGCCTCGACCATCTGATTCCGGTAGAAGGACGCGACGCTCGCCGGGTCCTCGGGGTTGATCGCGGAATCTTCCCAGAGTTTCTTCAAATCATCCTTGCCGGAATCCATCTTGCGGAGAACCTCCTCGACGGATTCGTCCGTGTAGGAGGCCAGTTCGCCGGCGATGGCGGCTGGCATGCCGATTCCGCCGGGGTCGACAACGTGTTCCCAGAAGCGCAGGGCCTCCTCGTCGGTCGCCAGGACTTTGAGCGTCTTGTCTCTGGATGTGTTAGCCGCCGTCATGCGTGCTCCAGCTCGATTCGACCAGGACGGCCCCCTGGTATTTGTCCGTCGACATCTGCCGGGTGGACGGGCTGGCGACGACCATGAACGTCAGCGCGGTCTCGACGAGGTCCGCCATGATACCGAATGAGCCCGCCCAGAGCACGACCTGGAAATTATGGCCGGGGCGTAGCTTCAAGTCCTTGAACCGGCAAGTGAGGGTCTGGGGGCCGGCGCGAAGTCGCGTGGGCCAGCCGAGTTCTCGGGTCCAGCTGCTGACGATCCTCGTTCCCGAGACCGTCTTGATGCTGATGGCGAGCTCGGCTTCGGCCATGTCGCCTTCGGATTGTAGGACCGTTTCGACGATCAGGTCGTCCCCGCTGACGTGCGCGGAGCATGGGCGTCCATCCGGCTTGAGCAGGCGGGCCTTCACGAACCGGATCGACCCGTCGCCGGGCCTCTGCCCATCGAGCAGGTCGGCGCCGGCCCGCCGGCCGACCTGGCTCGCCAGGTGGCTCTCGACCACGGCGTCGGCCGGCCCGTCTTCGCCGACCTTGCCGCCGTCCATCAGGATCGCCCGGGTGCAGAGCCTCGGGATGACGTCCATGTTGTGGCTGACCAGCAGGATGGTCCGCCCGGACGCCGCGAGGCTGCCCATCCGCTCGATGCAACGCTCCTGATATGAGGCGTCGCCGACGGCCAGGACCTCGTCGACGATGAGGATCTCCGGCTCCAGATGCGCCGCCACGGCGAAGGCCAGGCGGACATACATCCCGCTGGAATAGCGCTTCACCGGCGTGTCGAGGAACTTCTCCACCTCGGCGAAGGCGACGATCTCGTCGAACTTCCGGGCGATTTCCGACCGCTTCATGTCGAGGATCGACCCGTTGAGGAAAATATTCTCCCGGCCGGTCAACTCGGGATGGAACCCGGTCCCGACCTCCAACAACGAACCCACGCGGCCCCGTAGCTCGACGCGGCCGGTCGTCGGTTTCGTGATTCGCGAGAGGATCTTGAGCAGGGTGCTCTTGCCGGCCCCGTTGCGGCCGATGATCCCGATCGCCTCGCCGGGCTGGACCTCGAACTCCACGCCCTTCAGCGCCCAGAACTCCTCGTCGCGGGGCGTGTCGTCGCGGCCTCGGAGGCGGCGGAGTGGGGCCTGGGCGGCATCGACGAGGCTCTCGCGGAGGGTCCGATAGCCCCGGGTCGCGGCGGCCCGGCCGACTCGGTAACTCTTGCCCAGGTTCGCGACACGGATGGCCGGCGGCATGACGGTGGAGACCTCGACGGGGTGGCTCAGATGACGTCGGCGAACGAATCTTCAACCCGGCGGAAGTAGAGGCAGCCGAGGAGGAACGCCAGGCCCGACGCGGCGGCGGCCAGGGCTAGGGACCCCCAGGCGATCGGCCCCCCCAGGACGGCGGCGCGGAAGGTGGCGACCAGCGTCGTCATCGGGTTGATGGCCAGGAGCCAGGCGTAACGGCCCCGGGCGGCGGCCGAGGGGTCCATGTAGACCGTCGGCGTGGCGAACATCCCGATCTGCATCAGGAACGGGATCATGTACTTGAAGTCCCGGTACGCCACGTTCAGCGCCGCCAGGAGCGTCCCCAGTCCCAGGGCCAGGGTCGCGATCAGCCCGAAGGCCACCGGCGCCAGCAAGAGGCCGGGCCCCGGCGCCACGCCGTACCAGGCCATCATTGCTCCCAGGAGGACGCACGCGACGGCGAAATCGACGGCCGATGCGCCGACCGACGCCAGCGGCACCGCCAGCCGGGGGAAGTAGATCTTGGTGATCAGCCGCTCGCTGCCGACGACGCTATTACCGGCGGCCGTCACGGCGGCGGCGAAGAACGTCCAGGGCAACAGGCCGACCAGCACGAACAAGGGATAGGGGACGCCGCCGGAGGGGACGCCCGCCATCCGGCCGAAGAAGATGCTGAAGACGACCATCATCATCAGTGGTTGCAGGACCGCCCAGGCCGCGCCCAGGGCCGTCTGCTTGTAGCGGACCTTCACGTCGCGCCAGGCCAGGAAGAAGATCAGCTCGCGGGCCTTCCAGAGCTCCCGAACATTGATGACCTGCCATCCGATGGGGGGCTCCACCACGGTCAATCCCGCGGCAGTGGAGGGGGACCCTTCCGCGCCGGCCTGGGCCGGGGAGTCTGTCGCGCTGATCGTCATCGTGCGGTGCGACCCTGAGTTCGATCCCCGGTGGACATTTTCATCCCCAGTGGACGAAGAGCTTGATGAACAGGTTCGCGACGACAAGGAACGCCACGCTCACCATGACCGATCGCCAGAACAGACGCGGGGTGACGACGCCGATCGGGCCGCCCGCGTCGGCAATCCGAGGGGTATCGGCCGAAGCGAGGCGGAGATAGGCCGTGACCGTCCCGAGGACCATGTAAGTCGGCACGATGTAGTTGCGGGAGATCGTCAGCATCCCGAAAGCATAGCCCACGACCATCGACAAGAGGAACGGGCAAAGCCGCCTCAGGTCGGGATTGGCGATCGTCTTGGCATGGCCGCTCAGGGCCAGCAGGGTGCTCATGGCGTAGACGAAGGCGCCGAGGAATAGGCTGCCGCCGAGGAATCCCAGCTCCGCGAAGGGGTGCACGAATGAGTTATGGGCCACCTGGCCGGCATGCTCGGCATAGAGATTGGAGCCGATGCCGAAGAGGGGCGACTCTCGGAACATGGTGAACCCATCCGCCCACAGCTTGATCCGGTCCTGGCCCGTGTCCTCGCCCGCCGAGATGCTCGTCTGCCGGCCCGCGAACAGGACGAACATCGCGGGCAAGGCGATGGTGGCCAGGAGGGCCGCCTTCCGTGAACCGTAGCGGGCATAGAACAGGACGATCATCCCGGCGAGCAACGCCAGGAACCCGCCCCGCGAGTGGGTCAAGGTGAGCGCGTAGAGGAAGACCCCGGCCGGGGCCAACCAGTGGGGCCTGGGCAGGCCCGAGGGCCGGGCCCCGGCCAGGAACAGGCACGCACCCGTCCCCACGACCAAGATCAGGCTCAGGTCGTTGGGATCATTGTAGATCCCCGTCGAGCAGAGCCGCATGACGATGAATTCCTCGCCGGTCTCCGCGTCCACCTCGCGGTCGGCCACCGCGCCGAGCGAGGGGACGCTGATCGCGCCGTGATAGTGCAGCAGGGCCAGGCCGGTCAGGACCGAGACGAAGACCACCAGCGCCATGAGGAATCGCCGGAGCCGATCCGGAGTATCCAGGACGGCGACGAGGAGCAAATAATAGAGCACGACCTTCGAGAACTCGAAGGCACCTTCGCGAGCCAGGAGGAAGTTGAGATGCGACGCGTGTGAGAGGAAGATGGCAGCCAGGAGGCCCAGGACGCAGGCCGTGATCGGCTCATTCCGTATGGTCTTGAAGGTGAATCGTCCGGCGACCTTCGAGGAGGCCGCGGCCAGGTTCAGCAGGATGAGGACATTGTAAATCGGCAGGCCCACCAGGTCGGGCACGATCTCCGCCGGCCGGATGAAGAGGGTCGCGTTGACGATCAGGAACAGGGCGAAGTCCATCGGGCACCGGGGGAGGTTTCAGCGCCGGGGAGGGCCCGGCGCGAAGGCGGAGCCCAGGGTGCGCGCGAGGTCGGCGGCCGGGCCGGAGGCCAGGTCGTCTCCGGCCGAGGTTGCCGAGCGGATCACGTACAACTTATACAAGTAAGGCCGGGGCCCGTACGTCAGGCGGGGGTTTGTCGGGACTTCCCAATGGCCCGAAGCGTTCCAGGACCAGTAGACCTGGAGGCGATCGGGGACCGCCCCGCCGGGTCGCGCCATCGTCGCGGCGAGGAACCCGGGGATCGGTTCCGAGGGCGGGGCGGCGAGTTCATAGCCCGCCCCTCCGTAGCAGACCTCGGGCGTGTGGACGGAAACGGGTCCGGGCCGGCCGCAGACGAGCATCACCGTGGCGGTCGCGCCGGTGCGGGTGTCGCGGTACCGCCGCACGATCCCGCCGCCGATGCCGACTCGCTCGAGAGTCGCGCGGTCGACCTCGGCATCCTCCCCGATCCAGGTCCCGACCTCGCGGGGCATGAGGTCGAGGCGGGCGACCGCCTCGCGGAGGGCGGACGAGGTCGCCCATCGGCCGGTGAGCCGGCCCTGGACGATCCCCGATACGAGCAGGAGGCCGATCGCGACGACCCAGCCGGTCGAGGC
>JAABUK010002756.1_pt1 | contig 30966 bp, 29 predicted proteins | sample 5559141 | NCBI WGS metagenome assembly JAABUK01 (sample SAMN10711869, study PRJNA513367) | rock metagenome | isolation source: Antarctica rocks | place: Antarctica: Victoria Land, Pudding Butte nord | collected 2016-01-03
CTGGCTTGCTGCCCGTGTTCAACTCCATTCAAACGAGCTTCTCACCTCTACACGGCGTCATACTGGCATAACATCTGATGCTACGCTCTCCCTTCCCAGGAGACGCATTTTTTTCCTACCTTGAGATCATGGCTGCTGTTGCTCACTCTCACTTGGCTATCCGTCGTTAACATTGGCCAACAATGCTGACCCCAGTCTCACTCTAACACATGAACTTCGCAAATCTATGGCCGGCTCGTACCCTCCACTTGATACATATCTCATCACTTTCGCCATTAGGTCTGGTAGTATCTGGAAGCACAAGCTACGCTTCAACCCCTGTACCTACCTTGCCATTCGGGCGTTCGCAAGCTGGTCCCATGCTCTTTACTGCTTCATCAATGTAATAAAGCTGTATAGGTCCGCTCCTATTAAGCAAAAACATGGATCTTGACGTGTTTCAAGAGTAGCGTGTCTGCTTCCCTACGGACGTCACCCTTTCCCGCAAATCATGTTGGCTCTTGAAGGAATTCATATTGTCATAAACTGACCTCATCCCCACACCGTGCCTATCTCAGCTGGCCACTTCCTATCACAATTCAAATCACTATCAACTGAATTCCCATCCACTCTCAACGACGATGACTCGATTCCACCCCTACTCTCCACAGCGCCATTCACAGCCGACCCTCGCCAACCCAATCTTTGCCGGCGTCTAGCATAATCCCCTAGCTGTCCAAACCACCACTTGGAACATGTTCCATACAGCACACAGCACCAGATCCTAGACCTTGCGCATGACATTGGAATGCCTTGGTAGACTTATTTTCTTAGATACTTCTTGGGTCTTCCACCCAACCAAATCACCATCGCAACCAATGTCACTTACTCAAAATCCTCGCCTACCTTATCAACAACCCTCGTCCCAAAATCCATCAACCTGACCACTCTCACTCCCAGGAGCGCAGCGGCCATCCTTAACCACAAAGATATACGACAAAACAACCCCTGACCATTGTCCAAAAAGGACGCTGCAGCCCTCAACCAGGTCAAACGCTGGGATTGTTCCCACCCAACCCATCTTCGCCATCCATGCGCCCCTCGCATAGTCAAAGAATCTACACCCCAAAAACCAACAGTAACGAAAATTTCATTTCTACAACCACCGATTCCCAAAACAAAGACCTTCAATTGCAGTATCCATCAACCCAAAATCCCCAACCCTTCCATATCCAATCAACCCAGCAACCACCCCACACACAGCCTAAACCGAGAAAGACAGCCGCATCCACACCCCGTGCAACCCAACGCCCCTCCTCCCAAAATCCACACCCTCCCCACGATAGAAGCGCTTCCACCTCCACCCCAACCTTCTCGCATATTCTATCCTAGAGCCTATACGCTCTCGAAAGCTGACACTGCAACACAAATAGAAACTGTGACACCTGAAGCTGCAGCTCCTAAGTGTGTAATCCCTATCAAGGCGCGGTATACCACCTTGCTTTCAACAGAGATGCCGCAAAAATATAAGGTCTACAGAAGTTAGATCTCGAGATTTATACAGCTTGCAGTGATAGCATAGTGCGTTTGTGCATGATACATTGTCCTCCCCATAATCCCATCCAGCGATGACAATATGCCATACTTGCACAAATCCATGACCACCCATACAAGATCACATATCCCCAACGCTGACAACACCATGAACCTCATATTTCCAGGTATACCAAGATCGTCCGTACATGATGATGTATCCCCAACGCCGCGCTAAATCGCTGCAAGAAGAGAAACACATCGGATTCATTCAGGCCAAAGCTCCTAGCACTCTCGACCCGCTCGCCCCTCCACATGCTTGATAGTAGGTTCCTCACCACCCGTTCCCTCCTCGCTGCTCTTCCTACCGCGTCGAACGACAGCGCTGAGAACGCGACTGGCTCTATTCGACGCCTTGGGCTTCCTCTTCCCTTCAGTCACAGGACGAGGCACGGGATCCACCTGTTTCTTCGCCGCGGGGCTGAGCGAGAGGTATATCGGCATGAGCGCGCCAAACGCGAAGACGGCGACGACGACGCAAAAGCCGTATTGCACGCCGAATTTGCTCGTGACAGGGCTCATGATAGCAGGAACGACGGCGCCGCCAGAGGTAGCAGCCGTGAGGAGGACGGCGCCTGTTTTGGTGTACTGGCCCAGACCGTGGAGGGAGAGGGCGAAGATGAGGGAGAAGATGCCGGATTCGAAGAAGAGGATGAGGACGAGCATGGCGATGGCTTTGTAGCCTGACAGGTTCATGGCGAGGGCGGAAGTGACGATGACGCCTATGAAGAGGAGGAGCAGCAGCCGGCGTGGTTTGATGACAAGGCCGGCGATCGCTGTCATGAAGCGGCCGCCTGCAAAGACTGCATGCCCGACTGCTTGGTAATAGAAGGGTCCGATGTCAGAGTTTGGCTGGACTTTGGAGACGTATTGCTGGTATACGCCTGCAACAGCTTCTTGTCCTCCCACGTAGCAGAACTGGGAGAAGATGCCGAAGATCAATGTCATCCATATGACTGGTAATCCAGCGACCTTCCTCCTGAAGACGCTCTCCCGCTTTTCGGCTGTTTCCTCCAAATCTTCATCCGAGGCTTCCGGTATGGGTAGATAGAAAAAGACCAAAGCGAGGATGACATCGAAAAGAGCAATGCCGAGATATGTCCATTGAATATTGACAAGCGATGGAGCGTCCAGGACATTCTTAAACAGGACCTTCTTTGCCAAAATAGGAGACAGCACACTTCCAATAGCCTGAACTCCCTGGGATATATTCAATCGCACCTCGGCGTACTCTGGAGGTCCGCAAAGGGAGATGAACGGATTGCCAGCGGTTTCGAGAGTCGCGACACCAAGACCAATGATGAAGTTGGATATTAGAAACGCGGGGAAAGAGGCCAAAACCGCTGATGGCCAGAAGACGAGCGTTCCGATACCATAGATGCACAGTCCTACGATAAACGTTGCCTTGAAGCCCCATCTCCTGAAGATATATCTGCCAAACGTGAGGGGGGCGAAGAAGTAGGCTCCATAATAGGCAGAATGAAGTCCTACAGCCTGACCATGGCTGAGCCCAACTATGAGTTGGAATTGCTGATTTAGCACATCCAACAGTCCGTAAGCGAAGCCCCAAAGGAAAAACAGAATGGTGACCAACGCCACAGGAGCGATAGACTCCCTGTTCGTCATCTTGGTCATATTCTTGTGGTTCTTGATATTGAAGATGGTAAGGCTCGGGGTGCGCGATCGCGTGGTGCCCACGGTAGCCATTGCAGTGTGTGATTGTTGCAATGGCGCATGGGTCATGTCTGGCGTTGTCAGGAAATCCATCATACCCATCTCCCCCTCGTCACTACGCCTCGAGTGGACCATATCCACTGGGCTTCGAGGTGGTGACATTGGGGCTCGCGGTAACGACATGGGACTTCCCGGTCCATTGATGGGGCTTTGTGGGGGTGATAATGCTGGTGAACTTTGTGTCTTTGGCGCGAGGTTCGCCCACTGCGCATCACCGGGGCCATAGAATTTGTTTCCTGACAGATCTCCGGCCTGCTTGATCCGGCCTAACAAAGTTGGGAAGAACTTCGTCACCAACGGTTTCACTCCAGGTACGCACGCGCATATTATGCCAACGTGCACTTCCACAGCGGACCACATGAAAGACAAGGATGCTATCCATGAGTAGTCGTACTCGGCTCTGGAAGCCGAAGAACCATATATATCTTGTAGACGTGCCAGAGCCGCAGATTCCAGATACGCAATCCTTACAACATCTACCACAGCAACGAACGCTCCAAAGCTGAACGTGATTATGAGTATGATCTTCTCGTTTCTCGGCAGCCTCAAGCCCGTCAGTATAGGCATCGGCAAGAACAGGATAGCTAGATCTGTGATGATATTGACAGGCGCGGACGAGAGGTATAGCGTGACAATATCGATGCAAGTGGCTGCGGGTAGGATAGGATCGTCGAAAGCGGCTCCCACTGGACGACATTGGAAGATGTTGAGGAATGTCAGTGCGAGACCTGCCACATTGACCACGACGAGAGTTGCGATTGTCGTCCATTTGAAGACCGGCTGATTTTTGGCCAATGTAAGGTAGAAGAGGCAGATAGAGGTCTTTGTAGCCATCAATGCGGGATTCTGGTCTTATCAGCCTAGATATTGTTTGGGTGTATCTGTGGCATACATATAGCACGGAAAATGCATATTCTGCTTTCTTGAGAGGCATATGGTCTTGCGGTTTGACATTGGCTTCGTGGCGGCCTAACCCAACCCCCGTCCCATAGCAGATGGAGAAAGACAGCCCAAATGCGAGAAGCTGCCAGCGATCAGCAACCCATCGCTTTCCATCCCAGATATCCAAACATCGCTCACCCAAGCAAGTATAATAGCATAGTCATCGTTGCCCGCCTTCTTCACCACCCCAAAGCGCGAGACGAGTCTTAAGGCAATGAAGGCTGTCGAAAGTGCGAGGAGTGCTATTACGACTGCAAGCACTGTCGATCCTCGATCTTGCGCTGCCAGAGTCGCTGCGTCCCCTACCATCCCGTCCGGTTCCTTGCAGCCTATGCGGTCTTTGTCATGCACTTTCGAGTATTGAGCGGTCGGCCTCGGCCATTGGCCTCTTTTTCATCTTGTTGTAATCCTCCATCATCGTCTCGAGACCGTGGGATCGCAGAGAGTGGTAACCTTGGGGGAAGATCGTGATGATATGCGGTGTGATGTATGTTCGCTTCAAGCACACCGTCATTGGCAGACCGGAGGGACGAGTCCATCGGACTTGAACCAGGCTGGAAAAGGAAAAGCATAGTGTGCGATTTGACTTCAATGATGCGCGTGGAGAAAGGCGGGGCTCGTGGGATGAGCTGACGGAGTTGGATTTCCGGGGCAAATCCTCCTTCAACACTCTGCCAAGCCCGGTTGAAGCAGGGCTGGCCCGGCTGGGTCAAGCGAGTGATGTTATGTTGATGATATGCTATTGTGCTCTAATTGGTGTAAACATGCACGGCATCTTTACACCTCACGCTACCCCGCAAGACACGAGTCAAGACCCGAAGGAAACCGGGTATCCCGTTTGGGGTACTGAAGCGAATATGCAGGCGTCACGTTTTGGGTTGTTGATTCCACTCGAATCTCTGTATACCTATCCTAGTATCGGTCCTCTCCCGCAGCTATGTCATTGCCCTTCCCATTCTGCCATCAGCCCGAAGGAGCAATTATAATACAATCATAAACACCTATGACCGATTTCCTGCCTGGTCTTGGCCTGCACCTCAGAATGAAGAACCACGCCTCCCGCGAAGTACACCGCGACTCGCCGCGAAGACATGACATCGATATCAGCTATGATAGAAGAGGTCGAGGACGCCCGATACAAGCCTTGAGTCATAGTTCGCAGCTGTCGAAAATTGCATGCGTTGGGCTTTTGTAGCGATCTGGGCGCAATTCCCCAATGCATCTCTGTGAGGTGAACAGCAGTGATGATAGGAAAGCATGAATGATCGAGCTACTAGAGGACGTGTTTAATAGACGACAGCATGACTAGATACATGAATGACAGACGATGCAAGCAGACGTGATGAAGACATATCGATCAATCGAACAATCATGCACCAAGCAAGCATGTACGTGACCGTATGGGGAAACGCTGACAGTTCACACTCATGATCGTCGTCCGCAATATCTGAGCATATGGCTGGTCCAATGCAAGGTAGCACGCTCTGGCGAAAACGAAGAAGCACACGTCTGGGAGCACCGCGACTGAAGGGACGTGAAGGCAATGCTTATTCAAGTAGCCCTCATGACCAGGGGTAATCAGTGGCCAAGCCGGTCAACGAAAACTCCTTCTGGCAAAGTACCAGCACCGTCAATGTTGCCAAGCCGAGCAATTATGACCTGATCCACGCAGGTGTTGCCCAAACCAGCAGCAACAGAGACGGGAGGCCCATGGCGAGAGAACAGACCAGTGTTTCTAATCTACAGCCAAAGTGAAGATATCAACCCATAATCCAATAACAAGAAGGTAGATGGAGCCTCGTGACAATCAGACGACTATAATACTCTCATCATGAGAGGACGGCTCTTCACTTAGCAGAAATAGAACACTCGTCAATGTACTACGGAAACGGTAAAAATGACGAGTCTGTGTAGAGCCAATGAAGACTGAATTTGGAGCAAGTAATGGATGTAGAAAGGGCCAGTTTTCGCCTCATTCGTACCTAGGGGAGAGATACACAATTACTTACGGAATTGCTTCTGTGCGGAAGGACCAGTGATACTCTGAGACAGTCTGAGACGCCATCTTTGTAGTATTGCACAGAACGTGGACTGAGACTTTTCGCGGCAACACCTAGAAAGAAGAAAGTGTCTTCCTAGCGTATCTTACAGTTATTACATCCGTGGAGCGACCGTGTACTGTCTGCTTGACATGAAAAGCAATCATACCTTCTTGGTACGAAGTTTGTCACATGAAGCCGGGCCGAAGCATGTACTATGAGCCGTGATGGCATAAGGCCAAAGTATTGTAGATGGGCCCTCGTCTTGATTGGCGACTTGATATGTGGATTGAGCAATGTTGGCCATGCGAATTTGGCTTCTGTGGAGGCTCAATCCTCGGCTCAAGCGTCCGTGTGAGGCTAGTAGCGCAGCATTTGTGAATTGCGCCAGGCTCTGCCGTATCCATGAAGCTCTGTCCATGGCTGGCATAATATCTGTCATCTCTGAGGCGTCGCATTGTAGGCCTCTTCCTGCGTAAAATATGAGCATAGCTCTACAAGCAAGTGCTCGTATTCGCTATCGGATGAATATCTCGACCTTCGTCTCTACGATCAGACAGATTGAGCTGTCTTCTGTATTCTTTGAACTGACTTAGTCTTGTCGCTGTCGCGGCACAAGGGGGAGAGGCCAGGCCTGGTGATCAAAAGGTGCCGAGGGAACCAAGACAGCCATATATGGCAATTGTTGATTGCGGTGGCGCAAATATCAAGTTGCTGTATATTGTACACTGTGGAAACACGACATACCGCCGTCCTATCCTACCAGTACGATTTGCAAGCATGGATCAAGTGAGTGTTGCGTCCAGTGATCCTTGGCGTGATTATAGGCTGAGGATCCCAAATCTAAACCATTCGTAGACGCAAATCTGAATCCATCTCGATTCAATTGGTCCCACTCATTATTCGGCACGTCCAGTATGGCTGCAATATCTATTCGGCCTCCCAAAATGTGAGCTTGTAGAGGTAAGCTTTGATCTGGCAAAGGCGACCGAGATAGGTCCACTGACGTTGACGGTGATGGTGGAATTTTCTTAGTTACAGCGTACGGTGTCACAACAGCAATTGCCATACCGAGAATAGGGTCTTGTTGCTGGGCGTGATCCACGACGGGCGAGACGTAAGATCCTACTCTTGGAGAGCGCTGTATCCCCTCTAGTGCATTCAAGGTTGGCTCCAATAGTAGTCCGTTCGCAGCTTGAGAAACTTCAGCTGGTAGCTTGATGTTCCACTGTTTAGCTAGCGCCATAATGACCTCAAGGCAGCGTTTCGAGAAAGAGTTGAATTTGATCATTTCACGGAGACATGTAATGCTAAGGGTTAGAGCTGATGAAGAACTTGGTAGATCCAAAAGCTGGTTGACGGCCAACGTAAGGACTATATGAGTGACCAAAAGGAGTGTTCAGCGTAGCCATACGTCTCTCGGGAGGTCGATAGAAGCGAGGCGATGCTATGGGCAAAAGAAGTGCAGATTTCTTGAGGGGAGGCCCATCGCCTTTTCTGGAGTCGACTTTCAAGAACGGACGGAAGAGATAAAACACAGTCCCGTTGTGAAACATACTGAGCTAATCAGCGTAATTTTCCATAAAAACATAATTGTGAACTGAGAAGAGCACTCCTTAGGCGCAGAGTTGATGGACTTCTTGGGGCACAAGCACGTGAGAAGTCAGAGCGTCACATATTTGAAGATTCTTCGGTAATTTGTTGTACGAATGTGTGTATCTGTAGTGAAAGTCACGAAGCTTCTTGCTTATGAAATGCTCCCATGGAGCCAAGAACTTGAAAACATTTTCGTTGACGATATTCAAAAGGAGATTGTATGGGAAGGCAAGCAATTATGCGAGAATGGTTGCTCTTCACTTGTTACACCCTCCCATCCAAAGTCAGTGTACGGCTGCCAGGATATCAAATCTTCCGCTTCTAGCATGCTCGGCGAGTCTAAGTAGCTGGCGGCTCGAGGAAATTACGAGAATCGTCTGAGGCAGAGAGCCCAGGCTCTAAGGTAATATCAGACGCGTAAGGCGAAGCAGCTTAGCTTAACATAAGATTCGTACCTTAGTTGAAGCAACCCTAACGTGATCTTGCGAGCTTCCAGTTCCGTTGCACTGATTTTGTTGTCGGTCGAACCAAAGGAGACGTGTAAGTCTAGTTCAATCGCCATTCTCGTACACCTTCCAGCGTATGGGAAGCCACTACTATGATGGCTACAGCTTGCTTCACGAAGACCTATAATCGCCAGCGCCTGAAAACATAGTAAAGGTCGAGGACCCAATTTTAAAGTAAAGCTGCATAGCTTCGGCGAAGAAGTGATCGCCGGCAGTACTAGGCGTCAAGAGTATTCGATCGAGCTTCTGGACGGTCCGAGTATCCACAGCCAAACGATAGAAGAGCGTTGACCAACAATGGACTGCAGTACCTGTTCCAATCTCTCGTCATGTCGCCCTAAAAACCTCCTTCGAGAACAAAGCGTAGAATGGGTGTAATCAGGTAGAGTATAAAATCGTGATGTGTTCCACCAACTGGACATCTTAACTGACTTTGGTCCATGGCTCTAGGTCATGAAATTGAGCTGGCGATTGCACACCATTCGAGATCAAGCTCAAACCCGAACTGTGCCCGTATTGCCTCACCACTCCAGCAGCATCGAGGGCGGGACGGCCGATCAGGTTCGAGAGTTCTTCCTCAGTGGTTTTGGCACCAGTCGTTCTGGTACCATTACATTCACGTTCAAAGATGCGGCAGCATTGTCAAGGTCTTCGTCTGCCCGTATCTGCTGTACGATACCATCTCGGCAACTTCCGCGGCCGTGCAAGATCGAGTGATAACCCTAAGAGCATCATTCTGTCCCTTCAATTGTTTGAGATCTCAATTCAAAGCCGCTTTACACCCGTGGTCACTGTCCACATCGTAGGAAGAGGGAATCTGGTACACAGCAACGCAAGTCGTGCAATTTGGCGTGCCACCGCCGCACTCGAAGCCTCATCAGCACACCGTTCCTCCCACGTTGAATTCGATAAAGCGAACGCTTCAGCAATAAAGCCTACTGTGATTTTCGTACCTTTGATTTGCATTTCCGGCATGGCATACAAGCACTGGATATGCACCTTTCTTCGCAGACCTAGGTGCTGCAGCGACCGCCGGGAGGGAAAGAAGTCTATACAAAAAGACTAGGACCTTGTGCCTGGCCAAAGCACAGTAGACTCTTTCCGAATCCCGAATCTTCAGGTCTTGATATCGTGTTTTTCACTCGCCATTAGTTACCACAGTAAAGTACGAGAGTACCTATGACCTCGTTTGTTAGCGTTCTTTGGCACGCTACTCCGTAGATCTATCTCCGAGAACTCCGGGGATAGACTTTCGATCTCTTGGTTACGTCGCCGCTTCTTTGCAACCATGTCGCCTTGCTCACGATGGCATCTTTCACTGGCCATACCATTGGGTCTATTGATCATGTTGGGATCCTGGAGCACTATGCAATCAAATGTCCACCTGCATACAAGCTAACTCTATCTTTTCCGGTGATTGGCAGTAAGCGGGAGTAGATACCGTCTTCCAATACCGACGTACCGCTGTCCTGCCACTCCTCACTGTCGGCCATTGTTCGAGCCGACTGACAGCAGCAATGGTGCTATTCAATACCCTGTCATTGTTTCCCAGGCCTATCCGGTACCCATTTTCTTGACCATTGCCCATCATGGCTGAGCTCAAATTACACGTTGGGGTCATTGGCGCTGGGCTCGGCGGTCTGGCAGCTGCCATTGGTATAGCACACGCAGGACACCGAGTCACCATCCTCGAGCAGGCCGCTGTACTCGCTGAGGCAAGTCCACATCCGTGGAAAGCCAACAAATTCACTGACATCGTATCATAGGTCGGCGCAGGCATCCAGATCCCCCCTAATTCATCCAAAATCCTCAAGCATTATGGCCTTCTTGACAAGATCGAGTCTGTCTCTGTCAGGCCCAGCGACTTCATCATACGTTCATATCGCGATGGCACGATCCTCAACAGACTTAACATGGTTCCCTATGCTGAAGAACGTTACGGGGTCCCCTACCTCCACATTCACCGCGCAGACTATCATAAGATCTTAGTGGCTGAAGCAGACCGCCTAGGCGTTAAGATACAGTTGGGGTCTGCAGTGCTAGGTATCGATTTCGAGAACAGCTTGGTTCGATTGAGAGATAAGCCGGACTTCCACGCTGATCTCATCCTGGGTGCTGATGGCCTCAAATCAATATGCCGCGAATCCCTCCTTGGTCACTCCGATCCTCCACGCTTGACTGGTGACTTGGCCTACCGAATTATCATCAAAGCTGAAGATATGAAGAAGCATCCCAACCTAAGAGACCTGGCTGAAAAGCCGGCCATCAATTATTGGATGGGTCCGTATGGTCATGTCGTTTGCTACCTTCTGCAAGGCGGCGATCTGTACAATATTGTGCTCATATGTCCCGACAACCTGCCAGAAATGTCTTACACCGCGAAAGCTGATCTGCAAGAAATGCGGGACTTCTTCGAAAACTGGGACCCTAGACTGAAGACCTTGCTCGGCATGGTACAGGAAACAGCAAAATGGAGGTTGATGAACAGCGAGGAGATGGAGAGCTGGAGCCACCCAAATGGAAATTTCGTCCTACTGGGAGATGCCTGTCATGCTACTTTGCCGTACCTGTCAGTTGGTGATCTGTACGGTTCAATCAGCTGTTATCGCTAACATTGGCACCACAGTGCTCAAGGTGCAGCTCAAGCAGTCGAAGATGGCGCTGTCCTCGGTGCCCTCTTCGAACGCATAGAGGGACGGTCTCAGATTCCAGATGTCATCACAATCTATGAGAATCTACGAAAGGATCGTACTACACGGGTCGTCAAGGGCAGCACAGCTTTGAGGGACATTTTTCACATGACAGATGGCGAGCGACAGCAAGAGCGAGACCGTCAATTGACCGAACATGAACCTTTCGAAGGGTACCCAAACCGCTGGGCAGATCCTGTGTTTCAAGAGTGGCTCTTTGGCTATGATGCTTTTACCGAAGTTGACAAAGCTTGGAGAAGATACAAGCAAGGGACAATCCCGGGCACAACGGGACATTTCAGGTCAAATCTTTGAGTGGGCGTTTCAGGCTTGGAGGCTCTTATGGTCCAGCATGGTTTTGATGTAGCAATCTGGGGCTCGGAACCTTCGCAGAATACTCTGCATGTATCAATAGAATAAGTAGACAAATGAATTAAGTAGCTAGCTACAGCTTCTCAAAGCATTCACCCATCAAGTCCTTGACACTCTGCCCTTGGGACGGTGATCATGGTCGGTTGCACCTCGGCTCAACCGAGCGATCTGAATTAACCATCTGATGACTCTCAGTTACGTCAACCAACCATAGTGGATGAAGCGGCAGCTCCCTGTCGACATGGAATGCAATCTTGAAAAAGCATCAAGGTTGCTCTACCACCACTAGCCAAGGAGTGAGCGTTCTCAAACGCGGTTTGCTCACGATGCAACTATTCTGCGCCCCTGTCAACATAAGCCCCGACTCCTATTCCTGACACCTCTCTTCCCTCAATACCCTCGCAATGGCTACTCGAAGTCGATATCTTCGTCCCCTCCTCTACACCACTGTGGCTGCCGCCGCAGGAGGTGGCGCTCTTTATATCTCCTATAGACCACGACACATTCCTGGGTCCGATGCTGCCCTGGTACCCCCACCCAAGTATGGAGAGGAAGGGCACCTTGATCCCCCAAAGTTTCCTTTGATCAAGAGTAGGGAAGAACAGATAGCGGATCTGAAGCGGAGTAGCGGTACACTGAACGCGTTGAAGAAGTCCAAAAGTATACTGGGCAGCTTGATCGGTGGTGCTGATGCGAATATCGAGAAGGCTACGGATGTTGAGGCAGACGAGTATGACTTACTAGTCATTGGCGGAGGAGCTACAGGATGTGGAATCGCCCTCGATGCGGCGACACGAGGGTTGAAGGTAGCGATGGTGGAAAGAGATGACTTCGCCAGTGGCACGAGTAGCAAGAGTACGAAGCTAGTACATGGAGGCGTTAGATACCTGGAGAAAGCTGTTTGGGAACTTGACTACAACCAGTACGGACACTGGACTTTACGAATACTCCACGGAGTCGCTAAAGTATTACAGGTATAAGCTGGTCAAAGAAGCTTTGCGAGAAAGAAAATACTTTCTAGATACTGCGCCCCATTTGTCGAGCTGGCTCCCAATCATGATACCGATACAAAAGTGGTGGCAAGCGCCATACTTCTGGGCCGGTACTAAAGCCTACGATTTCCTGGCTGGATCTGAAGGCATTGAAAGCTCTTACTTCCTGACGAAGAGTAAGGCAATGGAAGCCTTTCCCATGCTAAGGAAGGATAACCTCTTCGGAGCTCTAGTTTATTACGGTATCTATATGTTCCTCAGCGTACTCGGATCCCCGCTGACGCTAGACAGACGGCGCTCACAACGACTCTCGGATGAATGTATCCTTAGCCATGACGGCGGCGTTGTACGGCACTACGGTGGTAAATCATCTCGAAGTCACAGGCCTTGAGAAGGATGCGGATGGCAAGCTCAACGGCGCTCGAGTCAAGGATCTGGTACAAGAAAGGGATGGCAAGAAGGCTGAAGAATTCACTATTAGGGCTAAGGGGATCATCAACGCTACCGGACCTTTCACGGATGCGATTCGCAAGATGGACGATCAGAGCGTACAAGAAATCGTGGCTCCAAGTTCCGGAGTTCATGTCATATTACCCGGCTATTACAGTCCTTCAAAGATGGGACTTATCGACCCTGCTACGTCTGATGGGAGGGTCATCTTCTTCCTACCGTGGCAGGGCAATACAATAGCTGGCACTACAGATGCACCAACAAACATCACCCCAAACCCAATCGCTGGTGAAGAGGAGATCAATTGGATCCTTGCTGAGATCCGCGGTTACCTGGCCCCTGATATCAACGTGCGAAGAGGAGACGTGCTCGCGGCCTGGTCCGGGATCAGACCTCTTGTCAAAGATCCCAAATCCAAAAACACCGAATCACTTGTCCGCAACCATCTCATTACAGTATCCGACTCGGGACTGTTGACCTGCGCCGGAGGAAAGTGGACCACATACCGACAAATGGCCGAAGAAACCGTCGATGAAGCTCTAAATCTGTATGACATCAAAACCGCCCCACTCACAAAAGTACCTGCCATCAGCGGATCTGAACACATCGACGACAGCGCGCCTTTAGACGGCACCTGCCAAACGCACCAAGTGCGCTTAGTAGGAGCCCACGGCTTCTCCAAAACGCTCTTCATAAATCTCATCCAACATTTCGGTCTCGAAAGCATCGTCGCAAAGCACCTATGCGAGTCCTATGGCGACCGTGCCTGGACCGTTGCCGCATTATCCTCACCTACCGAGCAAAGGTACCCAGTGCGAGGTATCAAGATCTCGCAACTCTACCCCTTTGTGGATGGTGAGGTACGGTATGCTGTACGGCACGAGTATGCGCAGACTGCTGTCGATGTTCTAGCACGGAGGACACGGCTTGCATTCCTTAATGCGCAAGCGGCACTTGAAGCTTTGCCAACCGTGATCGATCTGATGGGCGAAGAGCTGGGCTGGAGCAAGAGACGAAAAGATAAGGAATGGACGGACAGTGTGCAATTCTTGGCTAGCATGGGCTTGGCGAAGAGCAAACTTGGTGTTACAAGGAAAGACGTTGAGAGTGGTAAAGCTGGGGAGTACGATGAGCATGAGAGAAAGCTTTACTCGAGGCACGGTGAGTAATGACCAACGAACGCGTAGAACCAAGGGATGCTGATCATGGACAGATGCTCCCGCAGACATGATGGAGAGCGACTCCAAGTTCACATCGGGCGAGAAGCCAGTATTAGGCAGAGACTCCCCTGCCAACAAATAGCCGCGGCCTTGGAGAATTTTCAATGTACAAATCTGATGACATTCGTTTTGTATAAACATTCTCATAGACTATTCTACAAATATCATTATATCGCAGATTCTAACTTCCGATCCTCTTCTCAGCGCCCAACAAACCCACTCTCAAACAGCAGGAAGCAATCCCGTGTCAACGACTTCGCATGCTTTCTGTCGCTTAACTTGGATCTCAAAACACGATGATTGCACAAAGATACCTCTCCATACACCTCTTCCCGCTCAAAGTCTTGCCCATATTCACAGATGCATATATATCCATTATATACACCCCGAACTTAGGATCAGCAATTGTCGTATTCGTTTGGAAAAGGGAGTAAGGCCGCTTTAAAGGAAGCAGCGAGGGAGCAAGGGATAGCAGCAAGGGAGCAGGGCGGAGCACTAATGGAGTAGGGGAGAGGGGGCAGTGCAGTGGCGCAGTAATAGGAGCCTCAAGTGGCTCCGTCGACAGATAAACCCCTCCGCCGTTGCCAAGACACCCTGCAAGAAGGCACCCAAGTCAACCGGCAACCACAAAAATGGAGCATTAGGCCTGTACTCAACCCTTTACTTTCAGAACGTGAACGTACGGCCGTCTTCCAGTATGGAAATTTCAATGCGAGTCACATTTAACTTATACTCTTAGATTGCGTCTAAATTGCGGCTTTGAATACCCTTGAAGACCTTGAAAACCACTAGCAAGATGGATTGTCTGTCTGGAGCAGCCAGCATCATCACCGTTGTTGGCCTTGCTTTGAGTTCCACTCAGACCATATACCATGCAGTGTCTAATATCCGGGATGGCCCGCGAACGATCCAGCAGATGTTGTCGGGTTTGCAGACTCTATCGAGCCTTCTAACGCAGCTTTTACAGAGCAGCGATAGTTTCTACCTTGCTGCTGATCTACAGGAGCTTGTCCAAGGATGTGCCACGAATTTGAAAAGGTTCGAGGAGCAATTAGGGAAACTGTCTTTGTCGGCGGATAATAAAGCGAAAAAGCTATGGAAGCATGCCAAAGTAATGCTGGGCTCGAAGGACCTAGAAAGGATGGCAAGTCTCATAAAGCAGGATGTCGCGGCGCTAGCGCTACAAATACAAATTATAGAAGGGTATACAGCAGGCTCCCCCACAGAACCATCAAGGCTCTTTGTTGACTTGTCATAAAGAAGAAGAGGATCCTCTCAAACGATGAGCCTCGAACGCATTGAAGCGCTTTCGAACCGGCTGATTGCGCTGGATACATCGAATTCGAGCAACTTGGGAACGGTGGTCACGGCCGTGAACGACAACGTCAAAAACGTTGAAGCCACGCTAGAGATATCGAATCGTGGGACGTGTCAACTTCTTGACCAATTAGGTGATAAAATGCAAGACCTCACTGGCCTGTCAACGCAGCAGTCTCATACCTTGAATACTATCTTCGACGCTATTCTTGACTTACAGAAGCACCATTTCTCCGAAAAGTCTCGCCCTTCGGTCGGAGATACATCATGGACAGCCTCGACTGCGAGTCACCAAGATATACACGGGATTCGAGAGACACGCCAGACTTTTGACAAGGACGAAGATAGTATTCGGGAATGCCTTGATCGACTATGCCAGCTTGCAGAAGAAACACAGAAAACAGTATATTCCGAGGACGCAGAGACCATCATAGATGATCTGCAACGATTGTTCGACTTCTTATCAAAGGCCGAACATCAGTCCACAAAGGACAGGAAGGGTAAGAGGAGGCGAGAGTCAAGTGAAGATATTACCGATGATACGGTTTTACAACATCAGCGTGAAGTCAAACGGATGAAGAGTCTATTAACTACTTCGCAATGTATCGCTCTGAATGGAAAAGGTACCTCTTCATCTTCTCTATCATGGGAGCAATATGAGTTAAAGTTGTCTCTATCTAGTGTCTCGGCCATTAAATGTCAAAATGGAACAATCCGAATCAAAGAAAACGCAATATCGAGTTCAATCTTCAATTGGTACCATGAGCGTCCGAGCGCATCAAAGGCGTCGAATTGCCAGTTCAAGCGTACAGACCCCGGCTAATACCTTGCAAGCTGATATCCTGGAATTCTGGGACGCACACGTGATTTTTTCGCCAAATAAACCTTGTATGGCTCAGGTTGCAATAGCTTTCCAGCAACAGATCCTGCACCATGGCTCTTTCCTTACAAAGCCGATCTTGTCTGTCTCCGCCTTGTTGCCTGAGGATTCTAAGGTCTTTCAGCTGATCAAGGAAGGAGATTTGAAGGGCCTCATGAAATCGTTGAGCTTAAGGGAATCTCGTGTTACGGATCGCGATCTTGATGGACGATGTCTGCTGAATGTATGCTCTGGAAGCAATCTCTAAATGAAATGCGCAGATGACTGATCGTATTAGTATGCGCTTGACAACATAGAGCCTGAAATATGCAAATATCTTATCGAACAGGGGGCAGACGTGGATTTCATCGAGCCGAAATGTAATCAAGACTACGAGTGAGTGGACAATCAAAGAAGGCCAGTGCATTCCACGACGCTCATACCACGATAGTGTTCATTCCTTACAGTCAAAATTTGTCAGCGACTGCGAAGAAGAGCCAGACGAATTAGCTTCTGTCAATCAATGCAGACGTTTACTGCTAGCAGCTGGTGCAGACCCTACATCTTCATCTGCTAAAGGGAGCTATGAAGCTTGTTCTTTTATTAAGCATGTGCTTTCAGGCGGAACGACGGTATTAATGACCCTCTTGTTTTCCTAAATCTATCGCTAACAGAGACTAAGGACTCATTGCAGCTAACATTGGATCATGCTAGCGCTTTTATTGGGTCAAGTGACGTTATGAGATCTGAAAGTTTGCTACATTATCATCTCCAGTGGAAAAATTGGACTGTGGAAAGCGTTGCTCTACTTCTTCGTCGATCAGGGACCCAGGAATTGACAGCCCAAGATCTTAAGGATTGCCTTCATTCAGCTGTTTGCGGAAGTTTTTTTGCAGATGAATCTGGTTTAAGACGAGTTTTCATCCTCTTGATAGAGGCGGGCGCCAATATATATGAAAGGGACAGATCGGGTGCCACCACCTCTGACATTGTATGCTGTCAATCTGTTGAATGGGCGGATGGATCTATGCCTCGGGATGGAAATTTCGTGAATCGCCATGGAAACAATCATGACCTGCAGCTCTTAGATATCTGGTTAGAGGCACTCAATGCATGCGGTCTGGATGGGGAAAAAATAGTCTCGCATAGTCTACGTTCCAAGCATCTATCCGACATCCTGGATGATAGCGAGTCGTCGGAAAACGATGATGCTTCTCTGCATGAGTCCGAACTATCTATTGTCGAAGACCTCAACGATGCCTCCGAGACCGGCAGTGAAGCCTTCGACCGGTGTTTGTACGATACTCCAGGCAATCCGTACGAGCAGTCACTGTTAGAGGGTGATGCACAAGTATGGCAAAGCTAATGCCAGCGGAATCAGAGAGAAGAATCTTCAACTCAAAGGATTGATATGCTCAAATTAACCTCTCCTTGCATACTTAGTCACAATCCTGATTGCTTCTCCCCCTCAACAATACAGTCACTCACCTCCACGTCTATTACCGACGCCTGACCTACTATTCAAGGACCGGATATCATTGCGTTAAGCGTACCGTACGTCCCCTTTACGACTTCAAGCACCCTAAAGGTGTCTGCAGTTCTTCGGATCGCTTGGGGCCCCCATCGATGGAGGAGGCATATCAGACTGCTGCGATACCTGTGACCTCCATTGCGAGATTTACAAGCTTGGAGGTTCGAGACTCGAAGGCAAAGTAAATCATTCAAAATTAAAGTGCATTTATTACTCCTTGTTATAATCTCGTATATCGTGCGTCTCAGTGGCGATGCCATTATCATTCGACAATAAATGGCATTTATTACTCCTTGTTATAATCTCGTATATCGTGCGTCTCAGTGGCGGTGCCAATACCAAATCTATGTAAACTGGAACCAGAACCCTCAATGCAAACACATACATAGTGGAACTTGTGGATATCGGATTTCGAACGGCGCATGAAAACCTAGGTCAAGCCAAAAACGAGGGAAATGCTGAAGGGTGGGCTTTATTCATCGCAGAAGCTCAAACTGGTAGTATTACCGAAGGGGGGGGGTTGGGGGGGAGGGGGAAAAGATGGAAGTCAGTAGCGTGAGCAGCTCGAAATTTCATCGTCAATGATGTCTTACCAGAGGAGTGGTAGGAGTACAATTGGTTTCACGAATACAAACTAAGGCTGTTCGATATGCAAGAATAACTGTGTAGTGTATCTAACCAAGAGATCAGGAAGAACCAGATAGTAGGGAAGCAGCGGAAGAACAGCGCGGAAGGAATCGTCAGTGGAGAATGGCAAGATTCGGAAGCTTGTTGATGTCAAGCATCAAAGCAATGAGATTAGACCTTTGTAGGGACATGCATCTGTGGACATCTATACGGGCTATCGACAGCACGCTGTTCCCAATTCGAAGTTCGGAACCTTTTCCATGTACCCTAGGTCTACTTCTTCTTCTTCTTCTCCTTTCCAAATTTCAACCTGAAATGATAGCGTCGGCCAGCAGTCAAGGTACGTTAACATATCATAAGCTGTGGAGTCGAATATACAAGTCAAGACATCCAAGCATTAAAACGTTGCGAATGACGCCCCTTTCAAGGACGAATGGTCAAACATGCCCAAACATTCGACAAGCCTGCTCTATCTAATATCAATCGGAGTCGCCCGAGACATCGAAAGAGGGGCCGATACGATATCTTTAGACTGGATGAAAGGATCTAGGGCTAGGCTTCGCGGTTGTTTACTCTCCACAACCCGCTGTCGCTTCCCTCTCAATGTTGCTCGTGCTTACAGAAAGCTTGGCACTGCGGGGGAACAGGAGGGGAGCAGGGGATAGCAGAGGGGGCCCATTTCGTGTCACTACTCCCGATCTTCTCTCCTCTACTGCCTCGCTGATCCCCGTTGCTCCCTCAGTGCTCCCCTGTGCTCCCTCGGTGCTTTCCTTTACTCTCTCAGTGGTGAGTAACCACACCTTTCTTTCAATGTGACCAGACACCTTCTGGCTCCCAACAATCCATGTCTTCTTCAACTCTTTCCAGTCTATGATTCCTTGCTGGTTTCTGTTGCAAATTTTCTTTCACATTTGCTCGTGCTCTGGGATATTGCCCATTTTCTTCGTAGGTGATGATTCTTCTTCCTTTGTTGCCTTTGAGCACGATGATGGATTTTGTTTGGCATAGAAGATTTCTCTTTTTGCCATTTCAGCAGCTCCTTTTGCTGCAATGTCTCTTCCACTTTCACTCAACACCTCTGGCCGCTCTTGCATTTGTTCACTCAATACTTTGTTCAGAGCTTCGCGAAACTTGGATTCCTCGATACGGTCTCCCATCAGCATCACCATACTGGGGCGTTCATAATTCGGATTTTCAATAAGAATTTCCGCCAGCTTGAGCTCTAGTGTAGCCCAATATTCCACGGTCGACGACAAACTTGCTTGATATCCAAGATCAAAGTCCGCTAGGTACCGATAGGGCGGTTCCCACAATGCATATGCTGATCTGATGACGGAAAGGGAGACTGAAAGTGCAGTGTCGGTATATCCTACAGCCATGACAGCTCGATCCGTCATATTCCATTGCTCATTCTTGCAAGTCTCCGGATCATCTTTGTAGTCACTGCAGAGGCCATATCCGTAGCCTGCAAATGCAGCATTCGTTTCGTAAAGGATGTTATGTCCTACATCACCCACCGGAAATGTGATATACTCCAACCCTATATATTCGAAGGCATCATGCAAATCCTCATCGTAGAGCGCAGGCAGATGCATCGTTGTCACCGCAGCTGTCATGATTGGTCCGACTCTTTCTTCCACGACGGTACGAAGACCAGATAGCATCTTCGCCAAGTGGCCGACATCTTGCGAAGCAGGCAGACCGACGGCTTTGCGTGCTTTGCGCCGATACTGGCGTGGCATATCATCCCATGATTCGCCTACGTTGTTGTATGGAGGAGAGAGATGTTGTGAGGCGGGCCGGGAAAGACGTTGGAGCACGTCGTTGTAGTCCTGCTCTGCTGGAATGTGGGCGAGGGCGACAATGGTGCCATTAGGAAAGCTCACAGCAGCCGATCCATACGATGCTGTAAGATCGAAGCCGACGCCGAATGGCGCTCCTGGGGACTTGTTCGAGTTGCTTAGGGGTTTCTGAGATCCTACATAGGCACTTGTGACGGTGCAGAGATTCAGGCCGGCGACCAGGAGTTGGAGTATGAGTTGCATCGCGACGTGAGGTTCATGGTTTCATTTCGATCCACGCCTTCCTTCGAAGCAGATGTGATACTCGTGAGCAAGAGAAAAAGGAGATTGCAGGAGAGGCTGTACAGGAAAGTCCACCATAGTGCTGACAGCCAACCTCAGCTGGAACCAACACCAACAGCGCTATAACATATCAGCATCAGCACTAGGACTAATCCAGCTAGCTTTGCGATGACGATGGCTTGGCAGGGCTGCCGCAACTAAATCTCATCTTTGATGAAACGCCCTGAGACTCCGTGTTTAATACTACGCAAAAGCATCAAATGAGGTCATCCAATCGTCCCGTGCTGACTCTAGCATTGCGAGCGAATCAAGTGAGATGTCGACTTCTGGCCCCATGTTGGTTCTACTCCACCATAACAGCGCGCTATAAAATAGAACCATCAGCATCGGCACTAGGACCTCCAGTTAGCACCATGATGCTGACGGCTTGGCGGACTACCGCAATTACATCTCAGCTTTGCTGAAACGTCCTAATATTTCCCGTATGATACTACGCAAAAGCATCTATTAAGGCCATCTAATTATCCCGTACTGACTCTAGCATAGCGAGCGAATCAAATGAGATGTCGAAATTTGGCCCCATGTTGGTCTACTTCGCCATGACGGCGCAGCAGCCCCTTCATGATTACAATCTTTCTTCATGGCATTTCTGGTCAGAATGTAGAGCTAATATGGAAAGTTGATCGAGCGGTTAACCGGTCCAGTGCATAAATATGACGCCGTTCCCTCAGCCTATCTCGCAAGTAATCATCTCACTTGAGTCAGTTGTTTTCCTTGATCTTATCTTTGCCCTCCCATCTTATCTACTGCGAAAGAAAGATGGAGTCATTGAACCCTTGGAAGCACACCATTGTGACCTTGAGTCTGACCAGTCTGGGGCTAGCTGGCTTAGTCCCTAGTCATTCCCGCTTCGAGGCCTCAACTCACCCCCTTTACACCAGAGACGGAGGAGCTTGGCCGTATGGAGTCATTGGAGATTCATGGGGCTCGGGAGTCTCCTACAGCACCGATGTTTTATACGACGACAACAAGGACGAGTGTCTACGCACCAAAGAGTCCCATGGCCCTCAGATGGAGGCTGATCAAAATTGGGTGGGTCATAATCCGTCAGGACTTCGGGATGCAGCCTGCTCGGGCAGCCAACTTGGGGACATCGTAGCAGGCCAACACCAAATGGGAAAAGTTGGAGACACTCCTGCAGTGGTGGTGATGACCAGTGGGGGAAACAATGCTGGCTTTGGGCATATCGTCGATGTATGCATCTACCATTCGGATCCGACCCATAATTATGGGAACCCCTATTGGAGTGACAAAGATGGGAGCGGGGACTGTGCAAAAGCCATAGCCGACGCGACGGAGTACATCACAAATCCAGACAAAATGCCCAACGATCTTACCAAAACCCTCGATGATCTCTTCGCAGACCCGGCGAGCAAGAACCCTGACTTCCTCTTGTATCTAACCGGTTATGCGCAATTCTTCGGCACCGATTATGATCCTTGGTGCGACTCTGAGTATTGGAGTATCCCAACTATCAACCCTTTCAACATCGATCCATACCTTAGCAAATCCCTCCGACAGGCTTTCAACGATCGTGTGTCTGCAGTCAACAAGCTCTATAAAAGCACTGCCGAATCCGACAAATACAAAGCTAAAGTCCGCTTTATTGATATCGATTCGCATTTTGCAGGCCACCGCTTCTGCGAGCCTGGCTCCAACTACAAGGAGCAAATCAATACCGATACCCATTTTGACAAGGTCTACCTCTGGAACCTGAACTATTCCTGGCAAATCACCGGCCAAGGGGCCCCAAGTGCAGCCGCTGCCGGCGGAAACGTGACCGCTCAGGAGGCACAAGCCGCTTTCAACGGCGGCGGGGTGACTGCGTGGAGCAGTGGCGGAGGCGGAGGCGGCAACAAGCCGGAGAATGGGTGGAGGCTACGGCCCTTCCACCCCCGATACACAGGCTACACCGCGATCAAGGAAGCCATATTCGCGCAGTTGAAGACCGATGGCTTGCCCAAAGCGCAATCCGCCTCTTCGACCGTGAAGTGCTACCACGCTGCCGACCCGCAAAATACCTGTGCTGCCATTGCCAATAGCCAAGGATGGTGCGATTGCGGGGACGGCAAAAAATACATCAACGAGCCGACCGGGGATCCCTGCGCCTGGACCACCTTACCGGCTACAACGTCGTTTGACTGCGGGGCGGCGCCGTCGCCAGCGACGCCAACGCCAACGCCGACGGTCGACTTGAATTCCCCGGACTGTAAGACCTGCACGTCAAATCTGGGAGCGAGCAATTGTGGGCCTACCGACAACACATGTTTGGTGAACCAGTGTAAGAGCGACACCAGTTGCCAGGCCTGTAAGATTGATTGTAGCACCTTTGGTAAATGAAGGGAGGCTTTTCGAGGCGACTTTGAAAATGAGCAACATGTCGGTGGAGGATCTCTGTTAGTTAAGGCGTTCACATATTTCTATTTGCTGTGTCACAGTTGAGAGAGTGAAAGTTTAGGAATGGGAGTTGATTGTTTTGGTCAATTTATATTCTATTGCGTGCCTTGCTTCGGAACAGACTCGTGAGAATATATGCAAGTCATTGAACCACTCCCATTGCTATGTATCTGTCTGTATCTTGGATGCGAATTCCACTGCACTGCTGATGAAGGCACTCCTCAAAGTTTCGACATGTACGATATTAGTATTTGAGAATGGGGTTTAGGGATTAGGATTTTGGGATCTTGCAGGTTGTCTCGATATACATACAAACTGCCATAGATATACTTATACGGCAATTTATCCGTACAACTGTGTCTAAGATCCTAAACACCGATTTCCTAAACTCCAAAAACCCTAAACCCCACTGGGACCGCCTAGACCCTAGGGCCCTATAAGCCTAGTGGCCGCCCTAGGACACTATAACTACTACCTACCAAAGATTTTAGGTAGGGTTCCCTTGGTAGGGTCCTGGGTACAGGTAGCCCATTAAGCCCTTAGGGCCTAGCTAAGGTATGTTACGGGTTTTAGGGTTTCACGATTTCAGGAATCAGTGTTTCGGATTTTAAATAATATACGCATAAGTTACCGTACTCTCGAGGGCCCATAGTGCCCTAGCGTCCCTAGGGCCTAGGTAGTCCTGGTAGGGTTTAGGGTTTTTGGAGTTTAGGAAATCGGTGTTTAGAGATCTTAGACACAGTTGTACGGATAAATTGCCGTATACTTACATATAAGTTGCCGTACTTACATATAGGTTGCCGTAACCTGGACTAAATTCCAATAAATCCTACTTGAAGAGTATTTTAAGGTAAACCTGAAACCGACGATTTCCCTAGGGCCAGATCGGAGGCCAATCATGACCGTACGGTTCATACCAAGGAATCCTTCGCTTCGCTGCAATGCATTGCAGCACCAATAACCTGTTACCTGGCCGGTCAAGCTTTCCCAAGGCTTGATCATGCCTTGACGCTACTTTACAACGGATTCTTCAGGACTATCTTATTGTCATGCTCGGCTTTCGGTTCATGCACCTCAATCCTTCGCCTGTCTCCTTTCGATTCGGATGCATTGACGAAGGAAGCCGTTGCTGAAGCCTGCAATTTTGATGGCACAGCTGATCTACCCGGCATTTCCGTCTAATGTCAGTACTTTGATTCTTCATAATTCTTCAAGGTTTCTATTGTGTGTATTGTTGTATTTGTTCCTTTGGTTGTTGCTTTCGCGATCGTGTCGGTTGGGCATAATGCCAAGATGTCGTCTTCATTCTTTAGAATCGCTTTCATAATAATTGCCTTCCTTTCTTTGGCCCTTGGGACTTCAACTTCAGGTCAGTAGCTTAGACATGCTCTTTGGCTGTAATCATGTGGGAAAATCTCCTGCATTGGGAGAGTTACCCCGTTAAGAGACTGAAACCTGAACTCTACGACAGCATCCCAAAGCTTCGACCATACCACAATAAGCCCTAATGGAGCCCAGATCGTCCACGGCGTCTGGACAGTCACGGTTCCATTGCCCAGTACCACAACTCTTGGGGTCCTTATATTGACCAAGTTCAACGAAGTCGATCCAGTGGTTCTTGTTGGGCCGACGACCTTGGTCACCGTCATATCAATTCATCCAATCAGAAGCGATGGCCAATCGAGCACAATCATTCAGGGATCCGGAAACATCACCGGCACCACCAGCAGCCTCCCATCTGCGCGCATGCCTCTATCGCACCTGGCCACGGCACCCAGGACTTCTGGCGGCTTGTTCGTCAACTCATCATCTGCAACCAATCCCCAGAAGATCACCACTACGCCTGTCCCAGTGATGGGACATGACCCGGACTCCGTCATGGCCGCCGAGTACGCCAATGCTAATTTTACATACACCATGCCTCCTTACAAGCCCGTCAATATCTCCACAGACGAGTGCGTTCTATGGGACATGAGCTGTCAGGGTAACAAGACTCTAGCGGCAACCGACTTCTTCAATCGAACGGCGGAGAAGCTCCTCCAGGATAATTGTTTCATGGTTGGCATGGATATATTGTCGCCCAACTGCACTAGCAGCCTCGTCGACCCTGCCTCATCCTCGATGATGCTGGCGGCGAAAAGCTGGATGCGCCAGCCAGCTTGCGCCTCAAGCTGGAACTCCTGGGCGTCTATCTATTACCCCGTGATGACGGCCACCACTACCTTCGCGACGCAGACTGGCCAGTTCATAGACTGGCCTTGGGGAGAAGAGACTTTTGCTGATGGTAACGGCGGAGCAACTACTATCACAGCCTCGGGAGCCGCACTAAATATGGATGAGCGATGCTGTGGCCGATGCGATATATATGGGCCAAATGTATGCCCCTGAAGATGTGCATCGTCGCGCCGTGGATCGGATACTGACCAGGAAATAGGTCGATGTCTTCTACTGGCCTCACCCCAACGCCGACGACTCTTGCCTAGACGTTATAGGTTCGAGCGTTGCACCATTGACAGAAGGTGCTCAGACAGACAATCATGGGGTCCTTTATTGGGCCGACTCGACTGACCCCTATGACATCTATGTGCCGACTAAAACGACGGCGCGCATTACCACAGTGAATGGTATTACCATCAAAGAAGCCGTGGTGAATCCGTGGGGGACCAACACTATTACTACTACCCGGCCTCTGCCCTCGAAGCGGAATCCCTTGAATGTTCATGCAAGAGCCCGCGACATCATTAGAGATCTTGGGATCTCGAATAAACCGGCAGCCAAAGGCACAGGCGCGCCTTCGGGAAACGTGAGCACGGCGGAGGGCAGCATCGCGGTCTCTGATGGCTTCACTTTCACATCTCCTTCAGTCTATGTCGCTTTTTACTCGCTTTCGGCTACGGATGCATGCGGAACCCGCGGACAACCAATTTCTTCAACGATGCTGGCTTTTGATCCTGGAGAGCTATCCACCGTTCAAGGCCATTACTACGCTAGAGCGCCACAGCCAACTGATACGAAAAGATTCAACTTTGCAGATCTCCCTTGTACGATGATTTCGACCGCTACTTACCATATTCGCTGACGGAACGGTCTAGGTCCACCCATGAGCGTGATGATGGAAGATTGGTACAAGCCTGCTCCAGGAGAACCTTATCGACCGCTGCTGGCTCTGCCAGCCAAAGTCAGAGGACTTGATCCCCTTTGGTCGGCTTGCACAAACGCATTCTGGTTTACTGGTCTGGATCCTCCGAGGACCTTAACCGCCAATTGGGGCGGTATGGCGGCTCCATCCACACCAACAGCAGATCCTGGTACACCTCCCAATCCGGCCCAGCAGGTGCCACCATTGCCTCCGAACACGGGCCTCAAGATGGCCCCAGACCAGACGACGTCGGCACCTAACGATCCTGCCAAGACTGGAAGTGAGGATCCTGGATCGCGGCCGGATCAGAACAAGCCCGTCCAAGCATTATTCTCCTCGCAAGCAGCCGTAGGTAAGCCAAACAATCAAGATCCAACCAATCCACCGCAGAACAATTCGCCACTGGGTAGCCCGACGCAGAGCACCTCACCGGCGAATATCAGTCCACCTAACCATCAAGGACAGAATGACCAACCTCAAATGAACCCATCAGCTCCTGATGTAGCGGCTGAAGCAACCAAGAGTAATAAACCCGCAACTCTACAATTTGGCTCTGGTAGCAATCAAGTCAATCCAAACAATATGGCACCCGCTCAGCTCTCGGAACTGCACGCAGCTTTGACGCCTGCGGCAAGTCCAGGCCCACACGCTGGTAACCCATCGTCTCCCGGAGCAAACTCACAACCTCAGGCAAACGGTGGTAACGCAGGAAATCAAGTACAGCCAGTAGCCGCGGGTGCCGGCTCTCAGTCTCAAGGAGGCCGAGCACAAGGATCTCCAAATCAAGCTGGTGAAGGCTCAAACGCACTTGTCCCTATGGGACCCGCAAGTATTGCGCTGGGAAGTATCACTTATCCACTACCCCAGGTCACCGCATACCCTGCAGGTTATGGTGGAGATGTTGCTACCACAGTCATCATTGCGTCTCATACAGTTATTGCTGGACCAGGTGGATACCAAGTTGACGGCCAGAAGGTTGGACCCCACGGAGATCCGGTGACTATTGAAGGTACCCCAGTACGGATTAACGCTCCTGACGGTGGTAATAATTTTGGAGCTGGCAATAACGCTGGCAAGGGCTACACAGCTGCAAATGGCAACAGTCCTGCAACCGGTAGCAACCCGGCAAATGAAAACAATCCTGCCATTCCAGGCGGTACATTGAATCTTCTGCCAGCAGCATCGGCGCCCATTACCACTATCGCAAACCAAGCTGTAGTGAACAAGGGGGGTTTCTTCCAAATCGATAATACTCCCATTACGCCTGGTGCCGCTCCAGTCACGATTTCAGGAACGCCGTGGTCTATTAGTCCCCAAAAAGGCTCCAACGGTCCCATGTTGAATGTAGCCGGAAAAGTATATGACCTTCCAAGTGCGACAAACCCGCCAGTCACAACCATTGCAGGCCAGGCTGTTCAAGTATTAGGTCCTGATGTGATCTCCATCGGTGGCACAACTCTTACCCAAGGAGGCCCCGCCATCACCATCTCTTCATCCATCCCAATCATCTTTGGCTCCTCCCTCGTTATTGGTTCCAGTACCATCTCTTTGGGATCTCAAAATGCTCCAATACCTACAACATCCAATATCGACATCGGAGGCCTAATATTCACCGCTCTGAATGGAGGCTTCGCAAACGGTGGATCCACCATGGTCCCCGCCATCTCAATCAGCGGCACCGCGTATCCGCTTCCACCGTCTGGACTCCCGCTCAATGGAGGAGCTACGACTTCTGCCCTCGCAACTGCACCCAGCCAATCGCCGATTACCACCGTTCTCACTGTAGCTGGGCAGGTCATGACAGCCGACGCAAGTGATGTCCGAATTGGTAGCGCCACAGTACTAGCTGGTGGGTCTGGAATCACAATCGGTGGCACGCTGGTCAGCTTAGACGCGTCCGGGAACTTGCATGTGGGATCGAGTACGGTTCCTTTGGTATCGACTGCGCCTACAGGTACAACTGGTGCTGGACCGAGTAGCACGGGTGGTGATGGAACGAGTGCGGTTGTTGTTCCGTCAGCATCGACCGCGCCTACAGGTACAATAGGTGCTGGAGCGAAAAGCACGGGAGCTAATGGGACTCCCAAGGGGGGATCGGAGAGGAGGGCCGCACCTCTTTTCGTGATCATATTCATTACTTGCGTAGCAGGCTTACTGCTGCTAATGTAATAGCCCTCCTCATGAAACATATCCGTGAAACATTTGGCGTCGTTTTCCTTGTTATGTATCACATATCTTGTATTACGACCCTACTTTACCCTCCATGCAGGCACTCAGGGCTTGACAGCGACGAGAAATATGGGCCTGACGCTGATGAGCGCCCTGCAAAGGACGTAAGTTATAAGCGAAGAATGATCTTTCTGGAGATGAGACGGATTGGGACGTTAGATGGGATTATGGCGTGGTGGTAGGTTACCACTCAATTAGGGTACACAACGATCGCTGAAGAACGGTTGAGGTAAGTAGGGATGATGCATGATTACAGAGGTAATCTCTAGGTACACCGTCGCTCCCTTCCGTCCTCGTAGCCGTTGGTATAGTATTATAGCGCTTTACCTAATAATAGACCTAAGCTAGGATTTTCGCTAATAATATATTAATATAAAAGGTATTATTCTAATTATAGGTTTTAATATACTAATAATATATACTAATTTTATTATTAGCGAGTTTAGATTTATTTATCTATATATATATCTTTATCTTCATCTATAAAACATTTTATATATAATAAATCCTTAGGAGCGAGTCTTCTAGGACTTATCTTATAGGTACTCTAGCGGCTACAGCTAAAACTTAGGATGATTTAAGATAATTCAAGACGAATTAAATAGAAAATCTAAAGATAAATAAAATTACTAAATATAACCTTTATTTTTAGAGTTTTTTGAAGTTTAGTATCTAGCGCTAAAAGTAGGTAACTTATAATCTCTTTATAAAAGTTATTTTTATTCCTAATTAGAATATTATTCTATAAATAGAATTTTTAGTTAAATTTATTATATATAGATATTTAGCCTACCTTCCTTCTACCTTTTATCTTCTCTTTCTTTTATAAATACTCCTAATAGCTATTATATTATAACTTTTTAAATTTTAGCTAATTATTTCTTATTTACTAGAGTAGCTAGAGTACTAAGTTAGATAAGCTTAGATAAGTTTATAATCTAGAATAATTTAAGGTATTTCTAATACTAAGTACCTAAATCCTACTAAGCTACTCTAGGCGCTCTAGTAGAGTCTTATTTATAAATAATATTTATAGATATTTTAGTAGGTTTAAGGGAAGTATTTAATATTATATAAATTATATTTTCGCTCTTTATAATAAGAAGAGATACACTTAATATTAATATAATAATAGATATTATAAGTAATTCTAGTACTTATATAATTATATTTAAGGATATTAGGATAGTTATACATTTTATTAATATACTATATCTAAAAAAATCTATAATCTACTTTAAGTATTACAAGTACTTAGAAGCTAGTTTAATAGAAATATCTTATATTATTACTCTTAAGAGATTATAATATAAAATAAGTAAGTTTTAAGAGGCTAAATACTTAAGAATTAATAACTAATTAAAGTAACTTAAGGATATTTAAATTTTAATAAATTTTAATAAATTTATCTATCTATAATAAAGGGGGGAGGATTATAAATATATTATATTAATATATTTTTAATATAAATTTTAAATTTAGAGTCTATTTTTAGATTTATTAATTAATAAGTAAATTAGAAAGGTTTCTAGCTCCTTTCTTAAGAAATAGCTTAACTTAAGCTTAAATTTTAAAAAACCTTAAGTTAAAAACTATTAATGTAATATTCCTATATAATTTAACTTTTTCAGATTTTTAATTCATTAATATCTACTTAGGATAACTAATATTACTTATATAATTTATAAGTTACCTTACTTACTTTATATAGATTAAAGAAATTTATAGATATACTAAGAATATTATAAAGGATTAGCTATATATCTATTATAAGCTATAAGTATCTATTATAATAAGGATTATAATAATTAGGATATATTATAAGAAGTATAAGAAAGGGAGAGTAAATATAATAATTAAGGTGAATTTATATAAGAGATATAAAGCTATAATAAACTTAATATTTATATATATTAATAAGTAGTTATATTTATAATAACTTTTATTTAATTACTTACTTCTTACTTCTAGATATCTCTTACTCCTAGTTATAACTCTACTTCCTTCTACTTAATATATAATTTTAAAGTCTTAATATTAATAAATATCCAGGTTATATTATATTCTTCTCCTTTATATTTATACTTAAGAACCTAGAGACTTAGCTTAAAGTAATCTATCTTCTTTAAAGTATTAATATATTTATATACCTAATTATAGTAATGATAATATAGCGCTAGATAGATACCTATATTATATCTCTAGCTTTAAGCTATATATTACTACTCCTTTAAAAAATCGTATATAAAATTACTATCTCTATTATATTACAGGTATAATAGTTATATTACCTTAGAATATATATATATATATACTTATTTAGAGTACTAATTATATATCTAAGAGAAGCTTATTAAGTTTTAAAATATAAGCGCTTATTATTATAATACTTTCAGTTATTATATAGGTTATTATAAGGGTTATACCTATTTTTAATAATTAATTAAGGGTTATTAATATACTGTTTATAAGTTAATTTATATATAAGTTAAGTAGTATCTTTTAATTATATTTAAATAAAGGTTAGTATAAGAAGAATCTATATAAAATATTTTTAATAAGATTAAATGTTATTATAAGTCCTTATTCCTTATATTTATAGTATTTATT
>JAABUK010002757.1_pt1 | contig 30965 bp, 42 predicted proteins | sample 5559141 | NCBI WGS metagenome assembly JAABUK01 (sample SAMN10711869, study PRJNA513367) | rock metagenome | isolation source: Antarctica rocks | place: Antarctica: Victoria Land, Pudding Butte nord | collected 2016-01-03
GAGGGCTACTATGCGGAAGATTGACAGTGGCTCTGATCCAAACCCTGGCAAGTTTGCCAGAGGGTCTTTGGCTAATTGGCACATGAGATCATCGTAGTGCTTGGCAAAGCGCTCTGCTGCTTGCTACATGTACAGTCTTATAGGCATCATGTGTTGAAGATACAGGATAGTGTGTCACTTGCATGTAAAAACAAAGTTGCTTGACAGCAGTGGTGCAGCAAAAGTCACCTCTGCAGCTTGTCTGTCTTTTGCAGACGGATCCTTTGCAGCAAGCTTTTTATATGTGGGAATGCTTTTTCTGAAGAGCTCTACCCAGTCATTAAGATTGGGCAGGTCACTGCATCACAAGCAGGCCAGGTCAATCTTGGCTTCAGCAGACCTAGCAGGGTGATGATGTGGCAATCACCTGTCTTCCTGGATCTCGTGATAGTGAATAGTCTGAGGATCATAAGAGCTTACATCAAGCTGGGGCAGCGGAAGCTTGCCAGGGTACAGGTTTTTCAAGTGACTGGGCATTGCTCTTGTATACGGGTCTGCAGATGGCCAGAATGCTCTCACATCTGCGTGCTCACTCAGGCTGGCTTGAGGTTGAACTGTCGGACATACATGTCGGGTCAAGCGCTGCAATTCCGCTTCAACGTTAATGCTGAGACCAGAGTGGTCTCGGAGCAAGTGTAAGAAGGTTGCAGGTGATCCGGGTCACCAATGTGCGGATCACTGTTTGCCACTAGCTGAGGGCAAGTGAGCGGTAAAATAAACCATCAGCGATATCAGCGTACTGTGTTGGTTATACCGACGTCGCAAACTTCAGTCGGCGAGCCTGCAGCAACACTCATTCCGTTGATCCGGCAGGCATGGCAGGTGCCACTCCCAGCGGCACGTCGCCTGTTATCACAGATGAGACCACAGGACTCAAAAAGGTCCATTTGAAGAGTCCAAGCGTGAGTCCTGCTTGTCAATCTTTTGCAAGCCTGCTGCATGTTGAGTGGTGTTCTGAGACTTGACGAAAGTCATGCAGGGCTCTTCTGCTGAAGTATACCTTCATGGAGCTCATCTGACATCTTGGAAGAACAACAGCGGCCAAGTAAGCCTTATTGTCTTTGCTCTCCTGCTAAGCTTTGATCAGACTGTACCCGACCTCGCTGCTTTGTTTGTAGGAGCAAATATTTGTCAGCAAGCTGGCTGTTTTCAAACCACCCAAAGCCATCAGGTAAGGGCACACACCTATTTCTTGCTGGCTGGAACAAATTTGGTCCTGCAGCGTAATCTTAGGTGTAAGTGGCAGCACTGACACTCATTAGTTCCTCAGCTTGACTGTGCACCACAATCAGTCATGGCAAGCATGCATGCATGCACGCATCAGGCCCTCATGTGCATCTTGGCATGGTGAACAGCAAGCACTTGGGCTGCTGAGCAATACAAACACAGATGATAGGGCCATGCTAAGCAGTGCAATGCTGCATGTGGGCTCGGCTCTGTCCGTAGCATGCACAGTGGCAGTACCCTACAGTATGCTGTCTTCAAGTCACTTGCTCTGAACATGCAGGGGAGGTGTTCCTGTTTGCTTTCCGCAATTTGGTGACATGGGTCCAGTCAAAGCTCAGCATGGCTTTGCACGTAACACAGAGTTCACAGTGGTCAATGCCACAGCTGACAGCGTGACACTCTCCTTGAGTCCCAATGAGGAGCAGCGGCAGGGGCACTTCCCAGACCACACCCTGTATGTAAAGGTGCATTCAATCTGTTCTGCCCAAGCTCTGCTGCTGATCAGCTGCAAACCTGCCTCTGCCATCCTTGTGCCTTCCGGTCTGTGCTCTCATCACACCACATATCGTTCACGCACCAAAACATCTGCAGTACCTACATGTTGACACTTTTGTATGGCAGCAATGCACAATGACGCTCCTGTGTAGATCACAGTGGGTAGTGATAGCTTGACAGAGGAGCTAGAAGTGGTGAATGGGACCTCAGCTGAGACTCCCCTCACATTCACCTCGGCGCTACACACCTACTTCAGAATTTCAGACATCAGTCAGACCCATGTGGAGGGCTTGTCAGAACTGAAGTATCTAGACAACATGCAGAACCGGCAGGAGGGCACGGATGAGTCACAGGTCATCTCTGTCAATGGAGAGATTGACCGCATCTATGTCAAAGCTCCAGACCACCTGAAGGTAACAACCGCTGTTCCTTGTCTCATGCACTGCTTCTTCTTGTGTTGTGATGCATTGTAATGCACTGCCACATGCTTTGTCGCTCAGCACAGATGGATGAGAGTCTGCTCAGCAGGTGTGTGGACAAGTGTATCCCCAAAGCAGCACCCTGCAGGCAGACTATGCATGACAAAACTCAAACTGTTACTGTGCAAGCTTACTTGCAGCTTGGCGATGCTGCCTTTGCTACCTGCAGTAGCTGATGCACACAGGGCCACTATTCTGGCCCTGCCCTGATTTACTGCTGCTGTAAACTTCATGCTGCCCTAGTGTGCAGCAGATCTTCAGCATCTTGCCAATCAGCCAACAGCCAGTGTTTAACAAATCAAAATGTGAGCTGTAGAGGCAGCAAAGTATGGGCGTCTGTGCAGATTGTGGACAAGAAAGGCGGCAAAGTTATTTCTATTCAGAAGACCAACTTTCCTGATGCTGTTGTTTGGAATCCTTGGATTGACAAAGCAAAAGGCATGGCAGACTTTGGTGATGAAGAGTACAAGGTTGGTGGTTGAACATTCTAGATGCCTCATCAACCAAACAGCTTCGTGACTTGATGCCAGCATTGTGTTTGCATTGTAAGTATTCTTGTCATGTGCAAGGCCTGACACCACAGCAGACTCATACCCTTGCAAGTCACAAGTTGTATCATACAACGTGTATGACACAATTTGTATTCAACAACTTGTGGCTTGCAAGGATGTGAGCATGCTGTTGTGTCATACTATGTTCATTTCCATTGGCAGTCAGTGCCAGCAGCTACAGGCTCTTAAGGGGTTTGCGTTCTGTGCATTTAAGCAACTGTCAAATTCTGTTGCACAGAATGCGAACCCCTAAAGAGCCTGTAGCTGCTGGCATTGATTGCTAAGGCTAATGAACACACTATGATATCAAATTCGGTTGTCTTTATGCAATAGGTAAGAGATTGTGCTGATCATGCAGGAAATGATTTGTGTTGAAGCAGCGCTTGCAACCAGCGGTCCTGTGGAACTGGCACCCGGTAAGAGCTGGGTTGGGACACAGGTCTTGAAGTCCTCCAAATTATGAAAGTCAGCCAGTTGTAGCAAGCTGTAAGTGTGTTTTTGCTTGGATCTTTACAAAGGTTTAGCATTATAGTGTTTTCGCCCAACCCACATGCAGTAAGATTGCAGTGTCAGATACACAGAAGCTCATACTATGACTAGTAGTCAGGTCCGTGTGAGGCTACCCGTAACCTGCTTGTTGTATCACTATTTTGCATGCATACTAACATTTCTGTGCCTCAGCGGTCAAAATGAGAGTGTTTAAAATACACTTTGCGACTCAATGATCTGCTAGCTTGTGCTGCCTACATCAACAATACTTTGCTGTACATGTGTGTCTTAAAATGCAGTCTTAAGTATCTGCATGACAGGCTCAATTTGGCCCAATACTGACATCAAGCTGGGTATGTGTTGTGACTACTAGTGACTAGTTGACCTTCAAAATGACGACAACGGTATCAGATTTTAATTGTGTGACACAAAGTTCAGAGCATGTTTGGGCATAGCAGCATCATCACCACACTAGGGTTGCAAATCCTTGACACATGACAGCGCTGGTGAAAAGAATCGCACACACACTCACTGTGGGAGCCTCAGTCAGACTCACTGCTCTTATCTTTTCTGCGTTTTTTGCTGCTGTGCTTTTTGTGTTTGCTCTTCTTGTCCTGCATTCATGTGAAGCGTGTGCTTTACTTACGAACCACATGCATGTTGTATGTGTCTGAAAACATGCTGTTAAACTTACCTTCTTATGCTTTTTGCTTTTGCTCTTGGAGGCCTCCTTACGCTTCCTCTTCTTCTCTTTCTCCTGCATTAGAAAGCATGTCGCATCAGCATACTTGCTGCAGCTGCTGTGTGCATGCAGAACCTGGCAAGCAAATGTCCGAGCCAAAAGTTGCAAACATTGCCATTGTGCATTGCGGATGATCTGCTAGCACACAATGACAGGACAACACCACACAGACCAGCCCAGGCCATCATCTATACAACCAGATTGTCTACGGCTCCATTCCAATGATCAGCACATAGTATCAGTCATTGTGATATTTCAGCCTAAGCTCACCTTTCGTTTCCTGCGCTTATCCTCTGACTCAGAGCTGCTTGCTGAGTCTGAGCTGCTGCTATCCAGATCACTCAAATCAGAGGACAGATCGTCCTCATTCCCTTGCACGACAGGGAGAGTTGGCATCAACGGCTTGCCATCTGCTACAGCTCCTGCACCGCCAGCTGTGCCCGGCAGCTTGAAATTTGCTGACAGGTGGTTCCTGCATTGCTTTGTGAGGTGACCAAGTTGACCACAGATCTTGCAAGCGCCCCTGTTCTGGCCTCCTACAGCGCCTTGAGAGCGCGCTAAAGACAGGAGGGCCTGGTAGTCTTCTACTGAGGTATCAAAGCCACCTATGCAGTGAGCATGCTGTCAGAGCAGAGCACTATCAGGAGTTGTGCTTACAGGAGTGCTTCCAACCAACAGTAAGCTTGAACAGCAGAGGGATTGTACAAGCCGCGCATGGGCAGCACGATGTTGCTCACTGCTAATGCTGCAGACACGCTACCGAAAGCCTGTGAGTCAAGCTGCAGTACCGCGGTACCGGTACTTGTGCAGCACATTTGTGAGGATCACACAAAAAAATGGTCTTCTGCAAGTCAGATATCGAATGTTGATACCGTTGGACAACACCCTGCCACTGTGTTGGGTAGAACATGTGCAAAATGACGCTTGCACCTGTCCACACAGTAGAATGACCTACCGGTCTTCTCCACAACTTCTGCTGCTGCTGCACGTCTAGAAGCTCTGCCTCCCCCGACTTGCGGAGCATTCAAGCTACCCTCCACAGCAGCATTATTCCCGCCTTCTCTTTCGAGGCCCACCGCGTTTGTCCAGATGCTGTGCGTGTTGTGTGCTACACTGCAAACACAACTTGATCAGCGTTTACGTTGAGCGGCTTACGCACAAAACCTGACGAAAGAAATTGCTTTGTGTTTTCTTGATCCTGACCACTATTGCAGGCCGCGTCAAGGCAACAATACGACAAGGCGGTGTCTTATACCTTGTACGAACGCGATTGGTACTAGCTTTCAATTTGCCAGTCATCGACATGGCTACCAGATGTCACAGAGACTTCAGACGAGTCATATGTGCAGGCAACTCCAACGTTGAGATCAATCTGATCAACCGTACATGACCACAGGTAACATGTTTAGGAAATGTGCCAAATTTGGGTTCGGAGCAGTTTTCCAAATGCAACGCAGCATAGGAACGATATGCTCTGCACCTTTCAGGACCGGCGGGCCGACTTACAACACGCTGGAGTATAGCTTGAATCACGCACAAAGTTCTATGGTGCGAATTCCTGTTTTTGTATTGCCTGCCTGGGTGTCTCAGAGATTCTTCTGATGATCTCGCTTCAGAATTCTTCCTCACCGACACGTTCTGACATGTGGAGCACTCCAAAGAGTGACTTGAGAACTTATGGCACTTACAAGGTTCCTGTCTGTGCACGCAACTGCGGCCGAATGATCCGGCGTGACCAGTTCGCACTACTTTACAGCTTGTCAGCTCAAACTGACTGTGATGCAGTGGCGGTTCAGCCTTAACAAAACAGAAGGGCAGCCTCACATGAACCTCGCGTGGGGCATGAGCTGCTTTCGCCACATTTCATGTTATGTGGGTACTTGTGGTAAGTCAGATTTCCTAGCACACTGTAGTCCAATCGCCCATTCTACACAATTTGTCTGTACAGGCGGCTCAGGCTGTTCCCTAGAGGGTGGACAAACTCTCCAGAAACAGTGACAATGGTTCTGGCCTGTACTGGCACACAGCCTGAGCATGCTGTGAATTACCAGCTGGTGCTGCAAAATCAAGACGACACAGACAAGTCTGTTGCAAAAGGTGACTGATGCTCTAGGCTGCAGCAGTCATGCAAAGTCCTTCAACAATGCATGCCATGGTGCCTGCAGAGTGTGCTCAAATCATGCGGAGACGATTGGGCCGGCACCATTCTATGTTGTCGTCAGAGACCCTATATAACATTCAAAAGGGTTTTGTGAAGCAGCAAGAAGTGATAGCAGTTGTGCACATCAGTTTGATTGCAGCGGTAAGCTTTCTGATGAGACCAAACCTTTTCCACCATCACCGTCTGTCTTCAGTTGATGTCAGTCTTTCCAGGACAACGGCACAGGGCAGGCCACAGGAGCTTTTTCATCCACGCCAAATGTTTTCCAGTCACACTTCAATGATGCCTCTACAAGCGACATCATTGTGAAAGCTGGAGAGGCCAAGATACATGCCCACAAGATTGTTTTGATAGCCCACTCAGCACTGTTCCGAGGAATGTTCCAGGTAATCCCAGTTAGTAACGGCTTAGCAATTCTCAGTTTCACAGGGGATATTGATAATTTCCTGCAGTCCGGCACATACGAGAACACAGCTGAGGAGGTGGAAATGGGTCAGATTGAAGGGCCAGTACTTACGGCACTGCTTTCCTTCATGTACGGGCGCCTCGAGGACATCCGGAAAGACATAGCTTTGCCGCTTTTTGTGGCAGCTGATGCGCATCAGGCAAAGTCACACATGTGGTTTTGTGCTGAATTGTGCGTTGCGTTCATCCTGCTAGCGCTATTGAACTGCTTTCGCAATGCAGGTGGAGGTGCTTCGCTGGACTTGTCTACAATGTGTACTGGATCTAGTCAGCGTCGAAACAGTACTACAGTATGCAGTAGTAGCTGATGCTGTCACAGACAAAGCTCTGATGGATGCATGCATGAAATTCATTCTCAAGTCTGAAGACAGGTAAGTGCTGCTTGCGAGCTTCCTGTAGCACATGCTGCTGGTAACTGCCTTGCAAAGGAGATGATCTAGGGAATAATCTTATGCATGCAGTGTTGAGATAGCAGAGCAGCCAGCGATGCAAGAGCTGATGAAGAACAACACGGACCTTGCTCAGAAGTTATGGGTTGGTGCGATGAAACACATGACTTCCAAAAGGAAAGCTGACGAAATATCTAGCTGACAAGATCCCTCATCAGTGACCTCACACCAGGCAGGCAAGCAAAGCAACCTGCAGTCATGTATGGCCAGCTTATTTTGCCAATATCAAATTTCCTGCTGTTGTACTCAGGCATATTTAGGCGGTTCATCTGCAGCGTCTTTGCCCTATACTTTGCATTGCAGGTCATCATATGACATATGTAGTATATGCTTTTTATGTAGCATTTGCCCTTGGTGATGACAATCCCTGACCGGTGACAGTTTTGGCATCAGCTGAGCTCAAAATGTATCATATGTGTAGTATACAGTTCAGACACAAGCGTAGTGTGATGCACAACACATGCCTCTGCACTTGCCTTGCAGAGTGATCCCCTACAGCAGGAAGGTAGAATGTCAAGTGATGATACACTGTTGACTGCTCACGCGCATTTAGGTTGACCAACACCGTTGTGTAGGTTGCAAATCACCCTCAACCTTCAGGATTGCCATGTTGGTCACAACTGTAACTAAGCATGTAGGACACCTGAGAGGCTGTGCACCTGTGACCTTAGTCCAAACAGTGTAACAACTATAACACAGGTTTGTACACCTACAACCGTTACATCTGCATTCTTGCAGGGCCTGTGCCCATGTGCAATGCTGATTCTGCAGCCGGTGTGCAACAGAGCTCTGTAGTGTTGATTAGCAAGGCAGGAATGCGATTGTACTGCATAGGCATAGCAATCTAGCTATACGTGTGCAGACGTAAAATGCAGCAGCTGTGAGGCAATTGGATCAGGTAACGACACATGGCACGCATCGATGCTTGATAGGCGAGATCCCAGATCCACGTCCCGAAAGATACATTGATTTGCAGAAACTGGTAACATGCCTGGATCATAGCGGTATTGTGATACAATATGCAGTCATGCAAGCTTGTGCCAGGCTGTGCGATTTTTTGAAGTGCTTTGAAATGCATCTTGGAGGCTATCTTTACAGTCATGGTAAGGAGAACTGCTGACTTGAAAGCCGGTGAGAAACATGGTGTGCTGGTATGCCATGGGACAGCATTTGGCGCTGCAACAAATAGGACAAGCGGGTCAGCAGCTGCTAGTCTCATGTAGAAACAATCTGTGATCATTAACTGACGATGACCTTGCTAGTGTCATGCTCTCTGACCAGGGAGCCTGACAAGGCGCTTCACTTTAGGTACTCTTCTGATAGTGAGTGAGTGTCGCACTGTCCGGTGCAGAACAGCACCAACATTCTGGCCGCATTGCTCTAGATTCAGAATGCTGTCATCAAGCACATCCTGAAACACCTGTCAACACAGCCAAGCACTTGCTGCATCCATAGCGTGCACGATTTGATAAGGCGTCTGAGCATGTTTTGGCAACCCAGAGGAGAGCTTCATAACCTGACAGCTTGTCGCTGCATCATGGAAGATGAACCAGGTGGCATTTTGCACGTGACACATCAGATGAATGAAGAACAGGAGTATGTGCCTCGTTCCTGATTCCCTTGGGCCACAGAGCTTTGCAAGTTGTTGAGGGCAATTTGTTGACATGAACGTTCATCAGAGAGACCCCTTGCTGTGTGTCTCAGCATGTAAAAGTCACATGGGCACAGCAAAAGTAGATGATGACCAGGGATTTTAAACACGTACCTGATTGATGCCATGCAAACAGTCCTTATAGGCCTCTCCATTGAAGACAAGCAGGCTGCCAGGCATCAGCAAAACTGATGCAACAGGCTTGGACTCAATACCTGCAGCCAAAGCAGCTGTTGCACAAACTGCAAACTGACAAACTTTTCTTTGCTCCTAAGGATCGGGACTTTCTATGAGCAAACATGATTCACAGGCCAGTGAGTGTATGTAAGGATATAAGGTGCAACTAAAACAACATGAAACTGCAGCAAAATGTGCAGAGCAACAAGAGGCTAAAGAGTTTGTGCCTGACTGGAACCAAGCTCAAGAGCAGGCTTCAAGCATGTTCCAGTTGTCTACTGCTGCATGACAGCACATGAGCTTTGTAGCATCAGATTTGTCGAGCAGTTTGCATGCACAGGCAGTCAGACTGTTCTGCCGTGTCTGGCAGTGCTCTGGGCAATGGAGGCATTGCAAGTGCTCACCGTCATGGCTTTTGCGCCTGAAGTGCATGACAGCAGAACTGCCTAAGCTCAGGATGCAAGCAGCTGGATAGTATACTGGGCCGTCTTGATGGGCCTACACTGCACTTGCCACCAGTTGCACTGACAGAAAAGAAAAGAAAAGACTACGCCTTTCAGCATCGATTTTTAATGAGAAGCCAAATATTGTACCGGGCTGCCCAATGTTGCACTGATATGTGAAGTTACACCATGTACTGCGACTGAGTCGCTAGTGTTTGCACAGAGTGAGGTTGCGCGCTTAGGCATGGCATGGTTGAGCTTGTGCAGGATCATCAACAGGGAATATTCAGCTTTTGAGCGTATCTGTTTCCTTCTGGGCGAGTTACTCATGAGTTTGCATTCTACTAGTAATACTTGCTGCATCCCACATATGCGAAGGCTAGGACTTGCCACATGCAGTCAGAGACGGCGAAAGTCCAGAGATGCTGTGGCAGAGCTTACTAGGATTCCTTGTCCAGGCTCGTATGCGTTGAGCAGGACATGATTGGCTGCTCCATCATACAAGTGGAAGTCCTGATCAATCTTTGAGAGCGTTGTTTGCAACCAAGCTGGTATGGGAGCTTGCAGCAAACCGCCCCATTTCTCATGCACTGTACCGCCATAGCTCTGTAGCCTCCTGCCTGATACCTGCAGGCTTGAAATTTCTCTGCAGTTCTTGCTAAGACATGTCAACAACACGAGGTGGAATAAGCTTTGGAAGCCCAAACGGTGGATCACCTGTGTCCACTTGCTCTTAGAGCTATGGACGTCCTTCAGCAGTCGAACTTGCTGTACTTCACCCAAATGATCTGGTATATAGTGCAACCCCTCAAGCGCTTGCAGGCTACAGTGTGGGTGGGGCTGCCTTAAGAGGTAGGCGTCAGAAACGGGCATGCATGGGCACACAAGATTATGCAGCCAAGCTGGGCCAGTCAGTCCGACACGGCCTTAGACGCTGTGCAACTGCTGCTTCAGCCTCTCATTTTGCACTTGACTTTGATGCCGTTTGCAATGCACTGAGAGACAGAGCACCTGCGCGCACGTACGGCATAGCAACTGCTAAGCAACCACAAATCCCTACTCCACATGCAAGAGAGTTTGAAACGCTCACGAACCACATACCCACAAACCGCTCCATCAAGTGCATAAGACACAACACTCGAGTCACAGCCTGTAATTGAGAAGCTTTATTGCCCCTTGCTGTTGTTTGTTCATCGAATCGTAGTAGCTCGCCTTCCGCATGGCGACCACCACCATGCCGGCATGCACACTGGGACCAAGCCTACTCACGCAGTCTCCTTGTCGAGGACCAATTTCGCGAAGCCAAGCCTTCAAAACACAGCGGCCGCGTCGAATGCAAGTACGTGCAGAAGAGTCTAAACAAGGAGAAAAGGAACAAGCAGGCAAGGACAAAGACCCTGTGAACAAAGGAGGCAACGCATATATTGATGAGCTACCGGTAAGCGTAGGCGTGGCATTTTGCAAACTGAGGATATGAGACAGTTGTCGCTTTACTTCAATGGTCACACGATAAATCTCGTTTCTTATTCTTTTGATCAGGCATGCTGACAAACAATACTTTGTTTACGCAGCCTACTCCCAGGAGTGAGGTGTCACCGGTAAGAATGGTCTTGACAATGTTTTTGTCTTCCAAGTGAACCTGAGCATTGCCCTTCATGGCTTTGAGCAAGCTGCAACAGCAAGTTTGCCTGTGGTGTGTTCATTTCATACCTTATTACACTATGCTACTCTTTCTCTCTATTCTTTATGTGCTTTTCTGGCCCCTTGCACACAAGATCTACAGCAATGAGTCCTTTGTTAGACTGCAACGCTGACTCAGAAAAGCTGCTGTTGTAGGAAATGAAGAAAAAACTGCGGGATGAGTATCTTGGCTTCGGTGGTGCACCCAATCAGGTTAGTGGCAATGAACAGCCGCAGCGTACAAGTCCTGCCCTACATTGGTGCTGCTTCAATGTAATGACTGCTCATATGAAGTGATCATCACCAGATCACATTGAAATATGCTTCTGTGCTATGCAGCCTCTGGCTAACAACTGGTTCCTGTACATCATATTGGGGGTGACATTTTTAGTGGCTCTGACATACATCACAGGGTCAGTCTGAGAGAAGCGTGCTGTCCAGCAAGCTAACTGGCTGACTTCAAGTTGGGTTGAAGAGCTTGTAGGCACATTTGGAAAAGTCATGTGTATGATGTCTATGTTTTGTTTTCTGCATGATACTATGTGGACATAATTGGCATTGAACACAGACAGCTTGGGCGATTGTTCGCCGACAGCGTGGTGTCCACTCTGCAGCTATGCATGGTATGCAAAGCTGTCAGTTTTGCTCAAATTCCATTTTTGCTGAAAATGACATTGTTTGCAGTCAACCCACCTGTGCTTAATACCAAGGTGGCTGAACGCAAGCTAAAGTTCGGTTACTCACAGGATGCACGCTTGTCAAGCTGTGATGTTTCATGCACATGCTAGACCCATGGCCATTCACACACACTGTGGTACTTTAGGACATCATTGTTGAGGTTTCACCTTGTAAACGGCAAGCTACATGTACATGTATCCATGCAACAAATGTTGGTCCAGAAATGGAGTGCTTGTACTATAATGCATGTGATGAAAACACTCCTTTTCATAAGCAGGCAAGTTGTGGGTTCAGTCAGGCAGTAAGTTTAAGTATCTTCTACATCAGAGTCTTCATAGTACTTCAGGACATAGTCTGTCATTTGCAGCTGATCGGATGCAGTCATAGTGATTGCCCCAGTGATGTCCTCCTGGTGCGTCTTCTTCTCCACCTTCTTCAGTAGCACTGCATCACACTAACAGCCTAAAGGTCCTAGCAAGGTAGCGCTGAGGACACAGATGGTTTCATGTGCACAACAGAAAGCCCAACATGTGTGGCATACCATCCAAGATAGGTGTTGAGGTTCAGCAGTGCCAGTATGAGATGATTGCACACACAAGGGCAGTAAACAGGGCGCAGAACACAGCCAAATGCAACCTGCAGCACGCTTCAGGCACACAAGCTCTGGCTGTATGGCAATGCTGTCAGGTAGCAGGAGGCTGATACAGTGCCAAGCACTGTGCAGCCCCTCCAGCTTCCATAGGCACACGCGCACATTGAGCTGTGGTAAGCAACATGTATGGCAGGCCAGAGCCAGCAAGCCTAGCACAGGGTCAAACCTGCTGGCCTTGCAATTGGTGACACAGCATCACTGTTGTTGACTTGCAGTCTACCTGGATCATAGCAACATGCGGACTCCTGAGGTTCAGGCAGAAAGTCCGTGCATTGCTGCAATTCAGGTAGAACATGAGTCCAAATCAGTGATGCCATGTCACCAACTGCAAGATCAGCTCAGCTTGCCCCTGACGTAGGCTTGCTAGCTCTGGCTTGCCATACCTTATATATACGTCATCTACCATGACCAATACGCTCATGCACCAATGGAGGTGATTCAAGGGTAAGCAGGGCACGACAGGGAGATTGAGAAAATGTGCAAGGTGCTGCATGTCAACATGCAGCCGGTACCAGTCTTACTGAAGCTGATACATGTGATCTGATCAAACTCGACAAGCACAGGACAGCAACCTGACCAAAACATACATCAGTGCTTGGCAGTAAAACAGTGGACAAAGCTGGCATGCAGTGCAGTGCAAATGCCATTGACATGCAGCCTGCAGACAACTGCGTGACATCTGGCAGTGCAGTGCAGCAAGATGCTTGCTATGTCCAAAGATGACTCACCCTCTTCAGGCATGACAGGACTGCTAGGGTATTCCAAATAAACCCTATCCCGTTGTTTCTGCTTCTTGCCTCCTTTCTGAGCAATGCCTCTCCTCTTTGCCACCCTTTGTGCCACCTGCACTCAGTAACATGTCGTCTGGCATGCCAGACACGCCAAACAACAATGGTCTGTCTCAAGCCACCCTCTAGGTGATAGCTTCTCATGCAGACTGACATCAAGATGGAGAGGTTTGAGGACCGCGTTTCATAAACAGCAGCCGACATTCTGCTGTTGATTACAGCAGTGCCAGTCAAACACAGTGTACATCAGTCAGCAAAACTGCACACTGTACGCCATGCTGAAGGTTTATAACACAGTGCCAGAAGTCAAAGCTGCTGCTCAAAGAGCACAATCGCATTTCCTCTTTGCTGGCATACATTTATAGACCACAGCTTTGTGGACACAACAGCTTCAGTTGCTTGGGCATCAGTGAGAAGCGCTGGACAGTGTTCATGCAGCTTTGAATCAAGCATGACAATAGAAGCTGACCTTGAAATCCCAAGGCAGCGCTAAATTGAGCACATTCTCCAGGTTCGCTGAGACAAGATGCACTTTGGGGTTGCCTCCGCACTCAGCACATGGTACAGTACCAGCCAGAATGCCCAGCGGCCTTGGCACCATTCTGCACATCAAAGAGCTTAGCAGTGACACTCCCGGACAAATGTTTTGCCGGCAGTCCTCTTGAGCGTAAAGCAAGGTTGCATGATGCTGCCTGAGCGTTCTGGAGCATGACAAAGTCTGCTTGACCACGCAGTGGTACAGTCCAGTATAAGCCTACATACCATGCCATGCAAACAAAACCTGCTGATGATCAGAAGGTTGTGAACAGCTGAAACACCCCATGTTGTGCTTTCAATCCACAGGAGATTACTCGCGTAACTCAAGTACACTGCAGCAGAATGCCGTGAACACCACTGCAGTGCGCTTTGGAACACCTATACTGCTGATACATCATCCCCATGCTTTTGGTTTTGTGTGCTTGTTAGCACATGCATCAACATATGTCTTTGCATGGAGTCATGCACTTGCACTTCTGAGTTGCTGTCTGCACGAGATGCTGGCATTCACCATCCTTACTCATGTGTCATAAAACAGACCAGACAAGGTCACATCAACCCCTGTTGCATGGTGCTCATACAGCTGGAGTCACAGCGGCACTAGAGATGCCGGTGAGCTTGCAGGTGTGTACTCACTTGTTTGCCATGGCTGCTTTCAGGTTATCCATGACCGCATAAGCTTCGTTCTCATCATCATCTGCCTCAAAGGAGGTATCGAAGCGGGACTTGTCGCCGCAGCGTATGCATTCGTAGCTGCATAAGAATTGCATGTCCTCAAATTCAAGTCTTTTGAAGCAGCGCGCTATCAGGTTGGCTTGTCACTTGGCATGCAGAACATTTTTTGCATGACGGGCTTATAACCTGCAGTTGTAAATGCTGCATGACAGCAGTGGGCGTGTTGATTTACAATGCATGTTGTTCTGACAGACCAGACAGCAAGCTTACTGTGAGTCTTCAGGTCCCTCATATTTTCCGGGCATTTTTAGCTTAGCTGCTGCTGCTGGTGTTAGAGGCCTAGACCGGCACTTGTTTCTGCCATGGCATATGGGACATGTCATGCGTCCTGTCCCACGACAGTTGTCACACTCTGTAAAGAATAGCTCTTCATACACATTCTTGAGCTGATTGAGCACAATGGTCCCTGAAGCGACCTGCAGTGCTGAGACAATGTGGCATAATAATACTTGACTCTCACATTGGGCATCCCCCGCGTTGGGTTTGTCGCAGGCAAGGCAAGCAAGACCTGAGACTGAGTTCTGAAAGAAGCAAAGTCGCAGGCGTACCGTGCTGAGCCCTCGCACAATGTCGAGAATAGGCTCAGGGCTCAACATGATGACCCCCGGGGCTCAGTGAGCCCTTGCCTTGCGCGGCGTCGACAGTCAACTCAGAGTCTCGGTCAGATCCGGAGATCAAGCCAGGTACAGCCGACTGCGATGAGCACCAACGCAGAAACTGAGAAGTGCGTACTGCAAGGGAAGTCACAGCATGTGCTGCTTACGGATCTGTCGTTGCAGTTTGGCTTCGTGCAAGCAGCGACATGGGTTGACTTTTGGCTTGCATAGGTTAGCAGGGTGTCATAGGGTTTTAGACCTACTAATTACTTGTGCTTGCATTGATGATTCAAAGTGTGTCACACTGTGCGATGGATGATGAAAAATTGGCAATCTCCGTCACTTCAGTCTGTCGGGTAAGTCTCACCAGCTGGCCAGACCATGTTTTTTGTTGCACAGAACGGGCAAAATCAGCTTGATCAGATTTTGAATTTGCCTGAAAACTGTTTATGCAGCATTGCAGGATATTGCACTCCACAATATTACACTCGTGTGCATACGTGGCTTTGCACACAATGCATACATGTCTCTGCAGTTGCCAATGCCTATTCACTATTATGGATACATGCAGTTCTGACGGTTTCAGGACCTGCAGACGGCTTGATCGACGGTCATGACTCGATTGAGTTTGCAGGCAGCTGCATATGTCACTCAAGAATGCAACCAGAAACAAGCAGCTGACTACTGTGACCGTGACTGTGCCACAAACACCTGGAACAAAAGGAAGCAAGGCTGGCAAGCACGTGCTTAGTGCACTAAGCTGGGGCCAGTTGTTTAGCATTACCCTGACAAAACACGCAAGCAAAAAGTGCTATCAGCACTTTGTTTGTAAGTGGTACACCAGCTGTCTGCAACGTTATCACTGGAGACAGCAGCTCCTGCCAGCAGCAGGCTTTAACACTCAGGCAAGATTGAAGAACTTGCGGGTAGGCTCCATGACAACGAAAGTTGTCATGCCCACAGGAAACTTGACCTGCAGGTAGGCAGAAGCAACAAACTTATCTGCTGGATTGGTCATTGCCACTGCATTGACTTGTGCAAGCAATACTGAGCGGTTGCAAGCCCTGATGGATACTGCATGTGTAGTCATGAAACTCACAAAGTCTCCAGCCTCAATTGTCACAGGCTCGGCTCCCTCATACTGGACGCTGAACTTTCCTTGCAGTATGTAGGCGTGCTCCACAGATCCATACTCCCAGGGGAAAGTGCTAGGCTCACAGTTCCAAAATGTCCAGGATTTGGACCCGCCCGCGATGTACTGATCAAGGTCGAAAGCAGTGAAGTCCTGCGGTCAGCGACACACAACATTTTCTGCGGTGTTGATGGGTACGCAAGTGGCTTGTCGCCTCAGCAGTGCGACAAGCTGCGTCATCGCACACCAGCCCCAACGTTGACGTTAACTTCTATGCACTGTAGATCAACTTTCGAGCATCTCGGACCCTTACCTTCAGCACCTCAATAGTGTCCTCTTTGATGACATCGATCTTGGGAGGAGCCTCTACAGCCGCCGCGTTGATAGAATTTGCTATGACGACCGATCGCTGCCCGTTGTTGCGGGGAGCTTGCACAGCTTTTGCAGTAGCCAATCCTTCTTTGCAGCCGGATCTTTGCGTGCGGCTTAGCACAAACGTTTGCCGAGTGTTTGCATACGCAGTGTGGACACTAGATGTTGAAGAAACATTCTGCATTTGGGCCATGTTGAAGTTTGACAAAGGGGCAGGAACTATAGTCTGCAAAGACAGCCGTGAAGGCGCTTGTTGCTTATGCAATTGTCTTGCAATTACGTACAATTTGAGTGAAGATTAAGAAGAGTGGGTCACACTGATGGTGCTTCCAGATTGGATCTTTTCTTTCTTGTTAGCTGACTTGCAATCTCTCCCTGTCGCTGATCGGGGCAATGTATATGCATGTCTTCAATCTCCATCGGGAGACTCCGTCTGAGTCAAAGCAGCGGTACCTGCTTGTAGGACCTGTCCACAGTCACAAACAGCTCAACAGTGATAAAAGGAGAAGCATCTGCAAGAAAAACCTTGCAGCATAGACAGTGCCAATGTGGCAGGTCTCACTCGATCGATTGCAGACCAATTCAATGATACATGTTGGTTTCAAGTCCTGTCCATAGCATCAGACATTGTACTCTCATCATCTACCCCTGGTGGCCTGTCAGAATCAGAACCAAAGTCGTTGTCTATCTTACTAAACGAAGCTGGTGAGTCACGCACACTTAAACCTTTAGGAGGAAGCCACACAGGTGCAGCCTGTGCAGAAGGACCATGGTTATGCTGTCTCATGGACGCTGATGCATCTAGATTGGTTTCATTGCGCAGCCCTGCCTCCAACACTGCTTGCGATGCTGCTCCAGCATGATTGTCTGACGACCGTGTGGTGGCTGTTGCACTTAGGGCATCAGCACTGGGGTCAGTTACAGGCACCCTGGGGGCCAGTCTGGGGCTGGCATGGGGAGCAGCAGCAGAAGCAGAATCAGGCCCTGGCAAGGCAAGGTTGCTAGTGCCGGCTGGTGGTTGGGAAGCAGCAGCTTGGAGCAATCCAGAAGCAGTAGACTGTGGCAGCAGGGGTGCAGCAGGGGGCTCAGGGGGTTCCCCAGTTGGGGGAGGCGGAGCTGCTGCTGGTTGGCCTGAAGAAGAAGTGCTTGGGAGTGGGTCACCAGCTGGCGGCGGCGGTGGGACAGCAGTGGCAGCCTGGGCTTGGGCAAGGGGAAGGGTTGCCCCTGGAGGTGGCATTTGCTGTGCTGGCAGAATCACTGGCGCAGCCACCCCATATGGTTGCTGATGGGGATGATGCCAAGGCTGCTGATACAATGCAGCAGCCTCGTATGAGTATGCACTTGGTGTGCTGTACGGCAGATGAGCAGCAGCAGCTACAGGGGCAGCTACAGGGGCAGCTGCCGAGGCTTGCTGCCATGGATGCAACTTCTGCTGTGGCTGCGCTGCTGCTGCTGGGTCTTGCACCTGGTGCGGCTTCTGCTGCTGCGGCTGCTGAAGCTGTGGTGGTGGTAGCTGCTGCTGCTGCTGCTGAAATGGCTGCTGATGCCGTGATTGAGCCTGCTGTGCATGCTGTGGGAGAGGGCGCTGCGTGCCATTGGATTTCAAATTGCAGAGGTGCTGTGCTTGGGCTCTATCAATCTTAGCTAGAGTCTTGGTCATGATCTCACCTGAAGCACACCAGCTGGTCTTCATAGAAAGCAATTGCAAAAGGATAGATCCTGATGCGTGTTGCTGATCAGCCTGACGACATGCTTACTGCTAAAAAAAACCAATGCTGTCTGCAACTTGACTTATGCATGTCCCGGGTTTTGTTAGTGGGCTTGCAGTCTCAGGTACCAAGTACGCCTTTGCAATGGTGGTTATGCCTTTTGGCTTCTAGAGCTGACCATTGACATGCAGCAAACATATGTATAGCCAGAAAAGCATGTCACAGCAGCAACAGAGGGACAATGAATCATAGCAGAGCAATGCACAACATCCCATGCAAATAAATATGTAGATAAACATGCAAGTAAATGTGCAATGAGCATGAACACTGCCTGTATGCCTTTGCCAGTCAAATGACAATGCAGTAGCTGTACACAGCGGCACACGCAATGACCACACAGGATGCATACGCACACACGGACAACTGAGCTGCTCAGAACGCAGTGCAGACCACTGACCCAAACAGCGTGTCTGTGTGCAAATGCACAGTTCACGTGTTTGCTGCATGTGTGAGGTGTTGTCTGAAACATTGCTGCAAGCAGTGGTGGACACTTGCAAACAGCGTGTCTGTCAAGGCACTTAACTGATTGCAGTGTGTATGATCTGGTTGCTGCCACAGTACTGCAGCACCTTGGGCAGCGGTGTTGTACAATTGAGCACAGCACAGCACAGCACAGCACAGCACAGCACAGCACAGCACAGCACAGCACGGCACAGCATAGCGACTTGCCTTGCAAGACCTTCTGTCTTAGGTGTGACACAGCAGGGGCTTGATCTGTGCCCCTCAGGTAGCTCCACAAGGCATGCAGCCGCCTCTTATACCTGCACACAACACAAATGATTTGAAGGACATAAAGAGTAACTGATGAGTTGAATAACAATGACTTGAACCATGACTTGCATGATGTCTCAGTGCTGACTTGACAGAACTAAAACACTGCTGCTGGCTGAACACAGGTCGTACGCAGCTTCTGTCAGAGCATTCAGAGCTGGCTACAAACGACATGCGATGGTGCATGAGTTGTCTTGAGAACATGCAAGCGCAAACTGTAGAGCTGAGTCACAATGAGGAGCATTACAGGCATGCTAAAGCAAGCCACGTGTGACTTGGGCAGGGATTACGTCTGCCAGTGACTTGCAAACTATGTGCAAGAGTGACTGACCTCATGCCAGGCTCACCATGCTCTGCAAAGTGAGCAAACACAGCAGCTTCCAGAGCCACAGCAGCTTCCTGGGGGGTCAGGTCGGAAGGGCTGGTCAGAGCCAGCCCTAGGATTGCGACTGCCTTGCCCCTAATTGAATCCCCATGTGGCTGGCCTGCCGTCCCTGCTCCTCTTGGAATGGCATCTGGGGCTTTTGCTACTGGCAGCTGGCCTGCTGGCTTGAGCTGTTGCTGACCGCCTGCTGGTATTGGCTGCGCGGCATCTAGAGCAGGATGTGGGTCTGCCCTGAGGCTTGGGGCATTGCCTGGGGCAGCCCCAGCGCCTGCTTGAGCAGCTCCTGCAACTGACCTGTTTGCAGGTGAGCTGGCCTGGGATGATGGTTCCACTTTCACGTTAGAAGGCTGCTGCTTGACTGCCACTTCTCTGGCAGCTTGTTGATGACCAGACTCACCCATCTTCTCAGGTCCGTTGAAGGTGCTCGGCATCTGATCCGGGAGTGAAGGAGCAGCAGCAGCAGCAGGAGCAGTTGCAACAGCAGGTGCTGATGCAGGTGCAGACGCTGTCCTTGCCATGATAGGGCTTGCAGGAGAGGTCAGTCTGGAGTCTGTCTTGGGCACTGGCTTCTTGGGCTGCTGGGACGGGCCCTGGGGCTGTTGCCCAGGGCCCTGGGTAGGAAGTCCTACTGCCCGTTTGAGAATGGTAGTCACCTCACTGCAACATTGCAACAAAACAGAAGTAAAGAGGAGACAGTGCATGCCATGCATGTCTACTTTGCCATGTGTGTGGAGCCGCCAAGCAAGAACTTAAGCAGCAATGCCTCTGCACAACTAATGCCACGCTCTGCCTACCACCTTGCCATCTTCAATCATGTCGAGCTGCTGTATTAACACCTTGGCCGACCTCATTCAGCTACCACTGTCATGGCTAACCGCTGACTGCTGTTGCTTGTGTGTTGCAATGCCATGTTATCACTTGTGGATCAGTAGTACATGTGTGTTGCACTGCCCTGTCGTCACTCGTGGATCACAAAGTACAACATTCATGATGGGGGTTGATGCTCCACAGATGAACTTATAGACCATTGGTGTGACACAAGGATGCTTTTGCACTCAAGCAATCAATGAACTCACACACATGCAGGGCCGGACCTCGCTGTGCTGGAGATGCTATCACAATCGTACTTTCACAATCATGCATTCACAATGTCACGTTCATGATCATGCATTCACAGTCATGCATACACAATCACTCATTCACAATTCTCCATTCACAGTCATGCATTCACAGTCATGCATTCACATTCGCCCATTCACAATCATGCATTCACAGTCATGCGTTCACAGTCCTGCATACACAATCACTCATTCACAATCATGCATTCACAGTCACGCATTCACAACCATGCATTCACAGTCACGCACTCACGATCATCTATTCACATTCACCCATTTACAATTGTGCACTCACAATGACGCCTTCACATGCATGTGCATTTGTACAGTTCAGCTGGGGACAGACCTGGCCTTGCTGGAGATGCGGTCACAGTCTATGACAGTGGGGTGCAGCCTGGCCAGCTTGTTCAGCTTGCTCACTTCCTTCCCCAGCAGAGTGTCCCGCAAGATGTCCATTGTCAGACCTGACAGCTGCCCAATTGAGCTCAGACTTGTCTCCACCTGGTGTACAGCAGACACATGTTGGACAGCATGGCCTTACCTGCATGAAGTGTCTGAAAAAGAAGAAAGGAAAAGACTACCCGTTTCGGAGTCAATTCAATGAGAAGCCAAGTGTTGCATCGGGCTGCCCAGGCATGATGTGTCTGCCTGGTTTGCATGATCAGTTCTGATGTAGACTTGCATACAGAATGATCAAATGCATCTGATCTGTTATCCTGACAGTCAGGACCTGACTGTTGTAAGACAGCATTGACACACTCGCATTTGCAAGTACTACTTGATGACAGCAGTGACGATGGCGTGAGGTATCTATGGCAGCATGTGAGTCTATTCAAGCAAAATCCTGCAGAGACAAAATTTATTCCATTGTACATCCAATGTTACAGTGTAACTACACTCTGGTACGCATATGATGTTACAATGTATCTGTTCTTCACTATGTAATCAGTGTTGTAGCACAGCTGGGGTGTAGCTGCAGTATGCATGCGACGTTACAGCATAAAAAAAGAAAAGAAAAGGAAAGACCACGCCTTTCGACGTCAGGTTTTTTGAGAAGCCCAGTGTTATACCAGGCTGCCCAGGGGTAACAGCATAACTACACTCCAGTATGCATTGCGATGTTAAAGCATGATTGCACACCAAAGCGCATGCAATGTCACAGTGTAGCTACGATTCGATATGCGATGTTGCAGTGTGACTACACTCTTGTCTTTATGCAGTGTCGGAGCGTATCTGCACCTGGTCTGCTGCTTGAGCAAGGGCCTGGCGAGCATCTTCAAAGGCTTGGCGAGTATCATCAAAGACCTTCATGGCATCCTTCAGCACACCCTTCTGCACTTCTGCTGCCTGCTTGGCAATGTCACCTGCATGCAACTGTACCTGTGACTGTCTGATGCTTTCATTCCTGGCCCCATGCATGTGAAGCTTCTGACTGCTGATGTGTCCATGTGTCACCGCATGCAAGCCGAGCTTGGAGCGTGCATGCACACATGTACTTGACATGCTTGGTTACCAACACAGTCAATGCATCAAAGCGTTGACAGAGACTGCCACCAAAGGTAGCTGGCACATCATGAAAGAACTGCCCGCTGATGCGTTGCGGTCCAATGTCATCTTTCTGCACACTCACCAAGTATGTCGACATTGCCTGTGAGTACGCAAGTTGCGGACTCACAGGCAGTGTAGACGTACTTGGTGAGTGTACAGAATGATGACATTGACAGGCACAACATTGACCTGGAGATGCATTGGTAGCTGCTTGGGAGGCCTCATGCTTCCCCGAGCCAGGGCGCTTCTCTTTGGGGCCTGCCCTGGTAGGAGCTGGGGCAGCTGAACTGCCCTTGCCTGTTTTGGCAGCTGGTCCTGAGCCTTCTGCACCGCCCTTGCCTGCTTTGGCAGCGCCTGGGGCAGGGCCCTTGGCTGCGCTAGGGCCAGGCTTGGTTCTGCCCTTACCAGACGGCAGCTCTTCAGGTTTCCTTGGTCGCTTTTTGCCAGCTTGTGCCTGCTGCCAGTCCAGCTTTCAGATGTCAGAAGAAGCAAGTTGAAAATCAAGGCGAGCAGCAACAATCTGCTTTTGCAAATGACTTGTGCCTGCATGGAAATGCAACACATGAACAGTATGTGACAGACCCAAGGGCCAGGTTGGGAGTGCTTGAACAAGAGGGTAAAGACAGGATGACCTCTAACCTGACAAGACATAAACAATGAAACAAAATTTGGCAGTAGACATTGCTGTGACTAACCTGCAGACTGTGCCGCTCCATGTAGATCATATGCACACCCATGCTGTGACTGATTTGAGCTGCAATCCTGGCCAAGATGCTTTGCAGAGGGTAGATCATTGACATTTCAAAATATTGCCACGATGTCCACAAGCTGGTAAACAAACAGTTAGGATGCCCACCTGTGGCTTCTCATCAACCTCCATGTCTTCAGCTGGCACTGATTGCTCATAGGGCGCATCATTGGTCCCAATGTCCACATCCTCCTCTTGATCTGCACAAGCAGTTGGTGTTGGCACAATGCTTTTGATATGCTGATAGTGCATGGTTGCCTGAGGACTTTTCTGGCTACGTGTGTTGAGAAAGACTACCACAAGCAGCCTGGCAGATGCAACACGTGCTGCAGACTATGAGGTTGCAGCAGGGACATTTGCTGGTGTCTTGGCACCATCCACATCAGCTGGCTGAAGATTGCTATTACTTCAGACATAGGCAGCTTTCACTTACTTGTACATTGTGCTAGCTTGAGTGCAAGCTGCCAATGCAGGTAACAAAAAAAAACTGTGCAGTCGCCTGTCTCTTCTGGTTATGTGCTTCAAGGGCATTCATGCATCTCCAGAGTCTCAATGGCATGCATGTAATGGAGACAGTAAAAGTGGCACAACATAGGACAATGCAAGCTGTCTGTCATTGCATGCAGACCACAAAGCAGCTTAAAGTGGCCGCAATCATGGCTCAATATGTTGCTGCAGAGATCTTGAGCTATATCCTACTTACCCCCTATGTCAATGTCTTCAGTGTCGTCTGTGTCAGATTCCTGGACCACTCCACGCTTTGCCTGAGCCCCTCTGCCCTTTGCTTTGCCAGTCATAACTTCCTTTGCCTTGCCATTATTCCCTTCTTGTCCTCTGCCATTGTTCACTTCTTTTGGTTCCTTCTGACCAGTATTGGCAGCTGCTGCTCTTCTGGGGCGTTTGGCAGGAGGCTCTTCCAACCCATAAGTCCTTGGCTCCTCCATTCTGGATGCTCTTGACTCATCTAGCTTAGATGCTTTGGGTTCATCTACTTCAGACACTTTTACATCATCTGGCTGAGTCACCGTCAAGTTGTCTGCTTTGGATGTCTGTGTTTTGAGGCTGGCATGTGGTCCTGATGCCTGACTGGCATCAGATTTGCCTTTCAACAGCTGGGAGTTGCCTTTCGCAGCTTGGCTTGCCTGCTGGTGGTTGCCCTCTGACAGTTCGCTGATGGACACATCCTCCCTAGATGGTTCTAGCTGTATGGACTGCTCAGCAGCATCACTTGCATTGCGTGATGGACTGTCCAATTCATTGGCAAAATCTGCTTGATCCTCTGAAGGCGCTTTTGGAGAGGAATTGCCAACTGCCTTGGCTCTGCCCTTTGACTTTGTCCTGCCCTTGCTGCGCCCACGGCCCCCTCTACCCCGGCCTCTTCCCCCCCGCCCTCTGCCAGAAGGAGTGTTGTCTGTGATATCACTTTCTTCAGGCTCAGCGGTCGGACCTACAGCTTCTGTGGATTTGCTATCTTTTGCTGAAGCTGCTGACTGATCCTTGTCGGCTTCTGCTACAGCAGCAGATGTGTCATGACCTGCCGCATCAGGCTCTGCCTCAGAGGCAGCTGCTGCTGCACTCTCCTGCTGTGACTCAACGGGCTGATCCTGCTTTGCGATTCCCTCCGGCTCATCTCCCTGCAGATCATAGAGTTGCATCAGACTTGAACAACCACCCAGCATCATCAGCGATCTCTCTTTGACTGCATGGAGAGAAAAAACATCTGGTCAAGATGTGCACGCTGACTCCTGGCATACAGAGGAAGACAGAAGGAATCTTAAAGTCTGTCTAAGTCTTCCAGTCTTGATGCAACACAGTGATGATGCAAATCACAAGCTGGAGCCCACATAATCACCTGGAGCAGTTTGCAACAGGCACATCAACAATATGAGCATGCATGCTGTGAAAGCAAGCTGAAAATTGCTCTGACAAACTGCTACAACAAACAGCAGTGACCAGGGAAAATACAGGGAAAATACAACACCTCTAATCTGACGTGACCGTGCCCAGTTATCGCCAAGACAACATGATCTGGTCAAGCAAACAGGCCAGATTTGAGATCGACTGGCTGAGAACGTCCTAAACGGCCTACAGATGACTGCAGCAGCAGGCAACAACAACTCACTTCCTGAAGATGCCCTAAAGGCAAAGCTGCATGCAGGGCAGCAAACACGGCCACAGCGGGACTGCCTGTGATGTCCACTTCCCCACTGCTAGCACTGCTCATGGCCAAGGCCAATATGTCCACATCCTCCTCATCAACACCGGTGCTTACCTCTGCTGCTTGCTTGGCCTTAGCGTCTGTGCTTCCAAGGGCTGCAGGAGCTTTCCGTGCAGAGTGACTCCTTGTATGTCGCAGCTGTCTGGTCGCAAGCGCTGCTGTTGGAGTGGCCTGATCTTCCTGTGCAACAATAAAAGCTGATGCAGCAGCTGCTTAGCTGACAGTAGTGCAGGGCCAAAGCCAGGCTTGCCTTGCTTGTAGGTGCTGCACTGTGATCAGGGTCCGAAGGGCCGCTTAATGTCGCCACCAGGTTGGCCAACGGCACATCGTCCTACAACAGCAGTGTTGCGCCCTGGGACCAACTAAAGCTTTAGGCTTTCCTTGCGAGTACAACTTTCCGAGCAATACCTCAGGTTGTGGCATGCCGGTCGACAGTCTGTCCTATCTGTCGCTGCAGTTTACTGCCACATCTGGACCTGCTCACAACCAGTAATGTGTTCGTCCGGCTTGCATGGATACCGCGCAAATGAAACAGCGGCTTGAGCTTTGACCGCAAAGCGAGCTGATCGCGTCCCGGGGCGCAAACGATTTGGCATGAAGCATCCACTGCTAAATAAAGTTGGCTAAGCCGTAGCAGTAAAGCCGACGTTGGCATGCAGAAACATGCAGACAAGCGATCTTTGCGATCGGTGTCCTGCCATTCTGCACGCACCAACGCACGGCCAAAATTAGGAAGCAAATTGAGGACGAATTTGTTCGTCAGAAGCCTTCATCAAAAGCCAGAACGCTCAGCTCGATCGCCGTGAATACCTGCAAGTGCCGCGACCGGCCTTTCACTTCACGATCTTCAATACTCAACTATCGCATCGATTTTGTTGAAAGCGGTGAAGCAGTCAGCAGATGCTTCTGGACCTGCACCTGCACCTGCATGCACACTTACTAGCGTTCGCTTTGCGCCGTCGATTGCAGCACACACAGCATTAATCCATCAGCATAGACGCAGCACAAAAATATCAACCAAAATTCATCTTGGAGAGCTGTGGACTGGCTGTGAAGCTCGATGGCTACGTTGACTTCGCCCGTAACCGGGGTCGCAGACCTGGTACGCACATTGCAGCTTCGCCTCGCATCGTCTGCCGCCCTGCGCTTTGGTATTGCGTTGTGCATGCTTCTCTGTACCCTCAAGCAAATGCCGCTACGATATGCCGGTGACCTTGATCTTGTCAGGCAACGATCTCGAATACTGCAGATCGCTCAAGCTCAACGCTTGCAAGTTCGAATCTTACACCTCGGCAGCCTGCTGCCTCGTTTTTTGACATCCTCTGATGGCAAACATCGTTTCAGCCCGGTGCTATTTGACTTTCGCTACTTCACAGAGTCTGCTACAGCTGAAGCACGCATCGAAAGCAGCCGGCATCTGCAAAGTCTTGATGAAGAGATGAGAGGGGTATGCAAGCTCTTGTATGATCGTGATCAATTTTCTGGAGTCAGCTCACAGGAAGCCGGCATCCTGACCTGAAGTCCAATGCAGGGCTATGGCACTTTCCTGGCAAAGCTTTGGGACCTGTATGCAAGAGCTGTGCATCTGCAGCAACAGGTTCTCAGCCACATCAAGCACCTGACACAGGCGTCTCAGGTGTGGCTGCTCTGACAAGCTGTGCCAGATGTGAAACTGTCAGCACACATCACGGACACATTGTTGTGCTTAATTCTGCAAGTGTATGCTCTCACCTGCAGGCTCAACAGCCAGCCTCAATGCAGCTAGTAGCCTTGCTGGGCAGCGTGTTACTGTTGCTGGACATATGTGTCCCTAGTACTGCCCGCGAGCGCAGCATCGTGGCACATATCAGACTCAACACCGGCTCTCAGGTAGTCAGCCGTCAAGCTGCAGCAATTGTCAGGCTTTTTGCAGCTACTGGGTTTGAGGAGAGCGTTGCTAAGGTACCAACAGGTCAGCCCATGTCTGTTACTGTACCCATCTCCTCTCTGCTCACACGCCTTGCATCTGTTGTTTTCCTCAGCCTGATGGGGCAGCCACATCCTTATCACAAAATGCAGCCGTAGGGGAGAGTACCCCCCATGGATTGCTACCTTTGGTGGAATCCAATACATGAGATGTCTGCATGTATGAAAGCAGCCCATGTTAGTCCTTTCACAGTTTGACATGCCCAGCAATGTGCACATATAAAGGGGCGAAGTCATGCTGTACGCATTTGTACAGCAGCTGATCAGCAACATAGATGCTTAACACAAAGTACGGAGGCTTTCAACATACATAGGGACAGCATCATGTCACCCTGCAACCTTCAGATTGCACTCTTGGATGTTGTTTGACGTGTAAGGCTTGTCTCGCTATGCATGCAGGCTACCCAGAGCAGTACTTGGCACGTTGCAAACTTCCCAAGTCAGCTGTGCAAACCCTGATCACCCAATTTCTCACCCTACCCAATTTGGCGCCCAGTGCAGCAGCAGCACAGCTGTACATTGCGCTGTACTTTGTTCCAGAGGGGTTACACGGTGACTCTGACCTCATGAAAGCTGCTGTCAGCGTGGGATTCAGGCAGAGCTGGGTCATCACATGGGCGCCAGGGCATTTGGCTGACGTGAGCCTGCAGTGGCAGCGCTACAGGGCAGCCAGAAACGCCCTGGGGGCTGTGCTGACAGCGTCCAAAGCCAAGGACATAGCAGGGGCCTGTAACAGCAAGCTGAAAGAGTGTCAGAAGAATGTGAATGAGCTCATTCAAGGGCAAGTTGACAAGGTAGTGTAATCCATGACACACTCTCAGTTCACGCAGTGCTAGTTTGTGCAAGCTGTTCTGCTTTCGTCTTCTCACTAGCCTTACATTTTACTCTAGCATGCTTGTTCAAATGCCTGACAGTTTGCCATGGCAGCTTTGTTGCTGCGCTAGATGACACTGTACAAGCAGCCTGTCTATGTTTTAGCCCAGCCCAGCCCAGCCCAGCCCAGCCCAGCCCAGCCCAGCCCAGCCCAGCCCAGCCCAGCCCAGCCCACACATTCACTGTGTGCAGCAGCTTGCATTCATTTCAGCCGTACATAAGACACCTACCGCAGCAAACAAACCAACCTCTGCAGCGGCAAACAACACACCAACTGCAGCGGCAAGCAACACACCAACTGCATAGCAGGCACAGCACGGCATCCTGTCACAGGCTCAGCCCATGCTGCTGGTATGCAGGGTGTACGGTCTGCAGAAAAGCTGCCAGGCTTGCTGGCTTGCATTCACAGCAACAACGTGATTCTGAGGTGGTTGTTGCTGCATATGGCTGGCCACCCACAGAGCAAGCTGTCTGCAGCTGTGGCCAAGCAAAACATTGATAAGGGCGCTGTCATCAGGCTGCTGTTGGACTCTGCATACTTGGAGTCATGGGTAAGTTAGGTACCCATCTGCTGGCATACTCACTCATTTAGTACGTGAATGTAGGGTGATATAGTCACAATATCACCTAATATATTCTTACGTTGATTGTAAGTATACTGATATGTCTTCTGCGGGCGTTTAGATGATGCAAGCCCTGACTAGCTCCCTGTTTGTGGTCCTGTTTGAGCAGCCAGCCACACAGGATGCTTCAAGACAAAAACCAACACAAATGCTTTGCCGCACTTGCTCAGGTCATACAGACAAAGGGCTTCACAAACTAGGCACAGAGAGAAACACCTTGATTCAAGAACGCTGCATGTGTCCATGCCACAGTGTGGGGTGGGGTGTTGTGTTCTGTTGGTTGGCTGATTGCTTGTTGGCACAGTCTTCTCCAGGGCAACATTGCTGTTCCCTGCATTTGCTTGACAGTCTGATAACTAGAGTAAATAGTGCAGAGCAGCACAGCATCTCTGATCAGACCCCGAGTCACTGCTTGTAGCAAAGGGCTACTTCAGTGACTGAATGTCTGATCTAGAGACGCTGTGTTGCTGAATGTGTTGTTTAATTCAGTGACCAGCCTCATCCTCACACAAACCCCTCGCACCAGGAAATTGGCAATGAGAAGTAGGCTTAGACACACCTAGTAGGTTTCTAGCCAAGGACGGCTAGGATAGCTGTATTCATCAGTCTCACTACATTTAACGTTTTGCACCATGCCCTATGGTGCCTGTTTGAAACACAGCGCAAATCAACAAACCAATAGTGCCTTGCAGACAAAGTCAGTGAGTGTAGACACGACGGCAAAGCAGTGGAAAGGCCATTGCAGTAGCATTGGTGCCAAGCTAGATGCAGCAGCAGCTGCTTCTGCAGCTACTGGGCCTGGTCAGCGTCTCAGCAGTAGTCCTCAGCCTGCATATGAAGATGCGGAAGAGCGGACTCAGCAACTGTCACAGAGTGTGTGCAAGGCAGAGCTGCAGGGTCTTGCAGAGCAGGTGGGTGGGTCAACCAGACAATAATAAAGATAATAATAGTAGTAATGAGAATAATAATAACAATCATAATAAACTTGCTTTCCAGCTCATGATGAGCTAGGTACGTGCAGGCCAAGTCTTGTCTCTCCAAAGCAGTCTGTCTTGCGCATCTCTATTAAACAATGTTTGCCAGATTGCATCCAAAGAGCGCGTGTCTGCAATGAGCCTACCACACTTGTTCTGAGGCTGCTGCTGAGTTCATTTCTTGTTGCTTTGGCAAGAAGTGGACTGATGCCAAACAGCCCAATAGGACTAGGTACAGGAGTCAATGCAAAAAGTTTCACATGTACCAGTCTGTATTGGGATACTAGCTGTGTTTAGTGTGGCTACAATGCTCGCTATGGCACCAGCTTTCACGACGAAGCATGAGTTTGCATGTACTTCTCTGCACTTGCACATGCCAATGTTTTGCCTTTCACTTCTCACACAAACTGTGTTTTTACTTGCAAGACTAGCAGAGGTATTGACACATGCTCAACTACCACTTGTTTGGGCGTTTGCTTTGATGCGCAACCTCAATGTGATCTGAGCTACATAAAAGCGCCCCTTGCTGCATTTAGCCAATAGGCATCAGGTGCATGCAGTCACTGCATTGCAGTGCAATCTACACCGGACGTTACAGTCCCAATTCTGTGAGTGTCACGTGCCCTGTACAGGTGAGGATGTTACAGGTTGGCGACTCATCAGGTGTGCAGCAGCTTCAGCCAGCCCTAGAAAGGATCCAATCCTCCTCTTCAGTACACGAAGCTCATCTCCCTAATCCTCAGGATACTGCAGCAGTACTTACTTCATTTTCATCCCCGGTTCACAGTCCCCACCGGCATGTCTTGCACGCTGAGTCCCCAGCACTTGAAGGTCAGGCATCTTCTTCTCCACCTCAGAATCCCTTTGCAGAAGCTACAGGCAGTCATTCAGTCCAACCAACTGCTGATCCCTGGGATCCATGGGCTGAGCCCTCACACCAGCAGTCATCTTCTTCTCTCAACTACCGGCCTGGATCATCTGACAGCGATTGGGATGAGCAGCATCAGTATCATGATCAGACTGATGATCACCCCTCAGCTCATGATCACTCTCACTTTCCCCAGCCTGATCATCATGAAGAAGACGAACAGGCGGCCTCAGATTCCAGGGCTGTGTCAGGCGGAGGTCATAGCCCTAGGCAGGACCCATACTCCTCAGCAGAAGGTGATGACCCAGGGCACAACCAAAACCCTAGAGCGGCATCTGCCATGGCAGAAGGTGATGACCCAGGGCATGATCGAAACCCTAGAGTGGCATCTGCCATGGCAGAAGCCCAGCATAGGGTGGATCAGCTGGCAGGGTTGGCTGCCAGTCATGCTGAGGTTCAAGAAACCCTAGCTAGGGAGGCAGACCTAGGGTATGCCTGGGGCCTTATGGGTGGCTACACTCAGCATCTGCAGCAACAAGTATGATGTTTTCACCCTCCCTAGCCTGG
>JAABUK010002758.1_pt1 | contig 30948 bp, 36 predicted proteins | sample 5559141 | NCBI WGS metagenome assembly JAABUK01 (sample SAMN10711869, study PRJNA513367) | rock metagenome | isolation source: Antarctica rocks | place: Antarctica: Victoria Land, Pudding Butte nord | collected 2016-01-03
ATCTTGGATTGCTTGCTGTTCTTCTGCAGCTTTCTGCTCTTGTGCTGTAGACTTTGCTTGGCACGTCACAGTGTGCACAGGCCTCAAGCACTGTCTGCTTACCACAGGCTTACGCTGCAGCACATTAAAGATAGCTCAAAATTTGCTGCCTTCGTTTGCAGTCACGAGAGAGGGTTGGCGTGGAATGCATTCGCTTGCAAACAGACAAGGTTTGACTGGAGCTGATGCCACTCCTCCATACCTGCAGTGCAGCTGTTGATGACAGGCAAGCTGCTGTCATTCGATGCGTGGTTGCTGAATGGGCTTGCATCTTTCAAAAGAAGATGACAACTTTCCGGTTTTGTCCAGCACCTAGCCACTTTGTGCAGCAAGAGTACCCCAGTGTCTGATGGAGTAGGATGGCCAAGTGATCACACTTCTAGCGTTCAAACTTTTGGCGTCTCAGGCGCTCTATCACTAGCAAAAAACGGCACTCAAAATGTTTTGCAGAAACGCGCAGGTTTTGCCGGCTCAAGACCGGAACAGAGTTTCCAATAAGCAGGGGGGGCATCCCGAACGAAGGCTTTCGCTGAAGATTTGAATTGCGTTTAGTGAAATGAATGCAATTGTATTTCGGTGGGACAACTTGCTGTCTGGCAACCATGATCTGTGCATCCTGGTTGGGTATGGGCGGCCAACTGTCGATGAAGACAAGGTACAGAAAGCATGCTCGCAGGCACAAAACATGTGATGGATACAACAGGATTCAGACCCCAGTGATTGCTGTTCAATGATCACTCGTGAGCCTCAGTGAGCCTTAGGTTCAGTGAACCTACAAGCTTGTATGCATATGTGCTGGCTTATAGAACAATGTTTGCAACGTGTGTTTCGATATATACATAAGTGTGTGTGCCCGACACCTTCATGATATGATGCAAATGACGACATAGATAGTACTGATACACCCGATTCTCTGTTCTGGATTGCATAGGTAACGAAATCAATCTTCAATGTTTTGCCGTACGGGTGTGGACCCTTATCTTTCGGGTCAGCCTGGGTCAGTTTTGCCCACTTGCAATGCCTTGCAATGCTGACGCTGTCGTGGGGGTGTCAAGTATATTGCAGCAGCCATGAGTTAAGCAATTTACATAGATGATGTATGCATGACACAAATTTACAGCTGTACTCTGCAGACAGCTGGACTCAACTCCGTGAACACCATCCATACAGAAGGACAGTACACCTATGCTGCTGATCAACATGCTGCTCGTGGCAACTTCTAATATGCATATGCTGCTGAATTCTGATATGGTGTACCCTGCGTCGAAGCAAACTGAGCAAAGGTCAGCCATGGAACTAAACATGCTGCCTGCGGCTACCGCAAGTGCTGTTGTAAAACAAGGTCCTTTGCAGTGATCCTTCACTGTGTGATACAATGCTGCTCAGCCAGAAAGGCTGCGATGAATGTAGTCTGCTCACGGAACAAAAGACTCACGAGTGGCAATGCTTGATGTCCACACCCAGTGATTCTCCATCGTGCCATCTGGCATTTGCTCAGTTGTCACAAATCGTTCCATCTCTGGCAGGCCGTTGACGGTAGCTTTGACCTTGTGCACTGTGTACTGCATGTGAAGGTTTTTATGTCAGCATACCTTGCAGATGCTGTTACCATAGCTGGTGCTTGTAGGGCTGATCAAAGCAATGGTTGATTGAGGAGGCAGACATGCTACCAAACAAGATGTACCTTGCACTTCAGGTTCGGATATGATCGTGAGTAGGAATGATCCACGATCACTGTGTAGCTTGACTCATCGATGAATACCTGTGACAGCATGGCTATGTTGTCACACAACTTGGCATGACTGCTTGCGCACAAGCAGCGCTTGCTGGACATCAAGGTCAGTCAAACTTTTGGGCAACAAAAGAGTGCCTAGCACAAGTCAAACAGCCATGCTTAAAGCAAGCACACACTTGTCTCAGCATATGCATTTGACCAAAGATGTTGCGACCACATCTGATCATCAAAGCCCAAGTGCAAGGCACAAGCTTCTTCCTTACCATGTGCATAACACAAACAGACGCAGCAGGCAAATGTGCAGTGGCAGCGTTAGCTCAGAAGCTAGTGACCTGAGGAGCAACTGGCAAAACAGACCCCAGCTCCTCCTTGATTGCTCTGATGGCAGCATCTTTCCAGGCTTCGCCTGCTTTCATCTTTTCTGCTACAGGCACATCACGCGCTCTCTTGGTGCCATTTGGCATTACCTGAAACTCCTCTTGCAACACCTGCAGGTGTTGCGACATGCAAATTTTGCTTCCTGTGCAGGCTATTTGTGGCGTTGCCTGCAGAGATGATACAGTCCACAATACAGGAGTACATACTTCTTGAGGAGCAAGGACACTGACATGCTGCCAATGTGCCTGACAGGAAGTAGCTAGATGCATACCTTGTTGCTGCTGTTGATGATGTAAACCAACATGGCGGCAATACACCGCGTTACTGCTTTGCCTGACACACTGAAGACTGTTTCACCGTCTTCTACCTGCAGAGCTGTGTGCATTTGGCTTGGGTCCCAACGATTTGCTTATAGCAAATGCAGCACGGCAATGGCTGACCTCCCTCCATAGTTGCTGAACACTTTTGGCCTGACCTCTGCCATATTCAGTCAAGTCCACATCATGATCAACCTGTAAGAAATACTTTTTGTGGGGTCTGCAGTGTGACTTAAGTTGTGATGTTGGCTGAGCAAGCTCACAGGTGCATACCAGCCAAGTTGACAGGGCGCCTGCATCCGCAAAGCTCTTGACAAGCTCTGGTTCGCTGGCACTCATGTATGCTTTGCCACCTGCAGCCTTGCAGCTATACCACACACCCTGCAGGCGGTCAGAATAAGCTGAGGTAAGAAGCTTTAGCTGCGACGTCTGAGGGGTACTCGGACAGTACCTTGTCCTGCAGTCGATGCTTTAGATTGTGCGTGTTCCTTATCCCACCGCTCCCTGGTCTATGCTTTCTACGGACGAAGCGAGCAGCATGCCGGAGTGTAACACCACACGATCGTGCAGAATGCAACACTGCAGGCACAGGATCTCCCCCCAGATCTCCCCCTCGTCTACCTCATATTGATGTCTAAGCAAAAGATGCGAAGTACGTCAGAGACGACCTTTCGCGGCAAACACCGGCAGCGTTCTGATCACCACAGCTCCTAAAAGCTCGCGGAACACTCCGGAAACTTGGATAGCTGCCACCTCTGCACTCGTGCGATGAGGCTGCAGAGTCAATGAGCAGGACTAAGTTTGCAGCTCGAACGGGACGTGGTCTTGCCACCATGGTTTACATACACATAGGTGCCGTTTCATCTTCTTTTAGGCACTGCCACAGGAGCCACCAATTGTCGCATATGTCTAGACTCTCCGAAAACTTCGACAACAAGGTAATCAGGAACGCTTCAAACAACAGGCTTAGCACGATGTTATGCCGAGGCCCTGTGTGGCTGAAGGAAATTCAGCAGCACTGGCTAGCTCGGCTATATAGCATGTACAAGTTCAAATAGAGGGTGGGGGGGGGGAAGAGTAGTATGGGTACGTAGTGGCAGTTGCCCAGGATATCTTTAATATACTAGAGTTCACTAACAGGGGATGAACAGGGTGTCAATACGGCTATAGCATGCACAACTTGCTCTGTGCTAGCATGCTCTGCAAGCAAGGAAGGCATTGGTTGGTGTGCTAGGGGATCAATGTGGTGCGCCCACATGTGTGGTGTGAAGGCTGAACAATACATACACCATGCGTGAACCATGATGTATTCAGAGTGAATGCTGCCAGGATGACTGTGTCATTTGTGCGTCACAAATTTGTGCTCCAGCTCCATGATTCCCACAGACTCGCCCAGCTTCTCATCGTAGTCAACCCACTCACCATCTGACAAGTCCACATTGTCAAATACTTGGCCAGAGGTGCTTTCTACTCGAAATCCATCCTGAACAGCACAACAGAACAATGAGTCATGAAACTGTATGCAGGCAGACATTACGGTGTCCGAAAGGAAAACAGGTCAGATCTCACTTCTGGGTGCCAGTTGATGATGTCCATGCCTCTGCATTCAAACCCAATTATGCTCACAAACTGCCGGTCATCCTGAGCTGCAGCACAGCAGCAGTCTAGTTGGAGGTTCAGTTCTTTGTAGCTAGCACACATACTCAAATGTATGTACCTGTGTAGTCTCTAGTGACTTTCTTGACACTGATGACACTCAAGCTAGCAGCAGACTTGGCATCCTTGACCCACCTGCAGTGCAAGCATCATTGCAAGTTCCCCATAGGCTACAGGGAGGCAAACTTCCACAAGGACTGCAGGCCGTAACCTACTTCAATGCAAAATTGGCAACACCTCTGCTTCCAGGAAGGTCTTGCTCATGCGTAGAGGTGACCCTGACACCCTCTCGCTGGTCGTCTCCAGTGCTGTTTTTCACCTGAAGAAGATGCTTGCCGCAGTGAACTCGTGCGTATCATCTCGCCAAATGTGAAGCACTGATATATCAAAGGATGGGAGAATTGCAGGCACTTCAAAAGGACCAATAGAAAGGGAGCGTTACGTCGATGCAGTACTCGTGACCTTCGGGCAAGCTGATTTTGGCTACGTTCTCCAAAGATGCCTTGATCTGTAACAGAAATACCTGCGCAGCGCGCGATCCACTCGGTCGTGCACACGGCAGCGGTGATCAAAAGCAGTATCTCAAGCAGGAATAGTGTCAGGCTGCTGGCGGTCCATGTTGGGTTGATGGTATGATGTCAGGGACATAAGCATCAAGCAACTTACCACCATATCAATTCCACAAACACAGCAAGGATTCCGCTGTTTGAGCGAAGTCGGCACCCGATTTTGCAATTGAAAGTAGCAAAAACGAACGATGGCCTGGTGGCTCACGTGAGCTCCATGTGTCTTTTTACATCGCGTGGCTACCTCATCCCAAATCCGTAATCCCGAAAAGATCTGTGGTGTGTTCTCGTCTGCCCAGCCAGTAGCTCTGCTGTTGAGCTTTGACGACACCTGGGTCCCTTATTTTGATCGAAGTTTTTGCAGTGCCTGATACTGTTTGCAGAGGATACTGTCTTGATAGCGAACAGACCCCGAACACGCTCAGGGCAACTTCTGAGCCGTCGGCGTTCGTTACAGCATGATCAGCAGCTCTACGCTGCAACCCGTTTGCCAGAGGAGCATTTTCCAGGTACGCATCTTGTTCACTTTGGAGCTTGTGGTGGGCTTTACGACTGACTCGTGTGGCGAAACTTTGACAACTTTGCATCCCTTTCGCACTGCAGGGTCTTCGGCAGGAGCAGCGTCGAGCTCACGGCAAAGCTGCCACAGGTAGAGATATGCAGAAGCGAACAAACGTCAATGTGTTGTCTTCACAGCAACGTTCATGTTCGTACACGTCGACTTCATTGACAAGCTGTTAATGTGCAGTTACTGCAGCTCCTTTGGGACTCAGGAAATCATTGATCTGCCAGAGGGCAAAGGTACACATATATTTGCCACGATGTTGAGGCTTCCAGGAAAGCCTTGTGGCTGCAAATTGTAAGCTCTGCCCTGCATGCAGGCACAGCAGTCAAAGGTTACAGCAAGTGCTCACAGGCAGAACAGCGCAAAGGCAGCTGCAGTTTCACTTTCAGTACCTGTTGAACAGCTATCAGACAGTGAGCGGCAGCAAGTAGCTCACCAATATGGATACACCAAGATTGGCAAGCAGTTGCCAGAGGGTGTTACACTCTCACAGATTGTAAAGTCAATGCCTTCAGAGGTACATTGCATTGCCCCATCTGTGTCTTGAGCTTCATGTGAAGTTGCAGCCTGGATCCCACACCCAGATACATGGAGGCACAAGGGATCCTGCAAAGTCATGATTTGTCTGCAGGTCTTCGACATAAATCCATGGAAATCATGGAGTGCGGTTGCTATTACATTGGCATCTGTTGCAGCCAGTTTATACCTCATAGCCATATCACCCTGGTACTTGCTACCTCTGGCGTGGGGGTTTGCCGGCACTGCTTGGACAGGGGTAAGTAAACTGCAATGCAATACTAGCCTTTAGCTTACTCACTGGAGCAGGTCTCATGTGCTGCACATGCTTTGCCTTTGCGTCCAGTGCCTGTACATGGACTCGTGTTGCTGCCAGAACCCTTACAAGTAGATGCAGTAGGTACTTGACTGATGTGCATGCTGCCTGGCACAACTGTAATGATCTGCATAGCAAAGCTAGTGAGTGAGCCAAGGCAGGCAACCTGTGCATCAGCGAGACATGTCCAGTACTGTGGACATTGAGACATCTGCACTAGCTCAGCAGAGCCAGTTAGTGTGCCAGCTATGTCCACAGCATTAGGTGGCGTCGCCCTGAAACCTGCTAAGTGCTGAAGCTGTTTCTGGATACTGCAGTTCTTTGTGGTAGGCCACGACTGTGGTCACCGTGCCTTCAGCAAGAACAAGCTGACTGAAGACATTGTGGGCACCCTCATGTATGCGCCTCTCATATACCCCTTTGAGCCATGGAGGATCAAGCACAACCACCACCACGCTCACACCAACAAGTGAGTGTCAACTGACCTGCTTTGTGACATTCTCACAGGCATAACACAGCTGACCATGATGCACAACGCACTTGCTGCATCCTTGTCAGACAGATTGCCCTATGTCTCACGCAGCGCAACTTCAAACACCAACAGTCAATTCCCAATGTGGGTTTGTCTGTGTATGCAAACAAGCAAGTGCTTATACAGCGTCAGCTCCTTTCAAGCATGATGAGACACTACGTGCCAACAAGGTCAGGACTTCTGCCTTGCCTTGAGCTGTGCTAGAAGAGTCTCTATTGATGCCTGTGCAGATTGGTGGAGGACACAGCGTGGCACCCAGTCTCCAAGCAAGAGTTGGGTGAGTGGAAGGGCACCTTCAAGGGCTGGCTGTACAAGACATTCCTAGGCAGCCCCCTCAAGTCCTGGGCCAGCGTTGGCCACTGGCTCATCTGGCACTTTGACACCACAAAGTACACAGAGAAGCAGCAAGACAGGGTAAGCTGCGGCAGCTTGTGAGTGCATTCTGCCAGGGCAACACAGATTCCTACTGTGCCATCATTACATGATGCTGCAACATGGTGATGCATCTGTGAGAACATGTGAGCGGCAGTGGGCTGATCTGTTGTACATCCTTGCTTAGCAAGACAAGGGCAGCACGGTCAGCCTGTTGCATGGGCCATCATTGAAATGCTGCCTGACCCTCTGTTGGCTGAGCGCCCAGCAAGAGTCTTCCCACCCAGTTATGTGTGGTGACAAGGCGTGTGCCATGTTCACTGTGCCATGCGATGCAACCTTCTCCAATTGTCCTGCGCACTGTGAATCTTGTGATGGATGCAGGTCAAGATTAGCTTGGCAGCAGTCTACGCCTTCATGGCGATAGCCTTCCCTTCCCTCATCTACTTCACCGGCATCACAGGCTTCTTCAAGTTCTGGCTGATGCCCTGGTTGGGCTACCACTTCTGGATGAGCACCTTCACGGTGGTCCACCACACAGCCCCCCACATCCCCTTCAAGGATGCCAAGGACTGGGACGCTGCCCAAGCACAGCTTAGTGGCACTGTACACTGTGACTTCCCCAAGTGGTAAGAGCTCAAGCTTGTGCCAGCAGAACAGCTTGTGTCTGTGCAGCTTGGTCTGCACTGGTTTGCAGCCATTTGAGACAGTGCATGTTGATGGCTTGTGTTGACATTGCACACAGAGTAAAACATTCTTGTGGGTTGTGTTGACGCTGCACATAAGCTGTTGCATTCAAAACAAGCTGCCACTTAACTGATGGCACAGGCTGACCTGGCCACATACAGATGCATTTGACTTTCCGTGGCATTTTCCTTTCCACCTCAGGGTTGCGCTGATGATAACAGCGTCTGGCAGTACATGTTTCGAGCAGGCTGTCGTGCTGCAGGGTTGAATTCTTGACGCACGACATCAGTGTCCACGTGCCCCACCACGTGGCGTCAAAGATCCCCTGGTACAATTTGCGCAAAGCAAATGCCTCCTTGAGGCAGAACTGGGGCCAGGTGGGTCTTCTGCATTCTTGTTTACTGCTCATGTTGCAGCCCAGCTGGTCTGTCACTCATATAGTGGCAGAGCCCATATTGTAGCCCAACTGGCTTGTCACTCATATAGTGACATTCACTGCCCAGCGGATCTGTTGCTGATAGTAACGTGAAAAGCATGTAGCTATGTCAATGTTGTGCAATGTGTGGTGTTTGGCGAGGTGTCCACTTGTGGTGTGTTCTTTTGGTAAGGTGCTTCATGAAGATATGCAGCATATTGCATTCATCTTACTTCCTTGTGTACAGCTTGTGTTCTGTTGTCCTGATGTGACATGCATCTCATGGCATCTTGACATACCTTGCTGGTGTTTTGCAGTACATGACAGAGGCTCGGTTCAACTGGCGTATGATGAAGACCATTTTCACTGAGCTGCATGTATATGATGAGGACAATGTGTATGTGCCATTTGATTTCCAGAAGGAAGAGCCCTTCCTGCAGTTCCAAAGGAAGGTTCTCCCCAACACTTACAGGCCATCATAGGTCTGCCATGCTGGCCTGCTGAGCTGATGCATGTGGTGATACCCACGCATTCTACATTGAGTGCCATACAATCAGCGCGTGGACTGACGCTTGCTGATATTAGAAACTGACAGTAGCTACAGTAGCTCTATAGAGCAGGTCCTTCTGCAGAAGCATGCTGCTGTTCACATCTTGCAGTGATGTTTTTGTTTCAGCAGCATGCGGCACAGGGTGATAATTTGATTATTTAAATGCTGTTGGTGGAACCCTGAGACGTTCTCACCTTGTTCGGTTGTTCCACCAGTTACACCAGTTACATTGAAGGTTGCTGAGTGGAGAGACAATGTCTTGCTAACTATCGATCTGAGAACAGGCTCTGCTGAGTGTATGAATTGAAATTCATTACTTGCAACTGCTCTTGTTTGGTGATGTGACCATTTGGTGACTATTGTAAGTCAATTTGCTGCTTAGCACAAGCAATCCAACGGCCAGCCTGCTGCAAGCTGCCTTGTGCCCTTCAGATATGCTGAGTGTCTATGCGTGTTGGCATATGTAATGGACATGGCAAGCAGCTGGATTCAAACCAGCATTTAGATGCGGGAACTTTTCTTATATATTTCGTTTTCACGTAAGGAAATTACCGGCTTGACAGGCTTGCATCTGTAGCTTGCTATGAGGTTGTAGACTGCTAGACAACGTACCGGTAGCAGCGCTGATCAGCATTTGTCAATAACTTCAAAGCAAACCTAGATAGTGTGGCTGGTGCTCCTCAACATCAGGTATCGGTGCATGACCGCCTCCCGGTGCCTGTTTGCCTGCATGGTAACCAGTGAATAATCTTCATTCTAGCTAAATGTCGTATCACATCGTGCATCATAGGGGCAATCTATCATGTCGTATCACATCGTCAGCAGACTGGTTTCGGAGCCGCTGTGTTTCGACTTGCCCGTCAAGCATTGCGCACTTGCAAGCGCAATTGCAACAAGGTTCACCTGCTTGCTAGCCCTGTTTGCGAACAATTGTATTCTTTGCCTGAGATGCCTTAACCACTTACGTTTACGCGTGCTTGCTAGACTATTCATCAGCTGTGCGTTAGGGTGCCCGCGCTCGGCGGTTGCGTAGCTGCGCCCAGATCTGTTACTGTTGAGCACAGACGGCAGACATTAGGTGGTCGCGCTCGCATCAGGCAAGAGACTGTGTCGGTTGCAGTGTCCAAGCATCCCATGTGCTCACATCTCTCACGCCAAAGCAGCCGTGCAGGCATGCCTAGAAATCCGACGCTGAATACATGCTTTGTGCCCAAGCCATTTATTCCTGCTCGGACCTTCAGCAGGCAACATACGAAAAGACAATGCTGTGAAGTCCCTTTAACCGCTTCACAGTTGCACCAGTCTTCTACGTCCCAGTTCTTTCAGTCTTCTCAGTTCAACAAAGCTATCAAAAGCACAAGTAAGCGTAACATGGAGGGTGCTGCTGGCAGACAGCTGCATCCAACAGACCTCGAAGAATGCTTGCAGCCCTTCGTCACACCAGAAAGCCAGTGGTGGGACTGGAAGTACAACAGCAGAATACACTATAGACAGCAGGGTTCATCAGGTCCTTGCATCCTGCTGGTACATGGCTTTGGCGTGGGCTCATTCCACTTCGAACAGCTGATACAGAAGCTGTCATCTGCTTATCAAGTGTGGGCAGTTGACCTGCTGGGTCAGGGCATGTCTTGGCCAGCTGTAGCACCTGCACCTGGTGAGCCATAGCAATGTGCTTTATTGTCATGTACACAAGCACGCTTTGACGCATTGCACCTCCTCACAAGTTCACAGTCAGCTTAGCCTGAATACATCTGGTGCAGCCCTGCTTGGTGTGATTTGCATGCACATGATGTTTGGTGCAATCCTGTACAGCAGATGTGTACGATGCAGATTTGTAGAATGCAGTCCCGACTCAATGAAAGCATGCATGACTGCATCATGCATTAATGCAACACTAACTCAGCTGTTCAAGCCAATGTCTGTGAGCATGTGCGCATGCAGAGGAACAGCTGCGGTACTCCATAGAGACCTGGACAGATCAGCTGCGGGACTTTGTGACACAGGTCATACAGCAGCCAGTGTACCTTGCTGGTAATTCCTTGGGGGGCTTGCTTTCAGCCCACCTGGCTGCTACACAAGCACATCTGTGCAGGTGTGCATCTGCAGCCTCTGCCCACCTGCTGGTACATGATGCATGAGTTTTGCCGCAATCTACTGCACACACAACATGCTGAAGTGATGACAGGGAAGCACTGGCCGCCGTGACTTTTACCATGGCAAATAACAGCAGGACGTCATGTGTCCTTATGTACTTTTCTTCACATTACCAAGCTGCTGCAACATGTCAGTTGAGCTCTACTCAGTTGGGCATGTTTGTGTCTCTGAGATCGTACTTCACATCACCATGCTGTCTTGACATGTCGATCACGCTCTACACACTTTGGTCAGGCTTGTGGGCGTAGCTATGGACAACACATGAATGAGCGTTACATGTGCACCAGGCAGAACCTTATCTGTGCAACCCTAGTTATTTTCCTTGCTGCAATTGCGATCAACCCCATGCACCCGTTCGTGTTGTGCACAACACCAAGCTTGCAAGCCACTGCTGAGGCAGCCGCATGCTTCTGCTTCTGTGCAGAGGGGTGATCTTCCTGAATGCGACACCGTTCTGGTCTTTCATGCCCCACCCAGAAACAGCCCCTAGGCTTGTGACTGCCATCCTGCCCTGGAATGGCACCTTGCCTGTGCCGCGCCTGGCCAGATTCCTGGTCAAGAACTTGTGGTGGAACCTGCTGTCACGGCGCAGAATCTTGCAAAGCCTTGTCCGGAATGTGTATGCTGACAAGTATGTCTCCATATTGCTGGTGCTGTTGGAGGTGATGAAATCAAAGCAGCAGAAGCATTCTGCCTATTGACAGACTGTCAGCATGTATCATGGGGCGAGGCTGCCTGTAATTGCAGGTGGACCATGTGACATGGCATCAAGACATGCGTATGCAAGCTGTGTCTGTCAGTCACCTTGATGCTGTGTCTGTCAATCACTTTGATGCATTGCAAGGCTGTTGCTGCATTGTAAGGTTGCAGATGACCCAATTGTAAAATGCATCAGGCGTCACTTATCAGAAAGCAATCACTGGTCAGAGAGCAATAGCTGCCCTTGCAAAGGCCTATGCAAGACAACTTCTGCTGTCTTACATGAGGAACTCTGCTATGTAGGAGTGCAGCAGATGATGCCCTAGTGAGAGCAGTAGCTGCCCTAGCAAAGGCCCTTTTGAGACAATTTCTGCTTTTCTAAGTGATGACTTTTGCTTTGTAGGAGTGCAGCAGATGATGCCCTGGTGGATCAGATCATAGCTTCCACGCAGCACCCCTTGGCACTGGACGCCTTTGTCTCCATTCTCTTTGCACCACAAGCTAGGCTCTCCTTTGATGAAATGGCGGCAGCTATGCATTGTCCTGTGTGCATGATCTATGGGCGCGAGGACCCCTGGGTTGTACCCCTCTGGGGTCAGAGGCTCAAGAGGCTGCTGGCTGATGCGGTGTACCTGGAGGTCTGATATCTGTATCAAGCCTGTCATGATCATGCTTGCATTCTCACAGAGATACAGGCAGAGTGCAATGACTCTTTTCCTCCTTGTGTCTCGGTCGGGACCAGAAGCTGTCTGTCTATGCATGTGTTGCTGTATCCAAGCACATGATGGCTCTTGTTTGAGTCACTCTGATTGCTGCTGCTATGTGATTGGCAGCTGTGCTACTCAAAAGTGCATGTCACAAGCTCCATCTGAAGAGCAGATGTGCTGTCAGCATGGGTCATCTGTGCAATATGCAAGCCGCTGACTGATGACAATTCTGTATGGTTGTAGATCAGTCCAGCAGGACATTGTCCACATCACGAGGCTCCCACAGCGGTGCATGAAGCTATGTCTGGCTGGCTGCAATCAGTGGAGACATCTGCTCCACTGCCCTGGGCTGTTGGGCAACAGTGGCGGCATCAGAATCTGACGGTCACGCATGTTGATGGCAGCCCACGCAATGTATTTGAGAAAGCAGATGTGCTGTGGTATGCTTTGAGACAGCGTCTGTTTGGGAAGCATGCAGTTGCAAAATAGCGAAGTGGGTGATGGGTGTGGATATGTTTATATGATGTTTGATGGCTTGTTATACCATGTACCCAAGGTGGAACGCAAATCTGTGAAAGGCTGCACCATTGCAGGAGCCCAGGTAGTCTAATCGGCATGTACACTGACAGTATCCTGCTTTTATCCAGCCTCGTTACAGCTAGATGTCAACAGTGACACACAGCATGATGTTCCCAGCAGCAGCTCATCTGTATTCTGTCAGCATCAGATTCTGGGCTGTTGTGCCATTCCTGTGGTGGTACAGACTATGCTAGTAAACAATGGCAAGCATTCGAGGCACCTCCGTCAATACAACACAGACAGATCCTATCACCGTTTGCAGTCTACATCAAGTGGTTCTCAGGCTGAGAGCCATCCAAACGAGATATGCAACTGTGCACACTGACACTTCCATGGCATCGTCAGCGTCGATTGGCGCTGGATAAGTAAACAAGGCTAGCTGCACTGTTCTGCATGATTGCTCTGCATGCAGGCCTTTGCATGCATCACTCAGGACGGTGATCACACGGCTTGATAGTATCATAATGTGATCACACAGCATCGTCAGCCAAATCTCAGATGTACACTTGGGTTTTACACAGGATTTACACTGTTGCCCCACTAAACAACTGAAAAAGCAGAACAACTGGTGCACAAAGTGCTCAACACTGGGGCCCTGAAGGCAAAATGAAACCAACATGTAGTGGTTCATCAATGGCAGAGTAAGAAGATTGTTTGCAGCGTCATGTTCAGCTTTACCTTTTTGCATCTGTTGTACATGTGTTTTCATCTGGACTATTGGCCAACTTCAGTTGGACACTTTGCTAATGGTACATGCTGGATGACAGCAGTTCAATGATGTAAGCTTTTGGCTAAGGCTTCTGCTTATTACTGCCTTTCTTGTACATGTGGTCCAGATATTTGTTCAAAAAGAAGCGACTCGTTGAGTGTACTGCCAGCTGGTTGTGTTCCCGCTGGTACTTGCCCCCAACAAGCTTGTAATGAAGGGTAACACTGTCCACCACGTAATCCTGCAGAAGATCTAGACTGTCAACAACAGCTTGTAAAGCCTACAGTATAATACCATAATGGTCAACACTGCAGTGAGCAGTATGCACCTGGCCCTCTACTTCTATCTGATCCCCGTTGTGAGTGTCTGGAGGTAAGCTGTGTATGCCGAGCAGCCTCGGAGGAGGAGACACATCCTTGACCTCAAACAGTCCTGTGCAAGACTCTGACTGAGCTCACACAAGCCTTAATATGGAAAAGACTCGGTACCAGTGCTTACCCGGCTTGCCGGCCCGCCTGCGATGTCCTTTGCCACTTCCTGACAAGGCCTCACACAGCAAGCGCTTGGTCCTCGCGGGTTTGGACGGTTGCAGTGACAAAGCTTGAGTGCTGCAGAGGCCTACGTCTCTAGGAATTGCGCGTGAGTTGCACGACAAGGTGTTCAGCATGTCAAAGCGCGTGTAATCGGAACAATCAGATGTCGCTTGGCGCGCGTACGCAATACCTACAAAACAAGTGCATAACAGCTCAGATGACAGCTGAAACTCGTATCGCTCTGAAACCACTTCAATACAGGAGACTGCCTGAGCTTTTGCGCAATGGAGATGCTCTGTAGAATCGTTAGGCCTCAACTAAGATGCCTGCGAGTATGTCGCAGTTGCGACACGGTTTTGCATTTTGTTCCGGGAACGTGTTGTTGCAAAACAAGACTGCTCGCTCATTGAAAGATAGTACAAGCGTCCCTGTTCTTTGGCTGTGACAAGGCAAGCTTAGTAAGTCTCCTCTTAAACTAGCAAAGTCCGCGCCCCAGAGCGAGGGGACTTGGAAGCAGCGGCGCCGCACATGGACGAACAGGTGGCACTGATCGAGCACGCATGTGCCGTTTTTGAGGTAGGAAGCAAGTCCTTGCTTGCTCAGTGTGAAAGCAGCCAAACAATCCAGCTTTTAACACACTGGTCCAACAAGGGTGTTCTGCCTACAGAACCCATCAAATCAGGCTGCACATCAGGAAGCTTCAGCTACGCTGCTTGCTTTTCGGAACTCAGCTGCTCCAATAGGTGTCTGTCAGCATGTACTGCACAGTTCGAGCAGCGAGCAAGCCAAATTTCAGGTGGGCTGTGCTACCTCATCTTCCAGGGAACCTAAGTTTCCCCGTGCCCACCCTATAAGAATGCCTGGTTCATGCTCATACATGTTGTGCAGGCTGCTGTCACTCTGCGGGATGCAGCTGTACGCCAGTGGGCAACCATGTCAAGAGATGATCAGCGTGCTCTGCGAGGATATGTTCTGCACTATGTCCTCAGGTATGACAGCTATTGCACACTTGCCTGTCTAAACCCGTGTCACGCAGTGCAAATCTTATGGGCAGCACAAACTTTGCTCGTGCTGCTGGTTCAACTGCTCTTGCTTCTGCTGCAGATCTGTCAGCAATGCTGTTATGCCATATGTGTGCACCCATGAGTCCATCCCTGTTTGCTCCCAGCACATTCATGCTGCTGACAGGCACACTCCTGGGTAGTCCAGTACACTACTTGGCTTCTCATTAAATTGACGCCGAAAGGTGTAGTCTTTTCTTTCCGTTTTTGGCAGGCACACCAGCAAGCATTCTGACCTGGTGCAGAAGCAGCTTACAGGCACAGTGGCTGTCCTGCTGAAGCGTGCCTGGGTGGACGAGAGCCCACAAGAAAGGCATGCTTTCTTCAGTGAGGTTGAGAGTACGGTGGCTGGCACCAGTGATGCTGCTGCACGTCGCACTGGCATTGAGATACTTGAGGTTAGCTCACTGGCTTATAGTAGTGTGTTGCTTACTGCATGCATGCATTGTGATGTTTGAGGTGAACGCGCTTGCTTAAAGTAGTCTGTTGCTGACTGCATGCATGCATTGAGATACTTGAGGTTAGCTCGCTTGCGTTCAGCAATATTCTGCTTACTGCATGCATGCAGGCAGACAGGCATCCTAGCTTGCATTGTGTAGACTGTGTGTGTCATTACATGTCACATGTCAGGATTCTTAAACAAGCTGCAAGCTAGTGTTGTTACATTGCGTGTCGGTGCACGACTTTTCTGCCTGCCATGATATGTCTTGGCAAGCCAGTCTGATTGCTGACCCTGCAGTAGTCAGTATGAATATTCCATGTCTGTGAAAGGCATGTTGCGCAGTGACAATGGCCATGACCTGATCTTGTAGCATGTCACATTTCCTTGCACATGGCCCACTACAAGCAACTGTCAAGCATTGCCTGTGTGTCCATCTTCATACAAGCCTCATCAAAGCACATAACCCACACAACATGTGCTGTATCCCAGTGCCAACAGTCACCAGGTGTTTCTGTTTTCTGACATCTGCCCTGTCACCTTCTTCCAGGAGTGGCGTCAAGTAGTGAAAGTGTGCATGTCTAGATGTCCTGATGCTCTGCCTCAAATCGACCCTTGCCCCTGGTATTGTGCCTTACCAGAATAAACTGGTTGCACTTCATTTAGCGATATTGGCATGGCCATGGTAAATTTGTGTTGTTGAAAGCAACTTTGACCTACAACTTGCACATCTGGAAGCAGACATCACAGATAGAATGTCTGTCCAGCCTCAGGAGACACAGGGTGGCGCTGTAGATGACAAGCCTACCTCTCCTCCTGCTGTTGCAGGCTGTGCGCTGTCTAGTCCCTCTATGTCAGCCCTGTATTCTGCTTCGTCAGCAACGCAAGCAGCCACAATGCCATGGACCATGGACAAGGCTAAAGCACCTTTGCCCACTATTCTTCATGCAAGTTTGACACTAGCAGCCATCCCAATGTTGCTGTGCATGCAGGCTGTGATGTTTGGTCACACCTCCTCAAGAGTCCTGTTGGGAACACACTGAGACGCTCTCAGAAAGCACCTGGCAAAAAACAATCACTGCCCACACAGATCTTGTACCAACAATGACAGCAGCACAGGCGCTCACAAACTTTTGTTCAAAGATGGTGGTTGCGGTTGCTGATGAAATGGCTGAAACTGTCAAACATGCTGAAAGGCGTGGTGGAGAAAGCCAATCTTCACCAAAAAAACCTTGCTGATGTGCAGGCCGTGGTGTCAGAGTTGAGGCATTCTCAGACAGCATCGGGCAAAGACAACCAGTGCCCATGCAGACCTCAAACTGACAACGACAGCAATCCAGGCGCTCACAAAAGCTTGCTGATGTGCAGGCCGTGGTCTCTGAATTTGCTCCTTCCACTGCCAGCCCTCTGGGTTTGCCCTGGGAGCAGCATGACAGGTGTCGCAAGAGCCTGCAGCAGGACTACCTGCACACCTTCTACCAGCATGCTGCCACCATTGCTGGGGAGACTGCCCCTGCAGCAACCCAGGGGCAGGACCAGGGGGTCTGCTCAGCATGCTTATCCCTCATGGCTGCTGTGCTTACCTGGGACTTCAGGTGCTGCCCTTGCTCTTCACCTCACCATGACTGTTCCTTGCTCTGCACCTGACTATGTACGCTCCTTGCTGGTCATGCCATGAACCATAGATTTAAGGACTTCTCATACAACCAGTAAGAAAAGAGACTGTACTGATTATGTCTTGCTTACAGCAGTGTAACCATCATGCTGCCATACCTGGGCAGCCCAGCGTAACGCTTGGCATGTCATGAAATTGACGCTGAAGGTGTGCTCTTTTCTCTTCTTTGCTTACATGCTGTTATTGTAGGCGCGTGGGAAGCTTGCGACTCAATACCAGCAGCAGGGGGCATGCTGCCTGTTGCTACTCTGACCTGAGACTTCAGGATCACACTTCCTATCCTGTGCCCATCATGCAGCATCACAGTGCGTGTGCAAGCCTGCCAGCCAGGAATGCCTTGCACTATTGCAGCTATGCATGCCTTGCTCAAGGTGAGCTGAATGTCAAGACACTCTACTAGTCAAGTCAGCGTTGCAAACGTCTATGTGATGGTGCTGGTGCCACCTTGGGTCTGTGAATCACAGTACTGATGCTCAAGCCAATACCAGCAAGCAAAATGCAAGCACTTATGCTGAAGCCAATACCAGCAGACGAGATGCAAGCACAGCACCTTGAGCATACTTGCATTTCCTGTGTTCAGCCTGCTCGCTGCTGGGGTCTGCTTCTGAGCCCTGATGCTTGCTCTTGTCAAGTCTGCTATCACCACTTCTTCTGCGTTAAAGAAGCATTCCCCAAAAAGAGGGAAACTCATTGCATTTGGCCCATTCTCCAATTATCAGACAAGAAGAACCACATAACAAAACCACAACTCCTATGTAAGACATTCACTGAAAGGGTTATGTGGGTGTTGATGCAGACCAGGTAATGGGCGTGCAGCATACCTGGGCACTCGCCCCACCTCAGACAGCCTCCAAGTCCAGCCAGGCCCCTCCTGGAGGGGTCTGCTTCTGGGCCCTGATAGCTGCCCCTGGCTGCACCCCCTGCTGGCCCACCTGCACAACCAGCCTGACTCTGTCCTTGCTCAAAGAGCACGTCAGCTTGTGGTGAGCTTGCATGCAACATGCAACATGCTATCCACTGCATGCCTGAACAGTACTATTGTGTATAGAGCGGTGATTACTGCAGTGGCAGTACACAGACACTTGCTCTGATGCGATATGCCTCGACATGTCTACTCTGTATAGAGGCGTGATTACTGCAGTGGCAGTACACAGACACTTGTTGTGTTGCATGATGCTGATGAGCTATTGCCCAGCTTGCACTGACTGATAGCTATTTTAAATCTCTGCTTTTCTGAAGCTGCATACAGCTCTTATGGGTGAAGAGATTTCAGGAATTGTAGAGTTGATGACGTCAGTCTCATATTGAATGTCTTCTACAGCATCAATAGAGGTCAGCACATTTATATCTGGCTCAAACTGCCAACAACAAAATGTGAGGCTCTTTTAGTAGCGGAAACCCCACCAGCTTGATTTTGTGGCATAACACATGCATCTATGCTGCCAAGCCAGGAAAATGACGCTCAGATATGCACTGTAGTTGTTGCACAGGTTTGTTCAGCATCTTCTGAGGAAAAGCACCATTCGCCCCTTCACAGTGGCAACATCAACCGGCACCAGCAACACAACAGGCACAAACAGCTGCTTACACAGCTTCCATTTGCGTCCGCAGGTTTTGCTGTGCTCCCTGACCGGTGACATCTTTTCCAAGGAGCAGCACTCACAGCACTCACAGCAGCGAGTGGGCAGCAGCAGCAGCATGAGGAATGAGCACCTGAGGGGGATGGTGCAGATGGTGTGGGTGTGGGTGCCTGACCCCCAGGCTGCTGTGCATCAAGCTGCTGCCAATGAGGAAGCCTTCCTGCTAGATGCCTGCAGGTATGCACACTGGCTTTGAGATAAAGAAAGAAAAAAAAAGACTACACCTTTCGGTGCAAAGTTAATGAGAAGGCCAAGTATTATACTGAGCTGCCCAGGTCTGGGTTTGCCTTGTACTGGCAAGACTCAGCGTTCTTGCTTTTGTGGTACATCATGCATTGAACCTGTGTTGTACAGGATCTGTGTACAGTGTACTTTGGCAGGGCCTTTGTCTGTTGGCCTACTTAGCTCTGTGGCACATTCTGACTCCTATGAAGGGGTTTTGCAAAAGTGAGTTAGTTGTGTCAAGTGGGCTGCGGTGTATGTAGTGAACGTAGCCAAGTCTGCACGCTGTTTGACAAACAAGCTTGGCTGCCCAAGAACGAACCCACCTTCCATCTTTTACTAACCCTGATGGAGGCTGATGGGGATGAACCTCATTTACAATGCAGGGCGCTCAATGCAGCAGCATCTGTCCACAGACTCTCAGGGTTTGAGACTGCAGCACCTGGGGATGGCACAAATCCCGGCATCTTGGCCCATTTAGCATCCTTGACCCAGGCATGCATTGGGGCGGGGGGTCTGGAGCAGGGGAACGAGGGGGGCTGGGCTACTGATGCCGTGGACATACTGCTTGATGCTTGGGTGGAGCTTCTGCAGGTCACTGCTGCCAGAGGGTACGCACCGCATCAGCCCTGAACTGCCAAAAGCCTATGCACAGCAACAGCCCTGAAGTTGGCAGAGTGTATGCACAGCAGCAGCTCTAAACTTGGCAGAGTGTATGCACTGCATCAGCCCTGAACTGCCAAGAGCCTATGCACAGCATACCCAGCAACAGCCCTGAAGTTGGCAGAGTGTATGCACTACATCAGCCCTGAACTGCCGAGAGCCTATGCACAGCAACCCAGCAGCAGCTCTAAACCTGGCAGAGTGTATGCCCAGTTACAGCCCTAACCGTGGCAAAGTGTATGCACAGCAACAGCCCTGAAGTTGTCAGAGTGTATGCACTACATCAGCCCTGAACTGCCGAGAGCCTATGCACAGCAACCCAGCAGCAGCTCTAAACCTGGCAGAGTGTATGCACAGTTACAGCCCTAAACGTGGCAAAGTGTATGCACAGCAACAGCCCTGAAGTTGTCAGAGTGTATGCATAGCAACAGCCCAGCTCTGACTGGATTGTGTGCTCAGTGACAGTCCAGTACATCACAACTGCAGTGTGCCCACACTCCATGGCTGCTGCTGTACAGACACATGTCAGAGCGTGTCTGTACAGCAGCAGCCATGGAATGTGGGCACACTGCAGCTGTGATGTAAGCTCCACCAGTGTGATGTCACTGCAGCCACAATGTGTCATTCAAAACATGCACAGATACTGACAGAGATCAGTCAGTGTGCTGCATCAGCGCTTTGGTCCTGTAGCTTCAGTCGCGCCTGTGGCGTATGCCTTTCAGTCATGTACCAGACAGGCTGCACAGCTGAGCATGTTTCTGTCCTCTTGACCTGGTGCCACAACAATTGTTGTGCCTGCTGTCGGAGCAGTATCACTGCTAACCCCATTGCATACTTATACGATCACCAAATGATGACATGCCAAACTCGTATGATCAGCAAGTGATGACACACTCTCACTTGCATGATCGCCAGGTGATGACACAGTGTTGAAACACCAATTGGTGTGTGATCCAAAAACTTTGCTGCTCCTGGCAAAGTAATCAGTCATGGATGCAGGCAGGGTTCAGGGGGGGTGGTGTCCGGCAGGGCCCATGATGCAGTAGGGGCAGTCTTCCAGGCCCTGTTGGAGGCTGCCCTCAGGGATGCTGCTGCAGGGGCCTTTGAGGATGAGGAAGAAGACGAAGGCACAGGTACTACACCCTGCCTGATCTTCAATTGCACCTCATGCTGCCGACTGCATATCAAGCAAGCCAACCGCACACACCATGTCCCGCCAACAAATTGCAACTGTGATTTTGAGGTCTGCTTGTCAAAATGTGAACAGTGAATAGTCCACGTCAACATAGCCTGTGCCATGCATTCATGCAGCAAGTACTGCAAGAGACTATCCATGTATGTTCCACTGATAAGAATTTTTATCTGGTAGGTGACTTGCGTACCTGATGCCTGCTGGCTAAGTATTTGTTTTAAAATTGTTATTATTATTGTTATTATTATTATTGTTATTATCATTATTACTGTTGTTATTGTTATTATTGTTTGTTAATATTATTGTTATTACCTGGTAGGTGGTGCTGGATCAGCCAGGGATGAGTGGCTGACACGGGTTGCAGTGCTGGGGCGGGCTGCACCCCTCCTAGCCCTACCCCTCCTTTCCAACCTCATTATCCATAGGCAGCAGCAAATGGCTCACAGCATGACAGCAGGTGCGTTAAGACATCAAGTCACCTCCCTTTACCATGATCATGCCCTCTCTTTACCATTGCACTGCTTACAGCAACATCACCTTGTGCTGAGTGCAGTCCTAGACCAGTTGTGATCAAACCCATAAGCTAGGGGCAACGTTGCCAACCACCCTACTCTCCCACTCTACCCCCCCTCCCCCTCCCTCTCCCTCCCCCCCCCGCCCCGCCCCCCTTCCTTCCCCTCTGCTTGCTATGCTTTTTGCCAGGATTACTTTTTCTCCTCTGTTAAGCAGCGGACATAGAGTTACGTGTGAGGGCTATAGCCAGTGTTACTGTCATAAATCCAGAAGTTAGTGTAAGCAATCAGCATCCTGCACGATGCACTTCTCAGCAGTCGAATATGTCAAAATATATTGATTGAGGATTGTTGAGACATGCAGGAAAGGAGGATGGGAGTGTAGCAATGGAGGAGCTATGCCTTGTGCTGCGCCTCGCAGCCCATGTCTTGGCTGACCCCGGGGAGGGGGAGACCCCCCTCATGCCCCTTTCCATGGCCCATGCATCCGCTGCATCAGCGTCCGCTGGCCAGGTTAGTCATGCCCAAAGTGCATGCCTGTCACACACATCCTTGTCTTGAAGCCCGTATAGCGTCATGTGGATATGTGCCTGATGTTGCAACAGTGCTGAGTGATGCTAGCGTGCCAGGCAGCTGTGTTCCACAGCATATCCAAACAAACCGTTGTTATGATAATGGATCAGCATGAAGCGTAGTAGGCGCCTGTCTCAGACCATGCTTGTGGGTTGCAGGCAGATGTGGTAGAAGCTACATCCAATGCACTGCTGGGGGTGGCAGGCATGAGCCTGGACCCCTCCCTGGGCCCCAACATGAGCCCCAGGCCAGTACCTGTGCTGATATCCATATGCATTCATAGCCAAATTCAGTGTCTGTGTGCGGCCAAGCTTGTTGCTGCGGTCTTGGCTGTCTTTGTGATGAAGAAACTTCAAGCTCTCCAGACAGGGATAGACACAATCGTTGCTGTGCCGGGCTGCTTACATACCACCAAAGCAGTGGTAGGTAGATGCAGGTTGATGCATGTCTCTCGATAGCTTTGTTTACATCAGCGCCTGTCAAAACAAAGCCACAATCACTATTGCATACGAGCTGCAGTGGATGATGCAGAGTGCTGGAAGCAGCAGTATGGGCAATCGGGCGATGGGCTGATACATATCTGCTGTCAGAAGAAGACCTCAGCCCTGCAATGAGCCAGGCCTTTGGGCCTGCCGGCAATGGCCCTGCAGTGCTGGCTGCCCTGGTGCAAGTGGCAGGCACACTACTGGGTGGACAAGCAGGAGAGGTGGAACTGCACACAGCTGTATGCACAAGGCTGCTGTCTGTGTTGGTGCGCCGCAGACACGTTAGCCACAGGCTGGTTCAACTGCAGCCCTGGCACAACCTTGCAGGTAGGACTTAGCCGCTGGCATCAAGCTGTGTATGGTTGATGTGCCCCAGGATCATTTGGTTACATTCTTGCTGCTGTGGACCTGTTCCTACCTGTTCGAGGCTCTGAGAAGATCCTCATGAGAAGAACCTCGGGGGCATTCTGCTGCTGTTTCAGCTGTGATAGTCAATGGATAGCCACTGACCCACTTCAGAAGTTCCGCTGGCAGCTTCTTTTAGCTGTCTGCCAACATATCTCTGGAGTAGTGCATGTGAGCGTGACCTGCAGCGTAACAGCAGCTGCCCAGGCAGAGCTATCAGCAAAGATGCACAAGGCTTTAGTCTGTATAGCCTGGAAGCTTAGTTGGAAAGTATGATGTCTCCAAAACCTAACAAGTGACTGCATGCTTTGCAGGCGCCTTTGCACAGCAAGCTGCTGCTTTGACAGGCCTATCAGCCAAGGTGCAGAGGGCTTTGGCCTGTTGCCTCTGTCAGGCCGCCACTGGCCTTCCAGATAACGCACAGCGCGATCAGTACATCAACCACTTGTTGCAAAACATAGCAGGTCAGACCCTTAACATGACATTGACGTGACATGCGCTCTACTGCCTGCTGATGCTGTGTTATGCACATAGGTCTGTGTCGAGGTCAAGGTTCTGACACGCAACAGCTTTGCAGCTCCTGCTGTAACAGGCATGCACTACTCTCTTCCTCTTTGGACAGCAGCCTAGACACTGTACTACCTGCTTGCAGCTTGCATTAGCATGCTGTGCAAGCACAGAAAGCTGCAGGCATCTCAAGATGACAGGCAGCATTTGCATCATAGAGATGTGCAAGACAGAGAGCATTGGAGACAAGACTTGTCCTGCACGTACCTAGCTCATCATGAGCTGGAAAGCGAATTTTTTATCATCATCATCATCATCATCATCATCATCATCACCATCACCATTATCATTATTGATAATATTAGTATTTATTATTGTTATTATTATTATTATATTTGCATCGTGAGTGTGTGCGTTACAGGCGAGGTGTCTTCTTTAGCAAGCAGAGCAGATCTGGCTAGCATAGCAGAGCGGCCAGATGTCATGCAGCGTGTAACTGCCCTGTTAGAGTGCCTCAGAGGGGCAGCTCAGGGCACCAGCCCTGATGCCCAACAGCCCCTGTTCAGCGTGTGTGCTGGCGTGATGGAACCACTGCTGGCGCTGCAGAAAGCGTACCGGCAGCATGAACCTGTTGTGTGTCTGCTGCTCAAGCTGGCTGGGGATGTGGTAGAGGCACATGTCTCATACCTACCGGTGAGCGCTAGTGAGAAATGATCAATCAACAGAGGTGCAATTGTTATTGCCTTTGGATATCATGTTTTTGAGCTTTATTTGAAATGTTTCTGCTTTGATTTGTATTCTCTTGTGACAAGTTTGCAAGACTAGCAGGTTATCAGTCAAATGTAGATGTGAGGTAAGTCCAGGTCTCAGATCTTCTCGACAGGGCTGGTGATGAGAATGAATGTGCTGCTTGCCTTCATTCCCAGTCTGACATTATCAGGCTGTGTGGTCAAAACACCTAGCTCCTGCTTCTGCTGTGCACACAAAGCTGTTCTCAAACGTGTGTCATGTAGTGCTGGTCCAGTTTGTAAACAGTCACTGGAGGCGCCACATAGGTGCCTGCATTACAATTCCTTGCTTGGCAAATGCATGCCACACATCAGCTGTTGTGTTAAACACATAGCACAGACGACAGTAGCTGTGCCATGTGTTCATAATACGGCAAGACTTTGACTGTGGTCAGCTAGCAGACAAATCTGTGATACATATTTCGTAGGCCGGGGACGCACACATCATGTGTCATTGGGTCCTCCATTTACTGCAGACCTACAGCAGCTACAACAAGGGCCGCAGGAGTGTTCAGACTGCAGCCTCCTTGCGACAAGATGCTGTCGGGGAGTCTTACAGGTACACTCTGCCATCATGCAGCTGCTGTGTATCAACTGCTGAGCCATTGTTGCAACCTCCTGTCATACTGTGCAAACCTGTTTACACTCAGAGAGGCCTCAACTGTCATTCTATACCACCAGTGCTGTTTGCTGGAGCTTTGACCTGTGTTGTGGTCTTTACCCAAAATAAAATAGACTTACCACAAAATGAAATAAACTAACCACAAAATGAAATGAAATTTGCAGGGATTTGCGAGCTCTGCTGAAGCTACTGACCCACCTCACACAGCGCGACCTCATTGACTTTGGCAGCACTGAAGAAGAATCAGCAGCAGGTGCAGCCAATGGGGCAGGGCAGGCTGTGGATGTGGCCCAGCTGGTGTTCCTGGGACTGGACATCCTGATCCCCTTGATCTCCCTCGAGCTACTGGGCTACCCCAAGCTGTGCCTCTTGTACTTTCAGCTGCTGGCCTACATGATGGAGGTAAGCGCCACCATAGCTCATCTACAAGGCCAGCTCACGGTTGTGGTGTTGATCTCAAGATGCCTAAGTGTTGTGAAAGGGCGGCCTTTCAGCACTGCTGCTGTGTCATCTGAAGTGTGCCGCACAAGGCGCGACTGCAGATGGCTCAAAATGGTTTTTCAGCAATATAATTGTACATGAAAAGGGAACGCTTTTGTGCTGCTGCCGACAGCTTCCAATGGCATTCCTGGACGCAAATGTCAGCCTTGGTGAACATTCAGTGTATCTGGGCAGCCTGGTATAGTTCTTGGCTTCTCGTTGAATTGACGCCGAAAGGCGTAGTCCTTCCTTTCCTTTCCTTTCCTTTCCTTTCCTTTCCTTTCCTTTCCTTTCCTTTCCTTCCCTTCCCTTCCCTTCCCTTCCCTTCCCTTCCCTTCCCTTCCTTGTCTTGTCTTGTCTCTTCTCTTCTCTTCTCTTCTCTTCTCTTCTCTTCTCTTCTCTTCTCTTCTCTTCTTTTCTTTTCTTTTCTTTTCTTTCTTTTTAAAATACAGTGTTGCAGGTGTATCCTGAGAAGGTGGCTGCTCTCCCCTCCCAGCAGCTACAGACTTTGTTACACACCTTGGAGTTTGGGATAGCATCTTCAGAGCCTGAGGCAGTCCAATCAGCCCTAGAAGCTCTGGCAGCCCTGGCCAAGTTTGACTATCAAAGCAAACAGGCTGGAAAACCAGGCCTACAGGCTGGTGCAGGTATGTTTGTCACTGCATGTGGCTGGTGTTCACAGTCTTATCACTTTTTTATCCTCTCCAGTCTCCACCCTGTGACAATGTCATCACATTCCCAACTCAACCTCAAAAGCTGTGCACAATGAGCCACGGCACTCACTCATTTACTCACTGACTCACTGACTCACTCACTCCACTCACTCCACTCACTCACTCACTCACTCCATTCGCTCACTCCACTCACTCACTCACTCACTCACTCACTCACTCACTCACTCACTCACTCACTCACTCACTCACTCACTCACTCACTCACTCACTCACAACCAGACAAATGTTGCCGATCAGCTTGGTCGCACCAGGAACCAGCAGGGAAAGGAAAAGAAAAGACTACGCCTTTTGGCGTCACTTTATTGAGAAGCCAAGAATTATACCGGGCTGCCCAGGTCCAGGAACCAGCAGCATGCAACTAAATGATGCCTTGCTGTTGTGTAGCAGGGGAGGGCCTGCTGAGTGGCTTTCTAGAGGTGCTCATGCGGCGTCTGCTGTTTGACACTGGGGCCGGCGAGCTCACAGGGCTGGCTGCAGATGCCCTCCTGCCCCTCATCCTTGCTCACTCACAGGCCTATCAGCACATAGGTAGGTGCCGTCACTGATAGCAGTGCTATCATAGCACCTCTGCTAGAGGCATTGCCCTTTGCATTTGCATTTTGCACAGCAGGGACGACGCGTGAATCACTCCAAAGTCAGTTGAGGCTGTGACCTGAAATGCTGATAATTGTTAGACTTGAGTTATGACCGTGCCGCTTTTTGCAACTTGTCCACCTGTGATCAGAGTACAACTTGCATGTAATCATCCATGCTGAAACGTGTGATTGGCACAAACAAAAATGCAAGCAGACAATATACCAATAACCTTGGCCTGGACCAAGCTACTCAGGCTACAGAAATTTTCAAGGCGGCAATCCGACAACTCGCCAGGTGGCATGCATGTTACTATTCCTGACATGCCTGGTGACATTTACTCAGCTTTGTCTGACAATATGGTGATGAGAGCTTCATTGCTTGTGCAGGCGAGCAGCTGCTGGCAGAGCAGAAAGATGAGGGCCTACGGGGCGTGCTTACATCTGCCCTGACTAAGGTCATGTCTGCAAATGGCCTTTGCCACTCTTTAGACCGCAACAATAAAAAGGTGTTTAGGGACAATTTAGGTGCTTTTGTGGTGGATGCTCGAAGTATTGTCAGAGTGAGGTGACGCATGTCTCTGTGAACAATGTCACGTACAGTGCTCAGTGATCCTGCCACTGCAAGCAAGCTGCTGCAGATGCAGGCCAATCAAAGCAACAGATAGTCACAGCTGTGCTTCATCGCACTGTATTTCACAGCATCTATAAACTCCAGGCATGTTGTCAGGCTCTGCAAATCAATTTATCCGCGGAAGGTGTATTACAGATTTATCGAGGAAGGTCCGGTTCGGGATTGAACAGGCGCGAACAATCCCACCTAGAGACAGCTCGAGGTCGAAGACATGGGCAGCGTAAACGTTCATATTTGATGCGTCGAATGTTATCTTAGCGACTGCAGCAACCACACTCGGCTTGCCATCCCGCTTAACGTTGCCTTTGACCGTGAATATTTGATTACCTGCCCCTGCCGGAGTCTAGACGAGGTGAGGCTTTCAAGTGAACGTAGTACACAGCGACCAGGCTCACTGCGTTAATGCATTTGAGCAGTGCGCAAAGGTATGCAGCAAGGGAAGTTATTGACAGGGCCTGTCTGACTTGTTTGCTTTACCTGCTGACAGGCTATGCCAGAGCTGAAGTTATCGGGGTCAGTAGCAGTGCTCCAGTAAAGCATTGAGACCTTGTTCAGGCTGGAAGTTTATGGTAAGCTCTCCAATCCACTTGTCACAAGTAGCTGATGCATATAAGTTTCCACGTGCCTGTGCAAACCTGGCTGGTTTGACCTCAATCCTCACAACTACCTTACCCCTACTGAACAACTGCAGAAACAAGGCAGGGCGCCGCTGCAGTCCGCAAAGCTACCTCAACTACTTCTCACAGCTTCCAATGAGGCAGCAAGTCTTATTTTGCCCGCAACATCGCATCAAGCCAGAGCCCTAGCAGTCAGCAGATCCTCATCATACAGGTTTTGCCAGCCCTTGCCAGCATGGCTTGCCAACTTAGCAGTTGGCGGAGTGGCAGCAGCCATTGTCACAGCCAATCTAGAGGAGGTACCCCTCACAGGCCGCATGCAGCTGCGGCTTGACTGCTTTCAGCCAAGACCCCGGGAGCCTGGTGTCCTTCCTCGACATGTAAAATCACATCCAGCTTGCCAGAATGCAGCATCACTCAGCTCATGCAGGCAGCATCAGCCACTTTCCGAGCAGGCATCAGATGTCATGTTTGAGACTTATAAAGATGTTGTGCGGGGCGCTGAGCTCCTCGCGCTTCAGCATCCTAGCCTCAGCAGCCGACTGTCCACGTTGCCCAAAACAGCTGAACTACAGTATGATGCAGACCAGCTCCAGAGCGTTGCCAGCTTTAGTAATGGTGCCACTTGGGCTTGGTACAGATTTTGGAGCCGGCTCACAGCCAAGCGTCAATTCATCATCTCAATGTCAGCTGGCAGTCTACTTCAGCACAGCTCCCACAACAGCCTGATATGGAGCATGGCGCATGAGGCCGGCCATGGCATTGCTAAGCATTTAGTTGAGATTGACAGCTGGGGGCTAGTTAGCACAGTTGCTATCTTCAGCCGGCTAGCATTAAGCAGCATTGCTCTTTTGCCAGCAATGGCTCTTGGGTGTGTCCTGTCAACACTCACTAAGAAGATAGTTATAGATAGTTGGCTGTGTCAGCAGCTTGAGCATGAAGCAGATGTGATAGGCACAGCTATCAGCAGAGCAGCAGGATGCACCCCAGAGGATGTCATGTATGCCATGAGCTGTTGGCTTGATGTGCACCACATCAACCTCACAAATCTAGTCAATTCTGGAGTTTGGATGAAGCAACGGGCAGCTGTGGCCGCTTTAAATGGCTACATGCCAAACGCTCGGCTGCTGCTGCCGGGCATAGGCGGTCTTGATAGTCGGGATATGCGAAGAATCATGGCCACAATCGACAAGGAGCTGTGCTTAGCTTCTGAAGATGTAAAGCGCCTGGCTCATGGCCAGGTCAACATGTTGTTGGTTAGCATTGCCGAGAGTCTCTGCTACACAAAGAACCCTCTAGAGCCATGGTTGCACTCTCACCCACACAAGCTGGACCGCATTGCACACGTCAAATCCAGCAGCTATTTTGCAGATTCGGCACACCAGACGATGATAGTTCGGGGGCATGATGGTGAGGGGCAAAGGCTGCTGGAAGCATTCCAAGCCTATCCCCAATGGCTACTCTTTGTACATAGCCTTGAAAAGGCCTTGCCTGGTGAGGAGCGGGTGAAAGACATGTATATCACATGCTTAGTTTCAAGGGATAGGGCTATCCGAAGCCGGGTACTAGCGGCGTCGAAAGCAGAGGCAGAAAGGGAGTATGACCCTAGCATCAGACTACTGGCACTCCTGATCAGTGTTTTGGAAAAAGCTTGGGCTTTTTGGGCTTGATGTGTTTTGAATGGCACTTGTGGCAATGTTGTTTGCATGCTATGTGACAAAATATTTCTTGATGTTTGGCAGTCTCACCAAACTTGCCAATTCTTGTAGTTAGTGTGCGCAGGCGTTACTCACTCATGCTAGCTTTGCACAGTCTTCACCTTACCAATTTCTTGTGCAACTTGAAGCGTCAACATGGGCATATGTGTATATACCCATTTATGCTGTTGGCAAACCTTATTGAAGCTTGACCCATTTGGCACCTGTCAACACCTCATTGAGTGATGAGTCTGATAGTCATGATGATATTGAGCACAGTGAAGATGAATGCAAATCAAACTTGAACGCATTCGATTGACATGCAGCAATTGTTGCAAGCCTATCAAGAGTCCCACATGTGGCCAGACTCTGAGGCTGTGCGCATCATCAGCCAACATGTATCAACACTACTGATGGGGATAGCGTACAAGCCTACTGTCGGTGTTTGTGTGTTAACGAGATGATTCGGGGCCGTCATTTTGCATGTGTCACAGTTCTGGCAGGGAATGAGTATAGGGTGTCTGTTGTAGTTGTGGCCAGTGCCATGACTGTTGCAGTGACTGCTGCAGTGACGTACATCCTACCTAGGTCGACCATGTCACTGTGATCTGAAAGTTGTTGCTTTGCTTGTTCAACATGGTTAAAGCGTGCTATACAATCATGACCAAAACCAAGGCTGAAAGGGAATTTAGCTTTCACATTTTATTTAAGGCTGAAGTGCTAGCAACTTGAGTTGGTATTGCCGTCCTGATGTCAAGGCTGAGAACAATGAACACTGGCGATGTTGCCGTCCAGTGAGATAGACTTCAACGTTTTAGCATGAATATATTCAGATTACTACAAGGGTGAATGCTCACTGTGACAACTGTCATAGCCACTGTCACGATGGCTTAGATCGCTCATGTCACTGTCTTATAAAACGAATCTCAGATACACGCTCCCAAGGATGCACTGGTCTGCAAGGCCTGGTGTGATGCATGATTGTAGGCTGTTGTGTTAGGAGTAGTATTACAGACGACAACTCTTTGTCACAACGAATCAAACCTTGTTATATACCCGTCAAAGACTGTTGACGTCCCTTGTGTAGAAGAAAAAAGAAGGATTTTACAAGTTTCTGCCAGCCAACACAGCCGATCGCTTGTGCCAATCATGGCAATCATGTTCAAATCATCATGAAATCTAGACACTCTACTACGTAGTGGAAAACCCCGATATGATCAGGCTGTGCGAAAAATGACTTCAGGGTGTCTGTGCTACCTGTGAACAGGCTTGCGTACCAAGACCGTAAAGAAGCAAGGGCAGTACACTCAAAAACCAAGTGCATCTCATCCCCCACAGCACCACTATTGCAAGCCAAGCACACCCTGTGAGCCCTGTCAACATGAGCAGCACCAGCCAAACGACC